>Ga0265294_10002509_pt1 | contig 24060 bp, 18 predicted proteins | sample MunlanPumphouse3_FD_192504 | JGI IMG/M metagenome (GOLD analysis project Ga0265294, IMG submission 192504) | Groundwater microbial communities from a municipal landfill in Southern Ontario, Canada - Pumphouse #3 | ecosystem: Environmental > Aquatic > Deep subsurface > Groundwater | place... | reverse complement strand
ATTAGAACTAAAGGAGAAATTTGGTATGACTCCACGTGAACGTGTACTTTCAGTGTTAGCTGGCCAGCAGAGTGATCAAGTTCCTTTTGACATCTGGTATACTCCAGAGATTAAGAAACAGTTGATGGATTATTACCAAATTACAGATGAACAAGAGGTATGGCGTCACCTGGAGATAGATAAAATAGTTTGGGTAGCTGCTCCCTATAAAGAGTTGCAAGAACCAAAAATAGATAGTGATGGACGTCTCATTAAAGTAAATGAATGGGGTAGCGGGATTCGAACCGTTGCCCATAGCACGGATGGATCGTATGAAGAGGTGGTCTCGTATCCTCTGCTAGAGGCTGAAACAATTGAAGCTATTGAAGCGCACGCATGGCCTGATCCTAATAATTTTGATTACCACTATCTACTAGAGAGTTGTAAGCACCATAATGAGTGGGTGCGGATGCTCTTTTTCATATCGCTCTTTGAAATATATTGTAAATTACGCCCTATGGATCTTTCGCTCATGGATCTCTATGTCGAGCCCGAGCTCGCCGACGCTATTATTGCTAAGATCTTCACGATTCAAAAGAATTATATAGAAAAAGCTTTTGCAGTTTGTGGTGATGCTCTCGATATTGTCTACCTATCAGATGATATGGGGATGCAGGATCGGCAGTTACTATCAGTTGAAGTATGGGAGGCCCGCTTTAGTGAGCCGTATCGCCAGCTGATTGAATTAATTCACTCCAAGGGAGCTTATGCTTTCTACCACTCAGATGGAGCAGCTTTTCCGATTATTGAACGCATGGTTGATTTAGGAGTCGATGTTATAAATCCTATTCAGCATGTCTGTCCTGGTATGGATTGCGCACATCTTAGCGAGACTTTTGGGTCAAAAGTGGCTTTTCATGGAGCTGTCGAGAATCAACAGATCCTCCCTTTTGGGACGTCCCATGATGTAGTCACTGAGGTGCGCAGTAATATTGCCACTCTTGGAGCACATGGACGGTATATTTGTGCACCGTGTCATAATCTCCAACCAGGAACTCCCCTCGAGAATATTATTGCCCTCTACAACTGTGATCGATCTTGGTGATCTTTTTCATTTAGTGATGATTCCTATTGGTAAAACTATAATCAAGCCAACCGGGCCATAATAACTTTAATAAATTTTATTGTTGACAAAATGGTGAAACAACATATAATTACAAACAGGTCGAATTAGAACAATTCGAAAACGATTAAAATATAGAGGTTCATAGAAGACTATGGCAATATGTACTATTTCAACAGCAAATCTCTATTACGAGATTATTGGAAACGGTCCTTTGGTTGTATTGGTGGCAGGACTCGGCTCTGATTCGTCGTCGTGGCTTCCCGTTGTAAAGCAGTTACAGGATTCCTATACCTGCTTAATCTATGATCATAGAGGATTAGGGAAATCTTCACTCGGCAATTCAGAACATCCGTACGACATTGAGTTGCTCACAGCGGATCTTGAAGAGTTATTAACTGCTCTAAACTGGAATCAAGTACACCTCGTCGGTCAATCGATGGGGGGAGTTGTGGCTCAGGCATATGCCATCCGCTATCCAAAACGATTGCTCTCACTTGCTTTGCATGTCACTTGGGCCCGCTTGCGACCGCGTCTGCGATTAATATTTGAAGAGCAGCTCTATTACCTAGACCTTCTTGAAATCCAGGATGTGATTAGATTACTTGGGCCTTACATCTGGTCTAACACTATCTTAGGAGAACATAAGGAAATGCTTGAATCCTTTCGTGAACAAAGACGTGAATTGCTCCCTCCTTCTAAGGATGTATACCGGAAGCAACTTGGTATATGTCTTGCGTATGATGGCTTAGATGCAGTGAGTCAGATACAAGTTCCAGTGCTGGTAACCGGAGCAAATGAAGATTTCCTGGTAACAGCGGATCATTGCCAAGAAATTGCGAAGCGTATTCCTCATGCAACCTACCACGCATTCGAAAAATATGGCCACGCAGTTAGCTTTGAAGGAGTAGAAGACTTTTGTCTACTCACAAAAAATTTTATTCGGAAAATAGAAGGGGTTAAAGCATGATATTGGAATTGTTGATCGATGGGTTAGCAGTAGGTTCTATATACGCGCTGGTCTCAATGGGATTAGTTCTAGTGTTCCAGGCAACTGGAACATTGAATTTCGCCCATGGCGATATCATGATGATTAGTACGTTTGTTGCTTATGCCCTTTTAGTGCAACTGGGATTGCCGTTTATTGTAGCTATACCAGTGGCATTGTGTTTTGCCGCAGTGGTAGCAATGCTCTCTGAGCGTTTAGTAGTTCGTCGACTGGTGGGAGGCTCAGGTCCAGCCATCATTATGGGTACTTTAGGCATCTCCTACATTTTACAAGGAATTGCTTCTGGTGTATGGAGTGATGATATCTTTGCGTTTCCGAAGATATTTAAGGGAAATTTTATCATGCTTGGAGATATTCGTTTGGTACCGCAAAATATCGGAGTGGTTGTCTCCACTATTGTTATCATCGTTGTGCTTCATCTTTTCCTTACTAAAACTAAAATAGGGACTGGACTACGAGCCTTGACCCAAAACCGCGTGGCAGCCTCATTAATGGGGGTGCGAGTCACGCGGATGTATACCCTAGCTTGGGCCATTGGAGGACTCCTTGCAGCTATTGCAGGGGTATTGCTAGCGCCAACGCTGTTCTTGAGTACTGGAATGAGCGAAATAACGTTCACTGCAATTATGTGTGCCATTATTGGCGGGTTTGGGAAAATCTATGGTGCGGTAATAGGTGGATACTTGGTTGGAATATTCTCTTCGATCTTGCCGGTTTACATTCCCACCGAGTTACAGGCTATTGTGCCGTTTATTTTGCTGATGATCGTGTTGTTTCTCAAACCAACCGGATTGTTGGGCAAAAAGACTATCAAGAAGGTGTGAGACAATGCAAAGTGTAAATAAAAAAGTTCTTAAAAATAGTAGTTTAGTACTCATTGTCGTCCTGCTCCTTTTAGCTCCATTATATATTTCCAATTACTTGCTCTACTTAGTCGGGGTGATTTTGATAATGGCAATTGTGGCGCAAGGATTAAATACTATGATTGGCTGGGGAGCTATATTTTCCTTTGGACAACCAGGATTTATGGCTTTTGGTGCTTACTTCGGAGCGATCATTTCTCGCCTCTTTCCTATGCTTCCTTTCCCAGTAATCCTCATATTAACCGCTGTTGCGTCGGCTTTGATTGGATTTGTCATTGGATTTCCCTGTCTGCGATTACGAGGGTTCTTTTTGGCAATGGCGACCTATGGATTTTCCAGTGCTTTGTTTGTGTTAATCAACTTTTTCAACAATCTCACTGGAGGCAATGAAGGGATGTATGTTGCTCCCCCCACATTTGGTCCGATGGTGTTGAGTTCAATTGAATCGATTTTTATCATGATTGTCATCATAGGGGTATTAACTCAGTTCTTTGTTAGCAACATTAGTAAGTCAAGAACTGGACATGCTTGGCGCTCTATTCGTGATGGTGAGATCGCCGCTGCTTCGCTCGGCATTAATATTGCTAGAGAGAAGCTTAAATTATTTACCTTTGGTTCATGTCTAGGGGGAGTTGGAGGTGTGTTATATGCCTATCTTATTGGGTATTTACAAGCTGACTTCTTCTCAATCATGGGCTTGTCGTTTTTCTTAATTCTTGTAGTTGGTGGAATTGGTACTGTATGGGGACCATTGTTGGGAAGTGTCATAATGATGTTAATTCCCCAGGTGTTCGGCGGACTGTTTAACCAGTCAATGAACCTTGTCTACGGTGCTATTCTCTTAATATTCGTACTCATTGCTCCTAATGGGCTCTTAGGGATGTTTGGATCCTTAATTACTAATGTGAAAAGTAGGGGGAAGGCATGAAAAATAGTATGAATAGCATTTTGACCCTGCAAGACATCTCTATCAGTTTCGGCGGTATTAAAGCGGTAAATCAATTGAGCCTAGATGTAAGAAATCAAGAGATTTTTGCTATTATAGGGCCAAACGGGGCTGGTAAAACTACCGCTTTCAATATTATAAGTGGTCTTTATCGTGCTCAAGCGGGTTCTGTTTTATTCTCGGGCACAGATATTACGAATTTGTTACCCCATCAAATTGCCCATCTGGGAATGGGGAGAACCTTCCAAAACTTAGAATTGTTTACTTTAATGTCGGTCGAAGATAATTTAATGGCTGCCAGACATATGCACACTAAAACTAATTTTTGGAATGAACTTATCAGGAATAAAAAGGTAAAGGATGAAGAGGAGCAAAACCGTAAAAAAGTACATGAGATTCTCTCCTTTCTTAACCTTGGGGAAGTTGCCAATAAGAAGGTTACTGACTTAGGATTTCCTATTCAAAAACGAGTTGAATTAGGACGTGCCTTAGCACTTGAACCTAAACTGCTATTACTAGACGAACCGGCAGCTGGTTTAAATTTTGTTGAGACAGCCGAATTGTCTGAATTAATTAAATCAATAAGAGGAGATTTAGGAATTACGGTACTTCTCATTGAACATGATATGTCGATGGTTATGTCAATATCCGACAGGATAATCGTCTTGGATTATGGTAAAGAGATCTGCCTCGGAGTTCCCGAGGAGATTCAAAACGATGCCCGGGTGGTAGAAGCCTACTTAGGCAAGAGGGATAGCCATGCTTAAGTTGCAAGAAATTTCATGTGCGTATGGAAAAGTGCAGGTTCTCAGAAAGGTCTCTATCACGGTCAAACAAGGTTCTGTTGTCTCCATTATTGGTTCTAATGGCGCTGGTAAGTCGACTGTTCTACGGACAATTTCAGGATTGTTGCATCCCAATCAAGGTTCAATTCTTTACAAAAATGAAGATATTTCACAAGCAAAGCCCGAGGAAATTGTGCGCAAAGGAATTATCCATATTCCTGAAGGACGGATGGTGTTCCCCGAATTTACTGTCAAAGAGAATTTAATGATGGGAGCTTATTCTCGTAAAGATACAAAAGAAATTCGAATTGATGCAGAGAAGATGTTCGATTCTTTTCCAATCCTTCGTAGCCGTGAAAAACAGTTAGCAGCTACTTTAAGCGGTGGAGAACAGCAAATGCTTGCTATAGCACGGGGGCTTATGGGGCGACCTGGGATCCTCATGTTGGATGAACCATCACTTGGACTTGCTCCGGTAATTATCGACTCGGTATTCTCTTTTTTACAGGAATTAAAGAAGCAGGGCACTACCATACTATTGGTGGAGCAGAATGCAATGATGGCCCTTGAACTGGCAGACTACGCCTATGTTTTGGAGACTGGAACTATTTCGATTGAAGGTAGTGGAACTGAGCTACTCCATAATGATGAAGTACGAAATCTCTATCTTGGGGTTAAACCTAAAGCTTGAATATAGTGGAAACCTCTCCTCTGTGAGAAGGAGAGTAGGAATATCGCAACGTAAGACTCAAGGAGGTCTACATATGAAGAGAGTAATGCTATCGTTGATTGTTGTGGCATTAGTCATGACAGGGGTGTTCGCAGCTGGTGAAAAAGAATCGCTAACACCCGGGGTGACAGATACCAAGATTGTTTTTGGTTATACTATGCCCCTGACCGGGCCGATTGGATTTATTGGGAACCAGACCTTAGAGAGTGTTAAGGCTGAGTTTAACCGTGTCAATGACGCCGGAGGTATTCACGGCCGAAAGCTCGAAGTTATTGCCTACGACAGTGGTATGGATGTTGCTCAGGCCGTGGCAAATTATAGGCGCTTGATTACAGAAGACAAGGTCTTTGCTCTTTTGTTCGGATTTGGGTCAGTTACACGTCCAGCCTATTCCTTAATTGAACAGAATCAGATTCCTTGGCTCTTTCCGATGGCACCACCAGAAGATATGATGTTTCCGGCACGGAAATATCTTTTTAGTCTCTTTCCTACAACCGCTACTCAGGTTAGAACCATGGCGGCTTGGTTGGAGAGCGAAGGACAATTTAAGCGGATCAGTGTAGTGTACGGCGACAGTGCCAGTGGCAAAACCGGATTGGACAGATTTATGACCGAGGCCAAAGATCGAAATTTGAATGTAGTAGCGAGTGAAGCTATCGTTGAAACCGCACCTAGCGCAGCCGTTCAAATAGCTAAAATTAGACAAGCTGATCCCGATCTTGTGGTAATAATGGGGATGACAATGCAGCCAGCGGCTGTCATTATAAAAGAAATTAGGCGAACTGGTATGGATTCTCAGATTATGGTAAACATGCCAATTAGTAATTCAGTATTATTATCACTAATTGCTGATGATCAACCCGAAGGTATTATTGGCTGTTATTGGGGTGAAGTAGAGTACAGTCCTGAAAGAGGTCACTATGGAACTGCCGAGATGCAAGCTATGGCTGATACTCTTATTAAGTATTATCCAGAATATGCCAAGGCTGGTAGTAATATTGGTGGATCGGTAGAACATGGCTTAAGCGTCAAGTTGTTGACTGATGCCTTAGAAAAGGCTGGACCTGATTTAACAAGAGAGAAACTAATTCAGACATTAGAATCTTTTAAAGATTACCCTACAGGAAAAGGGAGTTACGCAACGTTCTCCCCGACCAGAAGAGAAGGCGTCGCTGGCGGGGTCATCCTACAGGTCAAAAATGGCTGGTGGCAGCCCATTAGCGATTGGATTGATGTCGAATTACCGGAAAATTAATCTAGTAATAGTACGATACATACTGGAGACGAGCTTTGCAGACCAATTCTCGTCTCCATTCTAACTAGCTGTAATCTCGACACAATGACTGTAAAAAGGGTAGATTCTCATGATAGGTACTAATATAACTCAGCGGGCTACATGGATTTGGCGTGAGAAATCATGGCCTAGTAATGTGCGCTTCATTGGACGACCTCTTCAAGATTTAGCATTCGAGAGCAACCGTTATCTCTATTTCCGCTATACATTCGAGACTTTTGAAGAAGCGGTTGTTTCTACCCCTTTCATTGTGTCGGCTGATGGCCGCTATCAATTGTATTTTGATGGCGAGCTGGTTGGCAGAGGGCCTATGCGCTTTCATTCCATGGCCCATTGTGCCGATGCTTCCCCCTTAGCGGGAAGAAGAGTAAAACCAGGAGTTCATGTTTTAGCAGCTGTAGTGCACAGTTATGGTAAAAGCACCTCTTGGTATCAATTGCCCCACGAGGAGCATACGAGTGTCTTTGGGTGTGGTGGATTTTTCTTACAGGGCCAAGTTGGCTCTTGCCAAGTTGATACTAGCAAAGAGTGGAAGTACCTCGTTTCTGAAGCTTGGGAACAAGATACTCCTTTTGGTGGAACGGGATTTTGTGAATACTTTGATGCAACCAAGGAACCCGAGGGGTGGAAAACGAGTAACTATGATGAAACAGCATGGTCGCATGCCTTCGAGTTGAAGTTTCCATTAAAAGGGCACTCCCCAATTTTACCTTTTCCCGCCATGAAGATCTCATCCTCTGTTCGCACCTGCAATTCTATCCTGTATCCCAGCGAGATAGTGGAACATGAGCAGGGCCTAACAGCAATCTTTAAGAATTTGGTTGTAGGGTATGTGCGCTTTAAAGTATCTGCCGAAAAGCCAGGAGAAATCACCATCCAATATGGTGAACGGCTAGATTCTAATAAGCGTGCTTTTATTCCTCCCGTAGTTCCTGGGATTGCTACGCCTCCAAAGCATCGGTTTATCGTCAAAAAAGGGGTACATGATTACGCTCTATTTGAACCAGCAGGTTTGCGAGCATTAGAGTTAACATGGAAAAAAGAGAGTTCTTTGACCATCACCGAAATCTCTTTAGAACCCTATGGAGCAAGTTCTGAAGGGCGGGGAACCTTCAAATGCTCTGACGAAGTTCTTAATAATATATATACAGCGGGAGCCCGCACCGTTGCTCGTTGCCTCATGGATTCGTATGTGGATTGCCCGACTAGAGAACAAAGATGTTGGACTGGAGATGTCTACGTTAGTTCCCTCGTAGGATATCGTTGTCTTGGAGCATATGATGCTGCTAAGAAGTATTTGTTAGATACCGCTATGACCCAACGTCCCGATGGGATGGTTCTGATGGCTTCTTCGTGTGACTTGAGTGAGCACGACTATGCCTACATTCCCGATTTTGCCCTTCTTTGGGTTCTGGCCCTTGAGCAGTATTTTCTTCATAGCGGGGATCGTGAGACCGTAGATGCTTTAATGGGGCATGTTTACAAACTACTTTGCTGGTTTAAACCGTTTCTCAATGACTCGAATTTGCTTGAAGATGTTCCCGGTTGGGTGTTCTTTGAGTGGGCCGATGCATTAAAACGACAGGGTTGTACAACGGCCCTTAATGCATTATATGCAGCAGCTTTGCGAGTTGCTAAGAAACTTTATCCTGAGATGCTCCTACCAGATTGGAAAGAGATGGTTAGTGCAATAGAGCACTCCTTATGGAGTGATGAGCGCAATGCTTATCTCGATAGTATCGACTCCCCTGTTGTCAGTCAGCATGCCAATAGCCTTATGATTTGTTTCGGTTTTGCACCGCGAGCAAAATGGAATCGCATCGTTGAGGCAATTAGTGATCCAGAAAAAGTGGTTATGACGAAGACTTGGTCGTGGGATACTATTACACGATCGTTTAACCCTCTTTATGACGTAGTTATGGCCCAACCCTTCTATGCCCATTTCTTGCATGCCGCGTATGCGCAAGCAGGGCGGGGGGATGTATTAAAAACTTCTCTATGGCGTTGGCAGGGGATGCTAAAAAACTACGATACTTTTTGGGAATCGTGGGAGCTAACCTCTATTAGCAGTACTTGTCATGGGTTTTCATCTACTCCGGCCTTTGATTGCTCAGCTTATATCTTAGGAGTCCACATCCTCGATGTTGGTTTTAGTAAAGTGGAAATTAAACCTCTTGTGTTGCCAGATGTTGAGTTTGCGAGTGGAATTATTCCTACTCCCTTAGGTGATTTGGAAGTGTCAGTCCGGATTCAAAAAACACAGATCTGTCTTGAAATTGCTGTTCCTGAAGGAATGACGGTAGTAGCAGGTGGAATTAACTATGCTTGTGGAAAGCACCAGATCTGCTATGAAAATTAAAAGCATAGACTTTTCATCTCTACGCCTAGTTATACTTCTTGGATTCCTACTCGGATCCACCATGGTAGTTTCTCGGTTTAGCATTGGTCAGTTTGACCCATTGGGTTATGTTGCATTTAGATTTATATTAACTTCTCTAATTCTTTTGCCTTTAACATTGTTTCGGGTTCGATCGATCTCGTTACGTCCTGCAGCTTTTTGGTTCCCAGCTATATTTGTTGGTATTGTCGGGACAGCTTTGCCTTTTTCGGCCTATATCTCTTCTTTACAATATCAGTCGAGTGGTATTACTTCGATGTTGTTAACGGTGACACCGATTATTACATTGTTGTTTGCCTCGCTCTTCATTAAAGAAGAGAAAATAACCAGAAGAAGGTTGTTAGGATCTTTTATTGGATTGGGGGGTGCAGTTTTATTGATAGCAATGGGGGAGACCGGTCTTAAGTTGGCAGAACCAGATATGAGGGGGTACTTGTTGGTCACTGCCGGGATCACGGGAAGTGCTATTGGGATTATCATGCTGAAAAAATACCTGCATAAAGAGAGTATCTTAGTTGTTTCTTTGATTCGATCTTTAGTGGCAGCTCTCCTTCTTACAGTGATTGCTTGGGTAACAGATAGTATGGATATTTCAAGGGTGACTTGGGTTGGTTGGCTGAGCCTAGGGTATGCGGCGATAGCTGGAACTGTAGCGACAATCCTGCTACAAGCCCAGATTATTGCCCAATATGGTCCTTCACGGGCATCCCAAGCTGAGTATGTGACTCCCCTTGTAGCCTCAGCGCTTGGTATTATCTTCATGGGAGAACTTGTAAGTGTGTCTATGATAATTGGCATGTTGATGATTTTCTTAGGTCTCCACATCCTGAGTAAAAAAGAGGGTTATAAGGTCGATAAAAGCAAGCCTATTTCAACTACAATTGAGATTAAAGAAGGAGTTAAGCGATGAAAGTTTTTGATCTTCATGGACATCAGGAAGGGCTATTAAAAGCTTCTGGAACTAATGGGTTGCCCCAGGATGTACCTCTTGGCGACTTTTATAAACATGGAATCGATGCGTCTGTAGTTTGTGCAGTTGGGGACCCTAATTCATTTGGGCTTGGAACCAATTCCTTTAGTATGGTGGAGCAGCAATTAGAGCAGATATTAGAGAAGAGCAATGCACAAAGTCTAAAAGTAGCTACAACAACCAATGAACTGAATCTGGTCTGGGACTCAGGAAAGACAGCAATCTTTCTCGGTGTCGAAGGGGGAGATTTTATCGATAATCTGGAGATGGTTGATCGACTGTACAATCTGGGAGTCAGAGTTTTAGCTCCTGTCCATTATAGTGACAATCAATTTGGGTCAATTGGCTTTCATTTGGATGGCTCTGGTCCAAAATTAGCGACGGGTCTTTCCAAGTTTGGTGCTGAATTGATAACCCATGCTCAAGATATTGGGATGGTTATAGACATAGCCCATGGATCGGATGCGATGATTATAGATGCGTGCAAGATTGCTAAAAAACCTCTACTTTGTTCCCATGGTGGCCTGCGGATGAGCTACGGCTCGAAGCGGTTCATGGGTGATGAGGCAGCCCACCACTTCCGGGATAACGGAGGTCTGCTTGGTATTTGGCCTTGTCGGTTTGGAAAAGTGGGACTGGCAAATCAGGAAGAGTTAGTGGATATAATTTTACAAACCATCGACTTTCTCAGTTGGGGCCAGGTTGGATATTGCACTGATGTCAATGGTGCTCCAGGATATCTTGATGACTATCGAGGTCTAGAGGATACCAAAGGTTTAATTAGTGAGCTAGCGGCGAAAAGTTTTACAGAGGACAAGCTTGAACAGTATTGCAACTCTAATATAATCCGCCTATTTCAGGCTTGGGGAGTTTGATCGTTCTGTAAAGCAGAGTTTTCTTTGAAGGCATCGCTCTTTTGGAATATATTCTGGCCGCGCAGGATTAATTTCTCGTAGGCATCTTTGTATGGGGTAACGTTTATGTCATTTTTTGTGGCAATGGTCTCTCTGAGAAGGAAAAGAAAATCATAGACTTGGGTAAAGTCGCTTGCAGAATCCTCTGGCATTACGGCAATTCTTCCAACTGTTTTAGATTGTATAGACTTGGTCAATTCTTTCCCTTTTTCTGTCATGGAGAGATGAACTACTCGGCGGTCTTCATTACTTCTTTTACGGTTGATAAATCCACGGGAGTCGAGCTTGTCTAAAAGGGCACTGATAGAGTGACGTTCTAGGCCAAGAACAAATGATAATTCAGTAGCGATGACATCTGAACCGGCATGTTCAGCATAACTGAGCATCAGTAGAATCAAGTATTGTGAATGATTAATTTTGTGTGGGCGCAAAAGTTCAGCTATCGATTTTTTTACAAGATTAAGGCATTGTTCAGCAAGGAAGTGAAATCTTTGTACTTTAAAATAGGTTTCAATCAATTCATTAGGATCTTGTGTTTCCATACTTTTATCTCTCTGTATAGGTAATAATTGTTCGTTATTGAACAGATCGCTTTTGTATATAATATCATTAGGACCTCTAATCGTCAAGCTACATAATCGAGAAAAGATGAGGATAAATCCTAGATATTTGGTTTGAGGTTTTTGAATATCCCTACAGACTCTCTTCGATTACGATAAGTACGAGGAGACACCCCTTTTGACTGTTTGAAAGCACGGGAGAAATAACAGACATCATTATAACCCAATTTTTGAGCAATCTCCTGAACTTGGAGGTCGGTCATGTGTAAATAACGACAAGCTTGTTCCATTTTTAGATGAATGAAATATTCAATAGGAGCCTGTTGGGTGTGTTTTTGGAATAAGGTATGGATATAGCTTTTTGAGAGCATCAAGTGTTGGGTTAGATCATGCAAAGTGATAGTCCGATGTAAATTTGCATAGAGATAGCGAATAGCTTTGGTGAAAGCATAGTTAGCGGCATTTGCAGTATGCGTTTTTTCCTTAAAATATATCCCTGATAATATTGCAGAAAGTAGTTGAGAAGCATGTACAAAGTTTCCGAGGGTGTAAGAGCCTTCTAAAGCATCAAAGAGATGGATGAACAAGGCCTGAAGTCGTTCTTGCTCCTTAGGATGTTTAAGGTAAATAACTTGACAATCATCAAGAGGGTATAAAGCAAAATCAGTTCCTTTGAAGTGAAACCAGAGAATACTCCACGGATCATCCTCATCAGCGTAGTAAGTGTGGCGCATCCCTTTAGGTATACAAAAAACTTCTCCTGGATATAATTTGATGCGCATCTCAGGGAGAGAAATAAACCCCAAGCCTGCCGTACAATAGAGTAAAATATATTCAGATTCGCCCTCTTGGCGATCCCTATAGTGGTGTGATGCACTGGGAAAATAGCCAGCATCGGTCGGGTAGAGTCTTTTAATCAAAGGATGTTCTACATAGGGTTCAACCAGATCGAAAGGGATAACAATGAGTCGTTCACCAAGGAAACCTTCTTTTTTCTGTTGGCTTGTCATATTTTTAAAATACCATGAAAGTGTAATATTATCCATAATTTTGCAAGATAACCCCCTACCAATTGGGTATAAAGGATTTATACTAAAGGAAGATAGTCCAATGAGGAGGCTTGTCATGAAAACATTGAACCAAACTGATGTTTACATTTGGGAGGAGGTTGTTTCCATTCCCACTTATGAAGTTGGCGAAGGTGACTTGAATCCAATGTTTCTGGAACGGCGAGTTTATCAAGGCAGTTCAGGTCGAGTGTACCCACTCCCCGTTACCGAAACAATTTCTGACGAGAAACAACTCAAAGAATACAATGCGGTATTTTTAGAAAATAGCTATCTAAAAGTAATGGTTTTACCCAGCTTGGGAGGAAGAATTCAACGCGCACTCGATAAAACCAACGGGTATGAGTTTGTTTATTATAATCGAGTAATTAAACCTGCTTTGGTGGGATTAGCTGGGCCGTGGATTTCAGGAGGTATTGAGTTCAACTGGCCGCAGCACCATAGACCTTCAACTTTTATGCCCGTGGAATATAGTATTGAGGTCCACGACGATGGCTCAAAAACTCTCTGGGTAGGTGAAACCGATATTATGTATGGCACGAAAGGGATGGCTGGGTTTACCCTCTATCCCGAGACCGCCTATATCGAAGTTCGTGGTCAGCTCTATAATGGTACCGCTATTCCACAGACCTTTTTATGGTGGGCGAATCCAGCAGTAGCAGTCAACGATTATACCTACTCTGTTTTCCCCCCTGATGTCTATGCGGTAATGGACCATGGTAAACGGGCGGTCAGTACATTCCCAATTGCTACAGGCGAATATTATAAATTTGATTATTCGGCTGGTATTGATATTTCGCGCTACAAAAATATCCAAGTCCCAACTTCCTACATGGCTTATCAGTCCAATTATGACTTTATAGGTAGCTATGATGAATCTCTGCATGCCGGATTACTGCATGTTGCCAACCACCATATTTCTCCTGGAAAAAAGCAGTGGACTTGGGGGAATGGTGATTTTGGTCAGAGCTGGGATCGCAACTTAACTGATGAAGATGGTCCCTATATTGAAATGATGACTGGGGTTTTTACCGATAATCAACCTGACTTTACTTGGCTTAAACCCCAAGAGGAGAAGACGTTCACCCAATATTTTATGCCTTACAAGCAGGTGGGAAGAGTTAGTCAGGCGACCAAAGATATTGCTTTACGCTATGAAAGAGTTAATCATACAGTAAAAATCGTTGTGTATGCGACTACTGTTTTTAATCAAGCTAAAATCCAAATCACTCTCCAAGATCAAATTCTCTTTTCACATGTTGCCGATTTAAGTCCCGAGCGTGCTTGGGAGATAACAGTTCCCTGGGAACACCCTTTTTTCGGTACTGTTATCACTGTTACATCGGCGCAAGGGGAGCTTTTACTTACCTATGAAGCAGTAGAAACGGAGCTTAAACCAGTGCCGAAACCTGCTGAGGCACTTTTAGAGCCCAATAAGCTAAAGACCACTGAAGAGCTCTACTTAGCTGCGATGCACCTTATTCAATACCGTCACGCCAGTTATGATCCAGTTGATTATTTTCTGGAAGGACTACGGCGCGATCCTTCAGATATTCGCTTAAATAATGGGTACGGGCTTCACCTCTATCGCCAAGGTCGATTTGAAGAGAGTCAGAAATATTTTGATCGGGCTATAACTAAATTACAATGGAAGAATCCTAACCCTTATAATTCAGAAGCTCTTTATAATTGTGGGCTCTCTTTATGGATGCAAGGAAAATATGAACAAGCCTACCCCAAATTTTACAAAGCAACATGGTCTGCAGAGATGCAAAATGCGGGATTTTATCGAGTGGCTTGTCTTGAATCACGTCGTCAGGATTATCGACAAGCGCTAGAGCATGTCGAACAGGCTCTCGTTCGAAATTGGCATGATATGAAAAGTCGGTTATTAAAATCCATTTTGTTAAGAAAGTTGGGTGAGGACGTTCGCTTATGGTTAGAGGAGAGTCAGAAGATTGATCTATTAGACTTAGGTATAGCCTATGAAATTAGTCTTGAGCAAAAAGAGCCAACCCAATGGAAACAGCTTATGCGCTCTTCTGCACACAATTACTTAAGATTGGCCAGTACCTATGAAGAGATGGGCTTTGCCGAAGAAGCATTTGCGATACTCTCTTTATGTCCTGTTGCCTATCCCATGATCTCTTATGCTAAGGGTTATATGAGTTATATTATTAACAAAGATGAACGAGAGGCTACCAGATACTATCAAGCGGCTGAAAAAATTTCACCGAATCGGTGCTTCCCAAACACCCTGAGCGAGCTTCAGATCTTATCGCATGCTACCAAAGTTAATCCTGAAGGAGGCCTTGCGCATTACTATCTAGGGAACTTACTCTATCATGTTAAGCGGTACACAGAAGCAACCGATCATTGGCAACAGGCTGCTCAGCTTACACCAGAATTTTCAACCGTACATCGCAATCTTTCAATCGCTTATTACAATCAAGAAAAAAATGGGGAGCGGGCTTTTAGGAGTATTTGTCGAGCTCAAGAGCTCGATACTGACGACGCGCGAATTTTATTAGAGCGCGATCAATTGGCGGCTTTACTCGGACAAGGTCCTCGTGAGCGTCTTGCGTTTTTAGAAAATTATATGGAGACTGTCCTGAAAAGGGACGATCTATATCTACAGTATATTTTCCTTTTAAATTGTCTTGGCCAGTACCAAAAGGCTTACAATGCACTGATGCAACGTAATTTCCACCCTTGGGAAGGAGGAGAGGGTAAAGTTAGTGGCCAATATGTGTATAGTTTAATTGGTTTAGCATTGGCGCAGTTGGAGCGGCACGATGAGCAAAAGGCGATTGCTTTGTTAAAGCAAACATGGCAATGGCCTAGGAATCTTGGGGAGGGGCGTTTACCCCACACCCTTGATACTATCGCCCAGTACCATCTGGGAGAGGCGTATGCTGCTTTAGGTCAGGATGAGGAGGCTATTTTCTGGTGGGAGGCAGCTTCAAAGGGTATTGAGAAACCTTCTGAAGCACATTATTACAATGAACAACCTTCTGATACCATTTTTTATCAGGGGCTTGCCTGTCAAAAACTAGGGCAACACAATGAAGCCAAAAAGCGCTTTCACACTATTTTAACCTATGGCGAACAAAACCTCTTTGAAGTGGTTGAACCAGATTATTTCGCTGTCTCCTTACCTGAAACAACTGTGTATCATACTGATCGTCAGTGGCAACACGAGGTGCACTGTCGCTATCATCGTGCTTTGGGGTTATTGGGGTTGGGTCAAGTTGAAAAGGCCGTCACTGAATTACAGAATATCCTAGTTGAAGATCCTTCCCATCAAGGGGTTATTAAGGCATTGGCTTTGTGTGAAAAAAGCTGATAATTTTAGAATCAAGAACTCGATGATAGCCCTTCATACTGATCGGTTGCTTCGCTGAGAGGGAAGGTAATAGTAAATGTTGTATGTTTCCGAGGGATGCTGGTGAATTTGATGACCCCTTTATGGGATTCTACAATATTTTGACAGATAGAGAGTCCTAGTCCTATATTTGTGCGGGTGACTTTAGTGGTGAAAAACGGTGAAAATATTTTATCAATAGCAGTTTCCGATATGCCAAAACCATTATCTTTTATGCTGATATGAACAATTTGTTTTTTTTGATCAGTTGTCACATAAATACCAATAAAACCCTCTTCGAGCACAGCCTCAATTGCATTTATGAGAAGATTCATAAAGAGTTGTTTGAGTTTGTTTTCATCACCAAAAACTACGGGGTCATCTTTGAAGTCTTTAACTACCACGATTTCCTTACTTGAGAATTTATGTTCTAGTAGCAATAGGATTTCTTGTAATAGATCAATAATTTTAATGTGCTGGTAGGGAGTTTTTATTTCTCTAGAGTAAGAGAGCAGGTTTCCTACGATTTTGGTGATTCTAATTAGTTCTTTTTCAATGGAATGTAGGTATGATTGATTCTCTGGACTCATCTTCCCCAGCTTTAGTAATTCAATGTAATTCTGCATGATTCCCAAAGGGTTTTTAATTTCATGGGCCACCCCAGCTGCTAATGCAGCGGTATTTTCAGCTTTTTTAGCTTGCATGAGGTATTCTCGAGTTTGGTAATCAAAGCTAACATCTTCAATAAAAATATTAGAGCCAATTTTTTGCTTTTTTTGATTTTGAATGGGACTAGCCACAATTTTGAGAAATTGGTTCATAAAGCGCTCCCCGGTAAGCGTGAGCGACTCTCCTCGATCGATAGTGTAGACGAGTTGGTAGAATTTATCATCGTCTAGAAAATTAAAAACGCGATCAAGTCCTGCGAGTTGCCCTCTGGGGCCCAAGAATTTTAAAAGTGTGCGAGCTTGCGTATTGGCAAACACCACCTCAAGATTTGAATTAACTAGAATTTCTCCAATCGGCAAGGCGTCTATAATAGATTCCTGGTAAGAGTCCATAAATTTAATTGGATCATCCGGAGGCTCTCCATTGGTAGCTGGGGTCTCGAATGCCAGATTGATTAGACGCATAGGATCAAGAGCTTCTATCTTCTCAGTAGCCTTGCGGTATCCTTCATTTAGAATTGTAACTCTATCGGCGATTTTAAAAACTTCTTTAAAATTTGACGTTATATAAATTATAGCAGTTCCTTCTCGACTCAATTCGCGTAAAACCTTAAACGTAATTCCCAATTTATCGGGGGGCATATTCTCCCCGATTTCATCTAGAATAAGAATATCCGGTTTTAGAACTAACACTCTGCAGATGTTAATGATTTGTTTGTCTAACTCATTTAATCTATATAGTGGTTGGTCTAGATCAATATTACATTCAAAGCGTGCTAATAATTCCTGGCTTTTTTCACGCATCTGCTGCTTTGATTTTTTAGTGATAAAAAAACTTGGATGATTCCCAAAGAAAATATTGTCGACAGAATTTAATGAAGATACTAAGTTTTGTGTTTGATAGACCATGCCAATTCCAAGTTTTAAGGCTCTTTTAACGGAATGGTTGAGTACTTTTTTACCTTTTACATAGAGAGACCCGTCTTGAATTTTTTCTGAACCGGCAATGATTCTTCCAATCGTTGTTTTCCCTGAGAGGTGATTGCCAACTAAGGCGTGAATTTCTCCTGTAAAGAGGTTAAAGTCGACACTGTTTAATATTTCATAATTCCTACTATAGTGGTGAATTTGTTCAAGACGTAAAATTGTTCGACCACTGGTAGTATTCACAAATCAATCTCCAATTTCTTCATTTTCAGATAGAGTGTTTTGCGAGAAATTTTAAGGATTTCTGCTGTTTTTGTTTTATTTCCATTTGTTTTTTTTAATGCATTGAGTATCATTTCACGACTTATGCAGTCATATAAATCTTTGATTGGATCTGTTTCTTCAATAAAAAGCTGCTGTTGGTGGTATTGGAGTGGTAAATCCGAAACTAAAATTTCTTGTCCTTCACAAAAAATCACAGCTCGCTCAATACAATTTTTAAGTTCGCGAATATTTCCTGGCCAAGAATGACTTAAAAAAACTTGCTGGACGTCAGCGTGAAGCCCTATGATGTTTTTTCCATACTTGAGATTGAACTCCTTGATAAATGCTCGTGATAGAGGGGTGATATCCTCAAGACGTTCTCGAAGAGGAGGGATTTCAAGGCAGATTACACTGAGACGAAAATAGAGATCCTCACGAAATTCTCCGGCTTTGATGCATTCTTCGAGATTTTGGTTGGTCGCTGCTACAAAACGGACATCGCACTTGCGGACTATGTTTGATCCTAATCTTTCATATTCATGTTCCTGAATTACTCGTAGCAGTTTTGCTTGGGTTCTTAAGCTCATATCACTAATTTCATCAAAGAAGAGTGTTCCGCCTTCAGCAATCTCAAATTTACCCTTGTGCATCTCTTGGGCACCGGTAAAAGCTCCTTTTTCATATCCGAACAGTTCGCTTTCTAATAACGCTTCTGGTAAGGCAGCGCAATTAATTTTTATGAATGGTTTGTCTTTACGGTCACTAGCATAGTGGATTATAGAGCTCAAGATCTCTTTTCCTGTGCCACTTTCCCCGGTAACAATAACAGGTGCAGTGGTAAGAGCTGCTTTTTCAGCCATACTGATAACATGTTTGAATTTAGGGTTTAAAGTTATTAAACGATGATTGTCAATAAAACTATGTTTATTGTTTTTGCTTTCTTTTTGTTTGATGTTAAGAATGTGTTGGACTTCGTTAAGAAGAGTAGAAAATGGTAGAGGTTTTTCATAAAAATTTATTGCTCCTAAACGCATCGCCTGTACAACAACTTCTGTTGATGCATACCCCGAAATTATAAACGTGGCTATCGGGGGTTTTTTATTGCTGATGCACTTAAGCAAATCGATACCAGTGAAACCGTTCATTCTTAAATCGCTAATGAGGACATCATATTGGTTATGGCACAGTTTCTTTTGAGCTGTTTTCCCGTCTGTGCAAAAGTCTGATCCAATTCCATGGGCATTGAATAATTTTTGCAATGAGATACACATCTCTCGTTCATCATCAACTATGAGAATCCTTCTATCCATACGGTATATGATAAGGTTAACTTACTGTATTCGCAAGTGGTGGTTTAGGTTTTACCCTTTGCGTGTAACCAGTTTGACTCAGGACGTTCGCTTGGGTTGTGTAGTTTGGGTTACACTTTTAACTCGGCTTGAACATTTATAATCCATTTTACTCTATTGAGGCCAATGTAAACTTAGATTTAAAAAAATTAATTAATTTTTAAAGTAAAAGTATAACAACCTAATTAAGATTCATGATGTTTCTAAATCTTTATTGTGGCATAGATAAATTGAATTAAAATAAGAATATTCGCATCATAGCAGTCGCGAAAGCGAGGACTTATTTTCTATGGTATAATGGTTTTTAGGGTATAGCAATAACTGTTGGCACATTTATTGCAATGTTATTAATATCGTAAAATCTAGGAGGGTTTTAATTTATGAAAAAGTTACTCATTGTTTTGTTGATCGCTCTCATTTGTGTAGGGTCTGTCTTTGCACAAGGAGCTCGCGAAGATGCTCCACCCAAAATTGGATTTCTGGTAAAAATGCCTGAAGAACCATGGTTCCAGAACGAATGGAAATTTGCTGATGAAGCTGGTGCAGACCTTGGTTTTGACGTAGTTAAAATTGGTACTACAGATGGAGAAAAAGTACTATCAGCGATTGATAACCTACAAGCTCAAGGAGCAGGCGGGTTTGTTATTTGTACCCCAGATGTCCGATTGGGACCTTCTATTATGGCAAAGGCAAAGACTTATGGGATGAAAGTGATTAGTGTTGATGACCAATTTGTTGATGCTAGCGGGAATCCAATGACCGAAGTTCCCCACATGGGAATTAGTGCCTATGAAATTGGAAAACAGGTCGGGTACACTATGTATGACCAGATGGTTGCACGCGGGTGGGATCCAGCTAAGACAGGATTTATGCGAATAAGCTTTAACGAACTACCCACTGCTTTAGACCGCACTAATGGTATGACTGATGCTCTTTTAGAGCGCGGTTTCCCTGCTAATAATGTATTTGAATCACCTGAAAAAACAACTGATACTGAAGGTGGGTTTAATGCAGCAAATATTACTGTTACTAAACACCCCGAAATTAAACATTGGCTTGTTGGTGGATTAAACGATGAAGCTGCTATGGGCGGGACTCGTGCACTTGAAGGGAATGGTTTCTTAGCAAAAGATATTTGTGCAGTCGGTATCGGTGGTAGTGGAACAGCGACCGTTGAATTCCAGAAGAAAGAAGCAACTGGATTTTATGCAACAGCTCTTATTAGCCCAAAACGACACGGTTATGAAACCAGTGAAATGCTGTTTAATTGGATTACCAAGGGCATTGAGCCACCTAAAGTAACATGGACTACAGCTGTCATGATGGATAGAAGTAACTATGTTGAGAAGATGAAAGAAAACGGACTGTGGGAAGAATAGAGTGTAACAGCTTATAACGTAATGTCTTGTACGGCCAAAGGAACAATAATGTGAATCTTTGGCTGTACATTGATTTCAATTTTAGTAGGACCTAATAGGTAAAAGAGAGTGATTGATGAAACCTGTACTTGAATTTGCATCAGTAACAAAAGTATTTCCCGGCGTTAAAGCGTTGGATGCCGTTTCGTTTTCAATCAATAATGGCCAGGTACATGGACTAGTTGGAGAAAACGGTTCAGGGAAATCAACTTTATTGAAAATACTTAGCGGCGCATATCATGCGAACGAGGGGCAAATCATCTTGCGAGGTGAGGTTCAGGATTTTAAGACAACAAGAGCAGCAATCCAAGCGGGGATTGCCTTGATTTATCAAGAGTTGAACTTAGTACCTGAAATGACAGTGGCTGAAAACCTAATGTTAGGGCAATTCCCCACGAAAGGTCTTGGGTTTATTGATTTTAATAGACTTCATGGAATAGCTGAAAAGCAATTGGCCGAAGTGTTAGAAGGGGTCAACCCTAAAGAAAAGGTTAAGAATCTTTCTATCGGACAACGGCAGATGGTTGAAATTGCGAAGGCTTTGCTACAAGAAGCTGATATAATTGGGTTCGATGAACCGACGAGTTCTCTATCCGATAAAGAAGTGCAAAGATTATTTGAAATTATAAAAAATTTGCGCAGTCAAGGAAAAGCCATTATTTATGTCTCCCACAGAATGGAGGAAATATTCGAAATATGTGATCAGGTGACCGTCTTTAGAGACGGGCAACGGATTGTGACCTATACCGATATGGAAGATGTAAACCATGATTTGTTAGTCAGCAACATGGTAGGTCGCAATATTGAGAATATTTATAATTACCGCGAACGTCCACTTGGAGATACAGTTCTCAAGGTAGAGGAATTATCAGGAGAGAAGATTCCACAACCAGTAAGTTTTGATCTTAAACGAGGTGAAATTCTGGGCTTTTTTGGATTGGTCGGAGCAGGAAGAAGCGAAGTTATGCGCTTGCTCTATGGAGCCGACAAGAAGAAAAGTGGAGAAGTTCATCTAGAGGGTCGTAAACTAAAAATTGACAAACCAAAAGATGCCATTGTAGAAGGGATTGTTTTCATGCCCGAAGACCGTAAATATGATGGAGTTATCCCCATTCGCAATGTGAGTGAGAATATAAATATCAGTTGTCGTCGTCTCCACAAGAAATTCAATATTTTCTTGGATGAAACTTGGGAAGCTAACAATGCTAACAAATTTGTTAAAACTCTCTCAATTAAAACTCCTTCAATTAATCAAAGAGTTGGCAACCTATCTGGTGGAAACCAACAGAAAATTATTCTTGCCCGTTGGTTAAGTGAAGATGTTTCAGTTTTATTGATGGATGAGCCAACTCGGGGAATCGATGTTGGTACAAAAAATGAGATTTATAATTTAATGTATCGACTTACTGAAGAGGGGAAATCAATTATTTGTATATCCAGTGATTTACCTGAGATTATGGGTGTCTCCGATCGTCTTTTGGTGATGAAGGACGGGGAAATTGTTGGAGCTCTCAATAGAGAAGAAATGGATGAAGAAACTATAATTAAATTGGCACTTACTACCAATTCAACGGATAACAAAAATAAATTATTAATTAAGGAATAAGAGGTTTTCCATGAGCAAGAAAAATTCAATCGCGAAGACGACAAGATATCTCTGGGATAATTCAGGCATGCTGCTTATATTTATCGTTTTAGTCATACTACTTTCAATTTTTGTCCCCTATTTCTTCACTTGGAGAAATATGGTGGGCCTGGGCCTTTCAGTTTCTATGGTAGGTATGGTTGCTTGTACCATGGTGTTTTGTTTAGCTTCAGGGGCATTCGACTTATCTGTTGAAAATATTATAGCCTTTAGTGGAGTCTCAGCCGCCATGATTATCAACATGACGGGAAGTGTTGTTCTTGGCGTACTAGGAGGAATAATTGGGGGAGGGATATTTGGGTTACTCAATGGAATAATTATTGCAAAAGCTGGTATTAATGCTTTGATTACCACGTTAGCAATGAGCCAAATTATTCGGGGTCTGGCCTTTATTGTCTCACGAGGAAGTGCAGTAGGTATCATGAATGAGAACTTCTTTAGTTTGGGGAACGGTCAAATACTTTCAATTCCCAATCCCATTTGGATAACAATTATCTGTTTCGTCATTTTTGGAGTATTATTAAACAAAACAACTTATGGAAAGAATACTCTTGCAATAGGAGGAAACGTTGAAGCTGCCCGTTTGGCTGGTATTGCCGTTGATAAAGTTAGAATTGCAATTTTTACCCTTCAAGGGTTAATGGCTGGATTTGCCGGCGTCGTATTAGCTTCTCGTATGACCAGCGGCCAACCAAACACTTCAGTCGGATTCTCATTGGATGTAATTTCAGCTTGTGTTCTTGGTGGAGTTTCTCTTTCAGGGGGGATTGCCCCAATTCAAGGTGCTATAGTTGGTGTCCTTATCATGGGTACGGTGCAAAACGCTATGAACCTCATGAACATTCCAACATTCTATCAGTATGTTGTCCGCGGTATGATTTTACTCATTGCTGTACTTATGGATAGATTCAAGGAGCAAAGCAGAAGTGCTTGATTTATGTAATTAAAAGGGAACTCTTTAATGACTAATATAGAACGTATTAATAAATTTGTATCGTTTCAAGACCGTCAAAAAGGCATATTAAATACCGATAGGATAATGACGTATGATTATGTCGACAATAGCCAAGTTTTAATTGCCTACGGAGGATATGACCGTAATAAGACGTATGAATGGGAAGAACTTCTTGAACTTAACGCCAGAGCGTACAGAGGTGTTGGCCTTGATATGACCCGTTCTGTGTATGATCCTGTTAACCATTGGATGCGCAGTAAAGTCGATAATTGGATTCATTTTATGGGCGTTGATAAAGATTCTTGGGAGGTGCAGCAGGGCGGAGATACAGCATGGATTGCAAAACGTCCGTTTACCAATCTTGAACAATTGAAAGGCTTCCTTCCAAAGATTCCCAATAAACAAGAAGTACGTGAGTGGTATATACCTTTTATGAGTAATGTTCTTGAGACGATGTTGGCACAGGATGTTGTCTATATTGGAGCTGTTGAAGGTCCTTTAACAGACGCCTATACGTTTGTTGGTATTGAATTATTTTCTTTGCTTATATACGACGCGCCAGAAATAGTTGAACACATCATAACATGTTGTGGGATCTATGGAGAGACTTTGGCTCAGGCCTACACAGAGTTACCTGGTGCAGTGCCTGTGCAATTTATGGGCGAGGATATAGCTGGATCAAATGGCCCGATCTTTAACCCCTCTTTTATACGAGACAACTTGCTACACTGGTGGAGAAGATTTGCAAAGCCAATCCGTAGCCAAGATGGCGTCTTTGTTTTTCATTCTGATGGGCAGTATGGACAACTTCTTAAATTAATCCTAGATGAGT
>Ga0265294_10002507_pt1 | contig 24079 bp, 26 predicted proteins | sample MunlanPumphouse3_FD_192504 | JGI IMG/M metagenome (GOLD analysis project Ga0265294, IMG submission 192504) | Groundwater microbial communities from a municipal landfill in Southern Ontario, Canada - Pumphouse #3 | ecosystem: Environmental > Aquatic > Deep subsurface > Groundwater | place... | reverse complement strand
GCAGAGGGGAGCCGAAGTCAAACGATCTCATCTCCTCGGCACTTCCTGCATGGACCGCCGGCTCGGGCGAGCCCGCACGGGCGATTCCGACATACAGCGGGATCTTTGCATCCACGCGGCGGGCCTGCTCTTCCAGCAGATCGACCGCCTCGGAGATCTTCATGTAGCGTTCCTTGTCTTTTTGAATATCTAAAAAGACCAGCGTGTGGAGGTTTTCCTTCTGGTTTGCCGATATGACCTCGATCGGGGTCATCGGGAACCATTTTCCGTAAGGAAAAGGAACGGAAACGGATTTGCCGAACCGGTAGTTCTGCAGACCGGAAAGACCGCAGACCGCTGTCGTGATCGAGGCCCCGTGAATGATTTTCGTCTGAATGTTTCGATCTGCCGCCCGGATACGGAGATCCGAATGGGTCGTCGCGATCATCGAGTCACCTGCGGTCAGAAAAACCGCATTCCCAAACTCGGCGGCATCGAGGATCTTATCTGCATGGATCTCCACATCCTCCCTGTAGAGAGGCGTGATCTTTTTTCCGTAACAGGCTTCGAGCCGTTCGATCGAAGCGCCGGTAAGAACCGAGGTGTACACTTCCAGAAACACCGTGTCAGCGGATCTGATGGCATCCATTCCCCGGACCGATACATCAGATTCGTCAAAGAGGCCAAGCCCGATAAAAGTCAGCATTGTTACTCATCTGTTGGCTCTCGCTCATGTTATTTTTATTGAGAGAGGGAGGGGGTCCCCGGCTCATACAAGCATGAACACAAAATGCAGAAGCGCGCCAAGGGAAGTGCCGAGCAGAAGAGTGAACACCGTGATAAGAGCGGCCGCTTTTACCCCGATCTCCTTCATCAGAACGGCGATCGTTGAGATACAGGGAACGAAAAGAACACACACCAAGGCAAAGATATAGAGCTGACTGCTCGAAAGGATGGAAGCAAGATCGGTCGTTCCCCCTAAGACCGCGAGTGTCTCAAATGCCATCTCTTTTCGAAGGATCCCAAACATGAGAGCGGTGAACGCAAATCCAGGCAGCCCGAGGACCGCGGTGGAAATCGGATCTATGAATGACTCGAACATCGTGACAAGTCCGAGGTACTCAAAGATCCCCAGAAATACACTGCTGATCAGCAGAAGAGGCATCGCGATGTACAGGAACTCGCTGACACGCATCCATGCTTTTTTCACCACATACTTCGGAATCGGACGGCGCAGCTGAGCCATCTCGAGGATCATCCCGTACTGTTCACCGGGAGTTATCCGGGAAAGCACGCAGCCGAGAACAAAGACCAGAATGAAGACGATCCCGTAGATGGAAAATGCGGCGCCGAACCCGACGAAGGAAGCAACGATCCCGGAGATGACGACGGTCCTCGCAGAGCAGGGAAGCATCGTCACGAGAACGGAGGCGATCACCCGTTCACGTCTGGTCGGGAGAAAACGCGTGCTCATGATCGCAGGGACACTGCATCCAAATGACAGCACGAGTGGAATCAGTCCCTGCCCGTGGAGACCTAATCTGTGCATACCCCGGTCCGCAAGGAAAGCAGCTCGGGTCAGATATCCGGTGTCCTCTAAAATCGAGATGAAGATATAGAACAAAAACACGTAAGGAAAGGCGATGCCGAGACCTGACATCAAAGCAAGGATCACGGCGCCCCCGACCGTATCCAGAAACGGATTCAGCTCCAGAGTGTGAAACGGATCAAGAAGGTAGGTCGTCATCAAACCGATGATGCCCTCCTCCAGAAATCCGCCCAGGAGAAAGACGATGCCGAGAATACCGACCATCGTGATGATCAGAATGGGAACGCCGGGAAACCCGCGCGTGAGAAGCGAGTCGAGGTCGCGGCGTTTCTTCTGCGGGGATATGGTCGTCACCTCTTCGGAGATCGCCTTTGCCGTGTTGTGCCGGTTTGCCCCGATGATCTGATCCGGCGACATCATATGCCGTTTTTGGATCTCGTCTGAGATGACCGAAGCGCTTTCCATCACCTCGGGGGAGAGAGTGCTCAGGGAAACATTTTCCAGAGCAAACATCGACTCGGCTTCCGAAAGATTATGAAACTTCTGCAGGTTCTTGGCCGCTGCTTCGATGTGATGATCATAGCGCGGAACGATCCCGGGCACAGGCAGTTCATCGCCGATGACATAGTCCGCGATCTTTTCCAGGTTTTTACCCTCTGTTGCGATCGTCTCGATCACCGGAACCCCGAACTTTTTCGAAAGCGCATCAGCATCGATGATCTTGCCTGCAGATCTTGCATCGTCCATCATATTGAGCACGATCACCAGAGGTTTTCTGATCTCGGAGGCCTGAAGAAGAAGATACAGATTCCGCTCGAGATGTTTGGCATCCAAAACCGCCACGATGAGATCCGCATCTCCGGTGACAAGATACTCTCTGACGAGTTTCTCCTCATCGGATCTTCCAGAGAGAGAATAGATCCCAGGAAGATCGGCAAGTGAAAACTCTGTTCCGTTGTGACGAACGAGTCCGGACATCAGGCCTACGGTCGTGCCCGGATAATTACTCACCTCGACACCCAGCCCTGTCAGGTGATTGAAGATAAGGGATTTCCCTACACTCGGATTACCGATCAGAACGGCCCGGCGCATCATGGGGTATTGCACCGCTCGACCATGATATTCTCGGCGACCTCGGGGCTTAATGCGATATCGCATCCTTTTACGGTTATGACGACCGCGTGATTGTCAAGTTTTCGTCTGAGTGTGATGAGCTCCCCGGGGATGACGCCGAGATCGATGAGCCTGCTGTGTTTTGCAAAGCACCGGATCATGGAGACATGCAGGAGAGAACCTTCCTCGCACTCGGAGAGAGACACGATGGGATTTCGTTTCGTGAGTCCGGCATGTCCTTCATGTTCCCTGGGACTCGTCTGTTCCGACGTGGATGCGCGTCTCCCCCATCCTCTTTCGCGGCCGGGTTTATGTCCCGGGCCGCGCTTTTCCAAAAATGTGTCAAGGCGGTCAATCGTTTCTGACGAGATGCTGTGCTCCATGAGGCACGCCTCCTTTGATGCGTGATCAGGTTCGGTTCCAAGAACATCGGTAAGAAAACTGGTCAGGACAGCATGTTTGCGCGCCACCTGGGCAGCTTTGACTGAACCCTTATCAGTGAGTGAAAGGCCATGAGCAGATTCGGTGAGATACCCTTTGTCTTTGAGACAGGTTACCGCTTTGCTGAGTCCTTCGGTATCACCGTGTACCAGATCTTCCAGATTCGAAACCTTTACTGTCTCCTTTCCGGTATTGAGTATTGCTTCGAGAATATCTTCTGAGAGTTCAAAGGTCATTATTATCTTAGTATCTTTTATTCTCAGAATATCTATGTTATGCCTTTGACATCATTTTGGAAAAGAGAGATTTGGGTTTTTCAACGGCGGAACAGGTGTCCACGAATTTACACCAGGTACAATACGGGCCGCGGACGACTTTCGGTATCCCCCCATTCATCACCTTTTCTGCTGCCCTTAGTGCAAGAAAAAGAGCGCGGCGGTCTTTTGGCTCTACAACGACACTGCGGATCGTTCCCGAACCAAGATACTCAACGCGCCCGTAGAAGGGTTTTCCAAACATCTCTTCAAGACAGACGGCATAACAGATCACTCTGAGGCGATCGTGAAGATAGACACCGCGGGTCGGCGCCTCGCCGCTTTTTACAAGTGAGAAACTGTCATCAAAGAACCGGTCTACCTTCCCGTATATCCCGTATTTTTCAGAATAAACAGATACATCATACCGTTCGGCCTGACGCCAGGTCACCTTGCTGCAGGCGGCAACCATTTTTTCCAGGTACGAAAGCGCGGGCTGATCCTCGGGAACCATATTTTTCAACCCCTCTTCCCAGACATCCTCGGCAGAGAGGATATCTCCAAGATAATAGGACAGTTGCTTTGCAACCGTGTAGGCAATCGGCTCTTCGTAGGGAATAACGACGGATTTTGCCAGGTACAACTGCATGGGACAGGTGCCTGCTTTCACCACATCTGTTACAGAAATTTTTTCGTCCGGCATGATGACTCCATAAACATAAGTTCGTTTAACACACTATTAATAATTATGGCAGGCAACGAACTCAACATTCAGATCCCTCAGAACCTTGACCCGGTCTACAGCAATATGATCCAGATCGCATTCAAGGATGACGAGTTCACGATGATGTTTTTACATCAGCTCCCTATGGCAAATCAGGCAAAAGCAAAGGCAGTCGTCGCGATCAGCCCGACCCATGCGAAGAAACTTCTGACCGCGCTGCAGAAGAGTGTGAATGAGTACGAGACGAAGTTTGGACAGATAACAAACGGAGCGCATCCCGAAGGAACGGATACGCCGACCCTTCAGGGATATTCATAAATCAATAACCTATTTATTGTCTAACAGGCAATGTGTTTAAGCACACAGTGTGCCGTCGTGGCTTAGCGGTATAGCGGCTGATTCGTAATCAGCAGGCCGAGGGTTCAAGTCCCTCCGACGGCTCTCTTTTAAGGTCGTTAAATCGTGATTTAAGGCAGTATTCGTCGCTATGAGACGGAACAGCGGAAATATCTCAATTAACAGAGTGAGCTGACACTTCCACCACCTTTCGGTGTCGATAAAACTCTGTTGAACTCACATGGATCAGAGATGAGCTGTTCAGAGAGAGGATGGTTTTTCGATACTTTCACTGCCTGTTTCATCCTTCCATACCCGCGACCTGATGAGAACGGCAGCAAATATTCCCATAAGAAGAAGAATCGGCAGAAATGCTATGAGAATATTGCTGTTTGCGATCAACCCGCTCCCGGTACCGATGAAGGCATCCGTGAGGGCATGCAGCAGGACTGCAATCCAGATGCTCCGGGTCTTCAGCACGGCATAGCTGAATATAATACCGAGAATGATCGTCCATCCGATATACATGATATTTCCTGCAAGGGGGGTGTCGGGAAAATTCAACCCGACGAGCATAAGCGGCAGGTGCCACAAGCCCCATACGATCCCAACAATGACAACTCCCGGGTAAACGCCAAAGAGGGCAAATACCCTGTCCTGAAGGTAAAATCTCCAGCCGTACTCTTCTCCGAAATATTTGGGCCATGTAATAACGAACGTCAATACGGACATGCCAATGAACACGAAGAATGAGCCAGGACTGTATTCCATCGTCGGAAGGCTCAGTCCAAGCATATGGATCATGAAATACGCAAGGATGAACAGCACCGAGAAGATTACCGGTATGATGAGGTAGTACCGGTAATTATGTCCAAAGGATAGTTTTGCGTCAGAGAGGCTTCTCCTCCCGGATGCTTTCAGGTTCTGCAGGAGAACCAGTAGGAATGCCGCAACAGAGATGATCGCGGTAAGAAGGGGAAGAGGTCCGATCGTTCCAAGAAGAGGCTGATATAATCCCTCCACCAGCGTGACAGCGGAAGCGAGCAGGAACATGGCAAGGAATTGTTTTGACTGCCTTGTCAAAGCCTTTGATTTGAATCCGACCATACACAGTATTGCACCAACAGCCGGAATGTACATCGGAATGAGCACCCACTTGCTGGATAATATCCCGGACCCCTCCTGCATGATCACAAAGATCTCAAGGAGATAGGTTGCGGCAAAGGTTATGGCAAGAAAAGCAAACAATTCTCTTGTCAGTTGTTTTTTTTTCAGGTTTGGCTGCGATCATATTCTCAGGTAAATGATACGTTCTGCACGGCAGTATTTAATCCAGTCCCCGCCAATTTTTATCTAGGCCCTCATCTCAATTGATGGTCGGACATTCTTTTTTGGGGTTCTCTGTTAATAATAGTACACACCGTCGATGCGGATCGTGGCTTTACCGCCAAACAGCAGGAGATCATCCTGAAACTGAAGTTTGATACAATTAAATACTCTGTTGTTTCCCCCTTGTTCTATGGAACACAATGAACCATCCCATATATCGTGTTTTAACATGTAGTATCCAAACGCGCTATTTCCGGAACCGGTAGCAGGATCCTCCAAATATCCAAATTTCGGTGCAAAAACCCTTGTATGGGCAATATTATTTGTATCGACCGGGTCCAGAGAAAAGATCAGAATGATGTCGATATCGTTTTGCAGGCAGAACTCCTTGAGACCCGGTTCATCCGGATAGATGGAGACGAGTTTTTGGAAAGAGTTCAGCGGCACGATCAATGTTCTGAGTCCGGCGTCGATGACCTCAAGCGGAAATTCCCTGCTTATATCTTCATCGGACAAACGCAAAGGAGCAGAAATATCCGCTGCCTGCAAAGACGAAGCGATATACGCTGGCTTGGGAGCAGAGATAAATACTGCGTCCTGATCTCTGATTCTGTTATAGACAGTTAATTGCCCCATTCTGTTCGTATGGATCGGTATTTCGCTGCATGCAGAAAGGCTCGCCGTGTTTTTAACTAAGGAGTACATACATGCGATCGTCCCGTGTCCGCAGAAATTCACTTCACATTCAGATGAATAGTAGGTTAGAAAAACACCGCCGTGCATCCGGCAGTAGACCACTTCGGAAACAAAACCTTTGTGCTGCCTGGCAATCTCCAGCATTGCTTCTTCTGACAAAGATTGTTCTTCATCCAAAAAAATGCAGGCAGCCGGATTACCGGCTGATGTATCTGATGTAAACGCATCCACTTTCTGATATCGGTATATTCCCATTTTTGCACGCATCCTTTTGCTCTGCAGAATTTTTTTCCTTACTACTGCTATGCAATAGTAAAATTGTACCAATTATATTAATATCACCATTGGCTTAAAAAAGCAGATCATACATTTTTAGGAGATAAAATTTCTTCAGGGATACATTTCGGTTCCTGAATATTTCCATTCCACAGGGAATCGAAACAATATCACCGCGTCAAGATCAAAAAAGTATGTCATCTCCTAAATACAACGGCAGATATATTCTCACTTTGCCGATTCTTTCAGCTGTTCGATGAGTTCATATTTCCGACGAATGGTTCTGGCAGACTGTCCCGGGGTTTTTGCGGGAGGCTTCTGGTGCTTTATTTGTTTTTGTAAGGTTGCGACAAACTCTGTCATTTTTTCTTTCCCGTTCTTCGCTTTGAAGAACGCTTGTTCACATACCAGATTCCGCATAACGGGATATCCGTTCGTGCGGATCGTTCAGATGATATTCCCGGAAATGTTCCGCGATGTTCTATAATAGTTCTCCAGCCTTAACTTACTTCGTGATGAAAAATGGTTCATAGACCCGGTATGCCGTCTCCCTCCATCAGACCCGGGATCATGCCCAAATTGTAATTTCAGGACATTCACACCCATTTCTGAATAATATCCCCGGATTAAAGCATAAAATGCCGAGATAATACACACAGATGAGTAACAGTAAGTGATATTTGGATGTATTCCGTATCAAGCGCGGGCCCCACCTGAAAAAAACTGTTGCTCATATAAAAATCAGGGATATCTATTGTCTTTTGGACGGATATGTTTCTCCACGCCGTTTGATATGTACACGTACCGGTACCCCTGCCACTCACCGTTTGGTTTTTTCACGTCGGTGAGCGTTTCCATCGCTTCAAGCCCGTCCTCATCATAGCATTCCAGCTCAAGGATATCTTCCACCTCACCGGTCTTTGTGTTGTACCGCTCCCAGATGACAATATTTTCCTCATCAGACTCATCATCCTCAATCTCAGGCGCATTGGAAGATGCCTTCGATTTTTTAAACAGATCAAACATAATCCTAACGTTTCCAGCAGGATGATATTAATACATTCCCATCGAGAGGAAAAAGGCGGAACAAACCAAAAGAGCCCGAACACCGCAAAATGAAATAAACCACGAATCTCTATCGGTGAGGAGTCAGTAGTTACGTGCAGAATCAGACGGTACCCTGCACAAGATCGCAACCAACATACAGTTTCAACAAAAAAGTATCATAAATTGAGAGCTTAGGCAAAAGCCTTAGTTCTCAACGATTACCCGGACCGGAGTCGGGAGTTTGTATCCGCTGTGGAGCAGGGCATCCTTTGCCTGGTCGATATACTGCGGGGTTGTCCAGACGGTGAAAATACGCTGTCTTTCTTCAACACGTGCTGCAGTTCCGACTGGTTTGCCGAATGCAAGTCTCATACCTTCAGAAATACGGTCTGCACCGGCTCCGGTTGCCTGTTTGTGTTCACGGAGAACGTGGTGAGGGTATGGTCTGATCTTTAAGTGGAAATTGTTTTTTCCGACATCTTTCATCAGACGTCTGTTCATGTTGATACGTGCAGCTTCCATTGCCGTGTGACGGATCTGGCATGCTTCAAGCGCTTCAAGATGAATTGCGACCGGGAACTCTTCAGAGAGGTTTCCCATATCAAACGTTACAACTTTTAAGCCCGGTACACCGCCCATATATTCACGGCGGCAATATGCCTTCTTGGCGAGCTTATTATACATTCGTGCTGGCTTTCTTACCATTTTTAATTACTCCTAGCTCTCTTAAATGTGCAAATTAGGTTGGTTGGAAACCATATTAAAGGTTCTCATTCTCCCCCTCTAATTTCTCGATCTCGGCGAGAACATCTTTCCTGAGTTTCGCAAACTCCACACTGGTACGATCACGCGGCCTGGGCAGAGTATTTGGATATATTTCATATATTCTTCCCGGACGGGGAGTCAGAATGACAATTTTGTCAGAAAGATAAACCGCTTCATCAACACTGTGTGTAACGAAAAGGATCGTCTTTTTCGTTTCCTCCCAGATCTGGAGAAGCTCGCGCTGCATTTTATTCCGGGTCTGCGCATCGAGCGCGCCGAATGGTTCATCCATCAGCATGACGGCCGGATCCGAGGCTAGAGCCCGGGCAACGGCAGCCCTCTGACGCATACCCCCTGACAGCTCGTAGGGATAACTGTCGGCAAATCCGGTCAGACCTACCAGAGCGAGACGCTTATTCACCTCGATGATCCGCTCTTCTTTGGAAACGCCCATCATCTCCAGACCAAAACCCACATTTTCCGAAACCGTACGCCACGGATAAAGCGAGTATTCCTGGAAGACCATCGTCATTTTCGGCGAAGGCCCGTCCACGATTTTTCCATCGATGGAGACTTTCCCACTGGTCGGAACATCAAGTCCCCCGATCATCCGAAGCAGCGTGGTTTTTCCGCAACCGGAAGGACCGAGCAGACAGACGAACTGACCGTCGTGGACCTCAAGATTGACATGCTCCAAAGCGGTGACATCACCTTTCCGGGAAGAGAACGTCTTTGTGGCGTCCTCCACCTTTACCCATACTTTATCCCAGTCAGTCATTTGTCAAGCACCTCCCAGGCGAACTTTTTCCGCAGAACATACTGGAAGAACTGGTCCATAACAATACCTATGATACCAATAGCGATCATACCGGCGATAACCATCTGGACCTGGCCCCAGTTGTACGTATACATGATGAGATAGCCAAGACCGGAAACGGTACCCGGCATCATTTCTGCTGCGACAACACTCATCCAGGCGATCCCAAATCCCACACGGAGCCCGTTCCATATGGCGGGACCTGCCGCGGGGACGAGTACTTTCGTGATGATCTGGCGTTCATTTGCCTGATAGATCCTGGCTGTTTCGACCCAGCTCTTCTTGACCCTCTTTACACCGTCGATCGTGTTTACAAGGATCGGGAAGATACACCCTATCACGATAATGAACACGATAGGAGTAAGCCCCAGACCGAACCAGGCGAGAGAAAGAGGCACCCACGCCATAGGAGGGATCGGGCGCAGGATCTGGATCAGACTGTCGGAAAACTGTTCAAGAACCGGATACCGGCCGAGAATGATACCCAGCGGGACTGCGATCAGACAGGCGATGATAAAACCAAGCGTTACCCGGTAAATACTGACCCAGCTGTTTTCCATCAGACTTCCGCATCCGTAGAGGTCGGCAAACGGCGTCAGAAAAACAGCAAGGACGTTTTCCACCCGGGGGAGGATGTATGCATTGTTCATCAGAATTGCCGCAACCTCCCACATGACAAGAACAAGTGCCGGAAGTATCAGCTTAATGTACCATTTCATGATCTTTGTTATTCACCATCCTCTTTTATGTATGTACATGTTACAGGATATCAAATGTGTTACTTGTTTTACCCCGGCACGCCGGCGTGAATAACCAAAGAAACATGCCGAAAAAAGAGAACAAAAAATTGTGAGTGAGGTTACGCGGATTTAACCACGTAGCCTATGCCGGCATATTCAAGAGCGGACTTCAGCTGAACGTCCTGGATAGACCCGAGCTGAGGGTCACCAAGAACCACATTTTTCCCTTCGGCGCTGCGTGCTTTGATCCAGGCAACAAACCCGTCCCAGTCGTTTGCCGGGGAAGAGGTCGAGACCACAAGTCCTGAGCCTTCAAGCATAAGGGGCGAGAGGATCTTGAGACCCATATCACCGGTACTCTTATCGACTGCACTGATAAACGGCGGGGTGCCGGCGAGTGCATACTGAATTGCATTCTGCTGGAGAAGCGTCATCAGCTGAGGTCCGCCGGTTCCTTCGATGAGTTTGACATTGGCAACCTTCTGACCGTTGATGTAGAGTTCTGCGTCCGTGATCTTTCCGGTTTTCTCCGTGACAGGTTTCAGATAACAGTTGTAGGCACTCTTGAAGTACTCCCAGTCCTTCAAAAGAACAAACAAAGGCGCATCGTGATCGCTTGGCAGATACCCGATCGATATGGTCGAGGTCGCAGCAGGAGTGACGAAGGTTTTGCTTTCGATCTGTTTAACTGCTGAGTCATACGGACCAAAGTCGTAAAGGAGAGCTGCAGATTCGTCCGTTGTGGTCGAAGCGAGCTTGGCGGTAACGATACCCAGATCGCGCTGTGACTGGATGAACGCCTCATTGCTGTTCAGCCACGAGTCAGTGATTTCGCTGGAGAACTTGATCGTCGGAATCGAGGTCTTCATTACATCAGTTGAACTGACGATCACATTTCCGTAAGTCATGTTCTGACTGGAGAAAAGCCAGTCTGCAGTCAAAGCTGCGGCATTGTCCGGATAGTCGTTGATATATTTGTTTCCAAGGATCATCAGAGCCGAAAGGCTTGCTGCAGCATCCGGATTTTCCAATGCCTTGGAATTGGCGCCGAACACACAGCAGGTATGATCGGTCCAGGTCCCTTTAGGTGGTAAATCCTGACTGTAGGATACCACTTTTCCAATGTCACCCTCTAAGGCAACGGCAATGAAAGGCTGCCAGTTGATGTAACCGTCGATCTGGCCGGTAGCGAGAAGTCCGGGCATGGTTCCTGCTCCGGTATAGAGGATCTCAACGGTGGCATTCTCGTTGCCGGTCTCGGTGCATCCTGCGGTAAAAACTACCATGACACACATAACGAGAGCCATGAAAATAAGAATCAGCTTTTTCTGCATACAAGTATGTTAGTGTATCTCCATTATTAATTAATCGTATTGTAAAATATAATATTTATAAATATTATATACATTAAATATGTTTTAAGAATTTTTGGTATAATTTATTGAAATAATTTGGATGTTCTGTATCCGGAAACAAAGCAAAAAACTCCTTAGAAAAACCTTTCTTTTAATGTGGTTTAGAGACAATAGAGTAAGAACAAATGAAGATATTAATACTTGGCGCCGGGGCCGTAGGTCTGTCAGTCGCCGCAAAATTATCAAAATATGCCGAGGTTTTTGCGGTATGCCGTGATAGATGCAGCACATCTATAGAAAACGAGGGTTTTTTTCTGACAGGGATCTGGGGAGAGGAAAACGTCCGGTTTCCCTGCGGAAGTGTTCCGCCGAAAGAAACCTGGGATTATATTATCATATCCACCAAAGCTGCCGCCACAAGGGAGATATGTGAGCAGTACAATCATCTATTCGGCGAAGCAGAGGTCGTAAGCCTTCAGAACGGAATTGGAAACGAGGAGATCATCGCCGAATACACCGACCATGTGCTTGGCGCAATGATCATAACCGGATTTGAGTGGAAAGCTGACAACGCAGTGTTTGTATCAGTCGACGGAGGAGAGACAGTATTTGGAAGGTTCCCGGGCGGAACTGACATAAAAGCCGACATTCTTGCAGATATTTTCAAGAAATCAGGTATGCGGGCAAGTTCGACCGATAACATCAGAGGAGTTATCTGGTCAAAAGCATTATACAGCTGTTCACTCAACCCTCTCGGGGCCATCATGGAATGTCCCTACGGTGAACTGCTCAAAGAACCTGCCTGGAACATCATCACCAGCATTGTTCAGGAGGCATTCGAGGTTTCATGCGCAGAAAATGTCGTTCTTGTACAGAAAACAGCCGGCGAATATCTGGAATTCCTCAGAACAAAAAAAATACCACCCACTGCAGCACATTTCTGCTCCATGTATCAGGATGTCACAGCCGGCCGAAAAACCGAGGTCGATCATATCAACGGGGCAATCGTGATGCTTGGAAGAAAACACAAAATCCCCACACCGGTAAATGAAACGATCGTAAATCTGACACATTTCAAAGAGGAGCTTTCATGCAGATAAAAAGATCAGCAATGATCCTGGCCGGAGGCGAGGCACGGCGGGTAAACGGACGCGAAAAATATTTGTTCTCGTACAGGGGCTGTTCATTTATCTCGCGACTTGTCATGACATTTGAGGGACTTGTCGATGAGATCGTCATCGTCGCAAAAAATAAAAAACAGACTGAGCATTTCTCCGGACTTTCGGATCTCGTACGATGTACATGGGACACAAAACCCGGACTCGGACCGATCGGCGGGATCTCAGCAGGTCTGAATGAGATCAAGGGAGACCTGGTGTTCATCTCAGCGTGCGACATGCCCACGATCCACAAACCCATCGTACACTATCTTTTTGAGAATATTGAAGAGTATGATGCGATCATCCCAGAGTGGGAGAACACCGATCTCGAACCTCTGCATGCCGTTTACCGGGTATCAGCTCTCAGAGAATATGTCATAAACCATGAATCTCTTTCACTTCGTGACATGGTGAATACACTGAACACAAAACGGATACCGCCGGAGATGTTTCGAACAGTGGATCCCGATCTTGAAAGTTTCAGAAACGTGAATACACTTGAGGAGCTTCTGGCAATGGGTCCCGAAGCTGCATATCAGGAAAAACATCCGGAAAAGTAACACAGTTCCGATTTTTATAAATCAGACTTCGAAAGATATTATCTCAAAAAAGAGGTGAGGTTATAACTCATCCTCATCAGACTCTTCTTCCTCTTCCTGTTTGAGCTCGACATTGGCGATATCAAACTGGCGGAACGCGAGTTTCTTTGCTTTTATGATGTTTCTGCCTTCTTTTCCGATTGCAAGACCGCGGTCGGCGTCTGCAACTTCGATGTAGGCGACTTCGGTATTTTCCTCTTCATCCTCTTCGAAGGTGACGGTCTGTACCTGGACGGGGAGGAAACAGTTTCTGATAAACTGAACCTTGTCCGGATTGTATTCGACGACCTCGACCTTCTTACCGAAAGCGTCAGATGCCTTCTTGATGCTGGCACCTTTCTTTCCGATTGCAAGTCCCATCTCTCCGGGATTGATGACAAAGAGGATCCGGCCGAATTTATCATCGACAACACAGTCTCTTGCGCCCGCACCGGTGAGATTTTCGAACTGGGCAATCATACGCATGGCGTCTTCGGAAATGGTAATCTCACTCATATTTATTCACTCTTAAGGGAGAGGATGTCGGATTCGCCTGCATTGACGATCGCAAGCACGCTGATCATGTGGTCTCTACCGCATTCTTTGCCGAGCTGACGTGAGCTGCCGTCAAATTCATAGAGAGGAACGTTTTCATTTGCAGCAAGAAATGCACGGACTTTTTCCGGGGCATTCTTGGCGATGATGACGAGTTCTGCTTTGTTTTCAGCAACGATTTTCTCAACAGAGTTCTGGCCGAGGGTTACCTCGCCGGTTTTCATTGCTCTTCTTAAAGATAAGTTGAAATCCATGTTTGTTCACCTTTTTGAGGTTCACTGCACTCCGGACAAGACTCAGGGGAGGTGAGTCCCCGCAATATTCTTGTCCATCCCGCAGACCGCCGGTTTCATAGATGAGACCGGGAAGTTTCTTCAGGAGTACCCTTGAAAACTCTTTACTTATAGGTGCTTGGAAATAATGAAGGTATCCTCGAGCGGACGAATAGAATATGAATATTAAAAAAAGGGAAGGTCAGTCTCTTCCGTAGAAACCGTGACCGGAATCCCGTCTGGGGGCACCCGATCCGCTGCTTCCGCGGCTGAAACTTCTTCTGTCACCGCTGCCTGAACTGCCGTAACTGCGGCGTTCGCCGCTTCCGGAGCTCCGGTCACCGCTGCGGTAATTACTTCCGCCGCGATTTCCGTAGGATGAGCCGCCACTTCTGTATCCGCCAGAGGAACCTCCGCGCCGATCTCCGCCTGAGTTGGATGAACCGCCGCTTCTGTATCCGCCAGAGGAACCTCCGCGCCGATCTCCGCCTTTATCCCGGTCACGTTCATGTTCTTCCTCTTCAGCAGTACGTGGTGCTGCAATCGAGATCTCAAGTTCCTGACCGCGAATGGTCTTGGAACCCATGACTTCGGCAACGAGGTTCGCATGCTCCAGAGGGACGTCAACATACGAGTAGTTGTTGTACAGATCGATCCTTCCAATAGAAGATCCGGGAATGTCGCACTCGCCTGCAAAGGCGCCTACGATATCCTTCGGGCGTATCTGCTGGTTTTTACCAAGAGATATCCTGAATCTTACCATTCCCGGTTCAGCACCGCTGTTCTCAACAGTACCCGGAGTAACGTTCTCCGAGATCGAGGGGGATGATTGAAGAGGTTTGATCTCCTCACTCTGACCCGCATTCTTGCCCGAATCAAGGTGCATCTTCAAAAGAGCTGCGGCGACCTGGATACTGGTCACTTCTGCTGCAGATTCTGAATCGGCCTCGGTTTCGGTTTCAAGAAGCTGTTCGACAAGAGGCAGATACAACTCGAGATTTCCAGCAGACATGATATCGCGGACTTTGTCCAGGAATATCTGCTGTTTCATCTCGGCGACATCGTCTAAGGTCGGCAGAGGAGTCTTGGCGATCTGGATCTTTGCATATCTCTGGATATCCCTGAGTTTGTATATCTCGCGCGGAGCAACAAACGTTACGGATTTTCCAGTCCTGCCCGCACGGGCAGTTCTGCCGATACGGTGGACATAATACTCGACATCCTGCGGAACATCGTAGTTGAATACGATATCCACATCATCGACATCGATACCCCGTGCTGCAACATCCGTTGCAATCAGAACATCGATGGTTCCGGCCCGGAAGCGTGCCATAACGCGATCGCGCTGCTGCTGCTTCATATCTCCGTGGAGAGCTTCCACAAAGTATCCGCGCGCCTGCATACGGCTCATGAGATCATCAACCGTTCTCTTCGTATTGCAGAACACGAGCGCAAGTTCGGGGTTGTTCATATCAAGAGTGCGGCAAAGCGCTTCAAGCTTGTCGCGCTCTCTGACTTCAATATAAGTCTGTTCGATCTGAGGGACCGTAAGTTCCTTGCGGGTGATCTTCACGAACTGAGGATCATGCTGGAACCTTCTGGTAATGTCCAGAATCGGCTGCGGCATAGTAGCCGAAAACAGAATCGTCTGCCGGTTCTTCGGAGTATCACGGAAGATATCTTCGATATCATCACGGAATCCCATATCGAGCATCTGATCAGCTTCGTCCAGAATGAACATGCTGATCGAGTCAAGGTGAAGGGTCCCGCGTTTGATGTGATCAATCACACGACCCGGAGTACCGATGACGACCTGCACACTGCCTTTGAGGGCACGAAGCTGGCGCTCGATCGGCTGTCCACCGTAAATCGGGACTACATTGAGTCCTTTTTTGTATTTCATCAGCCGGGAGAACTCCTCGGCCGTCTGTATTGCAAGTTCCCTTGTCGGCGACAGAACTAATGCCTGTACATTTTTGTTATCTGGATCAAGCCTTTCAATAATTGGAATCCCAAACGCTGCCGTTTTTCCCGTTCCCGTCTGTGCCTGCCCCGTTACATCTTTCCCATCAAGAATCTGTGGTATTGCCATTGCCTGAATTGGTGTAGGCTCCTCAAATCCCATGTCGCCTATCGCCTGAAGTAGTTCTTCAGAGATAGCGAACTCCGCGAATGTTTTTGTTTCCTCCATTCTTCGTACATATGCGTGTTATGAGGTTATAGAATGGTAGGTGGGAATTTTATTTGACCAATGTAACTATCATAATGCATGAGTGGCAAATAATCACCTAGAATGGCACGGGTATTTATAGCAGTTGAACCGGCAGAAGAGATGAGAAACAGGCTGGAAGAGGCAGGGATGTTACTTTCGGGTTCGAATGCACGTCTGACACTGCCGACCGCAGATCAGATGCATATCACGCTGAAGTTTTTGGGAGAGGTCCAGGAGAGTAAGATCCAAAACATTGCAGCCGCTCTTGAAAAGATAAGGAGCGCCCCGTTTCCGTTGACCGCAGCGCGGGTCAGCACATTCGGCAGGCGGGTCATCAAAGCCGAGGTGACGGATCAGGGATGCTGCGCCGATCTTGCAAAGCAGATCGACACATATCTTCTGCCGCTTGGATTTTCTAAAGAGACACGGCCATTTTCCCCCCATATCACCCTTGCCCGCATAAAAGAGTATACGCCCGATCTCGCGGATAAAACGGAGATCCTGCAGAACAGAGAGTTTGGCACATGTCAAATCGAGGAGATACTCCTGAAACAGAGCACATTAACCTCAAAAGGATCAATATATTCCACACTTGCGCGGGTGAGATTATGAGAAACACAATAGAGGAAGAGATATTACTAAACGTCCGACCGGCAGATAAGGAGCGGCGCGAAGTTCAGGAGATGGGGCAAAAACTCATCGATGCAGTGATCCGGATCGCTGGAGTGCCGGCGATGATGACGGGATCAGTTGCCCGCGGAACATGGGTCCGCGGAGATAAAGACATCGACATATTCATGCTGTTTCCAAAAACACTCTCCCGTGAGGAACTGCAGGAAAAGGGACTTGCCGCCGCATATGCAGTTGTAGAGATGTTCAAGGGATCCTCCGAAGAGAAGTATGCTGAACATCCTTACCTGAATGCCGTAATCGAGGGGTTTGATGTCGATCTGGTCCCCTGCTACCATATCGATTCGACCGCCGAGATGCAGTGCGCTGTTGACCGGACACCGTTTCATACCCGCTATCTTCTTGACCGGATCGGCGGTCTGCGTGATGATGTTCTTCTCCTGAAACAGTTCACAAAAGGCGGGGGTGTCTATGGTTCAGACCATATGACCGGCGGATTCTCCGGATACCTTTGCGAACTGCTGATTCTCGCATATGGAGGATTCACGGAACTTCTTCAGGCAGCATCGACGTTCCGTTACGGAGAGGTCATCGATATCGAGAGATTCTATCCTGATAAAAAAACGGTCAGAAAACTTTTCTCCGAACCGCTGATAGTTATTGATCCGACCGACAAAACCAGAAACGTGGCGGCGGCACTTACCCCCACGCGTTTCTCCGAGTTCGTCGAACTTGCCAGAGATTACTGCACGAAACCCGATCAATGCTACTTCATTCCCGATGCGCCGACGTCGATCTCAAAAGAGGAGTTCAGATCTGTGCTGGAGACGCGGGGGACCACAATGCTGGCTCTCTCTTTTAAAACACCGGCCTATGTCCCCGACACCGTCGTTCCGCAGTTGAGAAAAACGATGGAGTCAATACGAAACCAGCTCGAAACAGAGGACTTCCCGGTTCACCGTGCAGAAGTGATGATGGGAACAGATAACTGTCTGATCATCTTCGAACTGCTGGTTGCCGATCTGCCAAAGATCACTCTTCGAAACGGACCGCCAGTCTGGGTGCATGACAATGCAGACAGGTTCGTGGAAAAATATCTCATAGGCAATCCATTTGCCGGACCATGGATCAGTGAAGACAGATATTATACCGAGGTGGACCGCAGATACCCGCATGCCTATGACCTTCTGGCCGATCAGCAGAAGATCCTCTCCGGCTCGATTGGAAAACATGTCAGGATATCGATGGAAGAGGGATATTCCATCCGCAAAAATGAAGAGATATGGTCCCCGGAGTTCACCTTCTTCCTTTCGGCATACTTCGCGAAAAGCTCCCACGCAGTAAGAAAACTGCGGATTATTGATCAGAAATGAGTCTGAGAACAATACTTAAAGAGAACACGCCCGCGCTGATTGCTCTTTCAGGCGGGACCGACAGCATGACGCTTCTTGCCTCATTCGTAAAGGAGGGACTGCCGGTTTCTGCCGCCACTGTCAGATCGGAGTTCACCCCGCCGGAGGAGATAGTACGGGCAGAACTGTTCGCCCGAAAACTGGGAGTAGAGTGGAGAGTCATCGACGTTTCGGTTCTTAGTGATGAACATCTGCGGTCCAACCCTGAAGACAGATGTTATCTCTGTAAAAAACAGATCATGCAGACCCTTCTCTTCGCAGCAGACGGAAAGACGGTCTGTGACGGGACACATGCTGATGATGCTGATGAAGAACGCCCGGGAAAAAAAGCTCTGAAAGAGCTGGGCATCGTCAGTCCGTTTGCTCTCTGCGGAATCGGCAAACGCGGGATCATCTCAATAGCAAAGGAGCTTGGAGTCACGGTGTACCCGGCATCATCCTGCCTTGCCACGAGAATTCCGTTCGGCGAAGAGATCGCCGAAGAAAACCTGAAAATAATTGCCGAAAGCGAAGCTTTTCTTCGGAAAAAAGGGATACAGGGAGTTCTGCGCGTGCGTCTTTGCGGCAGAGACGCGGTGATCGAGACCGAAAGAAATGAGATGGTCCGCGCTGCATTATATACAGAGGATCTGAAAACGTTCGGGTTTACCACGATATCATTTAAAGAATATAAAACAGGAGGAGGGAATACATGGAGCAGAATAGAGCAGTAATGGTTCGTATCGGTGAGCTCTGGCTCAAAAGCGAACCGGTAAAAAAACAGTTCATGCTGGCTTTAACACGAAACATCAAAGCAGCGATGGAAACGCAGGAGATAGAATACTCACTCGAAGAGTACCGGGGAAGGATCCTGATTTTTGGTGATCCGGAAAAAATCGCACCGATCGCTGCAAGAATATTTGGGATCGTTGATGTCAGTATCTGTGAGACCACCACAAACCTTCCGGAAGACATGGCGAAGACGGCCCTGAAGTTTGCCGAGAAAAAACTCAAACCCGGTATGCGTTTTGCGGTCAGAGCACGACGTCAGCATGTGAGCGGATTTACCAGCCAGCAGCTTGCCGGCATGATCGCCGATGTGATCTGGGAGAAGATCCCGGACTTCGTGGTGGATCTCGATAATCCCGAGTATGAAGTCTTCGTTGAAGCACGCGAATACGGCGGGATCGTCTACGACGAACGGATCCCGGGGCAGGGAGGTCTGCCGCTTGGAACTGCCGGGCGTGCCGCGGCTCTTCTTTCCGCAGGTATCGACTCGCCGGTCGCCGCGTGGCTGATGATGAGAAGAGGAGTGACCATCTCCGGCGTATTCATGGACGGCGGAAGATGGGCGGGATCTGCCACGCGAAGTCTGGCGATGGACAACGTCAGGATCCTCTCCACCTGGTGTCCGGGAAGAGGCATACCGCTCTGGATCGCAGATCTCGAACCATTCTTCGATGCGATGACAGCCTCCTGTGACCGGCATTATACCTGTCTTTTCTGTAAAAGATTCATGATGCGTGTAGCAGAGGGGATAGCAGAGCAGAATAAGCTGGAAGGCATCGTCTCCGGAGAGAATCTTGGACAGGTAGCATCCCAGACACTCCAGAACATGGGCGTTATCACGACATCAGTCAAACTCCCGGTTCTGAGACCGCTTCTTACCTATGACAAGGAGGAGATCGTGGCAATATCACGGAGGATCGGCACATATCATGAAAGTCCCGGAGATACGGAATGCCTCGCGGTCCCGAAAAAACCGGCAACCCGCTCCGGTCAGGAACTTATCGAAGCCGAAGAGAAGAAAGTTGACATGGATAAACTCATCCGTGAAGCAGTTCAGTCAGCAGAACTCTGGATCGCAAAGGACGGGGATATTTTTCAAAAGGCCCTCACCGAATGATCGGACCGGCACCCCGGCCGGCAACACACAATCTATTTTTACCACTACGACTAATATCATAAGGTCCGGAGCCGAGATAGTCTAGTCCGGAAAGGCGGTGGCCTTGAAAGCCTCTGGTAGTAATACCTCGGGAGTTCAAATCTCCCTCTCGGCGCCATTTTGAATCGGTCTCTTTTCGCTTTCTTTATCACTGTTATCAACCAATATACCATTATATGTGTATTGCCGTTCCCGCAGAAATTCTTGAAATCCGCGACGGAAATGTCGCACTCGTTGATTACGGTGAACTCCAGCAGGAGGTCCGCATCGATCTTGTTGACGTGAAAGTCGGCGAGTTCGTCCTTGTACACGTTGGATTTGCTATTCAGCGGCTTTCGCGTGAGGAGGGACTGGAAACGCGGGAGCTGTTTAAAGAAGTTTATAAAGCGATGGAAGAATCCGACCATGCATGAATCCGGTATCGCCTATGATGTGTACGTAACCTCTAAGAGGGCGGCCGAGGAGAATCATGCAGTAACCGTGAAAACCATTTTTGTTGATGTCGGTTCCATGGCGATGGTAAACCCTGAGCAGGTGGAGTTCATGTTTCGCACTTTTATTTCTGACGATCCAATGTTCGCAGAAACAAAACTCGTTTTTAATACCATCCTTCCAGTTGCAGAGTGCGAATGCGGATATAAAGGACCGGAGATCTTTGTCTGCCCTAACTGCGGGAAACTGCCCCGCATGATCCAGGGAAGAGAGATCTTCGTGAAAAATCTTGAGATCGAAACAGGTGAATCATCATGAAAAAGGATACAGAAGTTAATCTGATGCACGGAGCCGGAGGAGAAGTCATGGGTGAACTTCTTCAGACGCTGACGGCATTCAAAAACAATAATGCAGGCGGGATCGGCCTTGAATCTCTGGATGACGGCTCGACCTTCACCGTCGGAGGAAAGACCGTCGTTTTAACGACCGACTCACATGTAGTGAAACCGATCTTCTTCCCCGGCGGGGACATCGGCAGGGTCGCGGTCTCCGGAACGGTAAATGATCTCTCAGTCATGGGCGCGCGGCCGATCGCTCTGACATGCGCAATGATCATTGAAGAAGGGTTTCCGATCGCCGATCTGGAAAAGATCGTAGCCTCCATGGACGAAACCCTGGGAGAGGTCGGCGCATCGATCATCACCGGAGACACCAAGGTTGTTGAAAAGGGGAGCCTGGATGGTATTGTTGTCAACACTGCGGGTGTCGGCGTAATTGAAGAGGGAGGATTTCTGATCCGTGACAGGAATCTAGCCGTCGGAGATAAGATCATCGTCTCGGGAACGCTTGGAGATCACGGACTTGCCATCGTATCATACAGAGAAGGCTTTGACCTCGGCGATCAGCTGAAGTCAGATGTTGCCCCCCTCTGGAAGATGATCGAAGCAGCTATGAAAGCTGCAGGTAACGGCAATATCCATGCGATGAAGGACCCGACGCGCGGAGGATTTGCGGCCTGCATCAACGAGATGGCACGCAAAGCCGGCGTGAAAGTCGTTGTGAGAGAAGATACAGTGCCTATTAGAGAGAGCGTTGCATCTGCCGGCTCACTGCTCGGCATCGACCCCCTGCAGGTCGCCAATGAAGGAAAGTGTGTTATGGGTGTCGCACCGGAAGCAGCAGAACGTGTTCTTGCAGCCCTGAAATCCCATCCCTACGGGAAAAATGCAGCAGTCATCGGTGAAGTGGTCGAAGGGTCCGGTGTTGTAATGCAGACACGTATCGGCGGCGAGCGGTTCATCGAACCCCCTCTCGGCGATCCCGTTCCAAGAGTCTGCTGAAGATGACCGCACTGGTTCTTTCAAACGCGCGGCTGCCCGACGGAAGGATCGCGGACATCTCGATAGATCACGGGATCATCACCCACATCGGCAGTTCCGATGCAGCAGACAGAGTGATCGACTGTAAAAATCGGCTCTGTATTCCGGCAGCCGCGGATATGCATGTTCATATGCGTGACGGAGTGCAGGCAGCAAAGGAGACCTGGAAAACAGGGACCGAAGCAGCGGCGGCGGGAGGAGTGGCAACGGTCGTTGATCAGCCAAACACCATCCCTTCGATGGAAACAGCCGAAAATTTTAGACAGAGAGCAGACCTCGCTGCAAAGAACTCTGTATGTCACTTTGGAATCAACGGATCGGTCACTGCGGATGCCGATTTTCTCGGCCTGATAGAGGCGGGCGTCCTTGCATTCGGCGAGATGTTTGCCGCTCCGTCAAGCTACGGGAATGCCCTCACGCCTGATGTGATCCGGGATTCTTTGCGGATCCTTGCGGATCATGACATGCTGGTGACTGTTCACGCAGAAGAAGTGCTCCCGGGAGAAGTTCACTCTCTTGCGGAACACTCCCGTTCACGTCCTGTTCAGGGGGAAGCAGAAACCATTCGGCTTGTGCAGGATCTCGCACCGCACGGCACAAAGCTCCACATCTGTCATGTCAGCGGAACAGAGGCATTTGGCACAATCAAAGATAGTTTCGAAGTTGCCCCCCACCATCTCTTTTTGTCCTGTGAGGAGACAACAGCCGAAAACACCTTCTGGAAAATGAACCCGCCGCTCCGCACAAAAAAAGAGCGCCTCGCACTCATCCAGAACTTTGCAAAGATCCCGGTTATCGCCTCGGACCATGCCCCGCATACAATTCAGGAAAAATCACAGCCGTTTTCCCTCGCACCGTCAGGGGTTCCGGGTGTGGAAACGATGCTTCCCCTGCTGATGAACGCGGTGACAGAGCAAAAAATCACGCTGGGTCAATTGATTGGAAAAACGGTCACAAACCCATGCAGGATACTTAGGATACCTGCCCCTTCGCTCACCCCTGGAAGCCGGGCGGATCTTGCCGTCTATGCTGACACCCCGGTAAAAATATCAGGTGAATCTCTGCACAGCAGATGCGGCTGGACGCCCTACGAAGGAATGGACGGAGTTTTTCCGGTGACGACCGTGATCGGCGGGATCCCTGCATGGCACGACGGGGAGTTCACATCAGGCGGCGGGCAGATGTGGATGAATGCCGGGGCACGTCAGCTTCGCCGAAAAGAGTAAAAACCATTACAACAAATAGAGTATCCGTGCCGAAAATACCAGACATGTTTTAGGCCCCCGTACGATCTATACGCGATCGCGTGAAATGAGTTCCGGGACAACAGAACATGCCACAGGCGCCTCCTGCCAGGTCAAAGAACCGCGAGAACATGCAGCAGCATACGATGAACGGGCTCGGTTAATGGCAGGGGACATTCATCTTCTCAGCCATGAAACAAAGATCATCTAACAAAGGTGATGACGGCGTATCTCCTGTTATTGCCACGCTACTTCTTATTGCCCTTACGCTAATTATTTGTGCTATTGTTTTCGCTTGCCTAATGAATTATTGCTACACTTCATCTGGTCAATTTTCTGAAGATCCCCCTGAAATACTAGCTATCGTGTCAGTCGATCACTACAATGACAAAAAGCTAACCTTTGCCAGTAAAGTAAAACTGCGAAACATTGGAACCAAGCCCCTCGTCAATGAAAATTACTCTGCTGAAGTGTATATAAACGATGTAAAACAGTATGTCATTATCAATACACTGCAGGCCCACGATTTTATTGACACACATCATTTCGGGATAAGTACTATCTCCGGAAGCGGCCCAACTGGGTATGAATGGGAACCTGGGAATTCCGGCGATTTTGATCTTATTGATAGTATGGTCCAGCCTGGTTGCACACTCCGGATCGACATCATCAGAAAAGAGGATGGGAAAGTAATCTCGCGTTCCGTAACTCTGGTTGAGTAAAAATAAGTCTCCATGTTCCTTAAGTAGTACAAGAATAAATATATCCCGTACCTATGGATTTTTATCACATTCATTTACACATCCATGGAGGCTTTACATGTATTCAATCGACAGTATCAAATATCTCATTCATCTCCA
>Ga0265294_10002506_pt1 | contig 24079 bp, 13 predicted proteins | sample MunlanPumphouse3_FD_192504 | JGI IMG/M metagenome (GOLD analysis project Ga0265294, IMG submission 192504) | Groundwater microbial communities from a municipal landfill in Southern Ontario, Canada - Pumphouse #3 | ecosystem: Environmental > Aquatic > Deep subsurface > Groundwater | place... | reverse complement strand
TACGCTTACTTATAAAGATGGTAATATAACTGGTAATAAATGCAAAAGAGGCACAGAGTATGGTTTAGAAGAAGTGACTAACCCTAAAAGAATTATTACATCCACCGTAAAAACAACTAATAAAGAGATGCCAAGATTAAGTGTTAAAACAAGCATTTCAATCCCAAAAGGGTTAATGTTTGAAATTATGAAAGAAATTAATAAAGTTATAATATCCAGTAGTAAAGAAATAGGGGATGTAATAATTTCAAATATTTTAAACACTGGAGCTAATCTAATCGCTACTCAAAATTTAAGTTATTAAAAGTGTTCTATATTTTTAAAAAAGGAAAAGATAAGGAAATACAAGCCAATTATTTTCTTATTTTTTATTTTAACAAGTTAAACAGCAGAAAAATTGTGGAGACATCAAAAAAAGGTTTAAAAAAGCAAATTTTTCTATTAATTACAAAATAGTTAGAAATTAGACATTTAAAGATTATTATTACTATGATACCATAACATGAAAACGCTTTTATATAGGAGGAGAAAGTATGAAAAGAAAGAGCAAATTAATAGCAATATTTGGTTTTTTACTATTTAGTTTGTTATTATTAAGTGCTTGTGTGGAGACAGTAAAATATACTGTGTATTTTGAGTCGAATGGTGGTAGTGACGTTGACTCTACTGAAGTTATTGAGAACGGCTTATTGGAAGAGCCAAATGATCCAACAAGAGAAAATTATAATTTCAAAGGTTGGTATAAAGACAGCCAATTTAATGAGAAATTTGATTTCGACATTGATGTAATAACAGGAAATGTTACACTTTATGCACGTTGGGAAGAAGTTCCTTATCAAGAAACTGATGAAGACAAAGTGTTAGAGGCAAAAAATGCTTTAACACTAGGGAATGTTCATAATGTAACATCAGATTTAGAGTTGCCAATTATCGGTATAAACGATGTTACTATTAGTTGGTCCTCAGGAAATGAAGAATATTTGAGGAACGATGGCACAATAACAAGGCCAGAATATAACGAAGGCAATATAGTTGTTGAGTTAACGGCGACACTAAAGTTGAACGATGCTGAAACGACAAAAACATTTTCGGTAACCATTTTAAAAGAAACTAAAGATTTCTTTTATATAAATGAGATATATGAACTTACGTCTCAACAATTAGTGACTGTTGAAGGATATGTTTCGGCACTAAGTGATCGTAGAATGGTTATCCAAGATGAAAATGGTTTAGGTATATATTTATGGCTTTCAGGCGTAAAAGATGAATTATTTGGTACCCAAGAAATTAATCTTGGAGATAAAGTAAAAGTTCGTGGTGAGTTTAAGGCTTCTAGCCCTATTCAAATTGATGTTAATAATACTACGTCCGGGTATTTTATTGAAAGGTTAGAAGGGTCTCAAGAGATTGTTAAAACTGAAATAACACACCTAGAAATAGAAGAATTAGTTAAGAGAGATTTTAATGAGCTAGCTGGTGGAACTTATACCTTTAAGGGAGTTGAAATAATTGAAAACTCTGTTACTGCACAAACGGGTAGAATTATTTTCTTAGATAAGTTTGGTAAAAAATTAGCAGTAAGGATTGATGGTAATATGTTACCTATGGTTAAACAAGATCTCATTGATAGAGAATTATTAGTAGGTGAAATTGTTGATTTAACAATGACTTTCTATGGGGTTGACAATGGTAATATTTTATCAGGGATACTATCAAGCGTTGATGATATCGAAGAAAATGATAAGACTATTTTATATTATGCATTATCAAAATTAAACTTAGGTAATATTAATGAAGTTACTCAAAATTTAAATTTCTTAGAAACGATTATTATAGAAGATAAAGAAGTTGCCTTAAAATGGACATCAAGTGCTGAAGATTTAATTAGCAATGAAGGTGTCGTTGTTAGGCCTATTGGTAATGATGAAATTGTGGTCGTTGAACTTGAATTAACTTTAGATGACAGTGATTTGATTATTGAAGTCGAATTTAATATAGTAGGCGATATTCCATTATCAGAAAAATTTAGCAATGTTAAAGATGGTATTTTATTTGAAGATGAATATGTAGCTAATTTCACCTTGCCATTAACTGGAAATTATGAAGCGATTATCAGGTGGGAATCTTTAAATACTGAAGTTGTTAATATTGATGGCGATTTAGCTTTAGTAATGATTCCAGATAATGATACCATTGTTGAATTAAAGGCATATATTAAAATAGGTGATTCGGAAGAATTTGAAGCTAGTTTTGAGGTTATGATACCAAGTATAGAGATTACTGATGAATATGTAGTTGCTTACGTGCTTGATTTAATTAATTTTGAAGAAACTAATTTAGTTGAAAACTTGGATCTAACAGTTGATAGCCCCTTTTTAACTGAAATCACTTGGAGTTCAAATAGCCCCTTTTTAAAAGATGATGGAAAAGTTATTAGACCGCTTTATGAAGATGAAAATGTGACATTCACTGCTACTGTTAAATATGGTGAATATGAAGAAAGTAAAAGCTTTGAGCTCGTTGTTAAAGAATTAGAAGGGCATTTAGCTAGTGATTTTTATGATTTGGGTGGTGGATATCAAGTATTAAAAGGACTTGTTGCTGGTAAAAGTTCAACAAGGCTGGTAATTCAAGATGAAGAGGGCAGGGGCTTTTATATTTGGATGAACACAGCTCAAGTTAACCATTTTGCTAGCGGCATTAATGTTGGTGATTTAATAATTGCAAGCGGAACGAAAGATATGGATGCCAATTCACAATTACCTCAATTATCAGTAAATAATTTAACTGACGCAAAAAAATATGTTAAAAAGATTGCAGATGCATCAGAACATCCTTATGAATTGGCTGCCCCAGTTGTTATTAACAATGAGGATGATTTGCCAGAAGATTATGAGGATTTACAAGGTGGGAGATATCAATTTATTAATTTTGTGGTATTAGCCAAAAACGATAAAGCTTTAGTAATAGTTGATGATGAAAATCAACTAGAAAAAATAGTTATTAGATATAGCGGTAATGCAACATCTGAAGTAATCGCTAAAATTAATCCAATTTTAAAAGGCGATGTTGTCACATTTACAGGAACATTTTATAGTAGAGATGGCAAAGAGAATATGTCATTAATTATTTCTTTTCCAGAAGATATTGAAGTAGTTAACCCATTAGGGAAGTTCGCTTTAATCAAAGATGATATTAAGCCTTATGAAGAAATAGAAGAAGAATTAGTCTTAAAAGCTGATAGCTTATACAATTCAACTATTACTTGGACTTCAAATGATGAAGCGATTACAATTGTTGATGGAGTTATTACTATTAATAGACCAGTTTATCCTGCAGGTGATAAAACAGTAGAATTAACTGCGGAAGTAAAGCTTGATGAATTTAGTGAGACATATACGTATGAAGTAACAGTCTTACAAGAATTGTCTGCTATGGATAAGGTTTTAGAAGCGAAAAATAATTTAGGTTTAGATTTAGAACTAGATGAAGTTATACTTGATTTTGAGCTACCATTAGAAGGCCTCCATGGAACAACCATCTTATGGGAATCTAGTAATAGTGAAATAGTGGAAATCGATGGTAGTGACGCTATAGTTACGAGACCCTTTGAAGAAGACAAAGAAGTAATTTTAACTGCGACAATCAAACTTAATGATGAAGAGTTAACAAAAGAGTTTGTTTTAACAGTATTAGCTGGCGAAATGGCCGATGAAGAGAAAGTCCAATATGTAATAGACAATTTTGAATTGGATAGTAGTAATTTAGTTTATGATGATAGCGAAGAAGTATATCTAATTAATGGTGATATAACATTAGTTGATGCTTTGTTTGGAGTAACTGTTAGTTGGGATAGTTCTAATGTTAATGTTTTAACTAATGATGGATTATATAAGGAACCGTTTTATCAAGAACTAATAATTTTAACAGCCAAGTTTAGTTTAAATGATGTTGAAGAAGAGGTAATATTTAATTTAGAAACTATTGAGAGAACTGGTTATTTAACTCCGAAGGAGGTACTAGGTTCAAATAATAACGGTACTTATAACGTTAGAGGTATAATAGCGGTTAAAACAAAAGATAGAATGATAATCCAACAACCCGAAGGTGATGGAATATATGTCTGGCTTGGTGGTTATAATGCTAATAATACTTTAATAAATAATTTAGAGGTTGGAGATTTTATAACAATGAATGCCAAACTAACTAATAAAGAAACCGATGAGGGTAAGACTTCAAAACCACAACTAGGTACGATTAAAGATATCGTTTTGATAGGAAAAGAATATGAGATTGTTTATGAAGAGATGGATTCTGCAGATTTTCAAGAATTTAGGGAAAGAAAACTAGCAGATGTAATGGGGCGAGTTTATTTATTTAAAAATGTTGTAATAAATGCGACTGGAACCTCGACAATTCATTTTTATAATGATGAGGGTAAAACTTTAGGACTTTATCCAATAAATAATACTAGTAACGATTTTGTTTTTCCAGAGTTTGTAAACGGAGATGTTTATAATATTTTAGGAACAATTTATGGCGGTTCAAATGATGATGTGACAGGAAATTGGAATGTTATTATTACATCATTGGAATCATTAGAAAAAATTAGTTAATTTTTAAAAATAATATAAAACCGTTCTAATTACTAGAGCGGTTTTATTGTTTAAAAGGTTTTATTTAGATATTTTATTTATTAGTAGTTGATTTTTCTGAATAGATTCTTTCTTGGTATTGAGTGGGAGTTAGTCCTGAGATCTTTTTAAATAATTTAGAGAAGTAGTAAGGGTCGTTAATACCTACTTTATAAGCAATCTGCTTAAAACTTAAATTGGATTCTTGAATAAATCTTTTAGCCTCATTGATTCGTACTATTTGAATGTATTTTCCGATGGTCATGTTGCGCGATTCTTTAAATAATGTGTTTAAATAATCATAACTAAACTGCATGAAATCTTCAATGCTAATGATATTTAATTCTTGGTTATAACTATTTTTAATAAAAGATGTTAATTTATTTAATATAAAGATTGATTTATTAGTAACGTTGTTATTGATGGTTTTTTCATAGAGTGTGGAAGTGTATTCACGGGCAATTAATATTAATGCTTCTAGTACTTTATTAGCACTAAATATTTTATAGTTTTCAAGTTTAGAAAAGATGTCATTCCGGCATTCATACAAAATGTTTGAAAGTTTCAGAAGCGAGGATTGACTTTTGATTGTGAATGTTTTTGGGATATAGAGGTCAGCGGAAGTAAATTTATTTGATCTTAAAAAAGGGTCACTTCTTAAAGAGTCTTTTCTAGTTTGTATTAAGTGCTTATTAATCTCTTTAATGTTATTATGTTTGTTAAAAGGAGTGTCATGATGAAAGTGAAAATAGAAATATTTTACAGCAGCTCTTTGATATCCTTCATGGGTTATCCCAGGCTCTAAAAAAATTAAGTCTCCTTTTTTTAAATGATATTCAGTTTCATTTTCTTTAATATACATGTTACCATCAATTATTAAATAAAAGATATATTCGTTGCTAAGGCGTTTTTCATGAATCCACTTGCTGGAGAAATTGCAAAAATTCATTCTTCTAACATTGGGTAAAGTGTTGTTGTTGCTAAATGAAAAAAGCACATTATCACATCCATTTCGTATAGTTAATGATATCATGATTTGCGGGGTAATTAAAAGAGAAATGAATAAAAAAATATAAAAAATATAGAAATAAGACATTTAATAAGATTTTTGATTATAGTATAATTCACCTGAAAGCGCTTTATGTAAAAATGGAGGAAAAAAGCATGAAAAAAATATTTTATATGACAATTTTATTTGTTAGTATGGTACTATTTACTGCATGTACTGGAAAGTACACTGTAGAATTTGATACCATGGGTGGAGAAACTCAAAATTTCACAATTCAAGTAAGCGGTGGTAAACTAATTAATAAACCGTCAAATCCAGTTCGAGAAGGTTATATTTTTGAAGACTGGTATTTAGATGAAAATTACAACCAAATTTGGCAGTTTAATTTTTATCCGGTTAATGAAAGTTTCACTTTATATGCCAAATGGAAAGAAGTAGGAGATGGTGAAGTTGCTGACGAGATAGCTCCAGGCGTGATCCCAATTAATAATATCTACGGTAGTAATACGATTGCAGAATGGAAAGATATTTATAGTAATATTATTGATATTGATAAAAACAACAATGGCATTCCTGATTGGCAAGAAGAAGAAATTACTTTAGTGTGGGCTGCAAATAAAGGCGATATCGGTGATAATCCAATGAATAATTTGCTTTGGAGACACGCCAAGTCTTTTGAAGAGTTATATCCTAATATTAAAGTGGTTAAAGATGAAAGATTTACAGCTTCTATTGGTGATTTAGATGCTTTAGAGCTTTTAAAAGTTGCATCACAAGAAAACACAATGCCAGATATATTTTATTCACCATTATCTGCGGAACTTTATGATGCTGATTTAACATTAGATTTATACCCATATTATAGGACTGATGTAGAAGCTGCTTACATTTCTCAAAATATTATGGATTTCAATAAGTCTTTTGATGATGTTGAAATGGTTACTGCAGCATATCGAACTGTTGCAACTAAAGTGTTATCATTAAATACGGGCTTATTAAAAGAATACAATATTCCAGTACCGAGATATGATTGGACTTATGAAGAATATGTGGATTTAAGAAATAAAGTAGGTGCTTTAACAGATGCTAAAAAAGCAATATTCCCTGGATTCTTTAATTTTTCTGAAATAGGCCCAAGATATTTTGATAATATACCTGGTGGTTGGAAAGGTTATAATATTGAAACTCAACAATTTGAGTTAAGTAAAGCTCCTAAGTTTGGTGAGTGGATTGAAGAAGAGGCTGATGAATCTGCAAGAGGATGGCATTTCTATGATTTAACGAGGGAAGAACAACAAGCTATTGCTGGTAATGTCACTGGCGCATATACAGAAAACATCCAAGTAATGGATAGTTCCAGAAGATTTTGGGAAATTTCGACGAATATTGTTAAAGACTATATTATGAATAGAGATTTAGAAATAGACATATATGCTATTCCTATCGCTCCTGAAGGTGGAGATACTGTTCAATATGGATATGCTGATACTTATGCTTTAGGCTATCATTTGGCAAATAATCCTGTTAAGGCTCAAGCAGCTTATGAGTTAATGAGATATTTATCATTTTCTGAGAAAGGTATGGAAGTAAGATATAATTTCTTATGGGAAGATATTGAAACTTACGGTGAAACACCTGAAGACTGGGAAGCGGCTGGCAATAATCCTGTTGATTGGCCTGTTAGACATCCATATAGAGACATTATTGCTTATACAGAAGGATTCCCAGCAACAAGTAATCCAAAAGTAATAGAGCTATATCCTTTAGTTGTTGGTTTTCCTGAAGATAGTTATTATAAACATCATAATTTTGGGGCATTTCAAAATGAAGAGTTTATTAGACAATTAACAGATATAGTTATTTTCCCAAGAAATTTACCGGCTTTTAATAATGTTCAAGGTTCATTGGATCCATGGAAGATCCGCGATGATATTCGTGATAGAGGTTATTCATACGGTGATGTTATTAATAGTTATGATGAAGCTTTAAATGATTTATTAGAGGAGTTTTTGAAAAATTACTCAAAACTTAAGTAAAAATTAATTGTTAGGTGGTATTAAGATGAAAAAAATTATTGGTTTATTCATTATATTTTTTACAACGTTGTTAGTCGCTGGGCTTTATTATAATTCCATCGCAGACGAAGATAATAATTCAAATGTTTTAACAAGTTTTGAAGACTATCAAAGCAGAAATGAATTAATTAATAATTATTATAATGTTAATCTTTTATGGCAAGAAAAATATCAAAAAGGCCAAGATAACTATTTAATACCACCTTCTTTAATTAATGGAGGCCTTTTACAAAACAAAGAAAGTAGTTATGGTTATAATAAAGAAACACTTTATTTAAAGCCATTAGATGAAATAAACTTTAATGTAGAATTAGATACGATTGGTTTGTATCAAATATACATTGATTATTTAGTATTAGCAGAGAGTAAACTAACTCCAAATATAACTATTTATATTAATGATGAAATTCAATTTGTTGAAATGAATTTAATTAATTTAGAAGTTGATTGGCAAATAGAAAATAAAAAGAAATACGATCGATTTGGTGATGAATTATTACCTAAATCTTTAATTTTCAGTTCTTGGCATTATCGAGAAGGATTAATTGATCCTAATTATTTTCATAATGAGCCACTCTTTTTTTTATTTGATGAGGAAATTAATAGCGTAAAAATTAGAGTAAACGAAGGGTATTTATTAATTGGTGACATTACTATTGGTTGTGATGAGAATAAAGCTATTACATATCAAGAGTATATCAATGCTTATAAGGATGAAAAAATAATAAAAGATAAAGTTGAAATTGAAGCAGAAGATTATTATTTAAAAAGTAAAAGAAGTATTTCAAGTCAATATCAACAAGATCCAAGTGTTACACCTTATAGTTATAAAAAGAGAGTGTTAAACGTTATCAATGGTAATAATTACCAAAGTGGAGGCGATTCTTTAACATATCAGTTTGAAATCTTAGAAAGTGGCTTGTACAATATTGCTTTAAAATATTATCAAAGTGGCTCTAGTAGCTTACCTTCATTTAGAGAAATAAAAATAGATAATAAAATTTTATTTAAAGAATTGGAAAACTATCGTTTCTCGCATTCAACTAAATGGAAAAATGAAGTGCTATCAGATAATAAAAACAAGCCTTTTTTATTTTATTTAGAAAAAGGAACTCATCTAATTGAATTAAAAGTTAATTACTTGTTGGTTGCTGATGTTTATCATAGTATTATTGATGTTTTAGAACTCATCTCAGAGATTAGCTTAGACGTAAAACAGATTACTGGCGGATTAGTAGATAAAGATAGAAAGTGGAAAATAACTAAGTATTTACCTAACTTAGAATCAAGACTTAATAAGCTAGTAAGCGATTTAGATATAATAGCAAATGAATTAGCGACATTTATTGGAAATAAAAACGATCCAATTGTTTCTCAAGTTAAACAGGCTCGCGAAATAATTAATAAATTTTATCGTGATCCAGAAATATTGCCAACATATATGAATCGTTTTGAAGGCGATGATAATTCAGCTTATGCTAAAATTAATTTAATTTTACCTTCTCTTTTATCGCAACCATTATTTCTTGATAAGTTGTTTGTTTATGGCGGTGATGTGTTGCCTAAGGCGAACGTTAATATTTTTGTTAAGATCGGAAAAGGGATTTCCGCTTTTGTCTATTCGTTTTTTAATCCTAAGTATCGAAATGAGAAAGTAAAAGATGAAAACACTATTAAAGTTTGGGTAAATAAATCTAGGTTATACATGGAACTGATCCAAAAGATAATTGATGAAGAATTTACACCAAATACTAACATTAAAGTTGAACTGGAACTAATGAAAGATGAAAACAAAATCATTTTATCTAATGTTGCCAAAACAACCCCTGATGCTATTTTGGGTGTTTCATCTAATCGACCATTTGAGTTTGCAATTAGAGAAATAATTGAGGATCTTTCTACCTATGAAGGCTTTTATGAGGTAGTTAAAGACTTTAATCCTAATACTTTTATCCCTTACATATTTGAAGAAGGAGTTTATGCAATACCTGAAACGCAAAATGTCTCTTTGCTTTTTTATCGAAAAGACATTTTAAACCAGTTAGGAATTGAAGTACCTAATACTTGGGAGGAAGTAGTTAACATCTTGCCAATTATTCAAAAATATAATATGAATTTTTATTCTCCGCTCGGAAGTGCAAGCTCTTTTAAAGGCTTTGGTTCGACAACGCCATTAATTTATCAATTTGATGGTAGTTTATATGATCAAAACACTTTAACAACAGTAGTAAATCAAGCTGGAAGTTATCAAGCGTTTGAGTTTATGACCGATTTGTTTACCGTTTATAATTTGCCTATTCAAACATCTAATTTTTTTCAACATTTTAAAACTGGAAAAATTCCGATTGGAATTATGGGTTCGGGAACATATATCCAACTTAAATATGCTGCGCCTGAATTAGCGGGATTATGGGATGTTACAACTATTCCAGGTATTTTAAATAAAGAAGGAGTTGTGGAAAAGTGGGATCCAACATTCGGCCAATCAAGTATTATTTTTAGTAATAGTAAGAAAAAAGATTTATCATGGAAATTTTTAAGATGGTGGCATAGCGCTCACGTCCAGAGTGAATTTTCTTATGAAATACAATCGACTTTAGGAGATAAATTTATTTATATGACTGCTAACTTAGAAGCGTTTAAAGAAAGCGCTTGGCCTAGCGAGTCTAAACCTGTCTTGCTGGAGCAATGGAATTGGATAAGATCGACTGGCAAGGTTCCTGGGGATTATATGTTAGAAAGAGAAATAAGCAATGCTTGGAATAAAGTCGTTTTAGATGGAGTTAACCCTCGGATTGCAATTGATGAAGCAATTATTATTATTAATAATGAAATAAAAAGAAAATTAAGAGAATTTGGTTATGTTGACGTAAATGGAAAAATAATAAAAGAATATTTAATTCCAACTCATAAAAATATCTCTAACTGGTTAAGTGAAGATGGAAAGTAAGAAAAGCATACCTAGAAAACTAAATGAAAGATACCAAAATTCAAAATTAAGTAAAATAATAAATAATCCTTTCACATTTATTGTTCCTTATTTAATTATGTTTTCTATTTTTATTTTGTTACCTACAATTATTTCAGCGGGATTGGCATTTACAGACTTTAATACTATCCAGAAGCCTTCTTTTGTGGGATTCCAAAACTTTATTAATTTATTAACAAATGATAGTGTTTTTTTAAAAAGTGCTTTAGCAAACACATTAAAATATGCGCTAATTGTGGGGCCGATTGGATACTTTCTTTCTTTCTTTTTAGCTTGGAGCTTAGGGCAAGTAACTAAAAGAGCAAGGGTCCTATATACCGTTTTAATTTATTCGCCTTCTATAACTGGAGGAATAATGATGACAGTAGTTTGGCAAGTTTTTTTTAGTGGTGATGAAGCAGGATATTTAAATAATTTATTATTAAAAATTGGTTTTACAAAAGAGCCAATAATCTTTTTGCAAAATACGAATTTATTGTTTCCTATTATTATTTTAATTGCGATTTGGAGTAGTGCTGGAGTTGGCTTTTTAGCAATGATCGCTGGTGTTCTTAACGTCGATCGCACTTTATATGAAGCAGCAGCGATAGATGGTATTAAAAACAGATGGCAAGAAGTGTTTTATATTACAATTCCAATGATGAAGCCCCAAATGCTTTTCGGTGCTGTAATGGCTTTTGTTAATGCCTTTAATGTCTCTTCGGTAGCCTCTGCACTTTCTGGAGGTAATCCTCCCCCACAATATGCTGGCTGGATGATCTTAGATCATGCTAATGATTTTGGATTTGCCCGTTATGAAATGGGATATGCATCCGCAATTACTATTGTTTTATTTATTGTTGCATTTTTATTTAATAGAATAAGCTACCGGCTTTTTTCAGAAAAGGATTAGGTGATCTTATGGCCTTTCATAATGTTTCTTTTAACCCAAGAAAATTTCATAAAAGTCAAATAAAGTTTCACTTATATTTAATTCCAATATCGCTTTTTATGATGTTACCGATATTGTTTATTTTAAATAATGCTTTTAAACCGTTTACAGAGCTATTTGCATATCCGCCCAAATTTTTTGTTAGGAAACCAACCTTAGAGAATTTCAGGATGCTTTTTAATTTTTCTGTTGAATCGGGAATACCAATGACTAGATTTTTGTTTAACAGCATTGTTGTTGCTTTGCTTGTTGTTTTTTTATCGGTACTATTTTCTTTAATGACTGCGTTTGCAATCTCTAAGTTTAGTTTTAAAGGTAAAGAAAAAATATTTAAAATCAATACGATGGCATTAATGTTTGTACCGATTGCAGTTGCGATACCAAGGTTTTTAATAATTGTAAAGCTAGGTATATTTAATACCTTATGGGCCCATGTTCTTCCTTTATTGGCGATGCCTATTGGATTATTTTTGGTGAAACAATTTATTGATCAAGTTCCTAATGAACTTATTGAAGCCGCTAGGGTAGATGGAGCATCTAATTGGTATATATTTTTTAAAGTAATTGTTCCTCTTGTTAAACCAGCAATAGTAACGGTAGCCTTTTTAGCTTTTCAATCATCGTGGGGAAATATTCAATCATCAACTAATTTTGTTGATCTAGAAACATTAAAAACATTACCTTTTTATTTGAATACTTTAGTTGATGGTTCAGGTAATATCGTTGCCAGCGCGGGTATGAATGCTGCCGCTCAATTATTAATGTTTTTACCGAATTTTGTTTTATTTATTTTGTTGCAAAGTAGAATTATGGAGTCAATGACTCATTCTGGAATTAAATAGGTGCTAAAAATGAAAAAGATATTAATATTAATAATTGTTTTTTTACTAATTGTGCCAATGAAAATTAAAATAAACGCCGAAGATCTAAATACAATTAATGTTCCATATTACACTTATACTGAAGATGCTAATAAAGAATTAATTCCTACTGTAGATGCTTATAAGCCTATTAAACAAATTACAATGATTAATGGCGAAAAATTGGAACAGCTAGAGCATGTTTTTGTTGATGAAAACGATTATTTGTATGTGACGGATTCTAGAAAACGAAAACTGTATATTTTAGATAACAAACTAAATTATTTAACTGAACTCTCATATCACGAGTTTACATTTCCAAGTAGCAGTTTCGTAACAGAAGAAGAGATTTATGTTGTTGATTTTAGAAGTAATATTATTTATTTGTTTGATAAAGAATCACTATTAACCAACAATGAGGTTGTTTTACTAAAAACAATTAAAGAACCTGATTCGCCCATTTTTAGTGAAGGTTATCAATATAAGCCACAAAGAATATTAGTTGATTCGAGAAAATCAATATATGTTCAAAGTATTGGTTCTTATAATGGTATTATGATGTTAAATGAAGAGGGACAATTATTAACATTCTTTGGAGCTAATCCACTTAGAATGCCTGTTGCAGATAAAATCAGAACGTTGTTTTTAACAGAAAAACAAAAAAATAAAATGGAGAAAATAAACGAAGATATTCCTACCGACTTAGCTATGGACGAAAAGGGATTTATTTATACAGTTACACAATCTCTGCCAAGCAACCCAATTAAAAAATTTAATGTTGCTGGCAGAAATTATTTAAAAAATAGCATAGTTGGCACTGTGGGAATGAACTCTATTTGGATTGGAAGGCATAATAACATTATTACTGTTGATGTTTCGGGAATCATTTACGAATATGATCAAAACGGAAACTTATTATTCATGTTTGGTGGTTCTGATATTGCTAGTGTTAGAACAGGATTATTAACTACGCCATCTTCTATTGCGACTAATTCTCATGATGAAATAATTGTTGCAGATAAAGGCGGTAAATTTCTTCAAGTTTATCAACCGACGGTCTTTGCAAAAACAGTACATAAAGCTTTAATGCATTACCAAAAGGGCGAATATATTGAAAGTATGGAAGAGTGGGAAGCAATTTTAGAATATAACTCAATGTTTGACTATGCTCATAGAGGCTTAGGAGATGCGTATTTACTTTTAGGTGAATATGATTTAGCCTTTTTAGAATACACTTACGCCAATGATTATGAAGGCATTTCAAAAGCATTTTTGGGAATTAGACAAAATTGGCTTCAATCTCATTTAAATGCAATTTTTATTATTATTACAATTGCAATGCTATTAATAATTGTTTATTATTTTCTTAATAAAAAATATTATTTAACTAAAAATCTTAAAGAAAAATTGAGTGTTTTAAAAGAAAAATCTCACTTCGTCGCAAGTTTGTTGTTTATATTTAGATTTTTGCGTCATCCGCTTGATAGTTTAGAAAAAATAAAAACAGAAAAGAAAACAAAAGTGCTTGCAGCAACATTTATTTATTTGATTGTAATAGTCTTATTTGTTGCTCATTATAAATATACAAACAAAATATTTGTGCCTAAAGTTAATCGAAATATCTTATATGAAATTTCGATAATTGGGGGAGCTTTTGTATTGTTTATGGTCTCAAGTTATTTAGTTTGTTCGATTAATGACGGGGAGGGTTCATTTAAAGTTGTATATAACTCATTTGCCCATGTCCTCTCTCCGGTGATAGTTATTTTACCGCTTATTATTCTTCTTAGTAATGTTTTAACTTATCAAGAAGTGGTTTTTTATAATTTCGGGATGATTCTTATGAGTTTTTGGACATTAATCTTGTTTTTCTTTATGATAAAGGATATTCATAATTATGAAGTTGGAAAAACGTTTAAAGTGATTATTTTAAGCATTTTAACGACTGTTCTAATTGGCTTATTTATCTATATAGTTTCCTCATTGTTTGGCCAAATTAGTGATGTAGTTAAAGAGATGATTAGTGAGGTGTTTAATAGATGAGAAAGTTAATAATATCAATATTGATAATCGCAAGCATAATTGTGGGAATAAGTATAGTAAACAATGGTATTAATTATAAGAAGAGTAATATCTATAATATGCAAGAAGAAGATAATAAACTTTCTTTAAATTCATATAGCGAAAAAACATTAAGTGCGCCATTAGTGAGTAATGATGTTCCTGAAAGTTTTGAGTATCTTTTTGAAAATGACAACTATATTTTATATTTAGAAAAGGCAACATTAGCTTTTGCTATTAATGTTAAATCATCCAACTATACATGGTTTTCTTATGATGTTAGTAATCCTATGACTAATTACAGCGAAAATATGAAAAAACAGTATCGTTCGGGAATATCTTTATTTACGTATAGTAAAGGTACTTATGGTCGAAGGACAGTTTTAGATAATAATGTGGAGATTGATTACGAATATTTAGTAAACGAAGTGAAGGCTAAAATAGATTTTAGAGATCAAAAAATAAAGATTAGCGTTTCACTAATATTAACTGACGATGGCTTAGTTATTTATGTGCCTTATGATGAGATTAATGAGTATGATAAAAATTTATTTAAGTCTGATAATATTGATGTTTTACTCTCAACTATAGTAACTTATCCTTTCTTTGGTTCCACGGAAAAACAAGAAACAGGGTATATTGTTATTCCGGATGGAACAGGAGCCTTAGTTGAGCTAAAAGAAGTGCCAGAATATAAACTTGCCTATTCACAACCTATTTATGGCAAAGATAGAGGCTATGATGAAGACCCGATAGTTTCTGATAAAAAAACGACTATTAAGCCGTTACCCAGAATTACACTGCCAATTTATGGAATAATTCATGAAAATAATCAAGAAGGAGTATTAGTCAGTGCTATTAGCGGGGCAAGTTATGCCAATTACAATTATAATTCAAGGGATTTGATTTCAACTTATTATCAATCATTTTTTGAATATACTTATCGCAATTCTTATAAACAATATCAAAGTAGAACTGATAAAGGTTTATACATCTTTGGTTTTCAAAAAGAGCCAAACCATTTTGATATTAAACAAAAAATTTCTTTTCTTCATAATGAAGATGCAAATTATGTTGGTTTAGCAAAAAAATATCGAAGTTTCTTAGAGGAAAATAATGATTTTAGTAATTATTCTAATAGCAACTATAAAATGAAAATTGATTTAATCGGCTTGGAAGTTGAAAAAGGTATTATTAAAAACAACTTAGTTGTAGCGTCGCCATTTGATAAAACCATTGAACTAATGGATGATTTTATTAACGATGGTATTGATAGTATTGCTTTAACTTTTAAAACGTTTAATTTAAAATCATCACGCTATGATGTCAATGTTCACAGAAAATTAGGTGGAAAAAGAGGATTTGAAAAACTCTTAGACTATTTAAATAAAAATAATATCGATTTTAATTATTATGTGGATTATACAACCAAATATGATGTTTCCAAATATACAGCAAGTAAATTAAATGGGCAACCGCTAGCGATAAAAAATGAAACTCAAATGTTTTCATTAAAATATATTGATGATCCAAAAAGCTTTTTAAAAGAAGCAGAAACTTTAACAACTTTTAATAAATTCAAAATTAATGGAATTGCAGTTTCCGGATTAAAAGATACAATTTTCACGCACTTAAGTAAAAATAAAGTTTTATCAAGAGATGAAAATATAGAACTAATTAAGAAGGGTTTTGTTAAACTGCAAGAAAGCAATTTAGAAGTTGCTGCGTATAATCCTGATAATTATTTGTTTCCATATGTAGATAAATACCTTGAAATGCCCTATTCATCGAGCGAACAAATGTTTATAGCAGCCTCAATTCCCTTGCTACAGCTAATAACTAGTGGAAAAATGGAACAATACTCTGGGTACTTAAACTCATATACGAATGAAGAAGATATTATTTTAAGATTAATTGAATATGGAATAAATCCAGCTTTTGTGATGACGACTAACAACGTTTATAATATTAAATACTCTAATGCCAGCGATGTTTTTACAAGCGAATATAGTTATTTAAGAAAAAGACTATTAAAATATAATAGTGCTTTAAGTGAAGTTTTAACGAATATTGGCAGTAGCGAGATGATTTCTCATAAATTTATTAGTTCAGGTGTTAGTGAAATTAAATATCAAAATGGTGTAATAATTTATGTGAATTATAATGACAATAATTATAATTATGATGGGCTCTTAATTCCACAAAGGGGTTATTTAGAAAAATGAAAAAAATGACTTTGAAAACTAAAAGAGCTATTGTAGGGCTGTTATTTGTTAGTCCGGCATTGGTTGGCTTACTAACCTTTATTATGTATCCGTTAATTAGAACTATTTATTTTAGTTTTAATACTGTCCAATATAGTGTCCAATTTGGTTATTTATATCAATGGGTTGGTTTCGGTAATTATCAAAGAATATTGTTTGAGGACATTGATTTTGTTTTTGCTGCACAAGACTTCTTATTGTCAATGTTCATTGATGTTCCAGCCATTATATCTTTATCAGTTATTATTGCGATGTTGTTGAATTCTAAAATAAAAGGAACAACCTTTTTTAGAATCATTTTCTTTTTGCCAATTATTATTTTAAATGGTGAATTTATGAATAATATGGTTAAATATGGTAGTTTGAGTATTACTTCTAGTGGTTTTATCTACAATGCAATTATCAAACTAGCCCCAGAGTTTATTGTTGGTGTAATAATCGGTTTGTTTGATAAAATAATGCAAATACTCTGGTTTTCAGCAGTACCTATTTTAATCTTTTTATCAGCTCTTCAAAAAATTGATGGTTCAATTAAAGAAGCTGCCGCTATTGATGGAGCATCTAGATGGCAATTTTTTTGGAAAGTTACTCTACCGACGATATTTCCTTTTGTAGGAATAACAATAATTTATATAGTAGTTTTTTTGGGTAATTGGGATTTAAACCCAATAAATCAAATTATTAAGCTTGCGCAAAATGATGGCTCTAGAAGGGAAGGGTATGCTTCGGCCTTGGCGATTTTATATGCATTACTGCAAACCTTTATTATTGGAACTTTGTTTTTCATTACTAGAAATAAAGAAAAGGTAAGGAGGAAATAAAGATGTTTAAGAGACTAACTAAAAATAGATTTAAATATCAGAAAAAACTTATTGGCAATAGTAAAGAAAATGGATTGCTTTATAATTTATTTATTTATTTTTTGTTAATAGTTATTGGATTTGTATTTTTATATCCAATTATTTATATGTTATCGACATCGTTAATGTCTAATTTAGATTTAGTTAATTTTAAAATTAAATGGTTTCCTTCGAAAATTTATTTTGAAAATTACTTGATTGCTTATAAGGCATTAGCTTTACCTAAGTCAGTATTTACCACTATTTTTGTTTCTCTCGTAGCAACAATCACGATGATAATATCGTCTTCATTAATTGGTTTTGGCTTAGGGCGGTTTGATTTTCCAGGCAAGAAAATTGTTTTTATATTATTAATATTTTCTTATATTATGCCTAAAACACTCTTTTTAATTCCGACATATCAAATTTATACAAAACTAAAATTAAGAAACAGTATTCTAGGCTTAATTATTCCAATTCTTTTAGGCCAAGGAATTCAAGGTGCTTTTTTTATCTTTATTTTTTATCAATTTTTTAAAATGATTCCTAAAGATTTAGAAGAAGCAGCAATCATCGATGGGGCAAGTTCATTTAAGTTTTTTTATAAGGTAGCCATTAAGATGGCAATGCCCGCACTTGTTATCGCATTTGTTTTCAGTTTTTCGCTTTATTGGAATGAAATAAATTTATATTCAATATATATGAATGGACAATATAAAACTTTGCCAATGTTATTAGGAAATTTAAGAGACTTATATTATTCTGAAGCGACTGGAAACACTCAAATTGATCCTAATTTAAGATTTTCTGAAGCGAAAGCGTATGCAGGAACATTGATCTCAATTGTTGTTCCTATAATTATATTTTCAATAGTGCAAAAATGGTTTGTTGAAAGTATCGACAAGTCTGGGATAACGGGTTAATAACGGTAATTGACAAAAAAGAAAGATTTTAACTATTATTATCAAAAAAAATAAACTATATAATACAAATGGAGGGTAATTATGAAAAAAATATTAAGTTTAATAATGATATTATTATTAGGAATGTTTTTAGTTTCTTGTTTTGAAACCGAAGATAATTTTAAGGTTACTTATGAAGCATACGGTGGTGATCCAGTTCCAAGTTCATTGTATGTTAAATCTGGCTCTTTAATTACTAAACCTATTAGCGATCCATCGAAAGATGGATATGTATTTATAGGTTGGTTTCAAGATAATGAGTTTAAGACAAAATGGGAGTTTGACGTCTTTAAAATATTTACTCATACAAAATTATACGCCTTATATGAAAAAATACCACAACCACATTTAATTAGTTTTGATGTTGATGGTGGGACACCTTATTTAGAAGACATTGAAGTTGAGGAAGGAAGGCTATTGCCAGTCCCAAGAGCGATAACTAAAGAGGGTTACGTTTTTAAAGGGTGGTATTTAAATGAAGGAAGAACAGAGAAATTTAATTTTAATCAACAAATAGAAACAGACCTAACTTTATATGCGAAATGGGAAAAAAGTTTTACAGGTTACAGAGCAATAAAAAAAGCTGAAACAAGTTTCACAATTGCAATTTTACCAGATACGCAAATTTATACGAATAGAGGTAAAGTTCCTCATGGGAAAGAAATATTCGATGCTCAGATGAATTATATTGTCAGTCAACATCAGCAAGAAAATATTAAGTTTACAGCTAGTGTTGGTGATATAGTTGATAGAGCGAATGATATTTTAATGTGGAATATAGCTACTAATGCTTTTAAAATCTTGGAAGAAGCGAACCTCCCTTATGGAGTGACAGCAGGTAACCATGACTTTCCAGGCTTAACAAATGATGGAAGATTTTATGTTTATAATGACGATGAAAGAACAGGACATCAAAATTACTTATCATATTTTCCTAAAACAAGAGCACAAAAGTATACGGAAAATTACGGCGGTCACTCCGCAAATGGATGGAACTCATATTATTACTTTAATGGTAACGATCAAAAATATTTAGTTTTATTTTTAGATTATTATCCCTCTGAAAACACCTTAAACTGGGCAAATCAAGTAATGGAAGAAAACAGCAATGTTCCAACAATTTTAGTAAGTCATATTTTAATTAGAAACGGTAGTCAACCAAGTAATGGTTATTTTCAATATGATGAAGCTAAATATTTATTTAATAATTTCATTAAAAGGCACGATCAAATAATTATCGCTTTATCAGGTCATTACACTGGCCAAGGATACGCGATTATGGAAAATGATTATGGTAACGATATTATTTTTATTATGACCGATTATCAAGGTGATTATAACGGCGGAAATGGGATGATGAATTTATTGGAGTTTGATACCGAAAACAACTTATTAAACCTACATTCGTTCTCTCCATATGTTATGGAAATTCCAGAAGATAAGAGAAATCCATTAAATGATATTGAAATATTGAGAGATAATAGAAATAATTATTCATTACCATTTGATTATCAACAACGTTTCAATTCATTTATTAATAAAGAATAATAGAAAACAAGAAAAAAAGGAGTTTATAAATGAAACAAGGTTATATTTTACCGCAGTTTAAATTGAAGACAGAAGGAAAAGCTAATGAAAACCAAATTATATTAGGAGACAAATTTCGAATTACACTTTTAACTGATCGCTTCTTTAGATTCGAATTTAGTGAAAAAGGTAATTTTAGTGATCTACCTAGCCAAATATTTTGGTACCGGAAGCAAGAAATGATCAAATATGAAGTTAATGACATTAGAATAGACAACCAAGACATTGTTGAGATTAAAACTACGTTTTGGACAATTCATTATAAGAAAAATCATGTCTTTAAAAAACAATCTCTAAAAATCTTTAATAATAACCAAGTTTATCATCATGGAGATATTATTGAAAACAACTATAAAGGGACAGCGAGAACGTTAGATAGAGTAGATGGAGAAGTTGAATTAGAAGATGGTTTATTTTCTCAAGAAGGTTATGTAATTATTGATGATACCAATAGTCTAGTTTTTAACAATAGTTGGCTAGAGTTAGCAAATAAAGAAGAGGATTTCTATTTCTTTGGCTATGGCAACAATTTTAAAGAAGGGTTAAGAGACTTTTATAAAGTTGTTGGTCATACACCATTAATCCCCAGATATGCTCTAGGAAATTGGTGGAGCAGATATTGGGATTATCAAGATAAAGAGTTAACTAAGCTGTTAGACAATTTTGAAAAAAGAGAGATTCCGCTCTCAGTTTGTATTATCGATATGGATTGGCATTTAACTAAAATAGATAAAAAATATGGGAGTCCATGGACAGGATATACTTGGGATTTAAACAATTTTCCTAATCCAGAGAAGTTTTTAAAGGAATTAAAAGAAAGAAAATTATTTGTAGCATTAAATTTACATCCTGCTGATGGCTTTAGAGCGTTTGAGAATTGTTATGAAAAAGCAGCAACTTTTATGGGAATTGATCCTAAGACAAAAGAACCTGTCAAATTTGATTCAAGTGACCCTAGATTTATGAATATCTATTTTCAAATACATCACGATTTCGAAAAGCAAGGCATCGATTTTTGGTGGATAGATTGGCAACAAGGTTCTAAATCAAATGTAAAGGGCTTGGATCCATTATGGGCCTTAAATCACTACCACTTTTTAGATTCTAAAAAAAATGAAAACAAAAGAGGGTTTATTTTCTCAAGGTGGCCTGGCTTAGGTGGTAATAGATATCCAATTGGATTTTCTGGTGACACACATATTACATGGGAAAGCTTAAAATTTCAGCCATATTTCACAGCGACCGCTTCAAATGTTGGTTTTGGTTGGTGGAGTCATGATATTGGTGGCCATTATTATGGTTATGAAGATTCAGAGATGTATACTAGGTGGATTCAATATGGTGTTTTTTCACCAATTATGAGATTACATAGCTCGCAGAGTTATTACTATAAAAGAGAACCTTGGCGTCATGATTACGAAACAGAAAGAATAGTTACTGATTATCTTCAATTGCGGCATCAGCTGATTCCATACATATACACTTTTGCCTATAAACATCATTTAGGTCAATTGCCATTAATTTACCCACTTTATTATTTGCACAATAATCAAGGGACTTTTAAGCAAAAAAACAGCTATTATTTTGGAAGCGAATTAATTGTTTTGCCATTTGTAGATAAAATGGATAAAGACTTAAATTATAGCAAAGAGACGATTTGGTTACCTGATGGAGAGTGGTTTGACTTTTTTAAAGGTTTAAAATATCAAGGAAATAAAGAGCATGATATTTACGGTAAACTTGAAGATATAGGTTTGTTTGCAAAATCAGGAGCGATTATTCCCTTAGCAGAAAAATTAACTGAAAATCATATTTCTTTACCAGAAAAACTATCTGTCCATATCTTTCCTTTTGAAGATAATGAATTTGAATTATATGAAGATGACGGCATTTCCCAAAACTATGAAAAAGAAATTTTTGCTAAAACTAATTTTAGCCTTAAAGTAAAAGATAAGAAAGTTACTTTTAAAATTAGTGTTATTGATAATTATCAGTTAATACCTCCTAATAGGGAATATAATTTATTATTTAGATCGATTTCTAAAAAAGTTAAAATTATTAGTGCGCATAAATCTTTTTATGATGAAAAAACAAATGTTTTGTCTATTCCTGTTAATTTAGAAGATGAAATAGAGGTTATTTTAGAGTTTGAAAAAGAACTATTTCACCTTGATTATCGTTTTAAAAATGAAACGACAAAGTTTTTAGATCATACTAGATTTTTAGCGCATGATTTAAATTTAATTGGTTATTATGATGACGAATATAACGTTAATGCTAGAGGACTTTTGAAAGATGTTAAGAATTTGAAGCAATTTGAAGAAGAAGTAATCAAACTAAAAATTAATAATAAACTTAAAGAAGCGGTTTTAAATATTATTAAACTTGCTAAAGAAAATGGAGATAATCAATGAAAGCAAACTTATTGACATTCAATTTGCGCTACCCCTTTGGGAACGATGGAGAAAATTCGTGGGAAAATAGAAAGTTAAGTGTAATAGAGTTTATTAATGATTTTAAACCAAATATAATAGGCGCTCAAGAAGTATATGATTTTATGAAAGATGAAATTTTAGCTAAGACCTTTAATTATTTAGCTATCGGAATTCCAAGAACGCCTAAAGGCGAAGGAGTCCCAATATTTTATAACCCAAATATTTTTGAAGTGATAAATTCGGGTAATTTTTGGTTATCGGTAACCCCTACAAAACTTAATTCAAAAAGTTGGAATTCCTATAGTGTTAGGATGTGCACATGGGCAGAGTTTTGTTTCCTTGAAGATAGAACTAAAAAATTTAGAGTCTTTAATACTCATTTAGACCATCAAAGTGAAGAAGCACGAATTAATGGTTTTAAAGTTTTGTTAAATAAGATAAAAAAATTAAATAAGAATGAATATTTACCTATAATGATAACGGGAGACTTTAATGCCAAACTAGAATCGACGACTATAAAAGAAATAGAAAAAAATATTAATGAATTTGGTTTACCACTAAAACATGTTTATAAAAATGGCGTCATCTATGGAACAACATTTCATAGTTTCACTGGTAGAATTAATGGTGAACCAATTGATTATATTTATTATTCCAATGATATTAAAGTGAGTGATTTAGAAATTCATCGTGATAAATATTTGGGCAAATACGTTAGTGATCATTATCCAGTTAGTATTAATTTTGAAATTTAATTTTAACTATAAAAAAAGCAGTTTTAATTTCTAAACCGCTTTTTTAATGCAATAAAACCGCCACTTAAACAAGTGATTAAAATTGATAATAAAGAATTGGCATAAATTAACAATTGAGAAGTTAAGTTATAAAACCTGGAATGAAATGTTAATTTGCTACAAAAAATCAAATATTAGCGTTGTAAGAGAAGATAGATGTCTTAAAAATCAACTATTTGTAATATTTGAAAATTTATTATCAATTGTGGTTTGAAAATATTGTTTCAAGATGGTTATGACGGATATTAACGATTGTAAATATTATTAATAATTGTTGTTTTAAGAAAACATGCAGTGATTGTTTTTATTGTTAGATGTTTAGAAGTTAAATTAATTTGCAAATAAATATAAAATTTAATTGTAGTTAAATGGAGGAGTGTATTGATTTGCAAAACTCTTTTTTTGATAGTATAAAAGTTCTATTTACAAATTATGTTTTAATAACTCAATGACTTTGAGATATTTAATTTATGGTAAAGATATCTCCTTATTTTGATATTTCTTGAGGGTTTAGTTTTTGATTGATTTTGTGTATAATGTAGGTGAATAAAAAAGGAGAAATTAAATGGATAAAAAATATGTTGCTGAACCATATCGAATAAAAATGGTGGAACCACTTTTTGAAACTACTAAAGAAGA
>Ga0265294_10002504_pt1 | contig 24088 bp, 21 predicted proteins | sample MunlanPumphouse3_FD_192504 | JGI IMG/M metagenome (GOLD analysis project Ga0265294, IMG submission 192504) | Groundwater microbial communities from a municipal landfill in Southern Ontario, Canada - Pumphouse #3 | ecosystem: Environmental > Aquatic > Deep subsurface > Groundwater | place... | reverse complement strand
ATCAAGTTCGTATATTTTTGAAAATAGTTCAAATGTATCAATTGCAGGTAAGTGAAACCATAATTGGGGTTTTTGTCCAAAAATTGTTCCAATTTTGTATGCAAGTTTTTTTCTATTTTTTTGAGGTGATAGTCCGCAAACTGTCAGTTCTCCAGAATCTGGGAAAAGTATTCCTGAAAGCATCTTTAGGGTTGTAGATTTTCCAGCTCCATTTGGTCCAATGAACCCTACAAGTTCTCCTTTTTTTATTGAGAAAGAAATATTATCCACAGCATTTACTTTTTTGTATTTTGGAAAAATAAATGAATTGATTTTTCCTTTTATGTCCTCGGCTGGAATTTTTGATTTAAACGATTTAGTTAAATCCTTTATTGTAATTATTGTCGAGTTTTTACTCTCTTTTTGCATTGTAATATATGCTTTCTTTTTGCTTTATAAAGGTTGATTTGGGTCAAGTGTAACATTTTTACCATTATAGTTATATACCTCTTTTTCTTTTTAGTGTTATGGACGTAAAGAATTTTGTTTTGAGATTAAAGTACCCTACTCTTTTGGTTTTGGTTTCTCTAATCATAGCTTCAATTGTTATATCTCTTGACTCAAGCGTAGTTGAGTTTATCCAAATGTTGGGTGGGGGCAATTATCCTTCTTTTTTCATAGTTGGTTTTCTTACTCCTTTAGGAATATTTACTCCTTTTTCAGCTGCATTTTTTATTAATACTAAATTTGAAAATATTATTTTATCAATTCTTTTAGCTGGGTTGGGGGCAGTAATTTGTGATTCAATTATTTTTTATTTATTAAAAAAGTTTTTTTTTGTTAAAAATAATAAAAGTAGAATTGAGTTAATTAAATTAAATGGTTTTTTTAAAGAGAATTATTTTGGGAGGAAATTAGTTGATTATGTTTCTTTTGCTCTTGCTGGTTGGATTATTGCTGCCCCTTTGCCTGGGGAAATTGGAAAGAATCTAATTTTGATTCTCTCAAAAATGAATTTTTTTGAATTATTTGTGCTGAGTTTTATTGTTAATACTATTATGATTAGTTCTTTTGTAATAATAGGTTTATTGTTTTAGTTAGTTTTTTTTTGTTTTAGTTTTTTTCTCCAACTTTTTTTTCAACCATTGTAATAACTACTTTTTCAAGAGTTGAGATTCTCTCGTTTAGCATTTCTACTTTTTTGTTCGTTGCTTGGAGTGATCCTTGCATAATCATATTATTTTCTTTAATATCATTTATATTATCAATAACTTCGGGGTGTATTGTCTCTTCTTCGTTTCTAAATGGTTCAACAAAACCCTTTTCGCTTTTCTTAGGGTATGCTGCATTAACCAAAATATTTGCTATTATTAGGGTTATTACTAATATGAACAAAAACACGAGTATCATTCAACCACCATATATATTCTTTTGCAGGATTAATAAAAACTTGTCTTTTTTCAAAATATTTCAAAAAAAGGGTTTTTTTTTAAATTAAAATAGTTTTGAATAGTTTTTTTCTTGTTGTTCTTCAACTTCTTTAAAACTAATTCCCTTTAATTCAGCTACCTTTTCTGCAATTAATTTAATTTTTTTTGGATGAGCTTTTTCGTTGTTAAATATTATTGGTGAATCTGTTTCAAATAATAGTTGTTTGAGAGGGAATTCTTTTAAGTTTTTTTGAATATTTTCGTCAGTTAGGGTTTTTATTCCGCATGAAATATAGTAACCCAAATCCGAGGCTTGTTTCATTAGTTTTTTTGATTCTGTAAAAGAGTGAAGTAATACTTTTTCAGCTTTTTTTTCTTTAAGTATTTCAACTACTTGTCTTTGTGCGTATCTTGAGTGGATTATTAATGGTTTATTGAATTCTTTTGATAATTCAATGAATTTTGAGAAGATTCTTGTTTGTTTTTCTTGTTCTTCTTTTTTAGTAGAGTATTTAAAATCAAGTCCAACTTCGCCTATAGCAATTGCTTTTTTTATATTTTTTCTAAAGAAATCAAATGCTCTTTTTAGTTCTTCTTCATTGAGTTCAATTATATTTAAAGGGTATAATCCGAGTGCTGTTTTTATTTGAGGATATTTTTTTGAAAGTGCAAGAATTTTTTCATTTGAATAAAATGAAGTTGCGCATGAAATTATTTCTTTAACACCTTCTTTTTTGGAGTTTTCTAGAATTTGTTCTACTTCGTTTTCGTTTATTAAGTCAATGTGGGAGTGGCAATCATAAAGCATAGGTACATTTTGTTTGGAAAAGAATAAAAGCACTTTATTCATTAATTCTTGTGGTGTTTTGAATGGGTCTTAAAGAAAATAAATCTGGCGGAGGAATAGTTTTTTTTATTCTAGTTATTCTATTTGCGGGTTTATTTATTTTTTCTGTGAGGCAAGATAATAATGCAGAGAATCCATTTGATGGTTTATTTACTGGTTTGAGTGTTAGTGATTCTAATAAAAATTCTTTCGAGTATTATTCTCAAAGTAGTTTTATTGAGAGTCCTTCTTTAGTTGAGACTTATTTTTGTCCTATTGATGCTTGTGGGGATAAGTTAATTAAAAAAATTGATTTTGCTGATTCAAATATTTTTATTGCAATTTATTCATTTACTCATGATGGGCTTAGTGATGCGGTAATTAGGGCAAAGAAGAGGGGTGTTGATGTTTGGGTTATTTATGATTCTGATCAAAGCAAGAATTCGGCTAGTGATGATGAATTGTTGATTAATGAAGGTGTTAGAGTTGCTTATAGGAATGGTTCGGGTTATATGCACAATAAGTATACTATAATTGACATGAATTTAGTTGCAACTGGTTCGTTTAATTATTCTAATAATGCGGATACAAGAAACGAAGAGAATTTAGTTTTTATTCAGAGTGAAGATGTTGCAAGTGCTTTTAAGAAAAATTTTGATGAGATTTGGTCAAAGTCAAATGCGAATTAACTAGTTTATTTATTTTATATTTTATAATTATTTTAGTTGGTTAAATTTTATAATTATTTTAGTTGGTTAAATTTTATAATTATTTTAGTTGGTTAAATTTTATAATTATTTTAGTTTAGGTTATTGAGTTAAATTAATTTTTTTGGTTTTTTTATGGAAGTTTATTCTCCTAGTGAAGATTCTTTTCTTTTAGTTGAGTGTATAAAAAAAGAGAAGCTTTTTGGTAAGACTTGTCTTGATATGGGGTGCGGAAGTGGTGTTGAAAGTGAAGCAATGCTTTTGTCTGGAGCAAAAAGTGTTTTGGCGGTTGATATTAATCCTTGTGCAGTTAAAGCAACAAAAGAAAAAATTAAAACTTTATTTCCTGGACCAAGCAAACTTTCGGTTTGCGGGTCCTGCAAAGCTTCATCTTTGCAGGGACAAACCCTAAACTCCTTTAAAACAAAAAAAAGTAATTTGTTTTCAAATATAAAAGAAAAATTTGATTTTATTGTTTTTAATCCTCCTTATATTCCTAGTGATGAAATTAAGTGGATTGATCTTGATGGGGGTTTGAAGGGTAGAGAAGTAATTGATGTTTTTGTTTCTAAGGTTGGTGTTCATTTAAGAAAAAATGGGATTTTTTTGTTATTGATTTCTTCTTTGAATAATAAGAAGGAAGTTTGTTCTTTGTTAAAAAAAAATGATTTTTTAGTTAGAGTGGTTGGAAGAAAAAAGTTATTTTTTGAAGAATTGTTGGTTTTGAGATGTGTCAAGAAATAGTTTTAGTTTTTTTCAAAAATTATTTTTTTGAAGAATTGAAAGGTTATACAAAGCAAGTGTAATTATTTTTTCTTGTTTAAGGTATTTTAATCTTTCTCTTCTATTTTGTTTATGGTTTCAAATATTTCTGTTGAGTATGCGAATGCTATGAAAAAGTTGGATTCGGCTAGGACTCCAGAGGAGCGTTTAGCTGCTCTTCTTGAAATGAAGTCTTGGGCTCCTACTCATAAGGGTGCAGAGAATCTTAGATCGGATTTAAATAGAAAAATTGCTGAGTTGCGTTCTGAAATTGAGCGATTGAAATCTTCTGGAACTAAGAAAGGTTCTAGTAGTGCTTCTAGTGCAATGTATATAAAAAAAGAGGGTGTTGGTCAAGTTGTTTTAGTTGGTTTGCCTAATTCGGGTAAATCTTGGTTGTTGAATAAATTGATTGGTAAAGAAGTTACTCCTGTTACACCTTATCCTTTTGCGACTAAAGAACCTGCTCCTGCAATGCTTAATTATAACGGGGGTTTGATTCAACTCGTTGAACTTCCTGCTTTGATTGAGGGTTCTAGTGAGGGTAAGGCTCAGGGTAAAGAAATTTTGGGGGCTGTTAGAAATTCTGATGCAGTTTTGGTTTGTGCGAATTCAATTAATGATAAGGATTTGATTGTTAGTGAACTTGAAAAAAGTAGTATTTTTTTGAATAAACTTCGTCCACCTATTGTTGTAAAGAATTCTAGTTTTCCAGGGATTCAAATTTCTGGTAAAGATTTTTTAGGTTTTCCTGTTGAACAACTTGAGCAATTTTTAAAAAATTCGGGTTTTGCTAATTCTCAAGTAATTATTTCTGGAAAAATTTCTTCTATTAGTGAAGTTGTTGAGGCTCTTGATTCAAAAATTTGTTATAAGAAAGCTGTTTTTGTTAATCCTTTCTTAGTTAATGATCATATCTTAATTGATTTAAAGGATAGAATTTTTTTATTGTTGGACATGATTTTGGTTTTTACAAAAAAACCTGGTGAAGATGTGGATAATAAAGAACCTATTTCTCTTAGCGTAGGGTCTACTGTTGAGAATTTGGCTCATGAACTTCACAAGGATTTTGCAAAGAATTTAAAACATGCAAAAGTTTGGGGTTCAACAAAATTTCCTGGGCAAATGGTTGGTCCTGAGTATGTATTAAAAAATAATGATATTGTTGAGATAGCAATTTAGTGTATTTAATTCAAAAATTAGATGTTAAGTTTTTTTGTGTTATTTTTTTTTTAGTTAATTTTTTTTTATTTACAATTAGGTTTTTGTTTTTTGATTTAATTTATTTTTATGCACTGCCTTTTATGTCCACTTTAGAATCTTTTTTAAGAAACAAGTATACCGCAATTATTAGTACTATTAATCCAATTAGTCCTATTAAACCGTAGTTCGTTTTTGCATATTTTACATTAGAGATTTTTTCAAAGTAGTGTGGTGTGTTTGAATCAATGTAACCATAAGCGAGTATTACTTGGTATTCTCCATCCGTTTCGATTGGAACAAGTACATTAAAATTTTCTTCTATTATTCCTTCGTCTGCTAAAGTCTCCATGAAAACTGGTTCTGTTATTACTTCAAATGGTGTTGGCACTAGAATTTCTGCCCCCACTTTGTATAATGACTTTCCATAGTGGTTAATTAACTTGTAATTAACAATTATTTTATTTTGTCCATTATCTTCTTTTTTTTCAGTGCTAGTAATTAATTCTATTGGTAATGGTTTTGACTCAACATAAACTACTGATGCGTTTTCTTGTTCTTCTCCTACTCCATAATAAGTGTAAATGTTCATTCGTTGTTCTTTTGAAGTAGTGCATTTTATTTTTATTTTCAATTCAATGGCTTCTCTTCCTTTCATTTTCTCAATTTGTTTGTAAGTGAATTCTTTGTCTTCTCCTTCAGCAAATTTTATTCCTTCGTCTGCTTGTAATCTTAGTTGTACTCCTGTTAATTCTGTTTCTGAATCATTCAGTAGTTTTATTGTTAGTATTGCTATTTCGTTTTCTCCAAGGATTTTTTTGTCAGTAGTAGTATTTACTAATAGAGAAGAGTTCACAAAACTAATTAATGTTAAGAGTATCAAAATTAGTGTAAGTATTTTAGTAATTTGGTTCATTGTAATCCTCTTGTTTCTTTTTTTTATTTTTTAAATAAATATTCTCGTAAGCAAATAAACCTATTAATGCTACTATTAGTACTCCTACTATTATCATAATATAATCATTCGTTTTGTCTTCATTAATTTTTATTCCTTCCGTAATTATTTGTTCGACATTTTTTTGTGCTTTTATTGCATAGTCCTTTGCTTTCTCATATTCTGCATTATTGAATCTACTTTTTGCACTATTCCAATTAGCAGTTAGTGCATCAACTGCATCTTCATCACTCCATTGGTTTATGTTTTCATTTGAGAGTATTGCGTTAGCTGCTATTTCTAGTGTCTCAAAACTTTTATCTATTTTGAGTAATGTTTCGTTTCTTGCGTACATTTCTACCCAGGCAGAGTTTCTTACTTCTCTTGATTTTAAGGTAGTTGCGTAGTTTTCAGAGTTTTTTGATGAATTAAAAACAGATTCAATTGTTGTTCTTAACTCGTCAGTTGTTCCAAAAAAGTTAGGTAATTTTCTTGTTGAAGTAGGTGTAACTAAAAATGATTGGAGACTTCTTTTTTCATCAATAGTAATGTCTTCATTTTCAAGTGTTGCAATTGACTGGATTAATTCATTTAAATTTGTTTCAAATTCATTATAAATAGTTTTATAATTTAATATTAAAGAGAAATAATTTTTGTAGTATTCTTCATAAGTTAGTATTTTATTTGAATCTGGTGAATTAAAAAAGTTTTGTTCATATTCTCGACCTTCTTCTATTTTGTTGAATAACTCATCACTTTTTTTTATGATTTCGTTTATTTTTGTTTCCAAATTATTTGTTTTTGTTATTACTTGTGCATCAGATTTTATCCTTTCAAGTTCAGTTTTTACTGTTAGTACATTACTTTTTGTTGTATTGAATTCTTTTGATAAATCATAAAACATGTTTTTGGTGGAATGTGTTAGTGGCCAATTTGCTGTTGAAATGCTTTGGTTTAGTTCGTTCATTTTGGTGTATATTATCGTTGTTTTTATTAGTTCTCTTATTTCTAAATCAAGTTTTGCTATTTCTTTAGTGGAATTATTTATTGGAATATAACAATTAACAGTATTTCCTTTTGTAGCTGCCACTACAATGTACTTTGTTCCTTTGTACTGGATTAGTTCTTTTGCAACACTAGCCGTTTCTCCGTTCAGAAGGTAATTATTTTGGGTGGTAGTTAGTGTAATTGCTTCATCAGTAGATATTGCTTGTACAAAGGTAGTTGTTAGTATTAGAAATAATAAAGTTAAGTAAATTAATTTGTTTTTCATACTTTAAGTGAAGGAGTTTTTAATATTAAAACTTACGCTTGAATAGAATTTGTTTGAGTTTTAATTAATTTTTTGTTAAGGTAAGGTTTATTTAGTTTTAATATGTTTATTGATTTAATGGTTCGTTTTTCAAAGAAAGTTGTTTTGAATAGTGTTTCGCGTAGTAGGATTAATGCATTGCGTGTTTTTAGTGTACCTGCTTTTAAGAGAAAATTATACTCTTCAAAGGTTCGTGTTGAAGCAATTAATTTTTTGAAGAAAAAATTAAATAATGATTTTTTTGAATCTTTACCAAGATTTATGAGTGATTTTCACGTCCCTTCTTATAATGTGAGGCGTTTTGTGTTTAAGGGAAGAGAATTTGTTGTTAAGGATACTAAAGGAGATTTTTTTGAGGGGTTTGTAAATAAAGGTGAAGAGCATGGGGTTAGGAAATTCATGAAGGCTCATCACTCTTTTTTTAGGAAGAATAAATTGAGGGTCGATTCAAAGTATATTCTAAGAACGCCTAAATTAATTGCTAGTATTGGGAATTTTTTGGTTCTTGAGAGAATAAATCCTTGGTACCCTAAATCAATTAGTGAGAAGAAATTAGTGGAATTAGCTTTTAAGAATCTTAGAGTTGTTTTTGAACAAGTTTATAATGAATCTAATTTATTGCGTCCTCAAATAACTGATTTCATTCCTGCAGGTATTCATAATGGGAAAGTTGTTTTGTATAGTGTTTATGATTATGCTTGATTTTAGTTAATTAGTTTTTTTTAATTGCAATTATTTTGCATTTATTATAATCTCTTTTTCTTTGAACTCAATTTCTTTAATATTATGCATTGCCCTTAATTCTATTTCAACCGGTTCGAGACTCTTTGGAGCAATTGCTTTTTTGATTTCATCTTTTAGACTCAAATTATTATCTTTTTTTGTTTTCCAAACAGCTGAGTTGAATAATTGTATTTCTTCGGAACTAATTGTGCTCTTAATATTTTTTGTATTAGGGAATTTTTCCTCTTTTATTTCTTTGTTAAACAAATTTTTGTAAATGAAGTGAGTCATTGCAGGGTTTATTGGGTAGAGTAATAATAGTAGTGAGTCTAGAGTTTCTCTTAGTGTTTTAACTGCTGCATTTCTTTGAGCTTCACTAAATTTTATTAAAGCATCATTATTGTACGCTCTTCTTTTAACAGTTTCAATATAATTTGAAGCGAATTCGTCTCTAATAAAATTAATTATTCTTACTGAGGGATTATGAAAATCATATTTTTCATAACCTTTTTTTGTTTCACTAATTATTTTATCAGTTTCTTGAATCATCCATTTATCAATTTCCATTAATTCAATCTCATTAGATTGTTCTTTTGTTAGTTCAAACATTGAAACGAATTTTGAAACATTCCAAAGTTTTTCCAAGAGTTTACCTGCATTTTCTATTCTAGTATAAGAGCACCTAAAATCTCCTTTATCTAAATTTCCTTCTACAGCACACCATGTTCTAAATGGACCTGAACCAAATTTTTCAAGAACATTGTGGGGGTCTATTCCATTTCCTTTTGATTTACTCATTTTTGTTCCATCTTCGGTTACTATGTGGTGGTGTATCCAAGCGTCTTTAAAAATTGTTTTTCCTGTGAGTAAATAATCTTTTAACAGAGTATAATACAACCATGTTCTAACAATTTCTTTTCCTTGGGGTCTTAGAGAGCATTGTTCGTGTTCTTTGAAAAACTCTGGGTGTCTTTCATAACCTAAAATATATAGTGGAGATATGCTTGAATCAAACCAAGTGTCAAATACTCTTTCGTCGCCCCTAAATTCTTCTCCCCCACACTTCTCGCACTTTCCTTTATACTCTTCCCTCCATGGTTGAACATATTCTCCTTTCTTTGCTAATTGTATGCTCCCACATTTTTTACAATACCATGCAGGTACTTCTGTTGCATAGAATCTTCTTCTAGTAATTGGCCAATCAATTGAAACTGAATCAATCCAATCTAAAAGAATTTGTCTTGATTCGGGGGCATAAATGTTTACTTCGCTTGCAATTCTTCGCATCTCGTCTTTAAATTCTAGTTGCTTCAAATAATATTCCTTCATTTGAATAAATTCTATAGCTGCTCCGCTTCTCTCACTAATTGGTGTTCGGTGTGCTTGAGTAGGAGTCATTTTTTTTAAAAGATTTTGTGCTTTTAGTCCTTCAATTATTTTTTCTCTCGCTTCCTTAATTTTTAATCCGTTCAAATCTCCCGCATTTTCATTTAGTGTACCATTTTTATTAATTGCAACTCTCGCATCCAGTTTTTGTTCCATGAAGAATCTAATATCAGTTAAGTCTCCGTAAGAGCACATCATCATTATTCCTGTGCCTTTATCAATTTCTGCACTTGGGTGTGCTTTGCACAAAACTTCTTTATTAAAATAAGGCGTGATTAAAGTTTTTCCTTCTAAGTGTTGGTATCTTTTATCACTTGGATTGTAAATAACCATTCCGCAAGTGCATATTAGTTCTGGTCTAGTAGTTCCAATAATTACTTCTTCTCCACTATCCTTTACTTTGAATACAATGTCATGAAAGAATCCGGGTCTATCCTCGTAAATTATTTCTGAATCAGATACGGTTGTTTGTAATTTTGGATCCCAATTAACTACTTTATCCGCCTCGTAAATTAATCCCTTATTGTATAAATCAATGAAAGTACTTTGAGTTACTGCTCTATAATCAGGTGAATCTGTTTGATAAATATCTCCTATTTGAGTCCCTTCTTTCCAAGAACTAAAACCAATTCCGCATTTAAAAAAAGAGTCTACGCTTTCACTAGTTGTTTCGTTTAGTAATTGTCTACAATACTCAACTGCTTTCTCTCGCCCTATTCTAGTAAAATCAACTTTATATTTTTTTTCTGCACTAATTTCAATTGGTAAACCATTTTGATCAAGTCCGAGTGGAAACAAAACATTATAACCCATCATTCTCTTGTACCTTGCAATAAAATCCATTATCACGTAAGTGCTTGCGTGTCCAATGTGTACGGGTGAATTAATGTATGGTGGGGGAGTATCAATTGAGTAAACAGGTAACTTTGAGTCTTTATCAAATATAAAAGAATTATTCTCTTTCCAGTCCTCGTAAACTGCTAACTCCATTTCTTTTGTAAATCTTTTTTCGCTAATCAATTAAAATCACTTTTTTTATAAATAAATTAATACTAAAAGCAATTTAAAGTTGTGGTTTAGGTAAAAAAATTAGAGTTGTATTTCCAAAAGAATTGATTTAGTTGACTAAAAATAGAATTTGAAAATAAATGGGGTCACGGGGAATTTAACCCGCAATCCCTTTTCTTGTAAAGAAAAGTTATTGCATTCCCAAAAGAATTGATTTAGTTGACTAAAAATAGAATTTGAAAATAAATGGGGTCACGGGGAATTGGACCCCGATTTGTTCCTAACATCAGCAATGCTATTTCTCGCTTTCTGAACCATCTTTAGATGGTTCAAATTCTTCATTGTAAAATGCTTTTGCATTTTACGATGCACTGCAAAACCATTTGGTTTTGCTTGGTCGCGAGCCTTAACAAGGCTCCTGGAGGGAACCGTGATACCACTACACTATAACCCCATAGTAGTTTCTTAAATTGACTTTGCCAATAATTTATTTTGAAGTGGAATGTTTATATTCTTAGTGAAAAAGAATTTTTTTATTGTTTTTTGCTTTTTCTTTCATTAATGAATCTAATTACCGAATCTACTCTTTTTTCTTCATACCCTGCTTCTACTAGTTCTTGTTTAGTAAATCCTTCCCATAAGAGTAATCCTATTTGGGCTTTTGCTTCATATATTCTTTTTAATGAAATTCCTTGACTTACTAGTGTTTTAAAGTTTAGTTTCTTGTAGTGGTGATCATTTGAGTTGTGTAATTTAGTCACTTCTGAAACTAGGTTTTGAATTCCTCCTTTCTTTGCTAAGTGTCCTATTATTATTTCAGGAATAGGCATTCCAAGGTCCAGCATCATTTGAATTGAGTAACCAGCTTCTTTGAGTGAATTAAAATTAACTCCTCTCTCTGCTTTAAGTCTTGCATATTTTCCTTTCAGAACCTTAAAAGCGGTTGTGTTTCTTGCTTGGGGCCTTAAGCCAATTTTGTTAATTAATCTATGTGCTTTTGGACACTTTTTTCCTAAAGGAATATTTTTTAGAGTCATGTTAAATCAATTACATAATAGTTGTTTTTATACTTTACTCTTTAATTCACCCAATGTAAGAGTATTGGTCTTTTCTTTTTTCCAAGAGTTCTCCTTCTTCTTTTAAGAATTCACAGATTATTTTAGTTAGTGTTTTTGAGTAATTAATTAATTTAGAAGTCTCTTCTAAGGTAAGTGATTTTTTTTCCCTAAACATATTAATTATTTTAACTAATCCTTCTTCGAGTAAATCGGTTTCTATTAAGTAATAATTTCCATCAAATGTTCTAATGCCTTTAAGCATTCCTTCTTTTATTTGTCCTTCGTACTCAAATGATAATGCCCTTGCTTTGTCAGTGTTCTTTGCTATTAAAAAACCGTCTTGTTCCAAATTATACTCTTCAATCTTTTTTTCTATTGCATTAAAGTTCTTGGATTCCTTTACACAACTATCTTTTGTTTCTTCTTTTAATCTATAAACTCCTTTCTTGTATGACTCGTTTAATTTGAATACAAAAACTTCTCCTTCTTTAATTAATTCACTCAACGCTTTTTTTTGTTCTTCACTTAACTTCTCTTCTAATTTTCCTTCAACGAGTTCAGATAATTTTTCTTTCTTAATTAATCCAATTACTTGTTGTTTTTCTTCTTCTAAAGGGTTAATTAAATCTTCTTGGTGGGGTACGCTAACACAAACACTCTTCCCCTCATTCTTCAAAACTTCTTTTTTTTCGATTAACAAAAAAATTCCTTTCTGATTAGGGATTAACTCGTACTCTTTTCCTTCCCCAAGGAGTTTGAGTTCCTCACTACTCAAAGCAACTTTTTTATCAATAACCTTAACCATAAAAAACTTTATCCAAAATTCAACTAAATTAAATAGAATGAATGAATATTTAAACTGAGTTAATTACTTTCGACGATTAACAAAACACATTTTTTTTTAAAAAAACTTTAAAGGAAAGTATTTATACTACTTTCAAACTCTATTTTATTATAAATTAATTTATTTGAGTGATTAAATGGATAAGAAGTGGAGAAATCTAATTATTATAATTGCTCTTGTTATTGTAGTTGTTTTAGGGTATATTTATTTGACTCAAAATCAAGTTTCTTTGCCTGTAATTGAATCAAAATCAATTAATGATGGTTATGAAGAATTTCTTGTATTATTTGAAAAAAATGATGTTAATATAGATAATATCCAATTGCTTAACTTGGTTTACTCGGATGAGAATGGAATAATTAATTGGATTGAGAAAAAAGACGGTTTGTTGAATTTAAAAAAAGATTTAGTGGTTTTTAAAGGAAATTTATTAGAGTATTCTATTGAGGATAGGAATGAATTAAGTGCTTTAACAGATGTTTACATAAAAGCTATTGATTATAGTTTTAGTTCAGAACAAGAAATTAAGTCATTAAATGTTTTATTCAAAAGTGGCTTTAATTGCAGTGAGTTAAACAAAGTTACTGATTTGAATAGATTAATAATCCAAAATTATATTAATTTGTATGATTTGGCTATGGATGTTGATGATTTTGCTTATAATTATGATCCTTATTCAGAGCTAATTCTAATTGAATTGAATGATTCTTATGATTACTTGTTGACTGTCCAAGAAGAATTGAATAATGTAGTTATTGACTGTGAGGGGGGGAAAGCTTGAGTTATAAAAAAATCATTTTGATTTCTTTCTTTTTACTTTTATTAATGAGCGGGGTATTGTCTTTGGTAGTTTCTCCTAGTGAGATTCAATTAATGGCTGATGCTTCTAATGGAATGTCAATGGGTACTTCTTATAGTTATAATGTTAAAATGGCTTTGCAAAGGTTTTGGAGTGGACAAGGATATAATAATACAGCAATTAATTCAAGTAGTTTGAATGGTACTGGTTATAACACTTTTTTAAAAGATATGGCTAGTAGAAAAGGATGGTCTATTCCTAATGACACTAAAAGTTATAAACAAATTGAACAGCGATTATTTGATTCATTCAAAAAACCAGCTCCTGCGCCAGGGATGACTGATGTTCAACCTGTTACTACTTCTAGTGGGTTAAATAGGTATACTCTTGAAGCTAATCCAAATCCTCCTGCAAAAACAAAAGTTTCTACTCCAAGAACTAGTACAAGAAGAGCGCCTGCAGTTAAAACTACAAATACTGCTTCAGCAAATTCTAATGCTACTGGTGGTTCTGCATCTGCTACTGTGACTAATCCTCCTCAACCTCCTGCTTCTCCTGGTTCTACTCCTGCTTCTCCTGGTTCTCCTGGTTCTCCTGGTTCTCCTGGTTCTACTCCTGCTTCTCCTGGTTCTCCTGGTTCTCCTGGTTCTACTCCTGCTTCTCCTGCTTCTCCTGGTACTCCTGGTACTCCTTCTGGTAATTCTACTGTTGCGCCTACTAAACCTGAAGTTAAGTTTAGTTTTTGGAATTTGCTTTTATATGCTGGTATTACTGGTTCGAATGAAGCTATTATTGATTATAGAAGTGGAGGAGATTTAGAGTCAGGGGTATCTTCTTTTGGTTCTGGAGCTGCTCAAGGAATGGGTTATTATGTTTCTCAAAACATGTTATTAAGAGGAATAGTTTGGGGTGCGTCAAAAACAGCTTTAGGTAGTTCTGCTTTGGCTTCTGTTGCTGGAGCAAAGACTTTTTTAGGAATGAATCCTGTTGGAATTGCTGCTCTTGTTGTAATTACTGCTCATACAATTGCTTTGAATTATTCTGATAATAAGGATTGGGATAATATTTCTTCAATTTATGCAAATAATTTACCTGTAATAAACACTTATGTTGTGCCTTCTGCTCCCGCTCTTGAATCTTCTTTATTCGAACCTGTTATTGATCCAGAAATAAATAAAATAATGACTAAATCAACTAATTATTCTTTAGACATAAGAGTTCCTGCAAATTCAAAGTTTTATGACAAAGAGTATTCAAGTGAGTATGATTCTGATTATGTTTGGGATAAAGGGAAGTTTATAATTTTAAATGAAGGTGTGTTGAGTAAAACTATTAAGGGACTTGAGTTGTATGATTTTATAAGGAATGAAAAATTATCTGTTTGGGAAAGAGCTTATAGAAAGTCTATGAATTTTTTTAGTTTAAATACTGCTAGCCATTCTGGAGATGTTATTGAAAAGTCAGCTGAAAGAGTGTCAACTAATTTAAGAGAGAATTTGATTCATGGTGTTGATTATTATGTTATTAACATTGGTGAAGAAGGGGTAGTTCGAATTGATTTTAATGGTGCTTGTGATGTTGATGTTAAGACCTCTAAAGTTTTTTGTGATTTGAGGGGGTTGGATTTAAATGAGGGTTATTATTTAATTCAAACTAGAGTACAGTACAATAATTTACAAAAATTAGAGTTAATGACTACTCAAAAGAATAAAATGCTTGAGGATTCTGGATGTGAAATTTATCCTAATGAAAATGCGTCTGATTGGTTCAAAGATATTGTTAGAAATAGTTGTTTGTACAATTTTTATGATTCAAACAAAGGGGTTTATAGTGAAGAAGCTAAGAAAATGATTGAAGAGGTTAGGGTAGATTTACAAAATTCAATTAATGAATTCAATAAATTGCCTTCTTCAGCAAAAGAATTTATTTTAAAAGTCCAAAACGAAGAGGGAATTAATTTAACAAATTTGTTAAATACTGTTAGTGTTAATAACACTTCTTTAAAATACTCAATGAATGCCTTAGTTGCAGGGTATCCAATAAATACTCTCTTAATTGTAGGTAATCCTCCTAAACAATTAACTATTGAATCTGAATCAGTTTCTAAAGAAATTGAGTATATTACTATTAATTCGAGTGATTCAATTTTATATTACGTGAAGAATTTAAATAAGAAGTTAGTTAGTGAATCTTTGGGAAAGACAGTAGTTATCAAATAAAAGTTATCTTCTTCCCTTCTTTTAGTGAATTAGTTAAGTTTATATACTTCTTCTATAGAATAATATATAATGTTTATAACTTTGTAATTATTCAAAGTTAATGTTTTTCAAAAGGGGTTTTGAAAAGTTTTGGGGTTGGGCTTAATGTTGTTATCAAACTCGGTTAAATCTAATGGTGTTTCTACTGTTTCAAAAAAGCCTTTTTCAATTGACTTGGATTATTTTTTAGTAGCTTTCTTGTTCTTGATTGTTTTGTTTGGTTCTAAGGGTTTTGCTTTTGAGTTAAATGCTCTTAGCGAAGTTGTTGTTAATGATAATACAGTTTTTTACGTTGATTTGGTTAATGATTCTTCTAGTACAGTGGATTTGAAACTAGATTTTCATTCTCCAGTGGATGTTTTAATAGTTGTTCCTAAAAAAATTTCTCCTAATTCAACTATTCAAGCAAAGATTACCATCACTAATAATTTTAGGGATGAGCGTATTATTATGGGTTTAGTGGAAGCTAGTTTTGATGAGCAGGTTCTTACAAAAGAAGTTGAATTGCATTTTAAAAGAAACAATTCTTCTTCTAGTGATTTGACAGGGTTGTTTTCTATTGGTTCAACGATTAATGGTTTTGAGTTATTTACTCTAATTGATTGGGTTATTTTTATTATTCTTGTAATAGTTTGTGCTATTTTGTTAGTGTCTTTTATTGCAAAGCTTAAGAGGAGGGTTTAGGTATGAAGCTTAATCATTTTTGTTTAATTGCGGGAATTATTCTAATTACTCTTTCATTAAGTGTTTTTGCTAATGCTGCTACTTGTAGTATTCCAACTACTTGGACTAGCTGTTCTGTTTCAAATGATTCTTGTTCTAGGTGTGGCTCAACTTGTTCGCCTGATGTTCTTTCTTGTGGAGAGGAAGTAGATTCTTGTATTAATGGAACTTTTTTTGAAGTTAGTGATTCTAGTGATAGTTATAATTGGGGTTGTAAGAATGGAGATGATTATGTTTGTTGTTCAATAAATAAACCAATTAATGGGGTTTGTGATAGTGAGATAGATTCTTGTATTAGTGGGGATTTTGTTGATGTTAGTGACTCAACTACGCAATTTAAGTGGAGTTGTGAGGGTTTGTATGGTGGGGTTAGTGCGAATTGTGTTGTTAATGATCCTTGTGGACTTGATATGGCTCCTTATATTTTAGATATTCCTAATCAAACAATTAGTTACATTGATTTAGTTAGAATTGATTTGTGGGATTATGTTAAGGATTATGATGATTTTTCAAGCGAACTTGAATTATTTTTTGAAGTTATTGATGGTGAATCAGTTGATTGTGAAATTGTTTCTAACAGATTCTTGGAGTGTAGTGTAATTGATTTGGGAGAAAATGTTTTTGGGTTAACGGTAATGGATTCTTGTGGAAAAGAAGATTATAAAGAATTCTCAATTAATGTAACTAATTCTCCTCCTAGAATTTTTGTTCCAAATAAATCAGTTAGTTGTGTAGAGGATTTAGAAAAATTTATTGATTTGAGAGATTATTCTGCTGATGAGAATAAGAGTGAGTTAGTTTTCGAGTTAGTTGATCAGTCAAACACTGATTTAATGGATTGTGTGATAGAGGAGGATTATTATTTATCTTGTTTTGTGAACTCATGTGTGAATGAATCAAGTACAATTATTATTAGTACTGAAGATTCTTTTGATGAAGTGGCAGAGGCGACTTTTGTAATGAGTGTAAGGAATGCTTCTCCTGTTTGGGAGAGTGTTTCTCCTAAGTGTATTAGTGAGTCTGAATCAAATTTATTTGATTTGAGGGATTATGTTAGTGATAAAGAGGATGGTAGTGAATTAGATTTTGATTTGAATAATTCTCTCTTAACTGGACTTGTTTGTTTGATTGAGGATGATTATTTTGTTTCTTGTGAGCTTTCTTCGAACAAGTTTTTAACAAATGAGTTGAGTGTTAGTGCAACTGATTCTTTTGGGAATACTTCTACTAAAAGTATTTTTGTAAGTGGTAATTGTACTGCTGAGAATAGGGGTTCGATTTCTTTTACTTCTAAAGTGTATGGGGTTTGTCTTGAGAAATGTTCTACATATGCTTTTCCAATTAAAGTAGAAAATGATTCTAATAAGAGGGTGTGTTTTGATTTTGATTCAAAATCAATTCCTTATAATTACTTAGAAACTTTTGTTTCAAATAACAAATTTTGTTTGAATAGTGGGGAGAGTAGTGAAGTTACGCTTAATGTTAATAGTTGTAGTGCTCAAGAGAGAACTTATACTGTTAAAGTTTTTGACAATGAAATTAATTTAGATTTGGATTTTGAGTTTGAAGTTGGTAATTGTAATAATTTTGATGGGTTTAAAATTGAAGAGTATGATGGTACTATTTGTAGTGGAGAGAAGAGAGAGTATTCTGTTCTTGTAAAGAATTCTTCTTCAATAGAGAAAAAGATTTACTTGAGTGCAGAAAATTCTTTTATGCTTCCTCATTTTAATAAAGATTATATAATTCTTCAAGGTGATGAGAGTGAGTATGTTTCTCTCAAAATTAATGCTTCTTCTCTTAGAGTAGGAAGTAGTGAAGTAGTTTCAATTCTTGGAGTGGGAGAGGATTACCATATAAAGAAATTAATAAATTTTGATGTTGTTGATTGTTCAAATATTAAGAAAAGAACTTTTGAATTGTCAGTTCCTAGTGTTTGTTTTGATGTAGAGAGGGGGCAAAAGTTTGAGAGTCAATTTAGTATTAGAAGGAACTCTGATGGTGATGATTGTTCAACAACTAAAAAAGATTTTTTCCTTAACCTTTATGGTGCAACTAGTGAATTATCTTATAATACAGTTTCATTAAAGAAGGGTGATAGTAAAACAATTTTTTATTCTTTAAGTGTTCCAAGTGATTTGTCTGCTGGAAAGAATTATGTTACAGTTAATGCTGTTGATGGATTTGAGTGGGATTCTTTTAGTGAGTCAAAGAATATTTGTCTTAATGTGTTGCCTCAAAGTGACTCAAGTTTTTTTGTTAGAACTCAATTAAAGGATGTTATTTGGTGTAGTTCAAATATTTTTGAAATTGAAGTGGTTAATAATGGGGATTTGGATGAGAATTATTCTTTATCTTATATAGAGCTTCCAACAGGAGTTAGCATAAATTTTTCAGAGAGTAATTTCACTGTTAAAAAGGGAGAGAGTAAAACAATTTATGTTTCGGTTTCAACTAACCCTAACTCAAGGATAGGGGATAATCAAAAAATTCAATTAAAGTTAGATGGCTCTACTCAATTAAATACAACAATTTATTTCAGTATTAAGGAAAGGACTTCTTTTGATAATTTACAAATTTTGAGTGCGACTTCAAAAATAAGTATGGTTGGGGGAAGTAGTGCTGCGTTTGATTTAGTTATTAGAAACAATTCTCAAAAAGATTTGAATGGAGTAATAGTTTCAATTGAGTCTCTTCCAAGTCAAGTTGGGTATGAAGAGATTTTAATTCCTTTAATAAAATCAGGGGAAGTAATTGCAGTTAATGGGTTAATTAAAGCAGGGGATGTTAATGGAGTGTATGACCCAGTGTTTGTTGTTGCGAGTAACGAGTTTTTGAATAAAAAGAGTTTTGTTTTAAGCATTTCTAAAAATGAGGGTTTCTTTTCAGGAATGTTTACTGGATTATTTTCTTTTGGTTTAAATCCAATATCCTTTAATGAACTTAATTTTGGAGGAATATTTGGATTAGTAATATTAGCAATTATTTTAATTGTTTTGGTATGGTTAATTACTTTAGGAGTTTTAATTGTATCAAAACCAGTTAGTAAAGAAGCTTGGATGGAGTAAAGAGGAGTTGGGATAATGAGTTTAGGGGAAAAATTAATTGTAGTATTTTTAATGCTATTAATGATGGTTAGTGTTGTTAGTGCATTATCAGTTACAGGAATGTGTAATAATAGTATTAATCAATGTGATTCTTTGAAACAAGAACACACTGTTTGTGCTGATGTTAGTGGAGATTATGCATTTTCTGTTGATGGGGATATGAGTAATTGGGTTAAAATTGCTCCTGAATCAATTTACATTGAAGCAGATTCTTGTGTAGATGTTTATTCATTTGTTACTCCTGAGTGTTATGCTAATAGTGGAGAGTATGATTACAACATTAGAGTAAATGGCCCTGATTCGACTGTAGTTAGTTGTGATCTTAGAGTTAATCAGGCTCACACATTCGAATTTTATGCTACTCCTGTTTATCAATCATCAAAACCTTGTGAACCTAGTGATTATAACATAATTGTTAAGAATACAAGTAAGTTTGTTGATGAGTTTGTTTTAGTTCAAAAGGGTTTGGATGATTCTTGGGTGAGTTATCCTCAAACAAAATTTGTAATAAATCCTTATTCTTCTTTCTCTGCAGTTTTGAGAGTAACTTCTCCTTGCAGTGCTGATGCGAATAATTATCCATTTGAACTAAATTTATTTAACACTAAGACAAATGCTTCTGGCAAAATTGATTTAGTTAAAAATATTGTTAGATTCAATCCTTTTTTGATTGATGATTTATCAGAGTCAAATAGTTTTGTTCTAAATTCTTGCGAAGAGTTTGATAAGAATGTTTCATTTAATTTAAGAAGTAATTCTGATAAAAGTGATGAATTAACTTTTGAATTATTGGATTCGAATTATGCTTTTTTGAGTAAAGATAAAGCTTATTTTGAACAAACCAAAGTGAAACTTGATTACAATTCTTCTTCAATAGTCTCTTTAATTATAAAAAAAGGGGAAGTTGGAGTAAGTGATTTAATTATTAAAGTGAATTCTAAAACTTATGGAAAAAATTATTTTTATCCAATTCAAGTGGTAATGAATAATTGTTATGAATTAGGTATTGGAACAAATTTAATTGACTCAAATTCTAATTCAAAAAGTAGTTGTGAATCTTTTGCAAGGGAAGTAATTAACTTTTATAATAATGGTTCAGAAGAATTGGATTTTAATGCTGAATTCTATGTTGACGGGGTTTTGATGAATACTCAAAATGTATTAATGGATTCAAAATCTTCTGTGAGTAGAGCATTTGATTTTAATGCAAAAACAATTCCTAGTGAATCCTTAATTGAGGTTAGAGTAAAAGCTCCTTTTGTTGAGGAAGAATTAGAGTATAATTATTCTTTTGAGAATTGTTTCCAAGCAGCACTTGATATCTCAAAAATACTTGTATGTAAGAATGGGTACTTAACTCAAGAATTTACTGTTAAGAATGAAGGTTCAAAAAGAGCACAGTATAAGGTAAGTATTGGATCTGAATGGATTAGATTATCTAATAGTGTATTTGATTTGAATTCAAAGGACTTTGTTAGAGTAAATTTGTTTGGGGCTGTTCCTCAAGAGTATTCTAATGAAGAAACAGTTACTATATCATCTGATTCGTTTACTATTTCAAAAACAATTCCTGTAATTACTTTAAGTAATGAAGAGTGTAATGAGTTAAATTACGAGGTAAGTGAAGTAATTGATGCTAATTGTTGTGAAGGAACTATAATTCCTTTAATAATTGAGAATAATGGTTACTTTGCACAAATAGTAGGAATAAATCCTTTATTACCTGAGTGGGTTCTTGTAAGTGATTCAAATTTATTCATGCTCCCAAAAACACAAAGTATAGTTTATTTGAATATTTATCCTCCTGCAGGAACAAAAGGAGAGTTTGATGCGAAAATTGATTTAGTTACTGACAAAAATATTCAAAGAGAAGTAAAATTCAAAGTTAATGTATTTGGGGATAATTGTGTTGTTCCTGAAGGGTTTAATGAGGACACTAACTCTAAAGTTAGTGATTTGAATGGTTTGAAGGTTACTGAAGTAAAATTTGATTTTGTGATATCAAATGATTCAAATGAAGAGTTTACTATAAAGAATATTATTGTGAGCGACTTGAATGCAGTTGTTAAATTCGAATCAGACTTGAATTTAAAACCAACTGAGAGTACAACTGCTCAAATAATTACTTGGTTTTCAGGTTCTTCTCCAACTGATAAGAATGTATCAATTACTATAGAGACTTCTAACGGAGTAATAACAAAAACTCAAGAAATTTCTTTTAAGGGTGAAGAACAACAAGTTTCTATCACAGGTTGGTTTGGAGCTTATGTTGCTCCACTTGCAGGGTTAATAGTATTCTTACTATTAGTGGTAATAGTAGTTGTATTATTTAGTTCTTCAAAAAAGAAATCAAAAGGATTTAAATGGTAAAAATTAAATTAAAGGGTTTTTCTTTAAAAAATATTTATTTAAAGAAAATCCTTTTCTTTTTTTAAAAATAATTTTTTTATAAAAGAGTTGTTTTTTAAAATAATCCAAGTATTTATTCATTTATGATTCAAGATTTTATTAAAGTTAATTCGATTGATGCTAAAGTAGTTTCTTTTCAAACCCAAATCACTATAGAAAAAGTGCTTGCTTTGAATGAATTAACAATTTCTTCTTTTGCAAAAGCAATTCCTTTTGTTGATGATAGAATGGATATTTTTGTTTTAATAAAAATTGTGAGTGAAGAAGGGGGTATTTCTCTTGTTGAAGACGCGTTTGACAAAAATTTGGGTGTAGTTGATTCTAAAACAATTGAAAAATTAACTGGGTTCAAGAAGGATTATTTCCCTCCTATTTCTGTTCTTGGAGCAAAAATAACATTTTCGCCTCTAGCAGAGAAGCAGAAGAAACTTGTTTTTGCTTTGAATGAAAGAGAGTATTTGATTATTAGTGTTAAAGAAATAAAAAAAGCACAAGAAATTAGTGATTACTTTTTCTAATCTTTTAGAAAAGGCTTATGTTTGTAGTGTTAATTTGATTGATTTTGGGTTTTTTGTTATTATTTAAACATGTTTAGTGTTTCTTTCAAGGTGTTAGCGAAGAATTGTATTTCTTCTTCAGTGTTGTATAGGTAAAAACTTGCTCTTGCAAGGCCTTCTTTATTAATACTTGAAACTAGTGGTTCTGCGCAGTGCATTCCGCTTCTAATGCAAATATTTTCTGCTTCACTTAGTGCCATTGCGAGTTCGTGAGTTGAGATTAATGGTGAGTCAAATAAAATTATTCCTCCTTGTTTTTTAGAATCAAGTGGACCATATAGTCTTATAGAGTCAATTTTTTTCATCTCTTCTAAAGCAACTTTTGTTAATTGTTCTTCGTGTTTTTTTATATTATTCATTCCTATTTTTTTTAAGTACTCGCAAGCTCGTTTTATTCCATAAGATCCTGCAATATTTGGGGTCCCTGCTTCGAATTTGTTGGGTATAGTATTCCAACTTGATGAGTGATAATCTACTGAGTGAATCATATCTCCTCCGAACATAAATGGTTCGTTTGATTCAAGCAATTTTTTCTTTCCAATTATTGCTCCAGTTCCTGTTGGTGCAAGCATTTTATGTCCTGAGAAAGCCAAAAAGTCAATATCCATTTGAGAAAAATTAACTTCATGGTGTGGGACAAGTTGTGCTCCATCTACACACACAAGGGCTCCTTCGTTATGAGCTTTTTTTGTTATAACTCTAATATCGGGTAGCGTTGCTACAGTATTACTAGCTCCTGTAATTGAAACAAGTTTTGCTCCTTTTACTTTTGATTCAAAATCATTCATATCTAAAGTATAATCTTTATTCAATTCAACAAATTCCAATTTTACTCCGATTTTTTTCTCTAAGTACTGCCAAGGAACAATGTTTGAGTGGTGCTCCATTTTTGAAACAACTATTTTGTCTCCTTTTTTGAAATAATTTGAATTCAAAAGCGAGTACATTACTAAATTCAATCCTTCAGTTGCATTTCTAACAAAAACAGTTTCTTCTTTTCTTGCTCCAACAAATTTTGCAACAGTTTCATGAGCATTCTCGTGTTCTCTTGAAGCTTCTTCGCTTAAAACATGTAATCCTCTGTGAACATTTGCTGATATATTTTCATAATAATTTATTTCAGCTTCAATTACTTGTTTTGGTTTTAGGGAAGTTGCTGCATTATCCAAGTAAACTATTCTTTTTCCATTAATTAGTCTTTTAAATATAGGAAAATCTTCCCTTATTTTTTCTACATTCATTCGAATGATTTTTAGTGTAAAAGGGGTTTTAAACTATTAGTTCTAATTTTTTTATAGTGATAATTAATGTTATTTGATTTACATTTACATTCAAGATTTAGTATTGATGCTTTAAGTAAACCTTCTACAATTGTTAAGGTTTGTAAGGAAAAGGGAATAGGTTTTGCTCTAACTGATCATGATAACATGGGCGCTTACAAGGGCAAGGATAATATTAAGCAACTTGCAAAGAAAGAAAGTGTTTTTTTAATTCCTGGAGAGGAAATAAAGGTTTTGAATAATAAAAAACAAAGAAAGTGTGTTGGTGAAGTAATTGCGTATTTTTTAAACGAACCAATAATTTCTTCTACTTTTGAAGAAATACTTGATGATGTAAAAAGCCAAGATGCTCTCCTTTCATGCCCTCATCCTTTTGATTGGCCAAGAAAGAATTTCAAATCTTTTCCTAAAGAATGGAAAAATTTTGATTCAATGGAAATTTATAATGCAAGAGCATATTACCAAGGATTGAATAAAAAATCCGAAGAATTCTTTTTGAGTGATGAAGTAAGGGGAAATCTTGCTGCTCTTGGAGTGAGTGATGCGCATACTCCTGAAGAGATTGGGAATGGTTTAACAGAAATTGATGCTGTGAATGAAGATGAATTTAGAAAAGAAATAAAGAAGTGCAGAACTAATGTTGTTGCAAATCAAAAGGCAAAATTATGGCACCATTTTCAAACCCAAATGGCAAAAAGAAATTGGATGAAGGAGAGATGATTTTTAATTTATTTTTTAATTAATTATGGGTAAGATTAATTAAATTGTATACTATTGTAGTTTATG
>Ga0265294_10002503_pt1 | contig 24089 bp, 15 predicted proteins | sample MunlanPumphouse3_FD_192504 | JGI IMG/M metagenome (GOLD analysis project Ga0265294, IMG submission 192504) | Groundwater microbial communities from a municipal landfill in Southern Ontario, Canada - Pumphouse #3 | ecosystem: Environmental > Aquatic > Deep subsurface > Groundwater | place... | reverse complement strand
AAAGAGTATTTTTTAAACTCAACAATTATTAGAGATGTAAATGGTGTAGATATTGGACTTATAGTTTTAGGTGAGAGTATTAGTCAAGAGAGTGGCTTTATCAACATGGTTGAAAAGATGGCAAATAAAGTAGTTATGATAACCCTTGGACTTATTGTCTCATTATTACTATTTTTACTTTAAGGAGATGCTAACTGATGCGAAGATTACGGATACTTAAAGTTTATGGAATTTTGTGGCTATTTATATTTTTTATAGTATATTCAAACCTATCAACTATCTATGAATTTTTCCTCACTACTTTAACATTTAACATAGCAGTTCTTACAACTCTCTCTATTGGAATTGTAGTTATTTTAAAAGCCACTATGGAACTTGTCATGCTAACAGGAACATTTGCCGTTGTTCGCTATAAAAAAGGTGGTTCTTTAGAATTTTATCTAAATGGCATAGACAAAATATTTCCAGAAAATGTTGCTAAAATGTTTGCACAAAGAGCATCTCATCAAAATATATACTTCACACATACCGAGGCATCTGATGTAACGGATTGGCTTGAAGAGAAATTTATAAACCAAAAAAGTTTTATATCTTTTTTTGTTAGTATGAGTTTGATGATAGGACTTTTAGGAACTTTCTCAGGACTACTCATATCACTAAACGAGATGGGAACAATAGTCCTCTCGCTTCAAGGTGATGTAAATCTCGGCGAAGTTATGAAGAGGTTAAATGGCCCTATTAGCGGTATGTCTGTAGGTTTTGGGTCATCTCTGTTTGGAGTTGCATCTGCTATCATACTTAGTGTTAAAGGCTATATATTAGAAAAAAATCAAGCTATTTTTATAGAAGATATACAAGACTGGATAAGCTCTTTAATTATAGAGTCTCCCGTGAGTTCATCTAGCGGTAGTGTTGTAAGTAGTGGCGGCTCCTCTATGTCTCAAATTATGGAGATTTTCACAGATAAGATAAGTGTTTTTACAAGCGGTATGCAAGAGTCAAACAAAGCAAACGAAAATATCTTAAAAGTACTCTCACAAAGTATAGATGGAGAGTCTCAAGCTGCAAAAAATGAGATGCTTGCACTTGAGAATATATCTGCTGGCATAAAAGACTTAAACATAAATAGCTACCAAAGTTCATCATCCTTAGTTAGCTCCATAGAAGACCTCTCCGCAGCTACTGTAAACTCTGGAAGAAGCATAAAAGCTATGTTAGAGCTTCAAGAGAAAAACAATGAAATGTTAAAAGAACTCCTTAGCAAGTTAGATGGCAAGGTTTAGTAAATGGCAAAAAAAAGAGTAGAGGCATTTAACCCATGGCCAGGATTTGTGGATCTTTTTGCTTCGGTTATTATGGTTATTTTGATGTTTATGTTAGTACTTCTAGTAAACATCACCTACTACTCTCAGTTTAAATATAAAGTATCTTACACTGGAACAGTTCCCATCAAAGGAGAAACAAATGTTAAGCGTGAAGATATTATAAAAACAGCTATATCTGGGGTTGAGTTTAAAAAAGCAAAAGAGAAAGAAAAACAAGTCAAAAGTGCTGGCTTGGATTATAGCAATGTAGAAAACAACAACACAAGACAGGACAATCTTATCTATGAAGATTGGATGGTAATAAAATATCTAAATAGTGAAGTTATTTTAGATCCAAACTCTATAAAAGAGATCGAAGAATTTTTGCTTAGTGCTAAAGAGAAGTTTTTTGGGCACTTTGTATCTATCTATATAAAAGAGCCGCAAAACCAAGTGAGTGCATCTGTAGCAAAGCAGCTAGCACTATCTAGAATTATAAATATAAGAAATTTGATTCGCAAACTAGATTACAAGAATGATGATGTAGTAGTTAGACTAAAAGATACAATTCCACAAAACAATCTTGTTGAACACGAGTCTGGTTACGCAGTCATTCTCATAAATAGAAAAAAATAGAAGAGTTTTTAAAAGGATAATTTAAAGTGCAAAAAATAGTGGTTTTAATATTTTTCATATTTTCTTTAAGCTCTTATGCCAATGAAGTTGTAGTTGAAAAAGAGGACATTACACAAAGCTATAAAAATATCAAAATAGAGAGTGATAAAGACTTTAAAGACTCCTCTGCACTTCAACCTAGCTCTGTAGAGTTACAAAAGGTCGATCTCATTGATGTAGTGCTTCAAACACTCCTAGCGAGCCATAAAGTTAAATCTACAAGAGAAAAAATGATACAAGCTAAAGAAGATGTAGATATAGCTTATGCGAACTACTATCCATCTGTAGATGCTTCGTACTCCCTAACAAAAACTCAGCTCAAGCCAGGCGATAAAAAACCAGATAAAATTCTAAGTGATTCTAAATACTATGGTGATGAGATTTTAGCTTTAAAACTATCTCAAAATATCTATGCAGGTGGAGAGACACAAAATGATATACAAAGACTCAAATCTCTGTATCAACTCTCTAAAGTGGAGTTTAAAAAACTACTAGAAACAGAGGTTCAAAAAGCGGTTACTTCTTATGTTGATGTTTTGTTTTCAAAAGAGTCTCTTGAAGTGAGTGATAAAAACATCAAAGAGCTTGAAAAGATTTTTGATATAGTAAAAACAAAATACGATGCTGGAGCACTTTCAGTAGGAGAACTTAGCAATATTGAAGCGAGTATCTCAAATGCAAAATCTCAATACTCAAGAACAAACTCAAAGTATATAAACTCACTTGATTACTTTGAGTTCATAGTTGGCGAGGTGTTTCATGATGCATATCCGCACGAAAAAATAACAAAAGTTGAACTTAAAGATTTTGATAGTTTACTAGAGAGCTCTTTAGTAAACAACTCTGAACTGCAAGCACTTGACTACCAGGTGCTAAGCAATAAATACAATCTTAAAAAATTAAAATCCGCTTTTAGACCAAAGATTGACTTTGTAGCAGGTGCTGAAAAAATAATGGATAAGGAAGATTTTGAGCATAATGAAGATAAGTATTATGCGAAAATAGTCTTAAATTACAATCTTTATAATGGTGGAAGAGATGAAAAGCAGTATCTAAAAGCCTTTTCTAAAATAAAAGAGAAGATGTTTGATAAAAAAGCAGAGATTAGAAGAATAAAATGGGGTCTAGAGAAGTTTCACACATCTCTTACCTCACTTCAAGATAACATGGACAATGCTCAAAAAGAAGTAGATGCATCTACGAAAATGGTTGAATCTTACTGGGAGAGTTTTAGAAATGGTGAGCAAGATTTATATGTACTTTTAGAAGCTCAAAGACAACTAAATACAGCTGAATTGAATCTTATACAAAACCAACAAGATAGTATGAAAGACTACTTTGAGATACTTCTTCTCTCTGGTGAGCTGCTTGAGTATTTTCAGATAGTTATAGAAAATGAAAGCTTTTTAGATATGGCGAAGACGGCATATAGAGAACAACATAAAGAGGCTCTGCAAAAAGAAGAAACAGAGTATGTAGTTTTAGATAACACTTTAGAAATAGTAGATATAAACACAAGTACTAAACCAGTTGAAGTTGTTAGCTTGGATGAAATAGAACAACATCCTGTAAGTATGAAGCCTGCACTCGATGGCATCTTGTCTTTTCATGAAAATTTTCTACTACAAGACCCACAAAGTTACACCATAGTTATATCTAAGTTTGACAACTCCATAGATGCGCTTAAGATGATAGATAAGTTAGGAATTGAAGATAGTGCTTTTATATATCAGTCTCATAACGATAAAAAGATTCAAACAAATATAGCCTATGGCATCTTTGAAATAGAATCAGATGCCATCATTGCGAAAGATAAACTAAAGAGTGATAAAAAAACTAAAGTTGAACTTATCAAAAAAGTTCAAAAGAACTTTAAAGAGTTTACAAATCTTTTATTTGTAGATGCAGGTGAATTAGAGAAATACAAAGAGTTACTGGCTCAAAAAGAGTTAAAGTTCCAGACAGATGTAAGCTTTAAAGAGAGGTTTCTTACAGCTTCAGAAGATAATTTTACTATCAATATAACCACCCTTGCTTCTATGGAGATAGCAGGGAAAGTTATAGAAGATGCAAACATTGCAGATAATAGTTTTGCATTTTATTTTGGTCAAGATAAAAAATGGGTAAAACTTATGATGGGAGTATATCCTAGCTATGAAGATGCTAGTTCTGCATTAGAGGCACTTGGAAAGTTAAAGACAGAGTATATGCCAGTTATAGAGAAGATATCTTCAAAACAAAAACTCTATAGGAAGTTTAACGAACAATGAAGATTTTGATATATATCATCGCTTTTTTGATTGCTACATTTGTTATATCTTCTAGTTTATACAACAAACATATAGAGACAAAAGAGCTAATAAGAGTATCCCTTGATGAGGATAAACTTAAGTCAAGATTACTACAAATCACTAAAGACTCTATAGAGCAAAACAATCTTGTGCTATTTAAAAATGCTATATATCTCTTAAGAGAGAGTTCACCTTTAGTAGATGCAAAACTAGAACTAAAAAACTACACTTTTAGCGACATAATACTTCTTGAGAAGGTTTATCTTAAAGAGAGTGAGTGGTTTGTTAGTGATGTAACCATAGATGCAAATATAGCAGATATAGAGGCATCTGAGACTGGACTTTATAAACTAACTCTAGCTAAAGACAAAAAAGAGTTACAAAGCGTAAATATAAAGTTTCAAGCCATTAAAGATAGCATTATAAGAGATTTTCTAGTTCCTCTTGAGATAAAAACTGACTTTTTACAAAGCGCAAGTACAGATGCAACGACAAAACTCCTAAGAGTAGATGAAGAGAAGTTTTCTCTTTGGATATCTTACAAAAGTAGTTTTGATAAAGAGTTTCTAGATGTGCAGTTAAAAGAGTTTATGCTAGCTCTTAGCATCCTTCTTTTAATTATAACTCTTTTTGCTTTTTTGTTGTATAGATTTGTTGTTTATAAGAGCTTAAAGGCCTCGATGGACAGCTTAAATGCTTATCTTACTAATATACTAAAAGGTAAGATGCTTGACTTCAAAGGGCAAAAAACTAACTTTAGTGAACTTGATATCTTAGGCGAGAACACCATAGCCCTTAGTAAGAAGTTTATAAACACAACAAACGACCTAACAGTTAGTAGAGATATCATCTACCAAAAAGAGAGAAGTGATGAACTAACTGGACTTCCAAATAAAAAATCATTTGAAAATGACTTAAAATATATGTTTATCTCAAATAGAGGTGGCTATGTTATCTACTTAAAGATTGACAAAATTGGTATCTTTACAAAAAATCATGGGCCTGAGATTGTAAACTCTCTTATAGAGGATTTTGCAAAGGCCGTACAACACTACTTTAATATCTCAAGAGATAGAGATGGCTCCATATATAGGTTCTTTGGTGGAGAATTTTCTATGCTTTTATATGAAAAAGAGACACAAAAAGTGGAGAGTTTTTTAGAAGATATCCTAAAGCTTATTGATAAACTAGTAGATAAATACTACTTCTTTGACCGTTCAATCTACTTTGGAGCTGTTCCGTTTGATCAGTATGGGACTATAGAGTCAAACATAGAAAATGCTCAAGAGGCTTATGAGAGCGCACTTGCGCAAAAGAGTAAGTTTTATCATATTGCTGACTTTCAACAACAAGTTGAGTCTATGAAAAAATTAGAGGGAAGTATCAAAGATATCATAAAACGAAATGACTTTGTACTACAGTATCTTCACGATACAGTTGAGTTTGGAGATGAGCCAAAGACTCTTATTCAAGAGATCTCACCTCTTATCATAGATAGTTTTACATTTGAGAATATTCCTACAGGAAAGTTTATCTCAGTGGCTGAGAGACTTGGTGTTGTGGCAGATTTTGACAATGCACTCATCATAAAAGCACTAGAGCAGATAGAGTTAGGAGAGATTGAACATCAGATTTGTATAGTCCTATCGGTCTCAACTGTAACAAACAAACTCTTTATGTCATGGCTAAGTACTACATCCAAAGAGAATGAGTTTATGCGAAAAATCATCTTTACCTCACCTAGCTATAGCGTGGCTAGTAATTTTGAAGAGTTTAGTAGTTTCTATGGCATACTAAGAGAGTTGAACATAGAATCTATGATAAAAAAATACGACCCAACAGACTTAAGTCTTGATAGCTTAAAAGAGTTGAGGCCAACATACTTAAAACTAGATAGAAGTTTTTGTCAGGATTTCAAAAAAGATAGCATAAAACACAGTGTGGTAAAACAGATAATAGAGTTCTCTCATGAGCATAACATCAAAGTTATAGGCGACTCACTAAAGAGTAGACAGGACTATCTTGCATTTGAGATGCTAGGTGTCTATGGAACTTCAAGCTAGGATTAATATTATGAAACTTTTTTCAATCTTTTTTATAAGCGCTTTTTTACTTACCCTGCAACTATTAGCAGGAGATGAGATAGAGCAAGATAATAATATCTCTATAAAAACATTTAGTATAGATAATAATCAAGAACTATTTAACTCCATAAAAAGAGTTTTTTACTCTGCAAAACATGAACATATCCTAGATACTAACTGGACATCACTTGAGATGAGTAAAAGAGTCACAACTGGTTTTGTAGATATAGATGTAGAAGTTCAAAGCGTAATCCTTAGTAGCAAAAATCTTGATGAAAATGGCACTAAAGAGCTCAGTTTAGAGATATTTACAACACAAAATGATGAAGTAACTTACTTTAAACCAGATAGTTTCTTACATAAACTCTTTTGGAATAGATTGGAGTACATCTTAGGTATAAAAGATGAGTGGATAAATTGTAACTTTAGACTAGAGACTATTGCTTATCCTAATCATATACTTTGTAATGCAGATAGAGATAAAGCAAGAGCTAAAGAAGTAGAAATAGAACACAACCAAGACAAAGAGACCCAATGAAATTCATCTTTGCATCTACTCTAATTTTTCTTACTCTTTTAGCAGACTCTTTAACTACAACAGAGTCCTCGCAAAACTCTGCAAGTGAGGTTTTATCCTCGCCTACTAGTGGGACTAAAGTTCCACTTCCGTTAAGCTCTACAAGAACTACAGTGGAGCTATACAAAAAAGAGGCTAAGGAAAACAATGCTAGTGCGATGTTTAATTTGGGACTACTTTATTTTAGTGGAGATGAAGTAGAGCAAAATTATGTAAAGGCCCTTAACTGGTACAAAAAGGCTTCAGATGCAGGTGATTTAAAAGCGCTAAATAACTTAGCCTATATGTATGAACATGGACTTGGAGTCCAAAGAGATGACTCCTTAGCAAAGGAGCATTATGAGAGAGCTGCAAGAGCTGGACTTGTAGAAGCGCAGTTAAATCTAGGACTTTTTTACGAGAACAGCCCTACTCCATCCAATATGAAAAAAGCCTACTATTGGTACGAAAAAGCAGCAAATAATGGAGATAAAGTAGCCCAAAATAACTTAGCGAAACTCTACTACTTTGGCAATGGAGTAGAAGAAAACCTGCAAAAAGCTTTTTTTTGGTTTCAAGAAGCTGCATGGAATGACGATGCCTTAGCGCAGTATAACATCGCTATGATGTACTACAAAGCTGAATATGTATCTTATGACTCAGAAAAGACACTGTTTTGGCTTGAGAGAAGTGCTAAGGGGGGAAGTCATCATGCTCAGAGTAAACTTGGCGATCTGTATGCTGAGGGGATTATTGTTACAAAAAACCTCAAAACTGCATTTGAGTGGTATAAAAGAGCTGCAAATGATGGCTTTTTAAGAGCTATATATCAAGTTGGTGTTTTTTACTTTTATGGCCATGGAGTAGATATTGACAAATTAGCAGCAAAAGAGTGGCTAGAAAAAGCTCATAGCCAAGGCTACGAGGATGCTACAAGTTTTATGCAGAGAAACTCTCTATTTTAGTTGAGAATAAACTACTCTAAAGCCTAACAGCCCCGAATAAATTCGGGGTTCCAAGAAAATATTAAAGCTTAACACCATGAATAAATTCGGGGTTCCAAGAAAACTTTAAAGCCAATCGGAACCTCGAACTTTAGGAATACTAACCAAACGATGTTTCGGGGTTGGTATTACTTTAAAGCCTAACAGCCCCGAATAAATTCGGGGTTCCAAGAAAATATTAAAGCCAATCGGAACATCGAACTTTAGGAATGCTAATCAATGGCATTCTCCACGATGTTTTGGGGTTGATGTTACTTTAAAGCCTAACAGCCCCGAATGAATTCGGGGTTCCAAGAAAACTTTAAAGCCTAACAGCCCCGAATGAATTCGGGGTTCCAAGAAAATATTAAAGCCTAAAGCCCCGAATGAATTCGGGGTTCCAAGAAAATATTAAAGCCTAAAACCATGAATAAATTCGGGGTTTCTGCACAATTCGGAATCCCGAATTTATTCGGGCAATCGGCTTTTAAACTCCTACTCTTCTAGTTTTGCTTTCATATCATTTATGATCTTCTCTAGCTCATCTGGCTTTAAGTTGTTTGCACTAGCATACTCTATTGCCTCTTTTATAGACTCCTCTTTAAAAGGATGAACGATGTTGCAAACTTTATTTGCAATATGGATGATTTGAGAGACTAATAAACTTTTATTTTCAGGATTTAATGGCTCATCTACATATCTTATATCATCTATAAGAGTTTGTGAGAGTCCCCACTTCTCAAACATAGCGGCAGTTACTATAGATGTAGATACCCCTATATATTTTTTTTCAACTTCTGCAATATTTGTACTTACTTTTACCTCTTCATAAAACTCAGTCATTTGATCTCTCTCTTTTATGACCCTTGAGATAATAAATTTTCCAGTCTCAAGCAAGAAAGTAGGAAGAAGAAGCCTATCTCTTAGATCTGGATCTATCTCGTTTGCAAGTTTAGAAGCTAAAACTATCGCTTGAGATGCCGTCTCTAAAAACTTCTCTGAGTCTGCACCATAAGGCTCTAGTGAAGTCTCCACAAGATTTTTTATAGCACTTCCAAGGGCTAGTGAGATAGTAAAGTTCACACCCAAAAGACTAACTGCCATCTGTGAGGTCTCTATCCTCTTTTTAAAGCCAAACATAGCAGAATTTGAAACTTTTAGAAGTGTTGTGAGGATTAGAGGGTCTTTGCCTATAATCTCCGCTAACTCTTTTGGAGATTTGTCCTCTTTGTTTTTATACTCTTCTATATATACTACTGTTTGTGGCAGAGGTGGCAAAGAGTCTATCTGAGCCAAAATATGGTCGTTCATATGTCTTCCTAATCTTTATACTTTCGTTTTGGAATGTTACTATATATAAGCTTTGAGCTTGCAAAAAAACAAGCTCCTTGTGCGGTAGTTCAAGTTTTTTAAAGTTACGCTGTGGGATTTTAATATTTACAAGGTTTTTAGAAGCTATGCATGGCTTTAAGGTTGTAAGACTTTAAAAAGTGTTCCTAAAAACCTCGTTTGCCAACGAGATGCGAGGTTTTAAAGTTTTTAAAGTTTTTAAAGTTTTTAAAGTTTAACAATAGCTGTATTAGACTGTTAGTCTAATATTAAAGCTAAACTACAATGAGTCTCTTAACTTGAGTTAAACTACTTGCATCTGAAAAGCACTGTTATCATCTAAGGTAATGTCATAAGTTTTACCTATTTCAAAGCCTGTCATATCATCGCCTTTAGTCTCTTTGATTGTAACTTTGCTTGCTTGTGTATTACTTGATAAATCTAAAACTAAAGTATCAGTGCCAGTACTTAGCCAATCTTTCATTAATCTTGCATCTAACTCTATACTATTGTTATTTGAAATATTGTCAAACTCTAATCTTTCTATATTTTTAAACATATCGACCTTGTCAAATGTCAATGTTTCATTAGTTTTAGTTGTTCTAACATCAACCATGTCACTACCACTTCCACCATCAATAGTTAACTTTCCATCTAAAAGAGCTTCATAGTTGGCATAAAAAGTATCGTTACTTTCTCCACCAGCCATATTTATTTTGCCTGTCATATCGGTAAAATCACTTGAATCTTGGTATAGATAAAAAATATCATCTCCATTTCCACCCTCTAAGTTTATTTGTCCTGTCATATCAGTAAAATCACTTGAATCGAGGTAAAATCTATCATTTCCAACTCCACCATCCATGTTTATTTTGCCTGTCATTCCATTAAAATTTCCATTGTTAAACTGAAAATAGTTAATCCCATCTCCACCAGTCATATTTATCTCGCCATTTACAGATGTAAAATCTTTTGATGTGTTGTTTCCAAAATGTCTATTGTTATTGTCTCGTGCATTAACTTCCAAACTTGAAACAGATGCAACCTCAAACTTTTCAAATGTGTTGTAGTAGTTATCTAGTAACTTAACATTTAGTTGATTTGTTGTTTCTGTACCGATTTTAAGAGTATCTGAGTGAGCACCACCATCTAAATAAAACTTCACATCTTCAATTGATGTGACTTTAGTTAAATCAACAGTATCTTCTCCATTGTAGCCATAAGTATATATTGCTCCAGAAAACTCGCTAAAATCTATGCTTTTAAAATCAAAAGTTTCAGAAGCAGCGTTTGTGCTATGAAGAAATAGTCTAGTATTACCACCACCGATTATTTTCTCAAAATTATTAGCATCCCATTGATTGATATTCAAGCGTGCATAATAGTTGGTACTACCTAAATCTAAAACTTCAAAATTTGAAACAGTTATATTGTTAGTAGCACTAGCATTGGCGTTTGTAAAGTTAACACTTTGTGCAAGTTTTAGAGTGTCAGTACCATCGCCACCATCTAAAATCTCACCAGTTTGGTTTCTAGCAATGATAGTATCATCTCCAGTTCCACCGTAAAGATAATCTTTTCCACTCCAGCCATCTAAATACATACCATTGTTATCTGCATGTATCTCATCGCCATCTCTTGAACCTATAATAGTTTGGAAATTTTTGATTTTATCATCAAAAGCACCTGCTACTGTTTTGTTGCTAGTGCTAGTAGATGCATTAAATTTAACATCATAGTAACCATTTCCATCTGCTGCTATACTCATATTCAAAACAAACCCACCATGCCCAGCTGAACTGTAGTTTAGAGTATTATTTCCATCTCCTCCATCAATAGTATCTCTGTTTGTAATACTCCAATTGTATACGGAGTATCCATAGATGGTATCATCTCCAGCTCCACCAAAAATAGTGTCATCATCTGCATCTCCGTAGATAGTATCATTTCCATCACCACCGTAGATAGTATCAGCTCCATTTCCACCTCTAATAAAGTCATCGCCTCCCATGCCATAGATAATATCATTTCCATTATGTCCATTTATAACATTGGCTAAGCTATTGCCATAAAAAGTATCTGCCCCATTAGAAAGACCTATGCCTTCAAACTCATAAGCATAGTTAATACCTCCATGTGCATTGTACCCATCGGTCCATGTTCCATCCACACCATTTGTTGTATTTGTTGAATGCTCAACTGTGCCATCTTCAGTGAATCTAAGCTTTGAGTTTGCAACTAATCCATCATCATATAGTTCTAAATAGTCAGTACCTGCACCACCCCATGAGTAGTCTATCCCTCCACCAGGCCTGATATAGTCATCTCCATCATTTCCCCAAAATTTTTCGGCATTATTAGTCCCTCTAATATAGTCATTTCCCTTAGTTCCACTAACTTCTTCTATATTTTTTACAAGGTCTATAAGCCTGTCTTTGTTTGGTCCATTTTGCTCTCTAATCATTACAAAGTCATTTCCTAGCGTGACATTTATACCATCTATACTATTTAAGTAATCTATATAGTTTGTATTTTGTAAACTACCTGCAGCATTTTTATAATCTTTTACATCATAACTTATCTTATCACTTCCAGCTCCACCATCTATAAAGTTGATACCACCACCAGAAAAAATAAGGTCATTACCACCCATGCCCTCAATATAGTTTGTAGAGCTGCTACCAAATATAGCATCATCATAGTTTGAGCCGACTACATCTTCTATGCTTATGAGAGTATCTGTTTTAGACTCACTATTTTTATTGATAAAAGTAGCATAATCTTCTGTCATGGTGTCTGGTCTATCAAGTCTTACTGTAACGCCATTTGCGACATAACCTGAAGTGACTGAAATGCCACCATTGTGAGAAGGTAAAGATGAACTGGCATAATTGGTATCACTAGCATCACCTTTTCCTTTAACATTTTGATAGTTTACAGTGTCTGTATCTGCACCACCATCTATATAGTCATTTCCGCTTCCACTATAGAGCATATCATAGCCATCTCCACCGTAGAGCTTATTCTCTCCACCTCTACCGTCTAAAATATCACCGCCTTTTAGTCCGTGTAAAATATTGTCTTTATCAGCATTTCCATAGATAGTATCACTATAGTTACTACCTTTTATATTTTCAATATCTTCAAGAATATCATAACCTGCTGCTTGAAGATTGTCTAAACCAGCTTGCTCTTGTGCGCCAGAAGTCCAAGCACTTGAAAATGTACCACTCCACTCTCCACCAGTTACACTATTGCCTGTAGTCGCACCAGCTGCAAGGTTTGCATATGCAGCAGCTATCTCTTTTGCACTAAGAGCAGTGCTAGCTGTAAGAGTTAAACCACCCACACTCACCGACTGACCTGCAATCAAATCCTTAAAAACAACATTATGCTGCTCTGTAGTCAAATCATTGCCTTGAATTGCACTTTTTTCTACATCCGCTGGAGCAGCGACAGCGCTCGTTCCACTAGAAGATATTGTGATGTCTGCTACAGGTGCAGTTGGAGTTTGACTTATAAAAGTTACAGTTGCGTCCGTTGTGGGATCTGAAGTCCAAGCATCAGATAAATTACCGCTCCATGTACCATTAGCTACAGGATTTCCATTTGCGGCACTTGCAGCAAGATTTGCAAAACCTGCCGCTACTTCTGCAGCTGTAATATTATCAATAGCAGTAAGTTTCAAGCCATCAATAGTCACTGACTGTCCAGCGATAAGGTCTTGAAATGTAAGGGTGTGTTCTTGTGTTTGAGTTCCAGTAACTCCAGGAATAGATGCTACGCCAAGAGCAGCAGGAGCAGCGACTTCCAAAACTCCTGTTGAAGTGACAACAATATCATCTACAGCTGCGCCTTGCGTAACACTTGTAAAAGTGATGTTTTCCCCGATTGTACTGCTTATAGCATTTCCATCTTCATCATATGTAAATTTTCCTACTCTGTTTGCAAATTTTGAGATAGTGTTGATTTTATCAAGCGCATCTATCTCTCCATCACCATTAACATCAATATCTAACCCCTCTATATGTACACCATCCAAATCAACATATACTCCTTTATAAGAAGCGAGCATATCTATATCTATAGGATTGTCAATAGCGTTGTCATTTTCATCAAGAGTCTCATATGTCGCGCTTAGTTTTTGATTCTCATCAGAAGATATAAATCCCTTTTCCTTAAGCAGTTTTACTTCGCTTGACTCAAAGCTTTGTACAAGTTCATAACTAACAGTATCCTCACCTTTGTATTTTATCGCCTCAGCAGAGTCGTTATCTCTGTCGCCATAGATGTAGTTTGTACCACTTCCGCCATATACAAGGTCATCTCCTGCACTAAGATAGATTTTGTCATCCCCAGCACCATCATAGATAATATCTTTTACAGTACCACCATATATAATACTATCCCCACTACCATCTTTTATGATGTTATAGTTTGGCTCTTTTGCTAAGATAAATCCATCATCTAAACCACCTGAAAATTCACCCTTATTGTAAGTATAGTCAGATGCAGATGTTATATCTTTTAGTGCAAAAGTGTACTCATTTGTGAAAGATTGCTCAGGCTCTGTTACGCTATCAGCGTAAGCCGCATCTATTTTATAGTTTGCAGTTATAGAGAGATTAAATGGATTTACTATGTCGCTTTGATACTTCATAGTAAACTCTAAACTTTTAAAGCTAGTCAAAAAGTCTGGGCTACCATACTCGATAACTTTACCTAGCTCATCTTTAAAAATCATACTCTCTTTTGTGATGGTAGAGCCTGTTATTTCATTAGCATCTCTATCTAAAATCGTAATACCTGCTGGAAGCCCATCAATAACAAAACTATCAACATAAAAACCCTCAGGCATATTAGGCTCAAAACGCAACACTCTTGAGAGATAAGCATCTTCTTTATCTTGTGAAGATGCAAGTTCTACATCAATGCTTGAGCCTGATGAAGATGTAACTATGTCAGTAACATTTTCATCTGGAGTTGTACTTGCAAAAGTTACATCTGCTCCAGTAGCTACACCTGAAACCCATAAAGTAGGTACAGTACCAGTAACATCTCCATTAGTTGTGGCGGTATTTATGGCATCTACTGTTGATGAAGAAGTAATACTAGCAAAAACAGCAGCAACTTCTGCACCTGTCATACTCTCAGTTGCAGCTAATTTTAATCCATCAATAGTTACTGATTGACCAGCTAGTAAATCTTGAAATGTAATGACATTACTCTCTGTTGTACTTGTACTTGCATCACCATCAGTAGATGCTACAACAAGAGCAGCTGGAGCTACCATCGCTGAACTTGTTTCAAAAACAGAAATATCACGATTTTCTTCTGTGCTTTTAAATGTAACATCACTATTAGCAGCTACTACCGCTCCTGAAGCCCAATTGCTGGTTAATGCTCCGCTCCATAAACCATTTGTTACAGCATTCCCAGTGCCTTCTGCATTCAAAGATGCAAAGGCAGTTGCAACACTAGCAGCACTAATAGCACCGCCTGATGCAGTCAGTGTTAATCCATCAACAGTAACTGATTGTCCATCTGTTAAGTTTTGAAAAGTCAGGGTGTAAGTGTCTGCTGTAGTCTCATTGTTTTGAGAAAGAACTGTTACAAGCGTTGGAGCAGCTACTCCCTCAGAATCAAAAGACTCAATGGTTAAGGTATCAAGAGTATTATTTTTTGTCGCTGCTTGGCTTGTAAATGTAACACTATTGAGTAAAAGAGGGTCTGAATTCCATCCAGTTGATAATGCTCCACTCCAACTACCATCTGCCACTGTAACACCAGTTCCATCCGTTCCAGCATTCAAAGAAGCAAAAGCAGTTGCAACACTAGATGCACTAATACTTTTACCAGCATCAGCAGTTAATGTGAGTCCATCAACAGTAACCGACTGTCCATTGTCAAGGTCCTTAAAAGTTATAGTGTTTATACCTGTAACACTTGAGGGTTTGTCATTAAAATAGGTCGAGTTTTCTGCTCTAATGACCATATTTTCACTTCTCGTACTCATATCTATGGTTTCTGGCTCAAACTGATTCGTGATGGAGTCAAATTTGTATCCATTTATGCTTCCGCCACCACCTAAAATCTCAACCATCCCTTCATCATTTGTTGTCTCGCTAAATCTGACTTGGTGCGCTGTAGCTTTAAACCCAAAACTTGGGACTCCTTCTCCAGGGCCATCACCATCGCCATCGCCATCTCCATAACCATCAAAATCATTTTCAGGGAAATAGTCTGTAAAGTCATTTTCAGGAATCATCTCTCCATCAGGCTTTGGAATCATCTCCTCATCAGGCTTTGGAATCATCTCTCCATCTGGCTTTGGAATGAACTCATAATCTGGTTTTGGTATCATCTCTACATCTGGTTTATATGCATCAAAATCATTTGGTTTTGTGTACTGACTGTAAGGGTTCGTGTATGTACTTGATACTAGTGTGCTATTTGAGATAGGTTCGGAATTCGAATTAAAGTTAGAAGTAGCACTATTTTGCTCAGTTTTAGTAAAGTCTTCTCTTTTTGATTGTGTATCTGAAAAAGATTGAGTCTGTGGAACTACAATAACTTGAGTTTGCGCTGCTTCATCTATTTTACTGCCAAAAGGTACTTCATCTTCGTTTTTATTGCTTGTAGTAACTTTAAAGCTAGCATCTACTGAAGTGATAGGTAATTCATTTACTTCTTCTATCTTAGATAAAATATTGTCAACTGAGATAGACTTGTTGCCACCAAAACTAAAGAGCGGAGGATTGCTACTAAAACCCATAAGTCCAAGAGATGGAAAAGTAAGAAGTCCCTCACCAGTAAATGAGACAACAATATCCCCACCTACTAATATATACTCTAGCGTGTCAGGATCAAAGCCATCTATCTCAAAGACTACTTCATCACCAGGTCTCATAAAAACAGATAAGTTCTCACCCTCTTTAGGGATACTCTTTATGACAACTTTGTTACCTTTGTACTCAACACTTGAACTATTTAAATCTAATGACATAGTACTCTCCTCTTCTTGTAAGGGTTTGATAAAACTAAAGCATAGTTCTCTCAAATGTCTCTATTTTATCATTTTTAAGATTAATTTTTGGTTTGTTCTATTAGTTAGGTGCAGTATTAGCTTTAATATTGAAGCTAATACTTTTGACTTATAGGATTATTTATCTTTTTAGATTGTTAGTAGTTTGTAGCATTTCATCACTTGTTGTGATAACTTTTGAGTTAGAGTCATAGGCTCTTTGGCCAGTGATTAGGTCTGTTAGTTCAACGACTAACTGAACGTTACTAAGCTCAACAAAGTTTTGTCTAAGCACACCTAGCCCATCAAGCCCTGGAGTTCCCTCAACTGGTTGACCTGAACTATCTGTTTCCATATAGAGGTTATCTCCTCTTGAGTGAAGTCCTGCTGGGTTTATAAAGTTTGTAAGAGTTATCTGCCCAACTTGAGTAGCTTGAGTTTGACCAGGTTGAACCACAGTTACAGTTCCATCAGTACCAATACTAATGTTTGTAGCATCTGGCGGAACAACTATTTGAGGTACTAGAGTATAGCCATCACTGTTTACCATTGTACCGTTGTCATCTACTTTAAAAGCACCATTTCTGCTATAGACTTCAGTTCCATCAGGGAGTTCAAGCTTAAAAAAGCCTCTACCTGTGATGGCAACATCAAGCTGGTTGTCAGTCTGCTTAAGGCTTCCTTCTGTAAAGATTTTGTTTATCGCAGTAGGACGAACACCAAGACCTACTTCTATACCTGTTGGGCTCTTTGTTACATCACTTGTAGCAGTTCCAGCATATTGCATAGTGTTGTACATAAGATCTGCAAACTCTGCACGAGATTTTTTAAAGCCAATAGTATTTACGTTGGCAATATTGTTTGCTGTTGTGTTTATCTGCGTCTGCATCCCCAACATTCCTGTTGAAGCAGTATAGAGTGATTGCATCATAACTTAATCCTTAATTTTATTTCATAAAATGAAGGGATTCTTCATCTTATTTGTCCGTAAAAGGAACAAGTCCCTTTTACTTCGCTCGCGCCGCTGAGGCGACTCATCGTGGAGAATGCCATTGGTTAGCATTCCTAAAAGCTAGCCTTTTTGAAAAAGGCAGAGTAATTTGTCCGTAAAAGGAACAAGTCCCTTTTATTACGCTTTTTTAGCTAGTTTATTTATTGCTTCAGTGTTCATGTCGTTCATCTGAGCATCCATAGCTTTTTGATACATTCCAACTAAACGGTTAGTCTCTATCATCTGTGTCATCATCTTAACTGCATTAACATTACTTTTTTCTATAAAACCCTGTGCAACGGCTTGTGTATCACCTAGATGTTTTAAGTCCCTATTTCCCTCATATCTATATAAATTATCGCCCTCTTTTTTCAAAAAAGCCATATTTTCGGGTTGAGCTATAAAAAGTTTTGAACCCATATTTAAATTAGCGGTATTTGGAATGTTTGTATAGATCTGCCCATTTTTATCTACATTTACAATATCTTGATCATCATTAAAAACTATATTTTGACCAGATTCAAAATAGTCATCTGGTAAAACCTCATAACCATCTTTAGTAACTAATCTTCCCTCATCATCTTTTGTAAATGAACCATCTCTTGTTAGCCTGATTCCTTGAGGAGTTTTTACTAAAAAGAAAAGTCCCTCTTTTGTAAGAGCAAAGTCCATATCATTGTCTGTTCTTTGCGTGTTACCCACACTAAAGTCTGTGTAAGCGTCAACTATCTGTGGCGCTTTTGTTATGGCCCGATTTAAAAACTGAGCACCTGCTTTTGTATGATTTTCATTTGGTAGCTCATCTCTTGCCTCTTTGTAAAGACGAGAAAAGTCGCCCACTACTAAGTTATCTTCCTTGAAACCTATAGTATTTACATTTGCAAGGTTGTTTGCGATAGTGTCTAGGCGATTAAACTGAGCAACCATTCCAGCGGCTGAACTATAATATCCACTTTGCATAAAGTCCCTTTATTTGCATTTATTTCCAGATAAAGCAATCGGTGTTCCAAAAATTAGAGCTGCAATCTTAAGCTACTATTTATCAAATTTGGGTATAATCCACTCTTTGAAAAATCTTAACAAGGCTTACTAAAACATGACAGCAAAAGAACTCAATCAAGCCATAGAATCATACTTTGTTGACCACAAGTCCAAAGATTGCGCAACCTATGAATCTCTTATAGACCTTTTTGACAAACAACCAACTTCCGCACAAGCTAAAAGCATTCACAAACTCATGATAAAACATAAAAGATGTTTATATACATCAAGTGAGCATGCTAAAAAGCTTAACGACAGGGAAGCAGATGCAAGACGAGATGCACAGAGAAAAATGCTCATTAACAACGAATCAGATAAATTTGACATACTAAAAGAGCATGAACTCCTAGAGTGGTCTCGCTCAGACTCCCCTGTTCGTATGTATCTTCGTGAGATGGGTCAAATTCCACTACTTACAAAAGAAGAAGAGATCGAAATCTCCAAAAAGATAGAGGCTGGAGAGAGCATTATTATAGATGCTATCTGTTCTGTTCCATATCTTATTAGATTTATTTTAGATTATAAAGAACCTCTTATAAATCGTGAAAGACGAGTAAAAGAACTTTTTAAAAGCTTTGAAGATGAAAAAGACGAAAAAGAGGAAAATGAAGACGGCGAGGCAGTTGAAGTTGATGAAGAAGATGTAGAAAAAACACTAACTGCAAAAGACAAAAGCAGAGTTGAAAAAGTAACTATCAGCTTTAAAGCACTGGAAAAAGCTAAAAAAGAGTGGGTAAAACTAGCAGAAAAAATTCCTGATGATTTAGATGGAGAAGTGACTGCTGAGATAGTTCAGTACTACTTAAATGTTACCTTTAAAAAATCAGTTTTAAAAGAAAAACTACTAGACCTAGGGCCAACTTCTAAACTAATAAATGAGCTTGTAAAAGCTATGGAGACGGCTCTTAAAAGTGATGATGGTTACGAGAAAGAACTAAAAAGATTAGAGTATAAACTACCACTCTTTAACGCTACACTAAAAGCTAACCATAGAATTTTAGTAGAGAAAATCTGTGACCTTACAAAAGAAGATATCGCTGGCATGGTTCCAGAGGCTACTATGGTTAGTACCTATATGGAGATAAAAAAGCTAGTTCAGACAAAAGAAGCTTCAAAAAACAGTTTTGATATGGAGCCTGAAAAACTCCTAGATATCTTAGAGCAGATAAAAAGAGGTAAAAATATCTCTGAAATCTCTAAAACAAAGATGGCAAAGTCTAACCTTAGACTTGTTGTCTCTATTGCAAAGAGATATACAAACCGTGGATTACCGTTTCTTGACCTTATTCAAGAGGGAAATATCGGACTTATGAAAGCTGTTGATAAGTTTGAATACAAAAAAGGTTACAAGTTCTCAACTTATGCAACATGGTGGATTCGCCAAGCCATAAGTCGTGCAATTGCAGACCAAGCAAGAACTATTCGTATCCCTATACACATGATAGAGACTATAAACCGCATCAATAAAATCATGCGTAAACACCTTCAAGAGCATGGAAAAGAGCCAGATGTAGAGACAATCTCACTAGAAGTTGGTTTATCAGTTGAGAAGGTTAAAAATGTTATCAAAATCACAAAAGAACCAATCTCTCTTGAAGCTCCTATTGGAAATGAAGATGATGGAAGATTTGGTGACTTTATAGAAGATAAATCTTCTGTCTCACCATCAGACGCTATACTAAAAGATGACCTTAGAGTTCAGATTGAGGGTGTTTTAGAGCAGTTAAATGAGAGAGAAAAAGCTGTGATAAAACTCCGCTTTGGTATCATGGATGATGAGAGTGATAGAACGCTAGAGGAGATAGGAAAAGAGTTAAGTGTAACTCGTGAGAGAGTCCGCCAAATCGAATCAAGTGCTATTAAGAAGTTAAAGCATCCTAAGGTAGGAAGAAAACTAAAGAGTTATATAGAAGACTAGCCTTATCCAAACCCCGAAACATCGTGGAAAATGCCATTGGTTAGCATTTCTATTGTTCGGGGCTAAAAGGCTTACAAGTTTGATAAATGCAGTGTTTAAAATATCTCTTTTGAGACAAGATATCCCACAACAATCCCCACAAGCAATGATGGAAGATAGATAGATAGACTTAGTAACTCATTATTTGCTAGAGCGATAAAACCCAAAACTAAAAAAAGATATGGTAGAAGTCTAAAGGCAGATGTACTACCTTTTACTCCCTTTTTCATACTTCCTATACTAAAAGTTTTTATCTTTTTCTTCTCCTCTTTTACTATCGCCTTTAGGTCTAACTCTTCAAATGGTGCTTCGTTTATATCATTTTCTTCATAGAGTTCATGTGGGTCTTCTATAGTATCAAGTAGGTCTCGCTCACCCTCAAACATATCAGATGAACCATCTTTTATAACCATCTTTTTATAAGCGTATGAAGAGCCAAGTATCACAAATAAACTACTTAAAAATGCTACTTGAAGATTTAGAAAAAACTCTAAGGAGATGAAAAGAGTAAGTAGGATAATTGCCTCGCTTACAAGGATTAGCCTAATACTTTTTCTCACCATAATCCTCATCATCCTCTTCTTGAAGCTTCTTCTTTATAGCATATCTAGGCTCTTTTGAGAGCTCTTCAAAGACTTTGTACTGCTTTGCATAAGCTTTATAAACATTTAAAACAGCAGCTGCAATCCCAATGGCAACTCCAACCCAAAAAAGCCAACCTATATCTGTTAGGCTTCTGAGCAAGTAACCGATTCCTACACCCATAGCAACAGCCACAACCATAGAGATGCCAAGAGATAGACTATCAGCGGCCTCTATGATGGGCTTAATGCGTGGTTTTTGCTCTTCTTGCTTATCTTGCATCTGTTATCTCTTTAAAGACTTTTTTACTTGCCTTTATGGCATCTTCAATCATCTCATCAGTGATGGCAGTTGAGATAAATCCTGTCTCAAAGAGTGAACAAGCAAAATAGTAACCCTCATCTAGCATCTTAGAGTGAAATGATGCAAAAAGTTTAGCATCAGAGTTACTAGCATCTACGAAGTTTTTAACTGGTTTATCATTAAAGAAAAAGCCAAACATACTTCCTCTTGTATCTATTTGCATCTTAATGCCAAACTCAGATGCAGCCTCTTTCATGCCCTCTACAAGTCTTTTTCCTCTTGCATTTAAAACACCTAAAACTGAAGCATTGTTTTTCAACTTACTAAGAGATGCGAAGCCCGCTGCCATAGCAACTGGGTTTCCACTTAATGTTCCTGCTTGATAGACTGGACCCTCAGGGCTTAGTTTTGCCATAATCTCATTTCTTGCACCAAAAGCACCAACTGGCATACCGCCACCGATAACTTTTCCTAGAGTTAAGATATCTGGTTTTACCCCTGTGATGGACTCTGCACCATTTATAGATGCACGAAAACCACTCATCACTTCATCAAAAATAAGTAGAGCTCCATTTGCATCACAAAGCTCTCTTAGTTGCATCAAAAATTCTTTGTCCGCTGGAACAAGTCCCATATTTCCAGCTATTGGCTCGATGATAATACAGGCGATGTCGTTTGAATCTGCAAAACACTTCTCAACGCTTTTTATATCGTTATAAGTAGCTAGAAGTGTGTGCTTCGTAAAGTCCGCTGGGACTCCTGGACTACTTGGGTTTCCAAAAGTAGCAGCTCCACTTCCAGCCTGAACTAGAAGTGAGTCACTATGACCGTGATAGCAACCTGTAAACTTTACAATATCATCACGCCCTGTAAAACCACGAGCTAAACGAATAGCACTCATCACAGCTTCAGTTCCACTGCTTACAAATCTCACCTTATCTATAGAGTCAAACATAGAAACAACAAGCTCTGCCAAATCTGTTTCAGCTAGTGTTGGAGCACCAAAACTTAAACCATTTTTTACAGCTTTTATAACAGCTTCTTCAATGCTCTCATCTCTATGACCAAAGATAAGAGGTCCCCAACTTTGAACAAAGTCAACATATCTGTTTCCATCAACATCTACTAGGTAAGCGCCCTCTCCTTTTGTGATAAAAAGAGGTGTGCCTCCAACGCTTGAAAATGCTCTTACTGGCGAGTTAACTCCACCAGGAATGAGGTCTTGTGCTTTTTTGAATGCCTCTGATGATGCTTGTGTACTCATTTAAAAACCTTTGTTAAATTTTCGCTATTATAACCAAACTAAAACTAAGTAGTATTAACTCATATTACTTTAGTTATAATCTTAAAACTTTAAATGAATGGACTTTTTTTGAACAGATCTTCTTTTGCTCTCTTTGTAGCTCTACTTATCCATCTACTTCTTTTGCTTATATTTTGGTTTTTAGGGACTATTCTTAGTGATATAAAAAAAACAGAGCCAAAAAAAGAAGAAGAGAAAAAGATGAAAATCTCCCTAAAAGAGATGCCAAAAAAAGAGAAAGTATCCAGCGAAATAGAAAAAAAAGTAGAGCCATCACCCATAGCTCCTCCAATGCCAAAAGGCTCACAACTCAAAGAGATAGTAGAGCCGCCAGTAAAATACGAGCCGAAAAAACCGCCAAAAGAGCCAAAGCTAAATCCACCACCAAAAACAGAACCTAAAAGTGAACCAAAACCACAACCAAAGGTTGAACCACTTCCGCCAACTAAGCCTTACATCCCTCTTTTAGCAAAAGAAGAGATAAACACTACAAAAGAGATAAAAAAAGAGCAAGAGATAAAAAAACCAGTAGATCCGCTATATGCAATGCTCGCACAGGACAAATCAAGAAATGAGACTCAGGCTGAAGAGAAAAAAACATACAGAGGAAGTAGCATAAACCAAAACATAAAAGAGCTTTATGGAGATGAGTTTGGCAAACTAAGTGAAGGACAACAAAAATACATACTTGATAACCAAGAGATTATGAGACGCATAACCCAGCAAGTTCTAACTCGCGTAGCAAGTGTAAATCTCTCAAGAGACTTAAATGTCAACAGAGTAAATGTGATAGAGTTTTATCTGCATCCAAATGGGGATATGAGCGACTTTAGATTTTTACAAAAAAGCGGATTTTATGTACTTGATGACACTACAAAAGAGACTATAGAGTACGCATATGCAAGATATCCAAGACCACAAGAAAAAACTCTTATTAGATATAATGTTTATTATAATTTAGCTAGATATTGATACAATAACACACTATAACAAGGCATTATATGAAAACAAAAACTTTAGGCGTTATTTTACTCTTAGGTGTGCTCTTATTCAGCGCATGTTCTGAAGAGAAGTCAACACAAGCCCCGATGAAAATCCCACCACTTAGTGTAAATACTGTTACAGTAGATAAAGAAATCATTCCTATCTGGAGAAGCTATACAGGTACAACAAAAGCCTCTTCAGAGCAAGAAGTCCGTGCTAGAGTCTCTGGAACCTTAAAAGAAATCTACTTCAAAGATGGTCAAAGTGTTAAAAAGGGGCAAAAATTATTTTTGATAGAGCAAGACCAATATGTTGCAGCTTTAGATGCAGCTAAGGCTAAAAAACAGCAAGATGAGGCTTCATTAAAGTTAGCAGATGCTGATGTTGCAAGATATGAACCTCTTGTAAAAGAGGGATTAGCTCCTCGTGCTACACTTGAGCAGTACCAAGCGCAGCAAGCTGGACTAAAGGCTGCTATTGCTGGAGATATTGCCCAGATTAAAAAAGCAGAAATAGAACTTAGCTATACAACAATTCTAGCTCCAATAAGCGGTAAAGTAAGTTCAAGAAGAGTAGATATCGGAAACCTTGTAGGTCAAGGTGAAGCTACACTTTTAACAACTATTATGAGTGTTGATCCTATATATGCCTACTTCTCTCCATCTCAAAACGATGTAAGAAT
>Ga0265294_10002502_pt1 | contig 24094 bp, 22 predicted proteins | sample MunlanPumphouse3_FD_192504 | JGI IMG/M metagenome (GOLD analysis project Ga0265294, IMG submission 192504) | Groundwater microbial communities from a municipal landfill in Southern Ontario, Canada - Pumphouse #3 | ecosystem: Environmental > Aquatic > Deep subsurface > Groundwater | place... | reverse complement strand
GGATGTTTTAAGGCAGAGGGAGGAAATAGACAAGCTGAACGGGCTGTATACGGACTTTAGGATATTTGCAGGCATAGAAAGCGATATACTTACCGACGGGTCGCTGGATTATCCGGATGAAATACTGGCCACCTTCGATTTTGTTATAGCGTCGGTCCATTCGGTATTCACTATGGACAGGGATACAATGACTCAAAGGCTTATCCGGGCACTTGAAAATCCCTATGTTACCATGCTGGGCCATCCCACCGGACGCCTTATCCTGGCACGGGAGGGGTACCCGGTGGACCTTGAAAGGGTAATAGAGACCGCTGCCGGGCTGGGCAGGGTAATAGAGCTTAATGCGAACCCTTATAGGCTGGACCTGGACTGGCGATGGTGCAGAAGGGCAAAGGAGATGGGGGTTAGAATCAGCATCAATCCAGATGCCCATTCGCCGGAGGGCCTGGAGGATATGGTGTATGGCGTGGATGCCGCCCGTAAAGGATGGCTGGAGGCACTAGATGTGTTCAACTGTATACCCCTTGAGCAAATGGAAGGGCTGTTGAGAAAGACATAAAAAAACGGGGCCGATGAAGTTACCATCAGACCCGAGGGGCAGAGCCTGGCTATACCCTCTTGTGGTATATCAAATCTGTCAGAATATCGCCTTTATATTCCTCATATCTTATTCCTGCCAGTTGATAACGCTGCTTCTTACGGAAATTCAGTGAAGCGAAATTGGGCACTGGACTTATTATTGTCTCGGCAAATATGTTTTTAATGCCCTTGGTTGTTATATCGCTAATAAGCCTTTCGTAGAGCTTGCTTCCAATACCCATGCCGGTCAGGCCGGAACAAACCGCCGTTTTGTCTACCAGTACGAATTTTCTAGTATACTTTGTATTAAAACTGGGGTGCCAGTAGATTTCGTCAATCCATTCCGGAGTGTATCTAAGCCAGTCGGCTTTACTGTAAGCCATTAGGAAAGCCACGGGTTTGTTGGCTGTATGGGCCACATAAAAGTGTTCCAGTTCAAATATTCGAGTAAGGAACATTTCCTTGTACCTTGAAGGGCTGGACATATAGTCGTCCACAAGAAAACCCTTGTCGGAATCCTTATTCTTATGCCCTACGGTGGTAGCAATTCTGTATATCTCGTTAACGTCCTCCGGTGTGGCTTTTCTCACATGAATGCTTTCTAAAAGAGACTGTTTATCCAGTGTGCGGGTTAGTGCACCGGTGCCGAGTTGTTCCATAGGTTTACTCCCCTTTCATTTAATTTGTTTGAAAGAGGGAAACTATGCCCTCTTTCCACGCTTACGAGGTTAGCTGTCGGATTCGGGCCGAAAGAGAATGGCCCTACCCCTTAAATAGCGGGATTCACCCCTTTGATTGGTTCCCCCGTTTCCCTTAAGGGAATTCAGCGATACAGATAGTTTTAAAACTAAACCGTATACTATTACTGTTTTGAGGAAATTAAGTATAATTATTACAATAGCCATACACAACTGTCTATATTATGATAACAGCCATGAATATGAGGTTTTATGTCGCATTGCCCGGTTACCGGAAGACTCGTGCATGTAATGTGGTGAATTAGTCCGATGGGCTGAGGCTTTAGAGACTTTAAACGTGTTTTTTATTATATCATATGCATGACTGCCTTTCAAGAAAATTTCTACATATATTGGATTTTTTTTACCATAAAACTTGGTGCCATGGAACCACAAAATGGGCTTGACTAATTAAGACATATATGGGTACAATGGATAAAATAACCTTTCTATAGGAATGGTTTAAAAGAAAGGAGAAACACTATGGATAACCTAAAAAAAACCTCATTGTTTTCCAGTTATAAAAAGCACGGGGGTAAGCTGGTGGATTATGCAGGCTGGTCCATGCCGGTGGAGTTTTCGGGTTTGACCCTTGAACATGAAGCCGTTCGTACCGCTGCCGGACTATTTGATGTCTCCCATATGGGAGAAATCGAGGTTAAGGGAAAAGAGGCTGAGAATTACCTTCAATACCTGCTTACCAACAACATCGAAACAATGCACGACAATCAGGTGATTTATGCTTTCATGTGCTATGAAAATGGTGGCGTAGTGGATGACCTTCTGGTCTACAAGTATTCCGCCGAACATTATCTTCTAGTGGTGAATGCAGCAAATATGGAAAAAGACTACAAATGGATGCTGGGCCAGAAGAAAAACTATCAAGTGGAGATTGATAACCGTTCGGAACAGATCTCTGAGGTAGCTCTACAGGGGCCCAAAGCCGAAGCCGTACTTCAAAAGCTCACGGATACCGATCTTTCTAAGCTTTCATCTTTCTATCTAGAACGGGATGTGAAGATTGCCGGAGCAAATTGTCTCTTGTCAAGGACCGGTTATACCGGGGAGGATGGTTTTGAAATTTATCTTAACCATGAGGACGCTCCTTTGGTCTGGGACAAAATCTTAGAAACAGGCAAAGCGGACGGAGTTATTCCCATAGGCCTTGGTGCCAGGGATACTCTGCGTTTTGAAGCTGCTCTTCCCCTCTATGGAAATGAAATTTCTCAGGATATATCGCCTTTAGAGGCTGGGCTGGGCTATTTTGTAAAGTTTGACAAGGGAGATTTCATTGGAAGGGAAGCACTTTTAAAGCAAAAGCAGGAGGGCCCCGCGAGGAAGCTAATAGGCCTTGAGATGGTCGAAAGGGGTATACCCAGACACGGCTATACTGTGCTTTCGGAAGGCAAGGACATAGGCTTTATAACTACCGGCTATCACTCGCCTACCTTGGGCAAAAATATCGGCTTTGCGCTAGTGCAGCAAGAATATGCGAAATTGGGAGACATAATTGAAATCCAAATTCGAAAGAAAACAGCGAAGGCCAAAATCGTTGACAAGAGATTCTATACCAAAAATTATAAAAAATAAATGGAGGTAAAAAATAATGAAGACGATAAAAGGTCTGTATTATACGAAGGACCATGAATGGGTAAAGGTTGATGGGAACAAAGCGATGGTGGGGATTACGGACTATGCCCAACATGCTCTCGGTGAAATCGTTTATGTGGAACTTCCAGAAATGGATGAGGTGTACAAGGCAGGAGACGTATTTTGTGTCATTGAATCCGTAAAGGCCGCTGCGGATTCTTTTGCTCCGGTTTCCGGAAAGGTCGTGGAAATAAATGAAGAACTGGAGGATTCTCCCGAGTTTTTGAACGAAGACCCCTATGATAACTGGATTATGGCTGTTGAAATGAATAACCCCTCTGAACTAGAAGACCTTATGGACGATGAAGCTTACAAAAAATTCTGTGAAAAGGAGGAATGACATGCATAGATATATCCCTAATACCGATGCGGACGCTAGGGCTATGATGGACGTTATCGGGATAGACTCCATGGACGGATTGTTCGAGGATATCCCTGATAACCTAATCCTAAAGAGACCTCTTAAATTAAACCCCGGTATGTCTGAGCTAGAAATAGAACGAAAGATGAAAGAGCTAGGTGCAAAGAACCAATCTACCGACGATCTGGTCTGTTTCCTTGGTGCTGGTGCCTATGACCATTATATTCCTTCTATAGTAAATCATCTGGCGAAAAGATCTGAATTCTATACTGCATATACACCCTATCAGCCGGAAATAAGTCAGGGCACCCTGCAGGTGATCTTTGAATATCAGACTATGATCTGTGGCCTTACCGGCATGGACGTGAGCAATGCTTCTCTTTACGATGGGGCTACCGCCTGTGCAGAAGCTGCTATTATGGCAGTGGACAACACCCGGCGAAATACTATTTTAGTATCGAAGACAGTGAATCCGGAAACCCGGCAGGTGTTAAAAAGCTATGCACACTCCCGGGATATTAATATCGTGGAAATTCCCATGGTGGATGGTATCACCGATTCGGAAATGCTAAAAACACTGATGGATGCCGATAGTGCGGCCGTAATCGTCCAAAGTCCGAACTTTTTCGGCATTATAGAGGATTTAACGGAGGTCGAGAAGCTAACCCATGGCAATAGATCGCTTCTTATTAGTTCAGTGGACCCCATTTCCTTGGCAATCCTAAAAAAACCCGCCGAATATGGAGTAGACATCGCTGTGGGAGATGCCCAGGTCCTGGGTAATAATTTGAATTACGGAGGGCCATATATCGGATTTTTGGCTACAACTTCAAAGCTAATGCGAAAGATGCCCGGTAGGATTGTAGGACAGTCTCTGGACGTGGACGGCAAACGAGCCTTTGTATTGACCCTGCAGGCTAGGGAGCAACATATCCGGCGCTATAAGGCTACTTCAAATATCTGTTCGAACCAGAACTTGAACGCTTTGATCGCATCGATTTATATGGTTACAATGGGGAAAAAAGGCCTGCGGGAAGTAGCACTCCAGAGTACAGAAAAAGCTTATTATGCTATGCATAAACTCACAGCAGGGGGCAAATACAAGTTGGCTTTCGATCGGCCGTTTTTCAGGGAGTTTGCCCTGATTGGGCCGAAGGATGCAGACCTTTTAAACAAAGAACTGCTCACTAACGGCATCTTGGGTGGCTATAACCTCAATAAGGAATACGGGATAGAAAACGGTGTTTTGTTATGCGTCACTGAAAAGAGGACAAAACAGGAAATAGATAAGCTAGCCGCTCTGACGGAGGTGATATGATGAAAAGCTATAACAAATTGATCTTTGAACTTTCAAAGGAGGGTAGAAACGCCATCGCGTTTCCAAAAAGCGATGTGGACAGGACACCTCTAGAGGAACTGATTCCGGCCGATCTCCTTACAAAAGAGGGAGTAGAACTTCCAGAGGTCAGCGAAGTGGATGTGGTTAGGCATTATACTCTGTTATCCAAGAAGAATTACGGATTGGATATGGGGTTCTATCCTTTGGGCTCTTGCACTATGAAATATAACCCAAAAATTAACGAGGACATGTCCTCTTTAGGCCGTTTCGCAAACCTCCACCCCTATCAGTCCGAAGACACCGTACAGGGAGCCTTGGCCCTCATGTACGAACTGGATTACATGCTTTCGGAGATCAGCGGCATGAGCAGAGTCTCTTTACAACCGGCTGCCGGTGCCCATGGGGAAATGACAGGCCTTATGGTCATCAAAGCCTATCACGAAAAAAGAGGAGACAACAAGAGAACGAAGATCATCGTGCCGGATTCTGCCCATGGAACCAATCCAGCCAGTGCGGCAATGGTAGGGTTCGATATAATAGAGATCAAATCCACCAAGAACGGTATCATTGATATGGAAGACCTTAAAGAGGTGTTAAGCGATGAGGTGGCGGGTTTAATGCTTACTAACCCCAACACCCTAGGGCTCTTTGAAAAGGATATAAAGGAAATAGCCGATCTAATCCATGAAGCAGGAGGCCTTCTGTATTACGATGGTGCTAATATGAACGCCATAATGGGTGTCAGCAGACCTGGAGATATGGGTTTTGATGTGATTCATTATAATTTACACAAAACCTTTTCTACCCCCCACGGGGGAGGCGGCCCTGGGTCCGGGCCGGTAGGTGTAAAGGAACATTTGGTGAAATTCTTGCCCGTTCCCATAATCGAAAAATCCGGCGAAGAATATATACTGGATTATGACAAACCCGATTCTATAGGTAAGATCAAAAGTTTCTATGGCCATTTTGGTGTCATGATTCGTGCATATACCTACATATTAGCCATGGGCGCAGAGGGGTTGAAACATGCAAGCCATAATGCGGTTTTGAATGCAAACTATATGATGAGTCGGCTGAAGAAATATTATAAGCTGCCTATCGACAAAATTTGCATGCATGAGTTCGTGCTTGGGGGCATCAAAGACGAAGCCGGTGAAGTGACTACCCTGGATATCGCAAAAAGGCTCATAGATTATGGATACCATCCACCTACGGTTTATTTCCCGTTGATCGTTCGCGAAGCCATGATGATTGAGCCTACGGAAACCGAAAGCCGTGAAACTTTAGACGAATTCATAGAGGCTATGATAAGTATTGCAGGGGAAGCCAAAGAAAACCCTGTTCTCCTTAAAGAGGCTCCCCACAATACCCCGGTACGCAGGATAGATGAAGTTCTGGCAGCCAGGAAACCGGTTCTGAAATGGCAAAAGTCAGATTCTTAGGGCTTTGCTTCTTCAGAATGACAGGTAAAGGAATGTAATATTATTATGCATTGTATATAGAATCACGGGAGGTGCTATGGTGTTTGCAGCAGACGGAAACTACCAGAAGGCTTTTAGGGACGCCATTATTGTTTCGCTGAAAGAAAGGACTGAAAAAGCCTGCTCCACCTGAGACCCTGCAAGCGTGCTTGCGGGCGCATGGGGCGTCAAGGAAGAAGTGAACCTAGATCAGGTTGAAGGGCTAAAGAACTATATCACAACAATAGAGGGCACCCAAATCGAGTTGGACGACGGGAAGACGGCAAAAATATTAAAAGCTGACATCAAGGAGAGGAAAGGGGAAAACATATTGATCTTTCGATATCAGTTGCAACCCTGATTCTGTGGGGTCCTTATTTAAAACAGCCTTTTGTTGCCATTGCGACTGAAGGCTGTTTTGCAAATATGAATATAAAAGTGAGGATACTATGAGATACATAATAAATAACTGTACCGATCCTTTTTTCAATATTGCCTTGGAGGAATATTGCCTGATGCATGTGAACCCAGGGGAAGATTATTTTATGCTTTGGCAAAACGAGCCTTCCATCATCGTAGGGAAAAACCAGAACACCCTGGAGGAAATCAACCAGCATTTTGTTAAGGAGCGGGGCATCAAGGTAGTAAGAAGAATCTCTGGGGGAGGTGCGGTCTATCACGATCTGGGCAACCTGAATTTCACCTTCATATCCCGGATGGGCCCGGGGATGACTATAGACTTTTCTATTTTTGCAAGCCCGGTTATAAAGGTGCTTAAAGAATTAGGTGTGGATGCTATGCTCATGGGTCGAAATGATATAGTCGCTTATAACAAGAAAATATCCGGTAATGCACAAAGGTTGTATCGGGGAAGGTTTCTACAGCATGGCACCCTGCTTTTTGATGTGAATATAAGCGATCTAGCGGAAGCCTTAAATGTATCCTTAGACAAGATCGAGTCCAAGGGCATAAAGTCCATCCGAAGCCGGGTGGGTAACATCCGAGAGTTTTTGAAGGAGAATATGACCATAGATGAATTCCGGGGCCTCCTTCAAAGAAGGCTATCCGACGATTACCGCTCCGAAGAGATCAGCCTTTCTGAAAAGGAGCTTCTTCGGGTATCGGAAACCGCTCGGCGCAAATTTGCATCCTGGGACTGGACTTACGGTAAATCTCCTCCGTTCAATTACCGCTTTGAAAAGCGTTTCCCCGGTGGAAAAGTAGGGGTGTTTATCCATATCAAAGAAGGCCTGATCAAGGAATGCAAATTTTATGGGGATTATCTGGGTATACTGGAAACCGAGGACGTTGAGGTAAGGCTTATGGGTTTGAAATACCAACGAAAAACAGTTGAAGAAGCCATGGAAGGACTAGACCTTGCTTCCTACTTCGGGTCTATAACCCAGCATGAACTGCTGGAAATTTTGTTTTCAAGCTAAACCATTCAGGGTGCTTTTACTATATACAACGCATTAATAAAGTTATATAAGATGTGTCATCCTGAAGGAGGAACGACTGAAGGGTCTTTATTTAATTATAACCTCAGTTGATATAGTAAATGCAACTGCTCCCTCTGAAATTAAGAACTCTGTTTATTGAGAAAAGCCTAAAATAATATATAATAGAATGTAGGTTTTAGGAGGGAGTGCGGTGAAGGCGGAAGAGGTAAAAAGGTTTATTAAGGATGGTAAGACAGGACCGGAGGGAGAATACCAGGTTTTCGGCGTTTTGGTGCCCCTTATTGATATAGAAGATGACTGCTTGGTGCTGCTGGAAATGAGGGCATCTACCCTTAAAAAACAACCTGGGGAAATTAGTCTGCCCGGGGGCAGGAAGGAGAAGGGCGAGACTCCGCTCGGGGCAGCTGTAAGAGAGACTTCGGAGGAGCTTACCATACCGGAAGAAGCCGTTTTGGTATTCGGCCCTCTGGATTACCTTGTTACACCCTTTAACTATATAATATATCCCTTTGTGGGAGAGATAAAAAAACCCTATGTCGACCGTATCAAGGGGTCCCCCGATGAGGTGGACGAAGTGTTTGCGGTGCCTTTGGACTTTTTTCTGGAAACCGAGCCGGAATGCTATCAGGCGGCCACAAAGCTTCAAATACCCCAGGAGTTCCCCTTTGAACTGATACCTAACGGAGAGGGCTATAACTGGGGAGTGGGAACCTATCCGGTTTGTTTTTATTGTTACAACGGGCGTATTATATGGGGTATTACTGCAAGAATTCTTAAAAATTTGACTGATCGCTTGAAAGGTAACGGATAAAGGGCATAACATCCAATACATATAAAATCCGTAATTATGAAAGAATATTATAAGCAGCCAAATGTCAGGAGGTGTTTTTTGTTTAATGAATACAAGGGATGTTTTGCTTAAAATGGCTTTGGATTCGCAAGAAAGGGTAAGAGACCTGGAGACCTTTTCAAAACAGGTGGATGATAACGAGGTGAAGGAAGCATTTCAGGAGTTCGCCGAGCAGACGGGTCTGCAGTCAAGGAGAATCAGGGAGCTTCTGGATAAGTATGAAAACAATATGAGAAACGGTATCCACTGATAAAGGACCTGCCGCCCGTGGGCAGGTCCTTTATTTAAATTCCAAAGGTATTTCCAGGCAGGTCGCACGGGATTGATTATACAGCCAAGTACTGCTAGAATTAATAGGGAAACAGCCAACGGTTAAATACCTACTGTAAAGGGGGAGAATATGGAAAGGAGAGACAAGCATAATTATTACTTAGATATTGCAGAAACCGTCCTCGAAAGAGGGACTTGCCTGCGTAGAAACTACGGAGCTATTATTGTCAAAAATGATGAAATAATTTCAACCGGGTATACGGGAGCCCCGAGGGGAAGAGCTAACTGTTGTGATATTGGGTATTGTACCAGGAAAAAGCTTAATATACCCAGGGGTCAAAACTACGAAAAATGCAGAAGCGTTCACGCTGAGGCAAACTGTATTATCTCGGCTTCAAGAAGAGATATGCTGGATTCTACTTTATACTTGGTGGGCAGGGATATGGATACCGGGGAATTGGTCCGGAATGCCAGCTCCTGTACCATGTGCAAAAGGCTAATAATAAATGCTGGAATAAGAAACGTGATTATAAGAGACAGCAAAGACCTGTTCGGGGTTATAGAGGTGCAGGACTGGATAGACGATGATGATTCCCTTGGTGATACCATGGGATATTAGTGCTGGAAAAAGGACATATAGGAATAGTCTCCTTATTAAATGCCGGGCGATGCAGCCGGCATAGTTTTTTTGTGATAATAATCAACATAGGTGGAGAAATTAAACTAGAATGTAGCAACTACCGGTGATCAGCCCTTATCTTTGGACCGATGGAAGATAAAAAAGTGAACAATTCGGCAAAATTTCTAAAAAAGTATGGATTAGCACGGACTATTAATGTATAATATTGGTGTGACGTTCGGAATTATAAATAAATTACATTACAGACGAGGAGGTATAATGGTGTTAGAAAAGTATTTCAAGCTTTCTGAACACAATACCAATGTTAAGACCGAAGTAGTTGCAGGAATAACCACATTTATGACGATGGGCTACATAATTATGGTAAACCCGGGGATATTAAGCGCGACCGGGATGGACTTTGGTGCTCTTATAACCACCACCTGTATTGCCAGTGCCTTTGCTACCATTTTTATGGCACTTTATGCGAATTATCCCTTCGCCCTGGCTCCCGGTATGGGACTTAATGCCTTTTTCGCCTTTGGCGTGGTGTTAGGAGGACTGCAGATTAGCTGGCAGGCCGCCCTAGCTGCAGTATTTATAAACGGTATCATATTCCTTTTACTAACGCTGACTACTGCAAGGGAAGCGCTGTTCAATGCCATTCCTATGAACTTGAAATTGGCTACCAGCGTTGGTATAGGTCTGTTTATCGCCTTTATAGGTTTCACCCAGGCTGGAATAGTGGTTGCAGACCCCGATACGTATCTTACCATAGGTAATTTCCATGACCCGGGAGTGCTTCTTTCTCTATTCGGGCTGGTTGTTGCAGGCCTGCTGCTGGCAAGGGGCGTAAAAGGAGCGTTGCTTATAAGCATACTTTCTACTTCGGTGGTGGGAATGGTATTCGGAATAGTTCCATGGCCCGAAGGCATAGTAAGCCCTCCGCCAAGCATTTCACCGATATTTATGAAGATGGATTTCAAAGCTGTTTTAAATGTAGGGTTAATACCAATAATATTTACCTTTACCTTTGTTGACCTGTTCGATACGATGGGCACGCTGGTAGGCGTGGCTTCAAAGGCCAAAATGCTGGATAAGGATGGCAAACTCCCAAGAATCAACAGAGCATTGGGAGTTGACGCAGTAGGTACTATAGCAGGTGCAGCCCTGGGAACCAGTACTGTTACAACCTATGTGGAGAGTGCATCGGGGGTTGCGGAAGGCGGAAAAACAGGGCTTACATCGCTGGTTACAGGCGTATTGTTTCTTCTGGCGCTTTTCTTCTCGCCGATAGTTGCAGCAATCCCGGGACAGGCTACCGCCCCGGCCCTTATACTGGTTGGGCTGTTCATGATGGAGCCGGTTTTAAAAATAGACTTGTCGGACTACACCGAAGCCATCCCGGCTTTCCTGACAATAATACTTATGCCTCTTACTTACAGCATAGCCGAAGGCCTGGTTATGGGCGTGCTGTCCTATGTTGTTATAAAGTTGGTTTCGGGAAGGTACAAGGACGTTTCGCCGGTAATGCTTATACTGGGTATTTTCTTTGTGATTAGATTTATATTCTTTGTGTAGTTAAATGATTTCAGCCTTCATGAATAATCGCTTGTGCAAAAATGCTGCTTAAGGAATGGGCCCGTCTGCTTTGCAGGGGGGCCTTTTAAAAAGATTGGAGGGAGTTATATGGGCTTTGTTCCTGAAAAGCTTATGGAGGTTGCCCTCAAAAAAAGAAGAGCGGCTTTGGTACTTAAAAACGGCAGTATTGTAAATGTATTCTCCGGGGACATAGAAGAAGGGGACTTGGCACTGGAGGAGGGATACATTGCCGGTGTTGGGCGGTTTGAAGGGATTGAGGAGATGGACCTTGACGGCAAAATAATTTGCCCAGGGTTTATAGATGCCCATGTACATATAGAATCCGCCATGGTGACTCCGCCGGTATTTGCATCAGTTGTTGCCGCCAGGGGTACAACCTCAGTGATAGCCGACCCCCATGAGATAGCCAACGTGCTTGGCGTTTCGGGCATAGAATATATGATAAAGGTAAGCAGAGGCCTTCCCCTTACCGTTCATATAATGGTGCCCTCCTGCGTTCCGGCGACTTCCTTTGAAACCAGCGGCGCGGAAATAACCGCCGGGGACATAAGGGTACTTTTGGACAGGGAAGGCATACTCGGCCTTGGGGAAATGATGAATTATCCCGGTGTCCTTGCCGGGGACTCGGAGGTGCTGGCCAAAATATCCGCCGCCGCGGGACGGGTTGTAGACGGACATGGTGCCGGCCTGTCGGGGGACAGCCTTGGTGCGTATTGTCTGGCGGGAATATCAACCGACCATGAATGCATTACCGCGGAGGAGGCCAAAGAGCGGATACGCCTCGGTATGTATGTTGCCATACGGGAGGGCACCGCAGCAAAGAATTTGGAAAGCCTTCTGCCCGCTGTGAGCCTTAACAACTGGTGGAAATTCATGTTCTGCACCGATGATAGGCATATTGAGGATATTATGACCGAGGGTCATATAGACCATTGCATACGAAAGTCCATAGCTCTTGGCCTTGACCCGGTTACCGCTATCAGGCAGGCAACGATAAATCCGGCCCGGTGCTATAACCTTAAGGGTCAGGGCGCGGTTGCTCCCGGCTACAGAGGAGACCTGGCGGTGGTGGACAACCTCAAAGAATTTAACGTGGAAGAGGTATTTGTACTGGGACAAAGGGTAGCGAAAGGGGGTCGTATGCTGGAGGACAGGCCGGGGGGATTTAGTCCCGCACCCGGGGGCAGCTCTATAAACATGGCCCCCCTTGGGCCGGAGGACCTTGAGATAAGGGGTAAAGACTTAAGGGCACCTGTAATTAGGGTACTGCCCGGTTCCATAGAGACCGGTTTTGAATACCATGAGATGGATGTCAAAGACGGTGTATTGGTACCTCCACCGGGGAGCGATATACTAAAAATAGCGGTAGCGGAAAGGCACAGGGGCACAGGGAATGTATCCGCCGCCTTTATCCGCGGTCTTGGGCTAAGGAATGGAGCCATAGCCTCCTCGGTTGCCCATGATTCCCATAATGTAATAGTTGTCGGTGATGACGACCGGCTGATGATGCGGGCGGTGATGGCCCTTAAGGAATGCGGCGGGGGCTACTGCGTAGCTGACGGCAGGAACGGGGATGTGCTGAGCCTGCCGTTGCCAGTGGCGGGGCTTATGACCGACAGGCCTGCCGGGGAGGTAAAAAAGATTCTAGAGGTTCTGATTGAAAGAGTAAGGGATATGGGAGTGCATCCGGACATTGACCCATTTATAACCCTTTCCTTTATGGCACTGCCGGTTATACCCAGCCTAAAAATTACCGATAAGGGACTATTTGATGTAAATTCATTCAAATTTGTCGATTGGTAGTCTATAAGTAGGGTAGTTATTATGATATAATTATTACAGATCACAGATCACAGGTGCTAGGTGCTATATATAAAGTGTTAATGAAGTTTCATATGATGTGTCATCCTTAAGGAGGAACGACTGAAGGATCTTGATTTGTCTTTCGCAAGATCCTTCGCTTCGCTCAGGATGACAGCTGTGTAAAGTCTTTATCACGTTATATATGGGTACTAGGTACTAGTTTCAAGGCAGAGCTTTAGTGTCACGGGCATCGACAACTGGAAAGAGGGTGTTGATATGGCGTCGGTAATAATGGAGGTTGTGGGCAATCTTGCAAACAAACTGGGCATAATAATTATGCTTGTGTTTTTCCTTTCCAGGATTAGCGTATTCAAAAAACTAATTCTCAAAAAGGTAATATCCCCCTACGAGCGCATACTGCTGGCACTCATTTTCGGAGGAATAGGTATACTGGGAACCTATTTCGGTGTGCCCATTATGGGTTCCATAGCCAACTCCAGAATAATAGCGGTTATGATTGCGGGTATTCTGGGAGGCCCTGTTGTGGGTATTGGCGCAGGCCTTATCGCGGGAATACACCGGTGGGCGATTAATATAGGGGGTTTTACGGCGGTGGCCTGTGGAATATCAACGGTTATACAGGGCGGTATAGGAGGGTACCTGCACCGTAGGTCGGGCAACAAGACCATAAATTACAGGTATCCCCTCACAGCGGTAATAGCGGCAGAAATGCTGGAAATGATGATGATACTACTACTGGCTTCTCCACTGAGCGTAGCCATTGAGGTTGTAAAGATAATTTTTATACCCATGACGGTTATAAACTCCATAGGTATGGTTGTGTCAATCCTGTTTATTAACAACATATTCGGGGAGCAGGAGAAGACCGCCGCTATGAATGCCCAGCTGGCACTTAATATTGCCAATAAAACACTGCCCTTTTTAAGAAAGGGGCTCAATAATCTGTCTGCCGCCAAGACCACCAAGATAATCCTCAGCATGACGGATATAGACGGAGTTTCCATTACTGATACAAAAAAAGTACTGTCCTTTTACGGCAGTATAAGCACTAACTTGGTTACCGACAGGCCCATAGATAATACTGCGATACTTGATGCCATCACAAAGGGGGAAAACAATACGGTGAGTACCTTAGGACCCGACGGCAGGGCCCAGACCATAATAGCGGTTCCCCTTAAGGAAAGAAACGTAATAGTGGGAAGTCTGGTGCTTTTTAAACAGGGCAGGGGCAGCATAGGATGGGTTGAGGAGGAACTGGCCTTCGGCCTGGCGCAGCTTTTTTCCACACAGTTGGAACTCAGCAAAATAGAAGAGCAGTCGCGCCTTTTGGCAAAGGCAGAACTCCAAGCACTGCAGGCCCAGATAAATCCGCATTTTTTGTTCAACGCCCTAAACACCATAGTGTCTTACTGCAGGATTAGCCCCGGTACGGCCAGAAAGCTCCTTATAGACCTTGGGGACATTTTAAGGAACAACCTGGGCCATAATGGTGAAAATATAGACCTTTATACCGAGATTAAGAATATCAAATCCTATTTAAATATAGAAAAGGCCAGGTTTGGCAGCCGGCTCAACGTAAAATTTGAGATACAGGAGGATATAAACTGCCATATCCCGCCGCTGCTTTTGCAGCCACTGGTGGAAAACTCCATTAAGCACGGACTTGCCCCCAAGGAAGAGGGGGGCACCGTGGTAATAGGTGTAACTGGCGGCGAAGGGGGCATTCATATATATGTGCAGGATGATGGAGTGGGGTTTGACATTGAAAGCGTGCTGGAACAGGAGGGCAGCGGTCCCCACAAAAAGATTGGCCTTAAGAATATAGACAAAAGGCTCAAAAATATGTACGGAAACGATTACGGGCTGAAAATTGAAAGTCATAAAGGTAAAGGAACGCATATCTCAATGTTTATACCCAATTATTCGGAAGGCTATGTACCGATGGCCGCCGAAGAGGTTATCGTTTAAGGTGTAGTAGAAGATATTTCCCCGTTAAATCCCAACGAAATTGGATATTGACGGGGATTATTTGGTATGGTATATTACAATATAGTAATATAGTGAAATACGAGCGAGGTGAACAAAATGTATAAAGACAATATACAGCTTTATAGATACAGGGCGGAGGTATTAAAGAGCCTTTCGCATCCTGTACGGCTTGCAATAGTGGATTACCTAACGGATAGTGAAAAGTGCGTCTGTGATATAGTGGATTATCTGGAAGAAAAACAGTCAAGCGTATCCCGACACCTTGCTATTTTGAGAGGCTCAGGGATTGTAGAGACCCGGAAAGAAGGCCTGCAGGTTTATTACAGCCTTAACACGCCCTGCGTAAACGTATTTCTAAACTGTGTGGACAGAATAATAAAAGAACGGCATGAGGAGAAGAGTAAAGTTTTGGATAATATGTAGGCATAATAATGGAGGTATACAAAATGAGCGAACGTAGAAAGTTTTTATTAATCGTGGGCGTGTTTTTGATCGCCTATTTTCTGCCTGCATCTGACCCAAGGGTTAAAGGAGCCCTGGTCGAGTCCTTTGCAATGCTGCACGAATACGCCAGGGAACACGTGCTGCTTTGCCTTGTACCGGCATTTTTCATAGCCGGGGGCATTTCGGTATTCATTTCGCAGGATTCGGTCATGAAGTATTTGGGCCCGTTGGCAAAGAAGTGGATGTCCTATTCGGTAGCTTCGGTATCCGGTTCTGTACTGGCGGTATGCTCCTGCACTGTGCTGCCGCTTTTTTCCGGGATTTACATGAGGGGTGCAGGGCTTGGACCGGCAACCGCTTTTCTATACTCGGGACCGGCAATAAACGTACTTGCCATAATAATCACGGCAAGGGTTTTAGGACCGGAGCTTGGTATCGCGAGGGCAGTCGGAGCGGTGGTCTTTAGCATAATAATAGGGCTTTTGATGCACCTTATATTCCGTAAGGAGGAAAGGATGCGTACCGAAAAGGATGCGGGTATGTTTGAACGGGATGTGGAACAGAGACGGCCTATTTGGAAGGACATAGTCTTTTTCGCTTCCATGGTTGGATTTTTGGTGTTTGCAAACTGGGCAAGACCGATTGAAACCACCGGAATATGGGCGGCAATATTTGCGGCTAAATGGGTTATTGCGGGTATTTTCCTTGCCGTGACCTTGGTATCGGCTTTCAGATGGTATGACGGGGAGGAACTAAAAGAGTGGTACTCTTCCACATGGGACTTTGCCCTAAAAATATTGCCTCTATTGTTTGGCGGGGTACTGGCGGCCGGTTTCCTGCTGGGACGTCCCGGTAACGAAGGTATTATTCCCTCGCAGTGGGTTAACTCTCTGGTTGGGGGCAATTCCCTCGGAGCCAACCTGTTTGCATCGGTGGCGGGAGCTTTTATGTACTTTGCCACACTGACCGAGGTGCCTATCCTCCAGGGACTTATCGGAGCAGGCATGGGAAACGGCCCGGCGCTGGCACTCCTGCTTGCTGGACCTGCATTGTCGTTGCCCAGTATGCTGGTCATACGCAGCGTTATAGGCACCAAAAAGACGATTGTTTACATTACGCTGGTGGTAATTATGGCCACCATATCCGGTATGATTTTCGGTTCGGTATGGGGTTAGGATTTTAATGATAAGGAGGGATTCTGATGGTAATCAAAATATTGGGCACAGGATGCAAAAACTGTAAAAAACTTGAGGAAAACGCCAGAAAGGCAGTTGCAGAACTTGGCATTGACGCATCAGTGGAAAAGGTAGAAGATATAAAGGCAATAGTTGGGTATGGAGTAATGAGGACACCAGCTCTTGTGGTGGACGAACAGGTCAAGGTCATGGGCAAGGTGGCTTCGGTGGAGGAGATAAAGAAGGTCTTGAATTAAAAACCTTTTGAATACCGCCATAAATCGGGGCGGAGCAGTTGTAGTATTATGAACAAACAGTTATTTTATGGTATCATGATACTATATACAACGCATTAATAATATTACATTCTATTATCTGTCATTCCGAAGAAGCAAGGTAACAATATAAGGGGAGGTAAATGAATGTTTAAAACAAATGGTGAAAAAGCCCTTTTAGCTGTTTGCGTAATTACAATTATTTTTGTTGGTATAACAGCAATTAACGGATTGGGTAAAGATGTAGCAGCCGGTGATATATCGGTCCAATCAGCCGTTTTTCATTATTTTGAAAGAATGCCCGATGACCTACATACAATAAACGCCGTATTATACTAAATCATTATCCGGTGGCTGGGATAGCTAGATCGAAGAAACAGCTGATTTGTAGATTCCATAACAACCTTCCATGGCGGTTCAGGGTTAAAGCGGTGTACGATTGCACCTTTTAGGGCTTAAACCACAGAGGACAGGCGATTCGCCTGTCCTCTGTGGTTTAAAGCTTACTATCTATTTTTATTTCTTAACCGGGGCTTCGGTTTTTTCTGCGATTATCTTATAGCCCTGTACTGCCAACACTATTGCAAGCACGAACAGAAGTGCCGGGAAGACCACAAGGATGAGGTTTCCTGCAGCTATGTTGGCCTGGATCAGCTGAATAAGTGCCAGCAGCGTTACTATCATCATGAAGGTCATAGGTATCATGAACATGCTGTAATTCTTGCCGCTCTTCTTAAGCCATACTGCCACCGAAAGCAGTGCAAGGCCTGCAAGCAGCTGGTTTGCGGAACCGAATATAGGCCAAATTACGCTCCAGCTGGTCATTGCCAGCCATCCACCCAGCACAACCGTTACCAAAGTGGAAACATAGCGGTTGCAGAAGGGGTTTTGTTTTTCCTTGGAAGCGTCATAGAAGAACTCCTGCATTATGAAGCGGCCAAGCCTTGTTCCGGTGTCAAGGCTGGTAAGGGCAAAGGCCGATACCGCAAGGGCTACGAAGGATTTACCTATATTGAAGGGTATTCCGAAACTGGTCATGAAGTTTCCTATACCGTCCGAGAATACGTTTGTGGGGCCGCCGTTTGCTGCAAGGTCAGCAAACTTGTCGGCACCAATATATGCTGCGGTTATTATGGCTATCGTTGCCAGAGCACCCTCTATAAGCATGGAGCCATAACCCACCAGTTTGGTATCCATTTCGTTATCCACCTGTTTGGAGGTGGTACCCGAGCCAACCAGGGAGTGGAAACCGGATATGGCACCACAGGCCACCGTTACGAACAGCATGGGGAACAGCCACTGATTTCCTACCTTAAAGGTTGTAAAGGCGGGGGAAACCATTGCCGGCCTTGATATAAGAAGACCGAGTACCGCACCGATCAGCATTGCATACAGCAGGAAAGAGTTCAGGTAGTCCCTGGGCTGCAGCAGTATCCATACCGGGGTAACCGATGCAACGAATATATATATCATCAGTATTCCAACCCAGGTATTCCAGCTTAGTACCATCGGGAACACATTTCCGAGGGCTATACATATAAACAGCAGAACTACCCCTATTACGCTGCTTATGCCCAGCGGAGCACCTTTTCTGTAAACAAAATAGCCGAAACCAATCGAAAGCACGATGAACATCATGGATGCGGAGGCAGCGGCTGGGACGGCTACGAAGGTATTGGCAACTATGTTGGTGAAGGCTGCTATTACAAGCAGCAGGGTTAGCCATGCAAAGGCGGCAAACAGTTTTTTGCCGGTTTTACCCATATTGGCTTCTATTACTTCACCGATGGATTTACCGTCGTGCCTTACCGATGCGAACAGGGCACCGAAGTCCTGTACGCCTCCGAAGAATATACTTCCTACGATTATCCACAGCAGAACGGGTACCCAGCCGAATATAGCTGCTGCTATAGGACCTGTTATAGGACCGGCTCCCGCTATGGATGCGAAATGGTGACCCAAAAGTATCGGGGCCTTGGCAGGCACGTAGTCCACACCGTCACCCCTTGTGTGGGCCGGGGTTTTTCTATTGGGGTCAACTCCCCACTGTTTGGCCAGCCATGCGCCATAGGTCACATATGCAATTATGAAACAGACAATACTGATAAGAATGACTACTAATGAGTTCATGGTATACCTCCTTTAAATTTGTATTTCAAAGGAAACACGTGTTTTGAAATTATCACCTCCTTCATAGAAACGGTTGCGTAACGGCAGTCTAAAGAGGATTGCAGTGAAACATGTATCACCAGCCATTACGATTAAGTGTGAATCCATTTTGTTACTATGACAAAAGCACGTATATTTATATATTATTCTAAGTATATTATAGAACAATATAGTCCGAATGTTTATTCATTTAGGCTATACTGCACTATACGTCTGCAAGATGCAACATGGGGGTTTGTATGTTTTTAAAGCCCCAGCATTGTAGCGAGGTCTTTGGACTTTTGCCGGCTTACCGGTATCTCATCGTTGTTGTGCATTATAAGTTTATAGGAACTGTAGGTCCAGGGAATAATCTCTTTTATATAGTCTAAATTGACGATGTAGCTTTTATGACAGCGGAAGAAGGTGTTCCGCTCGATTCTTTCCTCTAGTTCGTTTAGGGTAAAATTTGTTATGAAGTCACCGGCCCCGGTCCTGGCGATTATATAGCCCTGGTCGGCGAAAAAACATAATATCTCCCTGGGCTCCAAAAGCCTTATTCTGCCGTTTTTTTCCACCGGTATGCGCTTTAGGTTTAGCTCTTTTTCCCTGTCTGAAAGCAGCGTTTTGATTCTGTCCGCAAGCCTGGGTTGCAAGAGTTCCTTAAGCCTTTTGGCCGTTTTAAAAAGCCGATCGTCGCTTACCGGTTTAAGCAGGTAGTCCACTGCTTCGACATCGAATGCGTTTAGGGCGTATTCGTCATAGGCGGTGACAAATACTATAAGCGGCTTCGGGTCAAGGGATGCGAGGGCCTTTGAGACCTCAAGGCCGTTTAAACCCGGCATTTGGATATCCAGAAATACCACCTGGGGGTGTAGTTCCTTTATAAGGAATACCGCCTGACTGCCGCTTGAGGCAACCCCGATAACCTGGAAACCCGCCAATCTGCTTATTAAGAAACTCAGTTCTTCCCTGGCCGGGGCTTCATCATCTGCGATCAATACTCTTATCATTTATTACACCTCTAATCATAGGTACTAGTTTTTGGGTAAAGCTTATAGGTCACAGGTCACAGACTACCTCACAGGTACTGTTCATTGGTTATATCTGTATATAAAATTATAGAACCAATCAACTTTTTAATCAATGCTAACATACAACGCGTTAATAAAGTTACATATGTGTATAATCTTTTTCACGTTATATATAATATACGATGTTACTTTTATACTGTGGATGTATTATAATAAGCATAATGAGTGCTGGTTAGGATCATTTTAAAAGGAGGTAATAGTAATGCCACAAATTTCAAAACTTGCAGGCAGGCTTACTCCATCAATGACAATTGACATAACAGCCAAGGCCAAAAAGATGAAGGAGGAAGGAAGGGACATAGTGGGCTTCGGTGCCGGCGAGCCGGATTTCGATACCCCTGAATTTATAGCGGATGCGGGGGTGAAGGCCATCCGGGAGGGCAAAACAAGGTATACATCAGCCTATGGAATAGACGGACTGAGAAAGGAAATATCAAAGAAACTTAAGGAGGATAACGGTCTGGACTATAGCTATAACCAGATAATACTCTCAAGCGGTGCCAAGCATTCACTGTCCACGGCGTTTCAGGCCATATGCGACCCCGGGGATGAGGTTATAGTCCCTTTGCCCTATTGGGTGAGTTACCCTGAGATGGTAACCATAGCCGGAGGGAAACCGGTAATAGTCAAAACTTTAAAGGAAAACAGTTTTAAGATAACCGCCCGACAGCTTGAAGACAGCATTACTCCCCGTACCAAGGCCATTATACTTAATTCCCCATCCAATCCTACTGGAGTGGTGTATTCTCGAAAAGAACTGGAGAAAATAGCGGCGGTAGCGGTGGAAAAGGACATATTTGTCATCTCGGATGAGATATACGAAAAGCTTGTATATGACGGAATGACCCATGTAAGCATCGCTTCGCTGGGTGATAGTATAAAATCCCTCACAATTCTAATAAACGGGATGTCCAAGGCCTACGCGATGACGGGCTGGAGGTTGGGCTATGCGGCGGCGGAGCCTGACATTATTAAGGCTATGGGCACCATACAGGTACATGCCATATCCCATCCAAGTTCTATAGCACAGTATGCCGGAGAGGCGGCCCTTAAGGGTGACCAGACCATAATAACCCAAATGGCCAAGGAATACGACAATCGCAGGAAATATGCCTTGGAAAGGCTGGATGGCATAAGCGGCCTTACATACGTTAAGCCGGAGGGTGCCTTTTACGTGTACATAAGCCTTGAGGGCCTGCTGGGCAAGTCCTACGGAGGAAAAACAATAGATTCATCTCTGGTGTTCACGAAACTATTGCTGGAAAACAAAGAGGTCGCCGTGATACCGGGTGCTGCCTTTGGGGATGACACCTATATAAGGATGTCCTATGCAACCTCTATGGAGCAGATTAAGAGAGGTCTGGATAGGATGGAACAATTTGTATCAGAGATAAGATAATACGGTAAACGGTACGACATTACCTACAAAAAGTAACGGGAAGTACCGTAAAGTACCAACAGGACTTTGAAGAAGGCTGAAGAATTATACTAGTACAGAAATTCAAATTGAATGGAGGGTCTTAATGAATAGGAAACTGTTATTAGTGTTAATGTCGTGTTTGTTGATAGTGGCATTGGTAGGTTGCAGTACCCCTGCTACGCAAGAACCGGCAGGTGAAGAAAACGGCGAAGAGCAGGCTCCGTCCGAGCAGGTGTTTATTAACATCGCCAGCGGTGGAACCGCAGGAACCTACTATCCACTGGCCGGTGGTATGGCTGACATTTGGAACAAGAACATTCCGGGAGTAAATGCCACCGCTCAGAGTACCGGTGCATCGGTAGCAAACATAAATTTGCTCCGCGACGGTGAAGCTGACGTAATAATGGTACAGAACGACATAGCTTATTATTCGGCATTCGGTACCGAGATGTTTGAGGGTGACAAATATGCAGACCTTAGAGGACTTTGCATTCTGTATCCGGAAACAATCCAGATAGTTACGATTGAAGGCAAGGGTATAGAAACCGTTGCAGACCTTAAAGGAAAGAGGGTTGCCGTGGGCGCAGCCGGAAGCGGTACCGAGGCAAACGCCCGTCAGATCCTGGAAGCAGCAGGGATCACCTATGATGATATAACAGTTCAGTACCTGTCCTTCGCAGAAGCTGCCAACAACCTGAAAGACGGTAACGTTGACGTGGCATTCGTAACAGCAGGCCATCCTACAGCAGCTATACAGGATATCGGTGCACAGCATGATGTTAAGCTGGTTGTTGTTGAAGACGATATGGCCGATGGTCTTATCGCAAAATATCCCTTCTATACAAAGATTATTGTTCCAGGTGGCACTTATTCCGGAATAGACGAAGACATAAAAACAGTTGCAGTTCAGGCTATGCTTGCAATAGACGCTGGTTTGGATGAAGACATTGCTTACAATATGCTTAAGACCATGTATGACAACCATGACAGGATGAAGGTGGCCCATACTACCGCAGGAGAAAAGATTAAGCCCGAAACCGGCCTTGACGGAATGGGAATAGAATTGCATCCTGGTGCTGACAAGTACTTCAACGAGTAGAGAAAAGGGGACACTCATTTGGGAAATGGGAAGTGTGATGTGGGAGGTGTGAGCTTTGGTATTTCTTCGGAGCAAAACTAAAATCCCACATCCCGCATCGCATTTCATACATCTCAGAAGAGGGGGTCTGGGCATTGGAGGAATCCAATGCTCTGATTTTATGGGACAGCGTTTGAAACTTACGGGCACAGTCTTAATAATTCTAATAGTCATTGCACTGGTCGGCTGCGGAATTGGCAAGGAGAAGGTTCTGATACTAAAGTACGGGCAGGGGCAAGAGGAGCATAGAATAGCAGTTCCGGACGGGGTTTTTACGCTTTCGTTTATACATTCTGTGCATCATACCCCGGTTCATGAGGTTTATCAAATCCGGGATGACAATACTCTGGTTCTAAAGGAGCTAAGGTATCGCTCTCTGGGAGTGGGGATGCCCTATGACTATGAAAACGGGACCCTGGAAATAGCTGACGGTGAGTTTGTTCTAAAATTCGATAGGGAGTTTGAGAGCATCAATATGATAGTCTCACCCATACCGGAGCACACCATAACCATAGGTGAAGACACCTATCTTTTATTTGAGCTTACAGAGCCTGAAAGTCCTCTTGAAATTAAAGCAGTTGACAAATGGTCGTTCAAATGGTTAAGACTTGGCAGGAAAGGGGCGTAAATATGGAAAATAAAAACAACCCGGAAGTTGTAACAAACAATGAAGATATACTGAGGAAGTTCGACAAGGAATCGGATTTCCGTGTTATGGCTGGTTTTGGCGCAAAGCTTATTGCTGCTATTGCGATAACCTTTTCACTTTTCCAGCTTTATACGGCTGTTTTTGGCGTGCTGGATGCGATGATACAAAGGTCTATACACTTATCCTTTGGTTTTTCCCTAATATTTCTATTGTACCCGGCGCGGAAGAGTTGGCCGAGGGATAAATTCCACCCCTTTGATGTGGCCATGGCAGTTATAGCCGCTTCGGTTCCGATGTATATTGTGGTGAACTATCAGGAACTGGTCTTAAGGGCCGGAAGGGTTACAACACTGGACTTCATAGTAGGAATAATTGCAATAGTGCTTATACTGGAAATAACCCGCAGGGTGGTGGGTTGGCCCATGGTCATCATAGCCATTATATTCCTTATATACGCTTTGGTGGGGCGTCATATACCGGGACAGCTGGCCCACAGGGGAGTAAAATTTACCAGCCTTGTACAGCACCAGTTCTATACCACCGAGGGGATTTTCGGTATACCCTTAGGGGTTTCATCAACCTTCATATTCCTGTTTATTCTGTTTAGTGCTTATCTTGAAAAAACAGGGATGGGAGAATTCTTTATAGACCTGGCAAACTCTGTGGCCGGATGGGCTTCTGGCGGACCCGCCAAGGTTGCCGTTATTTCCAGCGGTTGCATGGGAATGATTTCGGGAAGCTCGGTGGCTAACGTGGTGGGTACCGGAAGTTTTACGATACCAATGATGAAAAGACTGGGCTATAAAGGGGAGTTTGCCGGAGCGGTGGAGGCCACCGCATCCACCGGTGGACAGCTTATGCCTCCTATAATGGGGGCAGCAGCCTTTCTGATGGCTGAGTTCACCGGATTACCCTATGTCAGAATTATCTCCGCAGCTGCCATCCCGTCACTTTTATATTACCTTGGTGTCTGGTCGGGGGTTCATTTTGAGGCAAAGCGGCTCAAGCTGA
>Ga0265294_10002501_pt1 | contig 24099 bp, 23 predicted proteins | sample MunlanPumphouse3_FD_192504 | JGI IMG/M metagenome (GOLD analysis project Ga0265294, IMG submission 192504) | Groundwater microbial communities from a municipal landfill in Southern Ontario, Canada - Pumphouse #3 | ecosystem: Environmental > Aquatic > Deep subsurface > Groundwater | place... | reverse complement strand
TGCTGGCCCTGGGCGGGCCGCTGCATTCGGCGGGCGAGCTCAGCGAGATGGTCAGGATCTGGTTGGAAACTCCGTTTGGCGGTGGAAGACACCTGCCAAGAATTAATAAATTGATGGCGATAGAGCGCGGGGGGTATACAGACGATGGATCAGAAAGATCTCGTTGAAATGATTACTAAAGAGGTGATGCGACAACTCGGGAATTCTCAAGGTATTGGTACTATCCCCGCTCAAGCATCCTCTGCAATTTCTGCAGCGAATAAATTTGGAATATATAGCCCGAAAGACATGGCTAGATATATAGATCATACATTGTTGAAACCGGAAGCGAAGGCTCCTGCATACGATCAACTGTGCAAGGAAGCCATTGAACATCAGTTTTTTTCAGTGTGTGTCAATTCATCCTGGGTGCCCTACGTGGCAAAAAAACTTCAGGGGACGAAAGTAAAAGTATGTTCGGTCGTGGGATTCCCGTTGGGAACGATGACCAGCAGGAGCAAGGCGTTCGAGACCCGCGAGGCGATCGAGCACGGAGCGAGTGAGATCGACATGGTCATGGCCATCGGAAAGCTCAAGACCGGTGATTTGAAATACGTGGAAGAGGATATCTTGGCGGTTCGAAGAGCTACCAGAGGTAACACGCTCTTGAAGGTCATCATCGAGACTTCAATGCTTACCGATGAAGAAAAAGTGCTTGCATGCCAGATTTCTAAGCGGGCAGGTGCTGACTTCGTGAAGACGAGCACCGGTTTCGGCGGTGGCGGAGCTAGCGTAGAAGATGTGTTGTTGATGAAGAGTACCGTCGGTAAAGGCGTTCAGGTTAAGGCCAGCGGCGGAATCAGAGATTTCAAGACGGCTTTGGCGATGCTTGAAGCAGGCGCTACCAGAATCGGTACCGGTTCTGGGGTTGCTTTGGTAAGCGGTTCGTCGGGTGGGACGGGATACTAGATCGTTTCAATTGGCTTGCCCCTACGTGATTCTTTCCTTATATTTGAATAGTTACAAATAAATAATTAAACGGATGGAGGTCGGAAATGCTGAATTTTTCATATTGGAACCCTACACGGATTAATTTCGGAAAGGGCACGATGGCGGAAGTAGGCAAAGAAGCTGCAAAATGGGGCAAAAAAGTGTTGTTCCATTTCGGTGGGGGCTCGATTAAGAAAAATGGCGTGTACGATACCGTCACCGCTTCTCTTAAAGCCGCTGGACTCGAAATAACCTATTTGGGCGGAGTAGTACCGAATCCGCATCTTTCGCTTGTCCGTGAAGGCATCGAAATTTGCAAGAAAGAACACATCGACCTGGTGCTTGCAGTCGGTGGCGGAAGTGTGATCGATTCTGCGAAAGCCATTGCTTTCGGTGCAAAATTGCCGCCATCAGAGGATGTGTGGTACGATTATTATATGAAAGCCTCTCCGGTGGTTCGCGATGCGTTGCCAATCGGCGTGGTGCTCACCATCCCGGCAGCCGGTTCAGAAAGTTCAACCGGAACAGTAGTAACCGATGCCGAACACGGATTGAAGCGGGCGGTAAACAGCGAAACAATCGTTCCGAAATTTGCTGTGATGGATCCTGAAACAAATTATACTCTCCCTGCGTATCAAACAGCTTGCGGCGCTACCGATATCTTGGCCCACCTGCAGGAACGGTATTTTACTACTGTCGAACACAATGACCTGTCTGATCGCCTTATCGAAGCATGTATGCGTAATATCATCACCAATGCTCCGTTGGCTTTGGAACATCCCAATGATTACCGCTATCGTGCCGAACTGATGTGGACCGGTACCATCGCCCATAACAATCTCCTCGACAGGGGGAGGATCGGAGACTGGGCGACCCACGATATCGAACATGAACTCAGCGCATTGTATGACATCGCCCACGGCGCGGGCTTGGCCATCATGTTCCCCGCCTGGATGAAATATGTCTACAAAGTCGATATCGATCGATTCGTACAATGGGCAGTGAGGGTATGGGACGTCAGCTTGCCATTGAGCGACAAGGAAGGTATCGTACTCGAAGGTATCAAACGCCTTGAAGCGTTCTACAAGAGAATCGGTATGCCGACCAGACTTTCAGATCTTAAGATTGGAAAGGATAAGTTGAGATTCATGGCTGAAAATTCACTTGTAGGTGAACGAACCCACCTTGGGAATTTCATGAAACTCTATGCCGACGATGTGGAAAAAATATATAATCTTGCTCTTTAATGCATCAGACAGTTCATCAGACATGCCCGAAAGGAATTTCCGATCGGGCATGTATTTTGTCTGCTCATGGTTCATTTGAATTCCTTTTTGATCGGACTACCATCGTTACCGGATGGTGGTCGCTGAATGAGAAATGTAAGTTGTCGGTGCTCACCGATACCAGTTCAATATTTGGTGACACAAGAAAACCATCGATGACCAATGTATAATTTTCAGCGACTTCATACGGTTGGTGGGCTGTCCGTACTGAAGGGACGGCATCATCGGTAACCCATTGCCATCCTTCCGGTCGGGCCCACAGGGGCAACGTCCTGATCCAAAAGAGATGTTCTTCATCGGTCGCATGAGGGAAATCGGTTTCGATAAGCTTCAGATTCCAATCGCCACCGACAAGTACCTTGTTCCCCTTACCGTATTCTGCCTGAGCAAAATCCAATACCGATCTCAACTGTTCTTCGCGTGTGCTGTCCTGAGCCGAGTCAAAAGCACTTAAATGGACATTCACTATGACCCAGTCAGGCTCAATCCTAATAATGTGCATACGATATTGCTTACGGAAAATACCCAAGGTAAAGTGTTTTTCAAGCGGGAGCGCGCGTGTTTCTGCTCCTTTTGGAAGAAATCGAGTGGCAGTGGCATTACCTATGCGTATCCTCAACGGCCAAGGAATCCAACGAGTCCTGAGGTCATCGCTATATGTCCAGTGATAATCGGGTAACAATCGTTGCAAAGCATCCAATATATTGGTTTGACGAGTGAGCCATGAAGTTTTGGCAACTTCCTGAAGCAACATGATATCCACGTCGGCTTGTACCAGATGAGAAGCAATCCCATCAAGATTCTTATACAACAGATCCTTCGATGTCGGGCGATATTGGGTTCCCCCATCCATAAAGAAATCAGCTTCTTTGCCCATTCCCGCATAACCGATATTCCAGGTCATTATCGTGAGGGTATCGGCAACAGTGACTTCGCTATTGTCTTCGGTCATTAGCAACGGTACCTCTTCAAATTCTTTGGGAGCATCGAGTCGGTTTGAAATTATCACGCATCCGGCAGTTAGTACCATGAGTATCGCGATCGATAACGCACAGCAGTATTTCATGGTAGTAGCCATAAGAGCTCCCTATAAAAGACTATAGAAAGGCTTGAGCCATATTGTCAACCGATGATAGACTCCTATCTGATTGTGTTACTCATTTGTATGATAAGAAAGGTCCGGCGTATGGAAATCACTGTTTCATCGAAAAACTCGTTTTCTCGGGGTATTTCCACGGTATATAGGTGTCACCAATCAACGAGGGATTTCACTGATGTACATGTGGTGCCGTTAGGTAACATTTCCGCCAAGCAATTTCGATTTACATCTGGAAGTTTGACAAGGCAGGCATTTGAAGCCTTTGGAGAAATAGCATCGAGAATTGTGCTTCCCGCCGATCCTTCAGTGTCAGATCTCATGTTATTCTCAGTTCCGTTTGGTTTGACATTCCCTATCCCTACCGAGGCTTCGGATCGCATCACGTACCTTGACAGGACGGCTTCAGTAAAGCGGGTCGTTAATAATTTGATTGAAAGCGGAGCGTTACAACTAGATTCAGGAAAACTGTCTTCCAACTATCGTGAACTCAACAAACATATACAGCAATTATCTGAGAAAGGCTTTTTATCCATTTGTCACAATCCTTTTGCGAAACAGGGAGCCAAGGCCGTAGCGACTTCGGTTTCCAATTCACTACAATTTTCAAACTGGAATGCAATAAACGGTAACATAGTGCTTAACAGCCATTTTTTTCTCATGTTCCTTTCGGACATGGCAACTGATTTCGATGCGATGGGTGAACCGTTTGGATTGGCGATCCATTCGAACACCATCATCAGACCGCCACTATATCGCAGACCGGCAATGGTGTGGCAGCAAGATGGGCAGCCAAGGATTGTTGATCTCGGGATAGAAGATACGATAATCCGCTTCGACGGCGTTTCGTACAGAGCAAATGATAATTGCCTTGTATATACGAGACCCGGCTATGACTGTTCTCCCGAATCAAACGGGACTGATTTGGCGATTGTCGGTAAGCGAATCGTAGCATTCTCAGAGACAGGATCGATGCCGATACCCGAAGCAGGATTTGTCCTGCATGTGCCATACAAGATACGGCCGAAAGTGGCCAGCGTAGATTTTTACCTTGAAGAGAATTACTGCTTCGCTGTCCAAGTCGGACCTGCGGTATTGCGAGATAAGAAACCTTGTACTTCCGATGAATACCTACAGTACTCATCGGGTTCCGTGCCTTTCCCTCCGACAGTATATCCACTCGATTGGGAAAACGGCCGGGCTGCAAGAATGGCAGTCGCAGTACTCGACGGACTTGTCGCCATCATCCATGCTGGCGGAAGCAAGAGCCAGGCGTATAGGCCAGGGATTGACAATTTAGGTCTTTCATTGTCTGAGTTGACTGATTTCGCTTCTCATCTTGGCTGTTCCGATTGCCTAAATCTCGATGGCGGAGGTTCTGCCACTATGAGAGTGGATGGAAAAACAGTCATCCCTGTCTCGGATCGAGATGCAAAAACCGGCGGACATCTGGAACGGCCTGTTCCTCAGATGATAGCCATCAGTCTTGCTGGCAATCCGGCCAATCATGGGTTTCCTTGCTGATCCGGATATTTTTACCATCAGCAGAAGGAAATTGAGAAAAAACGCGCCGTGTGCGGCGCGTTAAGATTAAGCGACCCTATAGGGCATGCTCAGCTTGGAAAGCAATTTGCCAAGACCTTTGCCGTTTCTCGCCGCATAATCCTTTGCTGCGGCTTCAGCGGTGATCTCCGGATGGTCCTGTAACAGATAGTACCAATGTTCGCTCACTGCGAAATATAGCTGAGCCAAGCTCATCGTGGGGAACGCGTTGCGTACTACCCACTGATCCATCACTTGCATGATCGGTGAAAATACGTTTTCCATCCATGAAAAAGCAGCATCGTCCCAGGTAATTACCCACGGAATAGTTTGATTGATGAGATACTTGTGCACCTCTATGTGATCGGACAGGGCCTGGTAGTCTGCTTCGGTGAAAATGGAACCGGTGCTCGCCAACAGGAACTGCATCCTGGCTTTATTCTTGTCATTGTTCATGTATGACCCCTCCTTGTATGATTCTATTTTTACTGGAAAGAAAGATTCGTTTTTTCTTTCCATATATAGTATCTATAGTTTTTTACTAATAAGCAATAGGTTTTAGAAAAATAATTAAAATAATTCTTGACAAATTTACAATTATACCCATATACCCTTGAAATAGTGAAAATTTAAGGTTTTTCTATTTTATTTTCAGTATGTGTATGAATACTATGAAAAATCTACACACTTTTTTGGAGATTTAATTATCTGTACGGTTGTTGTTCTGCCAGGATGAGAAGCTTGGTAAATGTGATTTGTTGATGTAAGTGATGAACTTGAAGTCTTAGACGAAACAAGAAGCTTCTTGCCAACTAGGGACTTCATTGTTACTATGCTTCTATAGGTGCAAAAGGAGATCAACATGGATATATTTGACATTGCTATGGAAATGGAAAGAGAAGGAGCCCGATTCTACCGTGACTTGGCAGCAAAAGCCACGACAAAAGGATTCATAAACATATTCACGATGTTGGCTGAGGATGAAATAAAGCATGAGAAGATTTTTGCCATGCTGAAAAAAGGAACGGTCCCTAAGATGGATGCGACTCGGGTTTCGGACAATGCGAAGGCAGTCTTCAAAGAATTTAAGAAAGAAGATTTCATCAATGAAAACAAACAGATGGCCCTTTATGAAAGAGCGTTGGAAGTAGAGTTGAAAGCCATCGAATACTATTCCGAACAACTAGAGGAAGTGAGCTCGAAGGAAATCAAGAAAGCAATCGAAGCCATCATTACCGAAGAACGACGGCATTATGATCTTCTCGATGATATTATCGTCATGCTTGAACGACCTGCTTCATGGGTGGAAAACGCAGAATTCGGAGTTCGACCGGAATATTAAGCTTATCGCTTTGCGTATAATTGCCTGACCATCTGCAGATGCGAGACCACCAATTCACGGGCTTTGGAATAATCGTGGTGTTCCAAAGCCAGATAGATGTTGCGGTGGTCTTCATATAACTGACGGGCATCCTCATGTTTTTCCAAGACGATCGAACGGCCGCCACGGACCGCGTGCTCGAATAACGACACCACCACATCCATCACTTTTAATAATATGTAACTCTTCGAAGCTTCGAGTATTGTCCTGTGGAAGGCAATATCGGCGAGGGCTCCCGACTCAGGATCGTTTGCTTCCAAAGCTTTGTGCATTGCTTCCAGCGAGATGCCGAGTCGCTTCAAATCCTCACCGGTCATGTGCGCACCAAGCAGTTCCATCGCCCTCACTTCGATGGTTTCTCGAAATTCCAACAATTCAAGATCGAAATTCTCCCGTGAAAACAGCAAGGGCGCTACGATCGAGATGAACGGTCCGAGTTCCATCTCTTTCAAATAAGCTCCGCCCCCGCTCTGAATCTCGATAATCCCGATAACTTCAAGCACCCTGAGAGCCTCTCGAACAGAAGGTCTTGAAACATGAAAGGATTGGGCGAGTTCTCTTTCGGAGGGGATCTTGTCTCCTGGCTTGATCACTCCCGTACGTACCATTTCAACAAATTGCTCGAGTATGTACTGGTAGATTTTTCTCGTTGCCACTGGTTTGAAGTTAATATCGGTTTTAGGTGTTGTCATGCATAAAGTGTACCAGAAGGCTTGTTCGTTGGCAAGAAAACAGAACTGCTTGGCTACCTATTTAACTGGTAATACCAGTTGACAGTACCGGTATCCCGTCTTATCCTGTAGCGGGAGGCTTTGATGCGTTATCTCGTACTGATAAAACAAGTGCCGCTTTCATCGAACGTGGCCATTGATGAAAAGACCGGAACTATCAAGAGGGAATCCGGTGAAGCAAAGATGAATCCTTATGATTTATACGCGCTCGAGACCGCCCTTCGATTGCGAGAGACTTATGAGGGAGTGGTTTCGGTACTTACGATGGGACCCCCGCAGGCAGGATCCGTCGTTCGCGAATCATTTATGATGGGTGCCGATGAAGGGTTTTTGCTTACAGACAGGGCTTTTGCCGGATCAGATGTGCTGGCAACCAGCTACGCTTTATCACAAGCCATCAAGCATATCGGGAACATCGACCTGGTGATATGCGGAAAACAGACCACTGACGGCGATACCGCACAAGTCGGAGCCGAATGCAGTGAGTTCCTGAATATTCCTTGTATCAGTAATGTGCAACGTATCATCGATGTAACAGAAACGGCGATTACCGCGGAATGTGATACGGGTACCACCGTTGAAACCGTCCGTGTACACTTGCCCGCGCTGATGTCGGTAGAGAAAGATATCTGGCAGCCTCGGCTTCCTTCTTTCAAGCTTATGTGTGCCACGGCACAGCGGCCGGTTAAGACACTCAATCTGAAAGATCTCGCTGATACCGATGAACGTCATTACGGATTGAAAGGCTCTCCCACCCAAGTGGTGAGGATGTTTCCTCCGGAAGAAAAAAGTGACTACGAGATATGGAACGAAGGGAATCTGGGAGAACGTCTCTATCAGTATCTAGTGAGTGAAAAATTCCTTCAGGAGAGCGTATGAGCACGATTATCGTACACAATGAGTTTATTCAGGATACCGAATCAGCAGCAAAACTCTGTCCCTTCGGTGCAATTAAAACAACGGCGGAAGGAGTCTTAATCGATAGCAGTTGCAGGATGTGCTTGTTGTGTGTGAAAAAAGGTCCGAAAGGTGCATTCGAACTGTTACAGGATGACGAACCGCAAAAGAAGATCAATAAAAGTGAATACGATGGAATTCTGGTTTCGGTCGAATGCCACCAGGGCCATATCCATCCGGTTTCGATCGAATTGATCGGAAAAGCTCGTGAACTTGCCTCTATCAGCAACCAAAAAGTGTTTGCCTGTGCTGCAGGTGCAACTATTACTTCTCTGATACCGGAGCTGTTGGCCTATGGTGTCGATACGGTATGCGTATATGATGATCCAGAATTCACTTACTTCAGGGTAGAACCTCATACCGCCGCTCTTGAAGACGCCATTGGCTATCTGACACCTTCGGTAGTGCTTGTAGGAGGGACTCCCATAGGCAGGACATTAGCGCCACGGACTGCAGCGAGGCTCCGTACAGGTCTCACAGCTGATTGTACTTCGTTGGATATTCAACCGAATACGGATCTGGATCAGATCCGCCCCGCTTTCGGCGGTAATATCATGGCTCATATCAGGACGATGAATCACCGCCCTCAATTTGCAACGGTCAGATACAAGATTTTTGATATGGCACAGAAAGTGGATCATCCTAGTGGTACCATTATTTATCGAAGTCTTGATAAACGTGCGCTGGAAAGCAGGATCGAAGTGCTCGATGTCCAACCGAAAGGGGTAGGTACCTATATTGAGGAAGCCGAAGTCATAGTTGCCGTTGGCAAAGGAATCCAGAACGATACGAACTTAGGACTGTTTAATGAATTAGCTGACCTTTTGGGAGGTCAGGTGGCATGTTCGAGGCCGTTGGTTGAAAACGGATGGGTTGAAAGCAGACGTCAGATCGGCCTGTCAGGACGGACAGTTCGTCCTAAGTTGATCATCACGTGTGGAATTTCCGGTTCAGTGCAATTTGCAGCCGGAATGCGGGGTTCGCAAAAGATCATCGCCATCAATATCGATGAGCATGCCCCGATCATGAAAATCGCACATGTGGGGATTGTCGCTGATGTATTTGAAATCGTTCCTCGATTGATAGAACAGATTCGTCAACACAAGCCATTGGGAGATATCGCATGAAGTACCATACGATCGATGAACATGATATTACTCGGTTGAAAGCGTTGATAGCCGATCCTGATCGCGTGATTGTCCGCGAGAAAATCCATGAGGACTATACTCATGATGAGCTTCACTCTTTGGTTTCCTCTCCTGATGTGCTCGTAGAAGCAATCACCACCGAAGAAGTGGCAGCTGTCGTGCATTATGCCGCAGAACATTCGATTCCCGTTACGCCGAGGGGGCAGGGTACCGGTTTGGTCGGCGGAGCGGTGAGCCTTCATGGCGGTATCATGCTTTCTTTACAAAAGATGAATCGAATTCTTGAGCTTGATGAGAAAAACATGACCCTTACCGTTGAACCCGGGGTATTGCTGATGGAAATCGGCGAATATCTGAGCGAAACGCCATTCTTCTATCCTCCCGACCCGGGTGAAAAAAGTGCGACTATCGGTGGAAACATAAGTACCAATGCCGGTGGCATGCGTGCGGTGAAGTATGGGGTTACCCGTGATTATGTTCGTGCCCTACAAGTCGTGCTTCCCGATGGTGAGGTGGTGGTTTTGGGAGGGAAGGTAGCCAAGAACTCCTCTGGTTACAGTCTGAAGGATCTGATTATTGGTTCAGAAGGAACATTGGGAATCGTCACCAAGGCGACGTTGAAACTCATAACACGACCTGCCGTCACGGTTTCATTGCTTATCCCATTTGAGAATCTCGATAAGGCGATCTCAGCGGTGCCTGCGATCCTAAGAGCGAAGCAATTGCCTACAGCGGTTGAATTCATGCAGAGGGAAGTCGTGATGGCAGCTTCAACCTATCTTGGAAGACAATTTCCCGATACTGGATCCGATGCATATCTGTTGGTCTCAAGTGATGGTCCGAACAGAAAATTCGTTGATGAAGCATTGGATGAAATCGCCCGCATCGCATTGGATCATGGAGCAATCGACGCTCTCATTGCCGATACTCCGGAACGACAAGAATCGGTATGGACAGCACGCGGGACATTTCTTGAGGCTATCAAAGCGTCGACCACCATGATGGAGGAGTGTGATGTGGTGGTCCCCCGTGACCGTATTGCCGAGTTCATCAATTTCAGCCATGAACTTGAAAAAATTCATGGGTTGCGTCTCATGAGTTTTGGACATGCGGGAGATGGGAATCTTCATATCTATGAACTACGTGACGATTTAGATGAAGCTGAATGGCACAAACGATTGGATGCGGTGTTCGACGCAATGTACAACAAGGCAATCGAAATAGGAGGAAAAGTATCCGGTGAGCATGGCATAGGATACGCAAAACGCCCATTCTTGACTGATTCGGAACAATCATCGACTATGGCGTTGATGCGTTCAATCAAGCATGCATTCGATCCAAAGGATCTATTAAATCCGGGGAAGATAGTGTAAGTGTTCAGTCGTACATCCGAGCTTTTGCCAGTTTGAATTTCTGCGTTACCAATGCTTTTCGTTTTTCACCTGGAGGAAGAATAACCAGTTGCTTTTCGATTTCAAGATATTGTGCTCGGATTTCCTGAATGCGCATTGAATGATATGTATCGCGTATCCAAGTTGTGTCCTCTGGTGTAATGGCCGCACGCAATCGATCAGGCATATTCGTCACATATCCGGGCTCCGCCCAGTCTATACTGTGATGGATCTCTTCGTATTCGATTTTCATATCTAGCAGGGATGGAACCATATAGATATTGGAACACATCGTTTTTACAAAGAACTTTTCTGCTTCTGTAGTTTTTTTCATCCGATGAAGCATCAGGGCACGACAGAGCAGTTGAAACGGTTCTCCCGTATCATCGGGAAACTCTCTGTCGAACCACCTCATGTATTCGGAAGACCTGCGGTTGTCATCCAAGAGGAAATAGAGGTAGGCAAGTTCATAACGAAGGCCCCCGCTATCGTCGAGCCATCCATATTCACGCTTGGTTTCGGATAAGTAGGTTCTAATCTTCGTTATTCTGTTTGAAAGTCCCTTCAGCGTTTTAGGAAATCCCATGCGATTACCTTTTTAGGATTATCGGATGATTCATTCTAGCCCAGAGTGACGAATCTTTCCATACGAGTAGTCCGGCTGTGTTTGAACGCTCTTTTCATTGGTCTTGAACAATAATTGTCGGCATTGTATCTAGGTTCTCGCTTGCCCGACGACTCGAGGTGTCCTATACTGGACCAAACAAATTTCATTGGACGGTGCACAAGGAGCTATAGCTATGAAAAAGGGTGAAGCATATGTCTTGGGAGCAGATTTTGGATCCGATTCTGTACGGGTAGTCGCGGTCGACGTTGCCGATGGTAGTGTGGCCGGATCTCATGTGAGTTATTACCCACGTTGGAAAACAGGAGCCTATTGCGATCCCAAACGCAACCAGTTCAGGCAGCATCCGCTTGATTATGTTGAAAGCTTTACCGAAGCGGTACAAAGTGCTCTTTCGCAAAATCCGGCAGTCGCCTCCAGAGTCAGAGGCATCAGTATGGATACCACTGGTTCGACCCCGTCGTTGTGCGATGCTGATGGGAAGCCCCTTGCCCTGGACAAGCGCTTTTCCGATAATCCCGATGCAATGTTCGTGTTGTGGAAAGATCATACCGCTGTTGGTGAAGCCGATGAGATTAATGCATTGAGTAAAAGCTGGGGAGGACCTGATTATCGAAAGTTTTCAGGTGGAACCTATTCTTCCGAATGGTTCTGGTCAAAGCTGCTTCACATTGTCAGGCATAACCCATCTATCACCGCACATGCCGCCGGATTTATTGAACATTGTGACTGGTTGCCGGCATTGCTTACCGGTACGGAAGCATTTGATAAGATTAAACGCAGTCGATGTGCCGCGGGACATAAATTGATGTGGCATCCGAGTTGGAATGGATATCCATCATCCGAGTTTCTGACACTTCTCGATCCGTTTTTGGCAATAGTTCGTGAAAGTCTGGGGACTGAAACATATACCGCCGATATTCCCGCAGGAGCATTGACTCAAGAATGGGCGAAGAAGTTGGGCCTTCCCGTTGGTATTCCCGTCTGTGTCGGAGCTTATGATGCCCATATCGGAGCGGTCGGCGGAAAGGTAGCCAAAGGTGTGATGGTAAAGAGCATCGGTACTTCTACGTGCGACATCATCATAGGTGATGTGCCTTCCAAAGGCGAACAAGAACAGGCTGTAAATGGTATCGTCGGGCAAGTCGCCGGATCGGTGATTCCAGGATATATAGGGTATGAAGGAGGACAATCGGCATTCGGGGATTATTATGCTTGGTTGCGAGATGTCATCATGTGGCCGTTGAAACATCTGGATATCGTCGAAGAACAGCAAATTGAGAAAATTGAAAAAAAGGTTCTTCCGATGTTAGAGAATGCTGCCCAAGCTATCGAACCCACCGAATCGTCACCTGTTGCGATTGACTGGATCAATGGAAGAAGATCGCCGTATGCCGACCAGATGCTCAAAGGAGCTCTCACGGGATTGACGTTGGGAACGGATGCTCCCGCAGTGATGAGAATGTTGCTTGAGTCGACTGCATTTGGTGCCAGGGCAATCCTTGAATGTTTTGAAAATTCAGGAGTCCGGGTTGAGAAAGTAGTTGCTATCGGCGGGGTCGCGCGAAAGAGTGTGATCGGAATGCAAATCTTGGCTGATATCACCGGAAGGGCTATCCATGTTACAGATAATGATCTGGCTCCTTCTATCGGAGGAGCTGTCTTCGCTTCTGTCGCTGCCGGTATCTACAAGGATGTGGAAGAAGCGCAGGAAGCTCTTTGCAGTGGCACCGAACGGGTGCATGAACCGGATTTGGAACGCAAGGCTGTCTACGATACACTCTATGAGCGGTACTTACAAATCGGAGCATTTGAAGAAAAACAACGCAGAGGATAACCAATCGTAATGGGAGATGCATCATGGATATGTATAAGAGTTTGAAAGAAGTCGCTTGGGAAGCGAATATGGAAATACCCCAAAGGAATCTAGCTATTTACACATGGGGAAATGTGTCGGCATACGATGAACAACGTGCCGTATTTGCAATAAAACCATCCGGGGTACCCTACGATCAGCTCAAGGCGGAACATATTGTCGTGGTTGATCTTGAGGGAAACATCGTCGACGGAAGTCTTCGGCCTTCGAGTGATATGAAAACCCATATGGTGCTCTATCGTACCTTTAAAGGAATCGGAGGGATCACCCATACCCATTCACCATATGCAGTCTCATGGGCGCAAGCATGCCGATCGATTCCGGTATTTGGCACCACCCATGCCGATCACAGTCACTTGAGTATCCCTTGTACCCCCTTATTGGATAAAAAGGGAGTTGAAGGTGATTATGAGGAAGAAACGGGGAAATTGATTGTAAAAACGTTTAACACGATCCCCTATCAGGAACAACCGATGGTCTTGGTTGCCGGTCATGGACCATTTGCTTGGGGAAAGAACGCTACAGGGTCGGTCTATAACGCCGCGGTTCTTGAAGAAGTTGCCAAAATGGCGCTGTTCACCCTGACAATCAATCCGGAGGCCAAGTCACTGCCTGAGCATATCGTTAACAAACACTATCAGCGCAAACACGGGCCGAATGCCTATTACGGACAAAAGTAAGCGGCATAACCGAAAGACAATGTTTGACAACCCCCAAATTCCTTTTGTGAAGCTGGATTTTAATCAGGGACGCATCCCTATGTGATTGATTGAATGTTCATATCACTGTTGGAGGATAGTGAAAGGTATAACGAACACGTATTGTTTGTATCCTATTCATGTTGAAACTATATAAGAATTCTATAGGCTCTATATGAAAAATATAAAAAAAACTCTTTTCGATTTCGCATTGCAGTAGTACTATGATAGCGGGGGGATACATAATGAATGGGGCTCTGACAATTAAGTCTCTGGCTGAATTGGAGTTAGGCCATGTCAGGCAAGCGGCAGAGATTTTTGTTGAGAGTTACTATCAGAGTTTATCGTTTCTATCCGAACATCCGAACACAATCGTTGACGCAATAGTCCATTCATTTATCAGAGAACGATATTACGCAGGGGTTCTCGATGACAATGTGGTGGGTATCGTCGCTTGTTCGACGAAAGAAGGTCGCTCACATCGGTTCGACCCCAAAGAATTCATTCTCCGCTTTGGTTTGTTCAAAGGATATATCGGGTATAGAAGATTAAGAAGTTCGCTGGAAAAACCGTTGGAGTTGAATAGCGGGCAATGTTACATTGAGTCAGTTGCCACCGATACTGCTTTCCGTGGCATGGGTATTTCTACGCAACTACAACAGCATCTGTTGGAACATCTCGAATTCGATGAATTTATTCTTGAAGTTGAACCTGAAAATTATGTTGCGGTCCAACTGTATGAGAAACTGGGATTTTCAATTATTGAAAGCCAGACGGAATCGAAGGGAAATCGTTTTGGGAAAGGTCCTTCGAGGGTTATGATGCATAAAATTATTCCAAAATAAGCAGCAATTTCATACCTTCTCCTCTTCACATAAACATGATATGCTCAATTTTAATCACAACAAAGGCGGAGTCACATGGATAAATCCAAAAACAACGAATGGGTAACTCATCTCATGTTACTAATCGTAACAATTAATTGGGGATTTAACATCATCGCAATGAAATTGGGATTCGAACATCTGACTCCAATCGAATTTAATGCCTTGCGCTTGATCTGCGGTTTGCCTTTCATGGTGTACTTTGGATTTTTCACACCCAAGAGGGTGAAATTCGAACGAAAGGATCTGCTTAAGATTATCGGTCTCAGTATCATCGGTCTTGGATTCTTTCAGGTTTTGTTCCCGATTGGGATACATGAAACTTCTGCACCCGTAGGCGGAGTCTTGATGGCAACCGCTCCGGTACATGTCGCGTTTTTATCTTCACTGTTCAAGCTGGAAAAACCAACCTTACGGATGATCGCTGGAATTGGCTTTACCGTAGTGGGCATTGCATTGATAGGATTTACCACCAATACCGGTGATGTAATCGGCAATACCACCATCCGTGGCGTGCTTTTTGTTGTTATCAGCGAGCTCGGATATGCTGTCAACACGACATTCCTGAAACCATTCATGAAAAAATATCCGAGCATGCAGATTACCGGAGTGGCGATGACAGTTTGTACGGTGCTCTATGTAATGCTTTTCTTCCCGCAGATACGTGTGATGAACATCAGTACCATATCATTTACCGCATGGTGGACAGCTCTCTATTCGGGATTGATCGCATTCATGCTTTGCAATGTGATTTGGCACATGGCAGTCCACAGGATCGGGAGTGTCCGGGTATCGGTATATGGCAATATGCCTTCTGTTTTTGTCATAATCCTCAGTGCGATTTTCTTGGGGCAGGTGTTGCTTCCGGTTGAAGCTGTCGGAACATTAATAATTCTGGCAGGGGTTGTCTTGGTTCAGTTGAAGTCTAGACGGAAGTTGCCACAAGACAACCTCAAACCCACAGAATCCGATGGTTGATAGAACTGAAAATATTCGTTTCGTCTTATCTTCCAGAACCGATTGTTAGACCGGGCGTACATTGCCAGATACTGGCGATTACAGACATAGCTAAAATCTATATTATTCTCTAACATTGATTTGTATTGTTTTCCCAGTAAATCCTTTTATTAAAGGTTGACAGCGGAAAATGCTAACTTGTACAATATTGATGTGAAAAATACTCCAGAAAAGCTTAAAAAAATAGTTGAGACCATCATGGTCGAGAACCCGGTCATCACCTCTTATCTACTTGATCAATCGCTTGACAATGCGGCTTTGGTAGTACGGTTGAAAGAGCATTATGAGACGATCATGCGTTCTGAACGCCCTGACGCATGGGCGTATTACACCCGGGAACATCAAAGTCCGGAAAGTTTTTTTTCACTCACATGGCGTGATTTTGCATTCATCAGGATTATGGATTACCTCGATCATGAGGGGACTGTCTATACCGATCAATTCCTCCATGGAAAGAAGTTGACTTCACGGCCTCTTTCAAACCTGAGGATGGCCGTATCAGGTCTTCCTCACAGAGCTAATGAAGATCATCTTGAGGACATGCTTCATTTGCTCCGGCAATTAAACGGATCAGCCCGTCCGGAGATTCCCCAACGGCAAAAAGTACTTGAATGGATGGACCGTCATCCTTCGGGTCTGGACAGACAGGTCGTCGCTTGGCGTGCTCAAAACAAACGCAGGATCGTATCGCTATTGGTCGAACGACTCAAAAAAGAGAGTAAACATAGCGATCCGAACATAAAAAGCATTTACCACATCGACCGTGATGCTGATGATGAGACGCTTCGCAAACAAGTGCTCGCATGGTGGAGAGACGATCGTTTTCATCTTAGGTATGCGATTCGAAGTGCCGATGAATTGAATCTCTATCTTGACCAATCGCTAGATGCCAACACTTTACAAATCATGAAAGATGCACAAGCGAAGGGCATCCCAATATTCGCGACTCCATATTTTCTTTCGTTGATTGATGTGCGCAAACAGAATAAAACGATGCGTAAAGCAGATGAGGTGCTCAGAAGCTATCTATTTTATAGCAGGGATCTGATAACTGAATTTGGAAGCATCTCAGCATGGGAAAAAGAAGATGTCGTAGAGCCTGGGAAACCCAACGCCGCAGGGTGGATAGTCCCGAACCATACTATTCATCGCCGTTATCCAGAAGTGGCGATTTTTATCCCTTCCACGATGGGACGGGCTTGCGGGGGGTTGTGTTCCTATTGCCAGCGTATGTATGATTTCCAAGCCGGAAGGTTTAATTTCAATCTCGACAAATTGAAACCGAAACGATCTTGGCTGACAGAACTTGCCGAATCGATGGAATATTTTAAGAATGATCCGTATCTATCAGATATTTTGATTACCGGTGGGGATGCGTTGATGAGTTCGGTAGCTTCATTGGAGAACATTCTTGATGCGGTATTACGTATGGCAGAAAAGAAGAAAGAGGAGAATGCTTTTAGGCCGGTCGATCAAAAGTATGCCGAATTCAGGCGAGTTCGCCTCGGTACCAAAATTCCCATTTACCTTCCGCAAAGAATACATCGCGAACTATGTGATATGCTCGCTTCTTATAAGCAAAAGTTCAATGCGGCAGGCATCACGCAATGTGTAATCCAAACGCATTTTTCAAGTGCGATGGAAATCACCCCCGATACGGTGCGTGCGATAAAGCGCTTGAGGGAGGCAGGTTGGGCAATTACCAACCAAGAAGTGTTCACCGTTTCCGCTTCCCGGCGAGGTCATACCGCGAAGCTTCGTAAAGTTCTCGGTGATTTGGGAATCCTTCCGTATTACACTTTTTCCGTAAAGGGATATTTGGAGAACAGGGAGCTGTTTGCAAGCAATGCGAGGTCGATACAGGAACAAATCGAAGAAAAATCGATTGGTCGGATTGATCCGAAGTATTACAGTCAGCTAAGAACTTTCATAGCCAATGCTCAAGACATGCCGGCTTTGGTCGACCATATCCGGATATCAGATGAGATACGGTTTTTATCAAGCGACAGGAATGTGCTCAATTTGCCGGGAGTAGGTAAGAGCAACACATACAGGACAATTGGAATTACCGATGATGGCAGAAGGATCCTTGAATTTGATTTTGACCATACACGCAAGCATAGTCCTGCAATCGCATCGATGGGGTCCGTTGTGATCATCGAGACCAAGAGCATTAAACGATACCTCGACCAATTGGAACAGATGGGTGAGCAACGTAGTGAATATGAGAGCATATGGGGATATTCCGCCGGTCAGACCGAATTACGTTCGGCGGTATTCGAATCAGTGATTCGTGCTTGACCAGTACTGTTCTTGTGGAATACCCTTTCCGCTATGGAAAGCCAATATGTTATCGCACAGGGAGCTTTGAAACAGGTTCCTCAATTGTATCGTGACCAATGGGGTGATATCGATCCGTTTGTTATCGCTGATAAGAATACCTTCGAGGTTGCCGGAAACGATGTGTTTGAGTTGTTCAAGCAAGCTGGTTATAAAGTACGACTGTTCGTCTTTGCCGATGATGATGAAGTATATGCGGATAATGTGCATGTTGATTTGCTTAAAGACATGTTTTTAAGATGTCGATGCATTCCAGTGGCCGTTGGTTCGGGTACGATCAATGATATTGTGAAATTGGCAGCCCATCAGACCAATAGAGAGTATATGTGCGTTCCCACGGCACCTTCGGTTGACGGGTATACCGCATTCGGTTCGGCCATTACCGTCGATGGCTTCAAGCAGACGGTATTTTGTCCTGCTCCGGTATGGGTTGTCGCGGACAGCACGATCTTGGCTAATGCCCCAATGCCGATGATTGCCAGCGGTTATGGCGATATGGCAGCCAAGGTTCCGGCAGGAGCCGATTGGATGATCGCTGAAGCAGTGAAAGAAGAACCGATAGTACCTCATCTGTGGGCAATGGTACAGCATCCTCTGAAAGATCAACTTGCCCATCCTGAAAAACTCGTGTTGCGTGACATGCAGGTGATTGAGAAATTGTTCCTCGGATTGGTGAATGTCGGTAATGCCATGCAAGAGTATCATGATTCGCGCCCCGCATCGGGAGCAGAACATCTGATGAGCCATGTGTGGGAAATGGAACACTTGAAAGTTGGCGACAAACCGGTATCGCATGGCTTTAAAGTGGGCTTCGCCACGTTGATAACAACCGCGATGATCGAACTGTTATGTGAATATACCAACGCCGAGCTTGAACGCATCATCATGAATGAACCGATTCCAAATTGGAACCGACGGGAAGCGATGATCAGGGAAAAGGTAGGATCGTCACCGTTACTCGATATCATCATCCAAACCAGTTTCAAGAAGTTTCTTGACCAAAGACATTGGAAAGAACGAAAAGAGCATCTGATTTCACAATGGGATGACCTTGTATATAGGATAAAAGGCCAATTGATTCCGTTTAAAGTGATGAAGGACAAGTTGGCTACCGCCGGATGTCCGACAGAACCGGCAGACATCAACCTCGATCGGAATCGGATGCGCAGAGGTATCTATGTCGCCCAGATGATCCGGGTGCGTTATACCGTTCTCGATCTGGCATATGAGTGCGGCCTGTTCGATCGATTGGTTGAGCACATCGTCGACACCGATACATACTTCAGCCGATTCAGTTCCGATTAAAGTGAAAGCAGATACGTTGCGATATCATGCGTGAGCGATGCAACACGATCATGGAGCGCATCGGGAAGCCCGTTGAGGAATTTGTGGATTTCTAATGTAAAATCCCCCCGATACCCCATCGTCTTTAGCATCGCCATGATAGGTTCCCACTCTATGGTACCCCAATACGGTGCGAGGTGATCGTCGAATTGTCCTCGATTGTCAGCGATATGCAAAGCGATCAGTCTTTCTGGTCCGATAGTGCTCAACGCAGCGCATTGGTCCACTTTGCTCAAATTTGCATGACCGGTATCCCAACAAATACCAAATGTCTTATCGTCATTCAGAGTATCGATTAATTCCAACAGCTCTTCGGTTGAAGAACAATAACGCCTGTAATGAGGGCTCTCGATCATGTTCTCGATCGCCAGCTTCATACCATATGTTGATGCCAGAGCTCCGTAGCGGGCAAAATAGTCTGTATTGAACCGAAGTGAATCCTTATGTGAATACCAACCATCCTCGCATGCCGTCAGAGGATGCATGACAACAATCGAAGCTCCTACCATACCCGAAGCGACGATGGTCTCATGTATCAGGTGCTCGTGTTGAATCTTTTCATCTTCTGAAAGTCCTGACGGGTTATAAAAATGGGCATGGGCGGTGCTACATTCGATTCCAAGGGCTTTGGATACTTCAACGACCTGCCGTACCATGGCTTGCCACCCATCATGCCCAAAAGGAGAGTCGTGTAACGAATAGACACCCCAATCCATTTCCATGACGCGGTAGCCTGCCTTGGCGCATCGCGATATGCTCTCTATAGGCGGATAGTGATTACCTTCTTTCCAAAGCATGCTGTTGAACAGACACGTTGACACGGATATTCTCATAAGGCCTCCGTTTTTCTCGACAAATACACGATGTAGCGCAACATATTGTTTGTCAATGAGAAAGAATCGCCACGGTTTATTGACAAATGCATGGTATCATCGATAATGCAGAATGTATGTCACTATTGGGAGTCAACTATGGGACCTATCGCAAACCTCACGCATGAGAGTGCGGCAGATATTGAATTTGTGCTCATGGACATCGATGATACTATCACCACAGAGGGCAAGCTGCCCTCTGTAGCCTATAATGCTTTATGGGAGTGTAAAAACTCCCATCTCAAGGTAATTCCCATCACAGGCCGTCCCGCCGGATGGTGCGATCTTATCGCCCGTCAGTGGCCGGTTGACGGAGTGGTCGGAGAAAACGGAGCCTTGGCCTTCTGGGAGGAAGACGGGCATGCCAAGAGGATGTATCACGAACATGCTGTACGCAACGATAATGAAATCCTTAAGCGTATCCGTTTTCGGGTATTGAAAGAGATCGAAGGAACCAGAATCGCACAGGACCAATTCTGCAGGATGTTCGATCTGGCAATCGATTTTGCCGAAGAAGAACCCAAATTACCTTTGAGCGTCGCTCAGGCAATCCAACGTCTCTGTGAAAGTGAAGGTGCGATTGCCAAGATCAGCTCGATCCATGTCAACACATGGCTCGGCCATTACAATAAACTGGGAATGGCCCTTAGGTTCCTTACCGAGCGGTTTGGTTATGATGATCTTACTATGCGTTCGAAGGTGATGTTCTTCGGCGATTCTCCGAATGATGAACCGATGTTCTCTCATTTTCCGAACAGTGTCGCTGTGGCTAGCATCAATAATTATCTACACTTGGTAGAGCATTATCCCCGATATGTGACTAGCCAGGCGGGCGGGGAAGGCTTCGCCGAAGGTGTGGTGACGTTGCTTGAACGGAAACGGCACGGATCGTAAGGTGCGGACAAGAAAAAGTGTACCTTGTGCGGAATCTGTGTACGGGGATGCCCGATGCAAAACATCACAATCACAGGTGATACATTGCATTTCGGCAGAAATTGCGCGATGTGTATGCACTGCGCGATGTTTTGTCCTGAGGATGCGATGCATATGGGAATAATACACTTTTGGAAAATTAATAGTCCGTACCGGTTTCATAATCTTCTTCACGATACACCACTGAAATTTCCATTTGTCGATGAAAACACAAAAGGATATTTCAGGTTATTTTTACCGTATTACAAGCGAGTGGATGCTGAGTTGGCAAGGTTGACAGCTTGCGATCCCTGTGTGACGATAGATGATGATAAAGGAGATCAGGAACTATGAAATTTGTACTGGTCGGAGCGGGAAGCGCGCAATTCGGGTTGGGAATGCTCAGTGACATATGTACGAGCGAAATGCTGTATGGTTCTCACATCTCTCTAGTGGATATCGATGTGAAAGCACTTGAAAAAGTAGCGTCGATTGCCCGAAATTTCATCCGAGAACGCTCGTTGCCTTTTACCATATCCACCAATACCGACAGAATTGCTGAACTCGCCGGTGCCGACGTTGTCGTGATAGCCATTGAGGTAGGCAGACGATTTACCTTATGGGATGAAGATTGGACCATTCCCCAACAGTATGGGATCAGGCAAGTCTACGGAGAAAATGGCGGAGCCGGCGGAGTATTCCATGCCCTGCGTATTACCCCGGTAATCATGCAAATCTGCGATGATATTGCGCGGCTTGCCCCTGATGCCTATGTGTTCAACTATTCCAACCCGATGACAGCCATCGTTACCACGGTATTGCGAAAATATCCTACCATGAAATTTATCGGGATGTGCCACGAAATCGCATCGCTCGAACGTTATCTTCCGCAGATACTGCATACGCCGTTTGAGAATCTACAGCTTAGGGCTGCCGGATTGAATCACTTTAGCGTGCTGTTGGAAGCTCGTTACAAGGATAGCGGTACTGATGCGTATCCGGACATTTTATCCAAAGCTCCTGACTTCTTTGAAAGAGAACCGGGTTATTCGGATATCCTGGAGTATGTGAGCATGCATGGCGAGGCTCCCCGCACCGAAGGAAGCACCGGGCAATTGGATCTGGGCATCGAACGCAGTGCGAAAAGTTGGGCTGACCGTACGATGTTCAAACAGATCATGGAACGATACAAGCTGCTGCCGATTACTGTTGACAGTCATTTGGGAGAATATGTGCAATGGGCGCATGAAGTAGCCGACCATAAAGGTATCAAGGATTTCTATGCGCTCTATCAACTCAGTTTATCCCATGCCGAACCTCGGATGAGAACCGAGCGCCATGAAAGGATCGTTACCATCGTTGAAGGGGTATTCGGTGATCGCAGTTATGAAGAACCGGCGATCAACGTACTCAATGACGGCTATATCCCCGACTTGCCTTCCTCTGTGGCCGTCGAGGTTCCTGCCATAGTCGAAAACCAGAAGTTGAACCCGATCCGCTTTGAACAATATCCCAAAGGCTTCGGTGCGTTATTGAGAAATTATACCGGGGTGTATGATCTATTGGCGGAGGCTGTGCTCACCAAAAAGAAAGAGTATGCGATCCAAGCGCTCTTGGCGTGTCCGATTGTTGATACTTGCAGCAAGATACCGGAACTCGTCGAATTGATGATCCAACGTCAGAAACAGTTCTTGGGATATCTTTCTTGAACTAGAGCAAATTCTGACGAGTCCATAATCCATGGTAGAGCAGATCGATCTGCTTGTATCCTGCCTGGATGATTTCATCGATTGCCTGTGAAAAATAGTAATCCAATTGTGCGCTCTTATGGGCATCTGAAGATATTACCACAGGAACATCCAGTGCTGCGGCGATTCTCAACAATGATGCTGAGGGATACATCTCAGGGATTGCCTGCCTGGCCATGCCTCCGGTGTTCGCTTCAATTCGAACATGTTGATCGGCGGCGACTTCGATGAGATGCCTGGAAGCATCCATGTACCACTGCTCGGCCGGATCAAAGTATCGATTGTCCTTATTCAGTTTTTTAATCAGGTCGCAATGGGCTAGGAAGCTGAACTTATGATGGCGCATCATCGTTTCCTGGATAGCAAAATAGTCGCTTACGAACGCTGTGATATCTCCTGAGTAATTATCATTCAACAGAGTTTCATAATCTTCCCGGGTGTTGTCGATCGAGATATAGGTGCCACTTTTAGGATGATACAACATATGGAACGACCCGATGGTATAATCTAACCTGTCGGCATATTCGGAACCGGATAATACATCGCTTTCGCTGAAATATTCCAATTCCATCCCCGCATAGATTTCAATCCTGTTGCCATAGGTAAAGCGCAATCTTGATATGGTTTCCAGGTACTGTTCGACCTTGTCATGGCGCAGATGCCATGTACTGTCGTGTGGGTTTGGTGCGTGGCATGAAAAACCGATTGCTTCAAAGCGGAGTGAAAGAGCTTTGAGCACATATTCTTCAAGCGGTCCGCGACCATCATCAAGTTCACAATGGGTATGATAGTTGGCGAGTTTCAGATTTCTTTCCATGTACGGATTCTACATGATTCTTGTATCGATGGAAAGAGGATCAGAGGCCGAATGGAAAGCATCATCATAGGCCCTTTTGGCTCAAGTACATTATCGATAAAGTAAAATTGTTGTAATTCTCCTCTTAATATCAATTATATATAAGCCACGTCAATTTTTGCTATTCTAGGATAAAACCATTCAGTACAATAATTCAAACAGAGATTACGCACTTCAAATAGTAGCATCGTAAAATTCCTGATCAAGTGTGAGAAATATGTGGTTATGGGCAACCGCGATCTCCAACGTCCCGCCCCGGATTTTTCCATCCGGGGCTTTTAGTATGACGGGCATGTCATCATTCTTGGGTGAAATTCCCAAGGGGCGTAGTTGCCGACGAACCCGATAGCGACTTGCAAGTCTCACACCGCGAGGTGTGGGAGGGAAGAAGCAATAGCGAAATCGTGGCCCGACGGAAAGAAACCT
>Ga0265294_10002500_pt1 | contig 24111 bp, 29 predicted proteins | sample MunlanPumphouse3_FD_192504 | JGI IMG/M metagenome (GOLD analysis project Ga0265294, IMG submission 192504) | Groundwater microbial communities from a municipal landfill in Southern Ontario, Canada - Pumphouse #3 | ecosystem: Environmental > Aquatic > Deep subsurface > Groundwater | place... | reverse complement strand
AAAAAATTAACTCTAAGTTCAACATCATAAAATTGAGTCAAAGCCAAAACAGCTCTTTGAGAGATATCTAAAATAGCAAATCCTGATACTCCATAAGCTGTAAACAGAACATCTCCTAAAATCTCTTGTTCAAAACTTCCATTTATATACAATCCTACACTACACTCTTTTTTAACTCCTTGAAGTTTTCCTTTGTATGTATCTTTTGTTTGAAGTCCAACAAGGCTTGGATATGTAGGATTAAAAGAATGTCCAAAACTTGATGCAATTTCAAGACCAATTTGAGTTGCATTTAGTTGAGGAGCAGCAGCTAATCCACTTGAAATTAAAACTTTATCATAGGATTTAAACTCTTTATCATTTGAATAAATTATAAACTTATCATCTTTTTTTTCTACTTTTTTTACAAAGTGTTCACAAAATATATTTACATTTAACTCTTCTAAAGCCAAAGAAAAAAGATTTGTTACAGATTTTGCTTCATTTGAAAGAGGATAAACTTTACCATTTTCTTTAATATCAAGTAAAAGACCAATAGTTTTACAAAACTTAAGAAATGATTTAAAATCGAACTCTTTTAGAGCAAAATCTGCGAAAGTTGGACTCTCTCCCAAATAGTTTTTTGAAGATACTATTGTATTTGAAATATTACATCTTCCATTTCCACTTGCAAGAATTTTTTTACCTATACTTTTGTTTGCATCAAAAATATCAATCTCTATATTTTTATTTAATCTTTTTGCTGTGATTGCAGCTATTATTCCAGCAGCTCCACCACCTATTATTGCTATTTTCAAAAATTTCCTTTAATAAAAAACTGCAAACCAAATAGTTGGTTCATCTTGGCTTGTAAATTTAACTCTATGTTTTTTAAAAGCCTCTATATTTAAACAATCACCTTTTTTAAGCTCCACTTCAAAATCTTCAAATTCAAGTATTGCAAAACCTTCAAGAAGTAAAATATACTCATTTTTGTCTTGCTCATACCAAAAATCTTTTGGTGAACTTTGTCCATTTGATACAATTTTTTCTATTTTTATCTTATCATTTTTAAAAATATGAAAAAATTTCTCTTCACTTTTATCTGCTGGAATTTCATCAAAAATATTATATTTTTCTATCAATTTATCTTCTTAATTATTGATTTTTTGGTATTCTAACAAAAAAACACTTAAGTAGTTTGTAATAGTTGATTAAATTACTTTAGATAACTAAAGAAGCTTATAAATACTATATTTATATAAATTTGATTAAAAAGCTTGACATTGTAAAAAAAAGATATTATAATTCCAACATATTTAAACTTGATTAATTTAAAAAGGATAAAAAATGCAAAAAGATACAATTGCAATTCATGCAGGTTATGACAAAAAAAGTGGAAATGGCGAGATGGCAATTCCTATTTCTCAAACAACAGCTTATGCATTTAGAGATAGTGAACATGCAGCAAATTTGTTTGCACTAAAAGAACTAGGACCAATTTATACAAGATTAAATAACCCTACAAATGATATTTTAGAACAAAGATATGCTCAACTTGAAAATGGTGCTGCGGCACTTGTAACTGCTAGTGGTGCTAGTGCTGTTTTTTACTCAATTGCAAATATAGCAGAAGCTGGAGATAATATCTTAATCTCTGATAAACTATATGGTGGAAGTGTAACTTTGTTTCACTTTACTCTAAAAAGATTTGGAATTAGTGTAAAAACTTTTAAAAGTGATGATGCTAGTGATTTAGAGAGTTTGGTTGATGATAAAACAAAAGGTATATTTTTTGAATCATTATCAAACCCTCAAATTGCAATTCCTGCTATTGAAAAAATTGTTGAAATAGCAAAAAAATATGGAATTATAACTATTTGTGACAATACAGTTGCAACTGCTAGTTTATTTAATCCTATCTCTTGGGGTGTTGATATATCTGTTCACTCTACAAGTAAATATACAAGTGGAAACGGTACAGCTTTAGGTGGAGTTATAGTTGAAAGAGATAATTTAGCAGAATTTTTCAAACAAAATAGTGCTAGATATCCTCAGTTTACAACTCCAGATGCTTCTTATCATGGACTTGTTTATACAGATGTTCCTCTTCCAAACTTTTGTTTAAGAGCTAGATTATCACTTTTAAGAGATATTGGAGCAACTCCTGCACCATTTAACTCATGGCTTTTAATTCAAAGCTTAGAGACTTTAAGTTTGAGAGTTGAAAAACACTCAAGCAATGCTTTAAAAGTTGCGCAGTTTTTACAATCACACAAAAAAGTAAAAAAAGTTAGCTACCCAGGATTAAAAGGTGATAAATATTATGATAAAGCACAAAAATATTTCAAAAATGGACTTGCAAGTGGTTTAATATCATTTGAAGTAGAGAGTTTTGAAGAGGCTAAAAAAGTTATTGATAGTGCAAAACTATTTAGTGTTGTTGTAAATATTGGAGATAGCAAATCTTTAATAGTTCATCCAGCTTCTACAACTCACTCTCAAATGAATGAAGAAGAGCTAAAAAAAGCTGGAGTTAATCCAGTTACAATTAGATTGTCAATTGGACTTGAAGATACAGCTGATTTAATTGAAGATTTAAATCAAGCATTAAACAAGTAGTTTGATATGCCATTGATTTCAACAAAGGGGGTGTATGGTTTGGCTGCTATTTATGAGTTAAGCAAACATAAAGATGATACTCCCATGCAAATAAAGGATATTTCAGCAAATGCTTCAATTCCTCAAAACTACTTGGAACAGCTTTTAAGTAAACTTAGACGTGCTGATTTAGTAACAAGTACAAGAGGTGCTAGAGGTGGATACCTTTTGGCAAAAAGTGCAAAAGATATAAAAATAGTTGATATTTTAGTTGCTCTTGAAGATGATATTAAAATTGTAGATTCTAAAGTTGATAACCCAATTTTAAATCTTCTTTTTGAAGAGTCAAAAGAGAAAACAAAAAAGATTTTTGATTTAACTTTGGCTGATTTAGATAAATATGAGGGAAAATATAATGAGTTTTTGCATTATAATATATAATAGGTTTTTCTCTTGCGAGAATTTAATAATTTTAAAAAAACAATAACAAATTTATAATTTGAAAGGAATATAATATGAAATATGCGAATAATGTAACAGAATTAGTAGGAAACACTCCATTAGTAAAACTACAAGATGCAAGTAATGTAAGTGGAGCTACAGTTTTAGGTAAATGTGAATTTATGAATCCAAGTTCAAGTGTAAAAGATAGAATTGGAACAAATATGATAAAAGTTGCTCTTAAAGAGGGTCTTATAAATAAAGAATCAACTTTAATAGAGCCAACAAGTGGAAACACTGGAATTGCACTTGCAAGCGTTAGTGCAGCTTTAGGATTAAAACTTGTACTTGTAATGCCAGCATCTATGAGTATTGAAAGAAGAAGACTTCTTCAAGCTTTGGGTGCAAAATTAGTTCTTACTCCTGCTGAAAAAGGGATGAAAGGTGCTATTGAAAAAGCTAATGAGATAAAAGATGAAACTCCAAATTCAATTATCTTACAACAGTTTCAAAATGCTTCTAACCCAGCAATACATAGAGAGACAACAGCGCAAGAGATTTTAAAAGATACAGATGGAAAAATTGATATTTTTATAGCTGGTGTTGGAACAGGTGGAACTTTAACAGGTGTTGGTGAAGTTTTAAAAGCACATAACCCAAATATAAAAATAATTGCAGTTGAGCCAGAAGCATCTCCTGTATTAAGTGGAGGTAACCCAGGACCACATAAAATTCAAGGAATTGGGGCTGGATTTGTACCTGATGTTTTAAATACAAAAATTTATGATGAGGTAATAAAAATAGCAAATGATGATGCAATCGAAAGCTCAAGAGAGTTAGCAAGAACAGAAGGACTTTTAGTAGGAGTATCTTCAGGATCAAATGCTCTTGCAGCTAAAATAGTTGCTTCAAGACCTGAGAACAAAGGCAAAACGATAGTAACAATTCTTTGTGATACAGGTGAGAGATATTTAAGCTCTGGTTTATATGACTATATAGAAGAATAATTCTTCTATATATCTTATTAAATAGAATTATTTTTTTAAAGGTTAATTATGAATGAAAAACCTTATAGGTCGATAGCAAAAACTATATCTTGGAGAACAGTTGGCACATTTGATACTATAATCATATCTTATTTTATTACGGGAAATTTAGTTATGGCTGCTTCAATCGGTTCAATTGAAGTTATTACAAAGATGATTTTATACTATTTTCACGAAAGAGTTTGGAACAAACTAAAATTTGGAATAGTAAAACCAACAGCAAACGATTATCAAATTTAAGGTAGCTTATGAGTTTAGAAAAAGTAAAAGATATTGAAGATAAAATTCTATCTTTAAATACAAGTGATTTAATCAAATATATATTAAAAAATCATAATAATGTAGCTTTAAGTTCAAGTTTAGGTGCAGAAGACCAAGTTTTAACAGATATGATTTTTAAAGTAGATAAAAATAGTAAAGTATTTACTCTTGATACGGCAAGATTGCATAGTGAAACTTATAAAGTAATGGATGAGACAAATTTAAAATATGGTGTAAAGCTAGAAGTTTATTTTCCAAAATTTGAAGATGTAGAGAAACTATACCTTACTCAAGGTGTAAATGGTCACTTTGAAAGTATTGATAAGCGAAAAAATTGCTGTAATATTAGAAAAATAGAGCCTTTGAAAAGGGCTTTAAAAGGTGTTGATATTTGGATTACAGGACTTAGAGCATCTCAAAGTATTACAAGAGAAACAATGCCGATAGTTGAGTGGGATGAAAATTTTAAAGTTATAAAACTAAATCCACTTATAAACTGGAGCGAAGATGATGTTTGGAATTATATAAAAGAGAATAAAGTTCCATACAATAAACTTCACGATAATGGCTTTCCAAGTATTGGTTGTGAACCTTGTACAAGAGCCATAAAACAAGGTGAGGATATAAGAGCTGGAAGATGGTGGTGGGAAGACCCTAGTCATAAAGAGTGTGGACTTCACAAAAAGTGATTTTTTATATCCAAAAGAGAGTAAGAACTAGCCTTTGGCAAAAAGGTTTGCATTTTCAAAATAGCGTTAAAAAAAAATTATATAAAGTTCGTTAAAAAATTTGAACTGCTTGAGCGAAGCGAGTTTTCAAATTTTAGAACTGTTATAGATTTTTTAGCTATTTTGAAACGAGCAAACGATTTTCTTTTGGTACTTTTTCTTTTTAAAAAGAAAAAGTACATACACAAATTAAAGAGGAGAAAATAGATGTTAGATACAAAACAACTAACACATTTAAAGCAACTAGAAGCTGAATCAATTCATATAATTAGAGAAGTTGTTGCAGAGTTTGATAATCCTGTTATGATGTACTCTGTTGGAAAAGATTCGGCAGTTATGTTACATTTAGCACTAAAGGCATTTGCTCCTGCAAAATTACCATTTCCACTTTTACATGTGGATACTTTATGGAAATTTAAAGAGATGATTGAATTTAGAGATAAAAGAGCAAAAGAGGAAGGGTTTGAGCTTTTGGTTCACACAAATCCTGATGGAATTGAGATGAATATTAGCCCTTTTACTCATGGGAGCGCTGTTCACACAGATATTATGAAAACTCAAGGACTAAAACAAGCCTTAAATAAATATAAGTTTGATGCCGTTTTTGGAGGAGCTAGAAGAGATGAAGAAAAATCTCGTGCAAAAGAGAGAATCTACTCTTTTAGAGATAAAAATCACAGATGGGATCCAAAAAACCAAAGACCAGAACTTTGGAATATCTACAATGCAAGAGTTCATAAAGATGAAAGTATAAGAGTTTTTCCACTTTCAAACTGGACAGAACTTGATATTTGGCAATATATCTATTTGGAACAAATTCCAATAGTTCCACTATATTTTGCTGCAAAAAGACCAGTAGTTGAAAAAGATGGTGTAAAAATCATGGTAGATGATGAAAGAATGCCAATAGGTCCAGATGATGTTATAAAAGAAGAGATGGTTAGATTTAGAACGTTAGGATGTTATCCACTAACAGGTGCTGTAAATTCTAAGGCTCAAACTCTTGAAGAGATAATAAAAGAAATGCTTCTAAGCCGTACAAGCGAGAGACAAGGAAGAGTTATAGACAATGATAGTTCTGGGTCTATGGAGAAGAAAAAAATAGAAGGGTATTTTTAAAATGGAAAAAATAGATGATATTAAAGCTTATTTAAAAGAGCATGAGAATAAACAACTTCTTAGATTTATAACTTGTGGAAATGTTGATGATGGAAAATCTACTTTAATTGGAAGATTACTTCACGATAGTAAAGGTATTTTTGAAGATCAGCTTGAAAGTATAAAAAAAGATAGTAAAAAAAATAATAGTACAGACAATGAGTTTGATTTATCTCTTCTAGTAGATGGTCTTCAAAGTGAAAGAGAACAAGGTATTACTATTGATGTTGCATATAGATACTTTACAACTCCAAAAAGAAAGTTTATTATTGCTGATACTCCAGGTCATGAGCAATATACAAGAAATATGGCTACAGGTGCAAGTACAGCAAATTTAGCAATTATTTTAATAGACGCAAGATATGGAGTTCAAACTCAGACAAAAAGACACTCTTTTATAAATAAGTTATTAGGAATTCAACATATCGTTGTAGCAGTTAATAAAATGGACTTAATGGATTTTAGAGAAGATGTTTTTAATAAAATTAAAGAGGATTATCTTAAATTTGCGAAAGAGTTGGGACTTTCAAGTAATATAACTTTAATTCCATTATCTGCTTTAAATGGAGATAATGTAGTTGAAAGAAGTGATAAATCTCCTTGGTATAAAGGCAAAACATTAATAGAACATTTGGAAAATGTACAAATTGATAGTGATAGAGATTTAACACACTTTAGATTTCCAGTTCAATATGTAAATAGAGCTAACCTTGATTTTAGAGGTTTTTGTGGAACTATTGCTAGTGGAGTTATAAAAGTTGGTGATGAAATTACAGTTTTACCATCTAAAAAAAGTTCAAAAATAAAAGAAATTGTAACTTATGAAGGAAATATTCCTTATGCTTATGCACAACAAGCAGTTACTTTGACACTTGAAGATGAGATAGATATTAGTCGTGGTGATGTTATTGTAAAAAGTGATGAACAAGCAGATGAAGCAAATAATTTTGATGTAGATATTGTATGGTTAAGTGAAGATCCACTAATAAAAGGAAAACAATATTTTATTAAAAGAGCAACAAGTACAACAGTTGGAACTATTAGTCAATTTTATTATAAAACAGATGTAAATACTTTAGAGCGAAGTGCAACAAATACTTTAAATTTAAATGAGATCGCAAGAGCTAAACTTGATTTAGAGCAAATAATTGCATACGACATCTATGATAAAATAAAAACTATGGGAAGTTTTATAATAATAGATAGAGTTACAAATAATACTGTTGGTGCTGGAATGATTAGAGCAAAATCAAGTGATCAAAGCAAAAAAGATAGCTCTTATAGTGCTTTTGAGATTGAGTTTAATTCACTTGTGAGAAAACATTTTCCGCACTGGGAGTGCAAAGAGATTTTTTAATGGAGTTAAAATGTCAATAAATATAAATATTGAGAAATTAAAAAAAAATATAACTAGTGAAGATATTTTGGCTTCACTATTTTATTATGCTGTTTTTGGAGAAAATATATCTGAAATTGATTTAGAGAGATTTAAGTGGCATGGAATTTATGCTAAAGATGAAAAACAAACAAGCTTTTCTCTTAAAATTCCTCTAAATTTAGGAGAGCTAAATTTATCTCAACTAGAGTCAATATTAAATATTTTAGAGACATTTTCACTATTAAAAATATCTTTTAAAGATGGTCAAAAAATAGAGTTTGATAGTTTAAATTTAAGAGATATTCCAGAGATTTTTAATATATTAAATAAAGTAGGGCTATCAAGTTTTTTTGAGTCAAGTCATAGTATAAAAAAAGTTTTGACATGCCCTGTAAATGGACTAGATACGACACAAATTTTTGATGTAGAAGATTTAGCAAAAAAATTAAATGAGAGTTTTGTTGAAAATAAAAATTTCTTTAATCTGCCAAACAAATTGCAATTTGCAATAAGTGGTTATAGGGAAGGTTGTGATGCTGGATTTACACCAGATGTTAGCTTTAATGCTTTTAAAAATAACAAAGATAAAATAGTTTTTGATTTAAAAGTTTTGGATAAGGTTGTAGCTCAAATAGGTAGTTCTCAAATAATAAAAACAGCAAGAGTAATAGCTGCTGTATATAGAGATTTTGGAAATAGAGAGAAAAATAGCAATTTTAAAGAGTTTATAAAAGAGTTTACACTTGTGAGTTTTTGTGATATTTTAAGTTCAAATTTGGATATCAAAATAGAAGATAATCAAGAAAGAAAGATATTAAACCAACCAAAAAAACCCAGAATGGGAATAAATAAAAGTTCAAAAGATGGTTACTCTTTTATAGGATTAAAAAGTTTAAAAAAAGAGCTTACTAAAGATGATTTAAAAAATATAATAGAAAATATGAAAAAATATAATACAACAAAGTTAAAAATTACTCATAAATCAAATATTATAATCTTAGATGTACCAAGTCAAAATAGTGATAATCTAGTAAACTCTCTTAAAAATAGTGGACTAGTTTTAGAATAATATAAATAGTTGAAGATATAAACTATTTATAACTTCTAATAATCAAAAAGCTGATAATTGATAGAAAAGTGATACTAAAAGCTATAACAAAAAATCCATTGTTATCAAAATTTAGAGCGATAGAAGATATTATTGCACCTAATCCAAATTGTAAAACACCAATAACTCCACTAGCAATTCCTGCATTTTTTGAAAAATGTTCAATTGCTAAAGACATACAATTTCCAAAAATAAATGCCATCATACTCATATATGAAGCGATTATGATAACTGTTGAAATCAAAGTTATCTCTTTGTGAATTAATAAAAATATAATACCAATAAGGGATTGAATCAAAGTTGCATATTTTGCAATATTTTTAGCTTCATAAGTTTTTAGAAGATTTACATTTACTTTTATCATTGCTATTAAAATAATAAAATTTATACCAAAGAATAGTGGAAAATAGTCTGTTTTTATACCAAAATACTCAATATAAATAAAAGATGTTTTCGCAATAATAATAAAAAATGCACCAAAACTAATAGCAAGTACCAACATAGCTTTCATGGCTTTTTTATGAGTTAAAACAAGTTTGTATGATTCAATAATATTTTGTTTTGTGTATGTAAAACTTTCTGGTAAATCTTTATAAATAAAAAATGCAACAACTAAAGCATAAATTGTTAAAAAGACAAAAACACCTTCCCATGGGAAAAAGTGAATTATAGCAGCACCAAATACAGGAGCCAAAAGAGGAGCCAAACTTCTAACCATACCAATAAGTGAAAAAACTTTTGCTGATTCTTGTCCGCTAAACCTATCTCTTACAGCAGCAGTTGCATTTACAACTGTAATTCCACCAAAAAATGCTTCTAAAAATCTATAAATCCATAATTCATAAATAGATGAACTAAAGATTATTAAGAAACTAAAAAGTGCATATCCTAAAAGTCCAACAATAGAACCAATTCTTCTTCCATATCTATCTGAAATAGGACCTCCAAAAATTTGTCCTACAGCAAATCCTATTAAAAATATAGATAAAGATAGCTCTACTTTGTGAATATTTACATCAAAATATTTTGCAATTTCTGGAATTGATGGTAAATATGTATCAACTCCCATAGGGGCTACTGAAGATAAAATAGATATAAGAATAATTAAATATAGATGATTAATAGATTTTCGCATAAAAACTCATTTGTAAAATATTATAATTTTTTTTGATTTTAAATATTAGAAATTAAAAAATTGATAGCAAAAATTATTGCTAAGTGTAGTTAAAAGAGGATAAAAATCCTCTTTTGTAGATTTGATAAGTATGCTTATTTTAGCATACTACCTAACATCCATAAATCTTTTTCAAGTTTTGCAACTTTTTCATCTGCAAATGCTTCAGTTCCTTTATCTCCCTCTTCACTAGCAGTAACACTTAGTTTTTTGAAAGATTTTAAAAGGTATTCAAAATCAGCAGTTATTTTTTCTACTATCTCTTTTGATTTAAAGCTATCACCTTTTTCAGTCTCTATTTTTGTAGCTTTACTTAGTTCTTCAATAGTTAAATATGGTTTATCACCTAAGATAATTGTTCTTTCTGCCATATCATCAAAAAGAACTGACATTTCATTGTAAAGACCTTCTGTATAAGCATGAACTGGGTGAAAATCCATACCTTTTACATTCCAATGATAATTATGAACTTTTATATATAAAGCATGTGCATCTGCTTGAATTTGTTTTAACTGTTTAATTACTTTTGACATTTTATAACTCCTTAAAATTTTGTTAAACTATTATAGTATCAAAAAATATGCTTGTCAAGATTTATTTAATGATTTTTAAAATCTCAAGAGGATTTGAAACTATAAAATCAGCACCAAAATCTCTTAACTCTTTCTCATCTCTAAATCCCCATAAAACACCAATTGCAGTCATATTTGCACTTTTTGCTGTTTGCATATCTATTTTTGTATCTCCTATAAAATAGGTATTTTCACAAGAGCTATCTAAGCATTTTACAATATCAATTGCAGCTTTAGGATCTGGTTTTTTTGGAACATCTTTTTTTTGTCCATGAATCTCTTTAAAGTTATAATTTTTGAAAAAATGGTTTACATATGAAACTGTAAATTCATGAGGTTTATTTGATAAAACTGCCAAATTAATATCCAACTTTTTTAACTCATCTAATAATTCATAAATTCCATTATAAGGTAGAGTTTTTGAGTGTAGTTTTCCATCATACTCTATTTTAAATCTTTTTGTTACTTCATCTTTTATCTCTTTTGAATGATAATTTAAAGCATTTTCAACTAAAATATCAACTCCACCACCAACAAAATATTTATAATCTTCAATTTTATGAATTGGAAGTTTTAAGCTTTCAAGAACCTTGTTCATACTAGATGCTATATCTTCAATTGAGTCCAAAAGTGTACCATCAAGGTCAAATATAATCGTTTTTTTCATTCTATAAATTCTCCTTTTATCTAAAGTGTAACTTTTTGTTAATATAAAGTTATAAGATGTGTAAATATAGTTAAAATTATATAAAGAATAGTTTTAATATGGTTATAATGTCATTTGTTTATTAAGTATGAAAAAATATAATATTTTTTGTATTTAAAATTAGCTATGAGATTTATTTTAAAACTATTAATCAAAACGGAGTGAAAGAAAGATGAATGCATCAGATTTATTTATAAAAGCATTAGAAAACGAAGGTGTTGAGTACATTTTTGGTGTTCCAGGTGAAGAAAACTTAGATTTCTTGGAAGCTATGAGAAAATCAAATATTAAACTTATTTTAACAAGACATGAGCAAGGCGCAGGATTTATGGCCGCAACTTATGGAAGATTAACAGGAAAAGTTGGAGTTTGTTTAGCAACTCTTGGCCCAGGTGCTACAAACTTTGCTACAAGTGCAGCTTATGCTCAACTTGGTGGAATGCCAATGATGATGATTACTGGTCAAAAACCAATTAAAAAATCAAAACAAGGAAGATTCCAAATCATTGATATCGTAAGAATGATGAGACCAATGACTAAATTCGCAAAACAAATTGTAAATGCAAATAATATCCCTTCTGTTGTAAGAGATGCATTTAAAATAGCTACTACTGAAAGACCAGGAGCTGTTCATATTGAATTACCTGAAGATATTGCTGAAGAGAAAGTAGATGCTGATACAACTATTTATCCAGTACATAATGTAAAATATCCAGTTGCAGTTGATGAGGTTATCGCTGAAGCAGTTGCTATGATTGAAAAAGCAAAAAGACCACTTTTATTAATTGGAGCAGGTGCAAATAGAACTAGAATTGGAAATACTTTAACAGATTTTGTAAACAAAACTGGAATGGCATTTTTCTCTACTCAAATGGGAAAAGGTGTTGTTGATGAAAACCACCCAATGTGTTTAAGTGCAGCTGCATTATCAAAAGATGATTTTGTGCACTGTGCAATTGATAGAGCTGACTTAATTATCAATGTTGGACACGATGTTATTGAAAAACCACCATTTTTTATGTCAAATAAAGAGGGTGCAACAAAAGTTATGCATGTAAACTTCTTCCCAAGTGAAGTAGATGATACATATTTCCCACAAATGGACGTTATTGGTGATATTGCTGGAAATATCAAAAAATTCACTGATAAAATAACTGTTCAACCTCACTGGGATTTTGATTATTATACAAGATTAGCAGATGAAATTAGAACAAGATTATCAAAATATTTTGGTGATAATAGATTCCCAATTTTACCTCAAAGAGCTGTAAGATCTATTAGACAAACTTTAGCTGCTGAAGATATAGTAACTTTAGATAATGGTGTTTATAAAATCTGGTTTGCAAGAAATTATAGATGTGCAAAACCAAATACACTTTTACTTGATAATGCACTTGCAACTATGGGTGCAGGACTTCCTTCTGGAATGATGGCAAAAATGATTAATCCAGATAAAAAAGTTGTTGCTGTTTGTGGAGATGGTGGATTTATGATGAATTCACAAGAGATGGAAACTGCAATCAGATTAGGTATTGATATGACTGTAATTATCCTAAATGATAATGCATACGGAATGATTAAATGGAAACAAACAGGTATGGGATTTGAGTCATTTGGACTTGATCTTGGAAATCCTGATTTTGTTAAATATGCAGAGTCTTATGGAGCAAAAGGTTATAGACCAACTTCAGTAGAAGATTTTGAAAAAACTTTAAAAGAGTGTGTTAACTCAAAAGGTCTTCACTTAATTGACCTTGCAGTTGATTACTCTTTAAACCACTCAATCTTAAATGAGTTATTACCACAAAAAACTTGTATGATATAAATCATACTTTCAAAAAGGGGCTTTAGATTTAAAGCCCCTTTTTTTAATCTTAAAATATATATAAAGGAAAAATATGAGCAAAATAGATGTTACATCACCATTTGATGGAAAAGTAGTAGGAAGTGTAAATTTTAATACTTACGAAGAAGTTGAAGCTGCAATTGATTTAGCACATAAAACTTTTGTAAACAAAGATGGATGGTTACCAAAATATAAAAGAGTTGAGATTTTAGAAAATGTTATGAAAATTATGAGTTCTCAAGTTGAAGAGCTTACAATTCTTTGTGCAAGTGAAGGTGGAAAACCTTATATTGACTCTAAAGTTGAAATTTTAAGAGCAATAAATGGTATTAAAATAGCTATTGAGCATTTAAGTGTATTTGAAGGTAAAGAAGTTGCAATGGGGCACACAAATACAAGTGCAAATAGATTAGCTTATACATTTAAAGAACCAATTGGTGTAGTTGCTGCAATTTCTGCATTTAATCACCCATTTAATCTTGCTGTTCACCAAGTAATCCCTGCTATTGCAGCTGGTTGTCCAGTAATTATTAGACCAGCAACACAAACTCCTATGAGTGCAGTAAAACTTGTAGAGATTTTAAAAGAAGCTGGTCTTCCAAATGGTTGGGCTCAATCTGTTGTTTGCGATAGAAAAGGTGGAGAATTACTAGCAACTAGTCCAAAAACTGCATTTCTAACATTTATTGGTTCAGGAAGTGTTGGTTGGTACTTAAACTCAAAAGCTAGTGATGGAACAAGAGTTGTTTTAGAACATGGTGGAGTTGCTCCTGTTATTGTTGAAGCTGATGCTGATATAGAAGATATGATTCCAGCTCTTGCTAAAGGTGGTTTCTACCATGCTGGACAAGTTTGTGTATCTGTTCAAAGAGTATTTGTTCAAGAGTCAATTTGTGAAGAAGTAGCTTCTAAGCTTGCAACTGCTGCTTCAAAACTAATAGTTGGAAATCAATTAGACCCAAAAACTGAAGTTGGACCTTTAATTAATAATGGTGAAGTTGATAGAATCGAAGAGTGGGTTAATGAAGCAGTTGCTAAAGGTGGAAAAATTTTAACAGGTGGTAAAAGAATTGGAGCATCTTGTTTTGAACCAACAGTTATTTTAAATCCAGCAGAAGATGCTTTAGTATCTACAAAAGAGGTATTCGGACCAGTTGTTTGTATCTATTCTTATAAAGATTTAGATGAAGCAATTGATAGAGCAAACCAACTAGATGTTTCATTCCAAGCAGCAGTATTTACAAAAAATATTGATAAAGCTTTAAAAACTGTAAAAAGATTAAATGCAACTGCAGTTATGGTAAATGATCATACAGCATTTAGAGTTGATTGGATGCCATTTGGTGGAGCAAAAGTATCAGGATTAGGAATGGGTGGAATTCCTCACTCTATGCATGATATGAGTGTTGAAAAAATGATGGTTATAAAATCACCAGTTTTATAATTTTTGATAAGTATTAATTTAAAAGCTAAGGTTTTTATAACCTTAGCTTTTTTTATTTTTAAATTTAGGATAATAAATGGATTGGCTTGATGTAATTGATTTAGAAAAACAAAAAGATTATTATAAATCTTTAGAAAAAGAGATAAATAAAAGATATGAGACAACAACAGTTTTTCCAGAAAAAGAGAATATTTTTAAAGCATTTTCTCTAACAAAGATTGATAATCTAAAAGTTGTAATCTTAGGACAAGACCCCTATCATGGAGCTGGACAGGCTCAAGGTTTGGCATTTTCAACACCATCAAATATAAAAAATCCACCATCTATGCAAAATATATTAAAAGAGATAAATGATGATTTACAAAAACCATCAATTTGTATTGATGGGGATTTAACTTCTTGGGCTAAGCAGGGAGTTTTACTTTTAAACAGTGTTTTAACAGTTGAAGAAGCAAAAGCTGCTAGTCATAAAAATTTAGGCTGGGAAGTTTTTACAGATAATATAATTAAATATATTAGTCAAAACTGTGAAAATATAATTTTTTTACTTTGGGGAACACCCGCAATTAAAAAAAGTAGTTTAATTGATAAAAATAAGCACCACATATTAACATCAGTTCATCCAAGCCCACTAAGTTCATATAGAGGATTTTTTGGTTGTAAACACTTCTCACAAACAAATGATATTTTAAAATCTTTAAATAAAGAATCTATTATTTGGTAGATTAATTAAAAAGATTCATAACTCTTGATTTGATTTTTCCAAGGGAGAGTTTTATAGCTGAATATTTCATAACTCTTGCTGTTTCTTTCCATTTAGATTTTTCATAACATGGAGATGGACAGCTTCTACAACGTGGTTTAATCTCATGAGGACAACCTTGTAGTCTATTAAAAGAGTAATTTATATCTTCAAAACATTTACTGCAAAGATTAAGTTCCAAACTGAATTCTTTCTCTTTATAATAAAGTTTAATAAGAATATTTTTTTTGCCTTCATGCTTATCTTTACAATAAAGTTCATAAAATTTTTTGAGTACATCTATCTCAATTTTGTATTTTTCATGTGTCATTTTATATCTTTAATTTTACTTTATATAATATTTGCATACAATAATTAATATATAATTGATAGGCGTCAAGAAGGAGAGAAAATGAATAAATATGGGGATTATAAATATTTTAATTTTTTAGAAGAGAAGGATTTAGATAAATTAAAAGATATATCTATTAAAAAAACATACAAAAAAGATGAAATTTTATTCTACAAAGGTGATGAGTCAAAATATCTTCATCTTTTAGTTTCTGGAATTGCAAAGTTATATACTCACGATTTTAAAGACAATGAAGTTGTAATTCATAATCTAATTGGTCCTGCTCTTATTGCTGAAATTATGAATTATGAAGAGATGGATTTTTTAGCAAATTGTTCTTTTGATACTGATGCAGAAGTTATTTTAATAGATTATAAAAAGTTTAAAGAGGAGTTTTTGCAAAAACCAGAGATTTCAATGTTTTTTATAAAATCATTAACAAAAAAGATAAAGTTTTTACAAAATTTCATAGATTATAATGTAAGCTTAAACAGTATGGAAAAGATTGCAAAATTTTTGTATGAAAATGAAGAACTTCTTAAAACTCTAAAACAGGTAAAAATAGCTCAAATCTTAAATATTACTCCAGAGACTTTTTCAAGACAACTAGCAAAACTAAAAAAAGAGAATATTATAGAGAATGAAAAAGGCTATATCAAAATTTTAGATTATAAAAAAATACAAAATTTTATAAGTAATTAATATAAGGATATATATGAAAATTTTATTTTCTCCTAGTGAGACAAAAATTAGTGGTGGAGATAAAAAGATTTTTGGTAAAGATAGTTTTATATTTCCAGAGCTTTTTAATAAAAGAGTTGAAATAGTAAACTCTTATAATGAGTTTTTAAAAACTGCTTCAATATCACAATTAGAGAAACTTTTTGGTACAAAAAAAGGTGATGTAATAGAAAAATATAGAACAGATATTTTTAAAAGCCCACTTTTAAAAGCAATACAAAGATATGAAGGTGTTGCTTATGATTATTTAGATTATAGTAATTTAGAAAAAAGTTCACAAAAATATATAGATGATAATGTTTTGATTTTCTCAAATCTTTTTGGAGTTCTAAAAGCAAGTGATGAGATACCAGATTACAAACTAAAACAAGGTGAAAGTTTTTATGATTTAAAAATAGAGAAATTTTATAATGATAATTTTAGTAAAAAACTTGATAAATATTTGGAAAATGATGATATTTTGGATTTAAGAGCTGGATTTTATGAGAAGTTTTATACTATAAAAAAACCATATAAAATATTGAAGTTTATAAAAGATGGCAAAGTTGTAAGTCATTTTGCAAAGGCTTATAGAGGAGAAATTTTAAAAATTATTGCACAAAATGATATAAAAACTTTTGATGATTTTATGAATTTGGAGTTGAAAAATCTAAAACTTGAAGAAATCAAAGAGCAAAAATTAAAAACAGAAATTGTTTATAGCATAATATAAAGGTAAAAAATGAAACCATTTCAAGGTTTTTTAATAGAAAAAAACGGAACAGCAAAAGAGCTTAAATATCACGAGATAGAAAGTATAGAAAAAGATAATAAAATTTTGTGGTTGCATTTTGACTATACGAGTAAAGAAGCAAAAGATTGGATTAGAAATAGTAGTAATATTGATTCTGTTGCAGTTGAAGCACTTTTAACAGATGAAACAAGACCAAGAACGATTGTTTTAAATGATGCATTACTTATTGCTTTAAGGGGTGTAAATTTAGAACCAAATTCAAAACCAGAAAAGATGATATCTATTCGTATTTTTATCTCTTCAAATGTGATTATTTCAACAAGTAGAAAAAATATTCTATCTGTAATAGAAATAAGTGAAAATTTAAAAAAAGGAAAAGGTGTAAAAAGCTCTTCTGAATTTTTGGTTGAACTAACTTATAGAATGATTGATAGAATGGATAGTGTAATAGATAAAATAGAAGATAGAGCAGATTTTTTAGAAGAAAATATTATAGAATCTGAACATAACACTGCATTTCGAACAGAAATATTAAAAATTAGAAGAGAGAGTATTATTTTAAAAAGGTATTTAACTCCTCAAAAAGAGGCATTAGTTAAACTTTATAATGAAAAATTGTCATGGATAGATGATTATCAAAAAATTGAATTAAGAGAGACAACTGATCAGTTAATCAGGCATATTGAAGAACTTGATACAATAAGAGATAAAGTTATACTTTTTCAAGAAGAGCTTGTAAATAGTTTAACAGAGCAGATGAATAAAAAAATGTATATTTTATCAATTTTATCTGCAATATTTTTGCCACTTACTTTTTTGACAGGACTTTTAGGTATAAATGTTGGTGGAATTCCTGGAGCAAATCATGAAAATGCTTTTTATATTTTTATAGTTATTTTGGTTTGTGTAGTAGGTTTTCAGTTTTTTATTTTTAAGAAAAATAAGTGGATTTGAATAAATATAATTTAAAATCTTAATAAAAAGTTATTTTGAAGAAACTCTATCTTTTTTATCTAAAAACCAAACAAAGATAAAAGAGATTAAAGCAAAAATAGCACTAAATAAAAATAGGTACTCTCCATATAAGTAGCACCTGCAAGCAAAGCTCAAGCAAGGCAAACTATTCTAAAATATATAAGTAGAGTTTAATGTAAAGCTAAAAAAATATCATATATAATGCACATATAAGTACACATATATTAAGGAGTAGAAAATGGCACAAGTTACTATATATATGGACAACAACCTAGAAGAGAATGTAAAGAAGCTCGCAAAATCAACGGGGGTTTCTATTAGTAAGTTTATATCAAATATTTTAGAGCAAAAAGTAAGCTCAAGTTGGGATGATTCTGTACGTAAATTAAGTGGTAGCTGGAGCGATGATACCGCTTTTAGTGAAGATTTAAGAAGTCATAAAACACCTGATATAAAAAGAGAGGTATTTTAGTGTATATGCTCGATACAAACACCCTTATATATTTTTTTAAAGGTATGGGTGAAGTTGAAAAAAATATCTTTGAAAGATCGCCACAAGAGATATTTGTGCCAACTTTAGTTGTTTATGAACTAGAAGTTGGTATAGCTAAATCAAATGACTCAAAAAAAAGAGAGAATCAACTCTTGAGGCTTCTTTCACATATTCAAATAGTAAATTTTGGTACAAAAGAAGCAAAGGCGAGTGCAACAATAAGAGCAGCACTAGAAAAAAGTGGTAACTCAATAGGTCCTATAGATACACTTATTGCAGGATGTGCAAAAGCAAATAATCTAATACTTGTTACAAGAAATATAGATGAGTTTATGAGAGTTGAGGGTTTGTCCGTTCAAAACTGGTACTAATAAGATGAAATACTTAGATAAATTTATAATAGGTAAAATAAATTTTGATTATAAAATTTTGCTATTTTTATTGTTATCAAATCACTCTTTTATCCAAAAACCAAACAAAGATAAAAGAGATTAAAGCAAAAATAGCACTAAATAAAAATAGATACTCTCCATAAGTAGCACCTGCAAGTAAAGCACCTACAAAGGCACCTAAACCATAACCAACACCAAATAAAAATTGTTGAGCTAGTTTTTTATTATCATAAAGTGAGTATAGATAAATTACAACAGCACTATGAAAAAGTGCAAATGAAAAAGCATGAATAGCTTGAGTAAAAAATACAATTTCAAGTGATTGTGGGTATAAATATAAAAGTAACCATCTAAATATAGTTATTCCTACACAAAACTTTATGATTGTTAAAAGATTGTTTTTTAAAATAGGTGCTTGAAAATATAACATCAAAATCTCACATATTACACCAAAAGCCCAAAGATAAGATATAGTTTCTAAAGATAATCCATACTCTAGCTCGTAAATAGTAAAGAAGTTGTAAAATCCACCAAAGCTAACTTGCATAAAAAATATACTAGCCCAAAATGCCCAATGTTTTAAAAATGAAAAAACTTCATCTCCTGTTTGATTAATTTTAGCCTCTAAATCATTTTTTAAAAGAAGCAGAGCAAATATTACAGTTAATACTACAATTGCTAAATAGTAGTGAAGAGCTATAAATGGGGATGTCAAGAATTTTGCTAAAACTAAGGCAATAAGCATAAACCCAATAGAGCCAAAAAGTCTAGCTTTTCCGTATCTCTCTTTTCCTAAAACGCTTACAGTGGTTACTTCAAGATATGGTAAAATCAAAGATAAACAAGCAGCTAAAAAGGCATTGTTTAACATAAAAATATAAAAATGTTCAATTGTTATATAAAATAGAGTAACAGCTAAAACTGTTAAAAATAGAGCTTTTTTAAACATTGATTTGTTTAAATTTATATGTTTTAAAAATAAAAATGGCATAGCAAACTTCATCAAAGGGGCAACTGCTAGAATAATACCAATATCAAAAGCACTATATCCAATATCATTTAATACTTTTGGTAAAAATATTACATATACACCAACTGCAGCAAAGTAAAAAAAGTAAAATGCTGAAATATTAAAAAATAGCATTTATTATTCTATTATTTTTGTATTTGAAACTATGTCTTGGAATGTTTTTTTCTCTTTGTTTACAAAGGGAGTAAATATAAAGAATATTGAGATTATAGAAAAAAGTGTTGCTGAATATCTAATAATAGCTTGTAAAATAGATACTTTAGACTCAGTTTTACTATCAACAAGTTTTAAATCGTAAGCTTTTAATCCTGGAGTTTGACCATTTTTTAGCCAAAAAATAGCAATAATGATAAAGTGAATAGCAAAAATAATACCCCAACCTAAGCTTCTATTCTGCGCAAACTCTTGACCACTTCCCATTACAAGGTATATAACTATATATAAAATAGGAGTAGTTATTAAGAAAGTATCAGTCAAAAAGGCTTTAAACCTTTTTGCTATTGATACAAAATTTAAAGATGAGTGTAAAACTTTTTTTGGAATATTTTTCTCTACTCTATTTTGTTTTACATCTCTCCATTTTGACATTAGTTTCCTCTACTACCTGGTTTAATAGCAATACTACCATCTTTACAAAGTGGACAGTTATCTGCACTATACATCTCAAATGCAAAATCTGCTAATGCAAAAAGTGGTTTGTCAAGTGGTAGTTTACAGTTATCTTTTCTTGATAATTCACTTCCCACTCTTTGACAAAAACCTCTATTTGCTAAAGCTGCATAAGCCACAACTTCACCACCACCTTTTACGATTTCTCTTGCTGCTTCTAAAGCACTTCCGCCAGTTGTAATAATATCTTCACAAACAAGATATTTTTCACCAGGTTTTACTTCAAAACCTCTTCGTATAGTCATCTCACCATCAGCTCTTTCTGCAAAAATAAATCTTACATCCAAAGCAGTTGCAAGTGCAAAACCAGCTATTAATCCCCCAAGTGCAGGAGCACAAACTGCATCAATTTTAATTCCTGATTTTTTAATCTCAACAGCTAAAGCTTCAGCAAGAAGTTTTGCTGTTTTTGGATCTTCCAAAACTTTTGCACTTTGAAGATAAAATTGTGAATGGTTACCGCTACTTAATTTAAAGTGACCTTCTAATAAGGCATTAGCATCTTTGTATATTTGTTCTATATTCATAATTAAACCGTTAAAATCTCTTTCTCTTTTGTTTTTAAAGTTTCATCAGCTTTTGACACAAACCCATCAGTTATTTTTTGTACTTCGTCTTGAGCTTTTTTACTATCATCTTCTGTTATAAGCTTGTCTTTTAGAAGATTTTTTATTTTTGTATTTGAGTTTTGTCTAATATTTCTAATAGCAACTTTTGCATTATCAGTCATAATTTTAGCTTGTTTTGCTGTTTCTTGTCTTTGATCAACTGTCATTGGTGGAAAAAATAGTTTGATTACTTCACCATTATTATTTGGATTTACTCCAATATTTGCTGATTGAATAGCTTTTTCAATAATACTTAAAAGATTTTTTTCCCAAGGATTTATTGTAATAGTTGTAGCATCTGTTGCTAATACAGAACCAACTTGACTTAAATCAGTCATTGTTCCATAGTAATCAACTTTTATATTATCTAAAATATTTGTGCTTACTTTTCCAGTTCTAAGAGTTTTGTAATCTCTTCTTAGAGCTTCAATAGATTTCTCCATTTGCTCTTTTGTTTGTGAATAAACTTCTTCTAACATAATTATCTCCTCTAGATTTATTTCTCAGGCACTGAAGCTGGAGCTTTTGGAGCTTCTGGCGCAGACGGTGTTGTTGAGTTTTGAGTTGATGGACTTGATGGTATTAAAGACTCAATTTTAACAGAGTCTATAGCACTTTTATTTCTCTCTTCGTTGTATGTATATCCTAGAAAAAGAGTGTTTAATACGAAAACAAGTCCTAAAGCCATTGTAGCTTTTGATAAAAAATTAGCAGGTCCTTTTGCACCAAAAAGTGATTCATTACTTCCACTATAAGCTCCTAGACCAATACTAGAGCTTTTTTGAAGTAATACAACAATTACAATAAGCACTGCTAAAACAAATTGAACTATTAAAAGTGTAGATGTCATAATCTATAATTCCTTTTTAAAAAATGGTGTCTATTTTATCTAAAACTTGTTAAAATAATGTTAAAAAAAAATCAAAGAGATAAATGGAACTTAAAAATCAATTCTCAAAATATGCAAAAGAGTATAAATCATACAATATTATTCAGCAAATCTGTGCAAAATCTTTAGTTCGAGAGCTTAAATCTAAACCAAAAAATATTTTGGAATTAGGTTGTGGAAGTGGACAAATTTTTTCAAATGTAGATTGGGAGTTTGATAAATATTTAGCAATTGATGGTTCAAAACAGATGTGTGAACTTCATCCAAAAGCAAAAAATTTAATAGTAAAATGTCTAAATTTTGATAGTAATGAATTTTTTGACGAGATAAAAAAACAAAATTTTGATATGGTAATATCATCTTCAGCTCTTCAGTGGTCAAATGATTTAAAAAAAATAGTAGAAGAGTTAAGCAAAATTACTAATGAAATAAATGTTGTTTTATTTACTTCAAATACTTTTAAAACTATTCAAAATATTACAAATCAAAAATCTCCAATCTTAGATGAGAAAATTATAAAAGAGGCTTTTTCTAGCTATTTTTTTTGTGAATTTGAAACTATTTCTTATAAATTAGAGTTTGATAATAAAAAAGAGCTTTTTGATTATATTAAAAAATCAGGTGTTAGTGGAAAAAGTGAATTAAATTTTGAAAAGGCTAAAAAATTGTATAAAGAGTATAATTTAAACTATTTAGAGTTTGAAGTTATTTTTGTTAAAACAATCTCTAAATTATAGAGTTCATATCTTATATATTTAAAATTTTCACTATCTTCTATTGATGATAGTTTTGTAAGCTCTTCTAAAACTCGTGAGCTTTCTTGAGCTCTCTTAAAGTTTGCTATTAAAATTGAGTTTAAATCTTCTCTATTTTGTTCACTTTTTATAGATTCTCTTAAAACATCATTTTCTACATCTCTAGTTTCAAGAAGCTCATAATAGTTTTTAGTTCGTGCAATGTGTCTTAAACTTTTTAACTTTGTAGAAATCTCTTTATTATTGTAGATATATCTAAAAATATCTTCTACAACTCTAATTCCCTCTCTAAGTCGATTTAGATTTGCGTCAATTAGTCTTAAGTGATTTTTATTCATATTGTAGAGTATATATAGGGTGTGAACCCTATATATTATTCGTTGTTTTTCATAATTCCAAGAATTTGAAGAAGCGATATAAATAGATTAAAGAAATCTAAATATAGTGAAAGCGCAGCTTCAACTGGAGAGTCATAATTTCCTTTGATTATATTTTGTGTATCATACAAAATAAATGCAGAGAAAAGTAAAGCCCCAACACTTGCAATTACTAGTTGCATCATTGATGATTGGATGAATATATTTGATATACCAGCAACAATCATTATAATAAGTGCAATAAATAAGAATTTACCCATAAAAGAGAAATCTTTTTTAGTAGTCATAGCAAACATTGAAATTCCACCAAATGCAATTGATGTCATTAAAAATGCTTGACCAACTATACTAGCACCACTAGGCATCGCAAAAATTGAAGTTAATAATGGTGCAATTGTAAGACCTGTTATAAATGTAAATGCAAAAAGTACTGCTAAATTTACACCAGGAGTGTGTTTTACTCTAGGAATTACAAAAAAGATAAGCCCTAATTCAATTGCAAATAAAACCCACATCATAGGACCTGCAATATAGTTTACAATTCCTAATCCAATGTATGCTCCAGCAGTTGCTGCTAGAAGTGAACCAGCAAAAAGTTGATAAGTAGCTTTTAAAAAGCTCATTATATATGCTTGTTGTGATGATTCATTTGAGTAACTATTTGTCTTATCTGTCAAATAATCTCTATTGTACATATTCTTTCCTTTTTATTATAGTTTTAAAAACTTGATTTATATAACACTATTTATAATGTTATATTTAAGTGATTATAGTATAAAAAATTAGTAAATAAAAGATTAATAAAATAAAATTCCCAAATTTAACCAAACATTAAGCTTAACCTCTTGACAAAACAAAAAAAAGGCACTATAATTCCCGTCCAATTTGACCAGCAGGTTAAAATTAGAGTTCT
>Ga0265294_10002499_pt1 | contig 24113 bp, 33 predicted proteins | sample MunlanPumphouse3_FD_192504 | JGI IMG/M metagenome (GOLD analysis project Ga0265294, IMG submission 192504) | Groundwater microbial communities from a municipal landfill in Southern Ontario, Canada - Pumphouse #3 | ecosystem: Environmental > Aquatic > Deep subsurface > Groundwater | place... | reverse complement strand
GATATAGACTCTTTTGCCGCTAAACTCCAAAACCTGCTCCATGCTCTTGTAAAAACTGATTAAGGGCGATTTTTAGCTCCGTCGTCGAGACATCTTCGGTACGCGGAAGGTAAAGCACTTGGCAATGCTCATGCAAAAAGTCAAATTTCCCTTCCCAATCGCTCCCCATCGCAAAAATATCTATTTCGTGTTTTTGAATGTCAATTACTTTTTGCTCCCAGCTCTCTTCGGCAATTACCTCACTCACACATTTGATATTGCGTACGATCTGGGCACGTTGTTCATAAGGAATGAGCGTTTTTTTCCCTTTTAGCGCATTAAACTCATCGGTTGAAACCGCCACAATCAGCTCATTGCCAAGCTCTGCAAGACGGTTTAAGAGGTTGAGATGCCCGATGTGAAACATATCGAACGTTCCGTAGGTGATGACTCTTTTTTTTCGCATGCCATCTTCCCTCATTAGTATAAAAACCCAAAGAGCCAAAGGGGGATTTTATTTTTATTTTCGGTGAAGTCGGTGTCTATCACCAAATAGGAGTTTGGCATCTCTTTGATTTGAGCAAAGGATTTTCCCTTTCCTCCGACTTCAAATGTATGGCGATTATCGACCACAAAGTCACCTCTTTCACTCACTTCTACTGTGTACAAAGCTTTCGTTTGCGATACAAAAAAGGTCTCTCGTAGAGTTCCGAGTTTTGATTCTGCGGTAAAAGTATAAAACATGTTTGTATTATTGAGATAGAGTTTTTCAGGTTTGCTTAGTTTTGTAATCCCTTTTTTGCTACTTGCTACGATGTTTAAAAGTCCCCCTTTCTCAAGATGGTGTAGATAGGCATAGAGTGTATTGCGACTTACTTCTATATTCGCCGCGACTTTTGTGATGTTGAGCTCAAATGGATTGGACTCACTTATTATGAGGAGAAGTTTTTTAAGTTTATTTGTAAAACTTGATTTAACAAGCCCAAGATTGACTAGATCTATATCAATAGTTTGGTTTATTACGGCATTTAACTGTCGCAAGTATTGGTTTTGGTCTTTGAAATAAAAAGGATAGTACCCAAATGTGAGATACTCTTGCATGTGTTCAAGTGGCAAGAAATCCTTTTGTAGGTCATCTGCTATCTCAATATGATGTTTTAGAATCTCATGAAGGGTAAAACTTGGAAGATGCAGCTTCAACTTGAGTTCCAAAAACTCTCTGTAGGAGAGCCCATTCATGGGGTAAAGAACCACTCTTCTGCTTAGATCAGCCTGTGAGTTATAGATGGATACGGCACATGAGCCTGTAAAGATTACTTTGAGTTTTGGATAAAAATCATAGATGGCTTTTAAATCAAGTGAAAATTTTTCATATTTATGTATCTCATCAATGAGAAGAAATTCCCCACCGATTTTGACGAACTCTTCAGCTAATTCTATGAGTTTGATGGTGACATTGGTTGGGTGGTCGTAAGAAAAATAGAGCGATTTATAGCTTTCACGGCTTTGTTTTAGTTCTTGTAAATATTGAAGTAATAGTGTCGTTTTTCCCACACCTCTAGCACCGACGATGCCTATCATCTGCGAGTCAAAATCTATCATGTGGTACAAATATCTTTTGTACTCACTTGTAATCTCTTTAAGGATTCTTTTTTCCAGTTTCCGAAGATTTTCTAACATAATGAGCCTTATTTGTTAATTGTTTTTGAGCATTTTATATAAAAAGTGTTTAATATGTTGATCAATTTTAGTTTTGTTTTACTTAATTTATTATTATTCCAAGTGGCTCAAACGAAGCGGTGTCGCAAAATTCAAATCGCAGCAGGCACGTTTGCCTAAAACATCATCCAGATATTTCGGATGCAGACCGTTGCTTGGGCGCACGCTTTTGATGTTTTGCTCCGTAAAGATTTCCCCCTTTTTAATCGGCTCACTCACATAGAGACTACGGCAAAAGCGGCGGTTGTGTTCTCTCTTTTTATTGAGCGTGTAATCGACTTTTCCGAGCATTTTTTCGGTGTCGCGCACCGCTTGTACCATCGCTTTGAGCTCTGCTTCATCGAGCGAAAAGGCTTGGTCGGCGCTTGGGATAGATTTGTCTAAAATGAAGTGTTTTTCAATCACGCGCGCACCAAGACTCACTGCTACGACGGGAGCGACGATGCCTAAAGTATGGTCGGAAAAACCGCTTAGTACGCCGAAACGTTGCGCCAAATCGGGAATCATGACAAGGTTGGCATCTTCAAGCGGAGCGGGGTAAGCGGAGGTGCATTGGAGTAAAATGATGTCGTGATTGCCCTCGGCTTTGCAGATGCGCACGGCGTCTACTATCTCCTCCTCGGTTGCCACGCCCGTAGAGATTATCATAGGTTTACCCTTGCTTGCAGCGTAGCGGATGAGTTCGTAGTCGGTTATCTCAAACGAGGCGATTTTATAGGCAGGCGGGCTGAAGTTTTCTAAAAAATCAACGGCGGTTTTGTCAAACGGGCTTGAAAAACAGAGGATATTTTCCTCTTTTGCAGTGGCAAAAAGCTCCGCATGCCACTCCCACGGCGTGTAGGCTTTTTCATACAAAGCGTAGAGGTTTTGGTCGTCCCAAAGCTTGGTTCCTTTGATGATGAACTCTTCGTTGTTGGAGTTTAGCGTGATGGTGTCGGCACGGTAGGTTTGCAACTTTATGGCATCCGCACCTGCACGAGCAGCGGCACGAATGGTCTCTTTTGCCGTCTCTAAGCTTCCGTTGTGGTTGGCAGAGAGTTCGGCGATGATAAATGTGCCGTCTTTAGTAAAATCAAAAGTGCCTATTTTCACTTGCTAACCTTTAAGAGTGATTGTAGTTCGAGGAGCGAGTCTATCTCTGCATGTGCCTGAAACTCCGCGGGTTTTTGCGCATCTCTAAACATCCCCTGCGAGATGCGTACGCTCTTAAACCCGAGTTTTTTTATCCCCACGAAATCTTTGTTGACATTATCGGCAATATAGACGATCTCTTCATTTTTTACCCCCTCTAACTGCGCGATTTTTAAGAAACAGTAGGGGGAGGGTTTGGCGTGGATTGTACCGTATCGGTGGGTAATAAAAGCTTTTTTCACCCGATTTTGCAGCCCCAAGGCTTTGATTTTTCTCTCTTGGACAAGTTTGTTGCCGTCCGTGACGATATAGAGCGGAATGTTTTGCTTTTCGTAATATTTGAGCATCGCCTCGGCATCGTCGTTGAGGCAAATCTTTGGCATGTGACTTCGGTAGATACTCAGCGCTTTTTTCACATTTTGTTTGGAGGTAAAACCAAAATGTTTTAAGGCGTTATCAAAGACTTTTCCTCTGCCGTCACGCTCTAAAATCTCACACATCTTTGCAAACATGGCATGTGGGTTTTCTGGCATGTAGTGGTGTGCTACCGCCATAAAACCGCTTAGAACATAAGTGCTCTCATCATAGAGCGTATCGTCTAAATCAAAGACTATTACCTTAACTTTCAAAGTAGCTATCCTCTTTGTTTTTGCGCACTTGGCGAATGATTTTTTTAGAGATATGTACCTCAAAATCTTCCCCCTCTGCCTCTTGCAAAAACCACAAAAAGCTCTTTAATCCTACATATTCACTCAAAGTTGAAGCCCCTCCGAAACGAGCATTGCACTCGATGAGAAAGGAGCCATTTGCATTTTTTAACACTTGAAGCACGCTATGCCCTTGGATACCATGGCATGTGACAAACTCGGCAGCTCTTTTCGCGAGCGCCTCATCGTGCACGATGGTCGTTATCTGCGATTCGCCATCCACGACCACATCGCGCGAACGCACCACAACCCCTCTACATGCCATGAACCTATCGACATAACAATCGATGCTATACTCTTTGCCCTCTATAAAAGGCTGAAATATCGGCTCTTGAAGCTTCATGGCATGTGTGAGGGCTTCTGCTTTTGAGACATTACATGCCATGCTCTTTGCCCCCGCGCCGAAACGCTCTTTGACTACAAAACTTTTTGCGCTTAGGGTTTGTATATCGAGTGTTGACGGTATCGCCCAAGTACATTTGTCTTGTTCGTAAAAGCGGAGTTTGTCGTAGCAAAAAAGTACGGCATCTTCATCGGCGACAAAAACATTGATTCCCTCGTCTTTCAAGGCTTTTTTGTGTGCGGCAAAAAAAGGGAGTTCTGCGTCGCGCGTGGGGATGATGGCGCGAATGGCGTGCTCTTTTGCGTAGGAGAGGAGCGTCTCAAAACGAAGCTCTTCGAGTCGCGGCATCTGCCAAAAACTATCGACAAACTCATGTCCGAGTGCATCGGGGTTCGTATCGCCCCCGATAATGCTAAAAGTAGAATCAAAAGCATCTTTGGCGCGTCGCACCGTTTTTATGAGCGGAATTTTTGCACCGATACTCGTGATGAGGATAGCTTTTTTCATGGCATGCGGCTTTGTAGAAGTTTTGCAAACTGTTTACACGAGAATTTTTTAAGAACGCCGTACCCTTTTTGCTTTAAAAAACGTCGCATATACTTTTGGTTTTTGGCGGTTTGTACTGCTATAAAAGGGGTTTGGAGCGCATAAAGCTCGTTGGCAACGCCGCTTGGGGAGATGATGGCTAAGCGCGCTTCCTTGGCGAGGCGTGCGAAATCGGTTGTTTGGACATGGAGGTTTATGCGGGGGTCGGCGGTTGCGAGAGCTTGGAGCTCTGCAAGGTTTTTGTTGGCATGTGTGGTGACGATGTTGACATGCCAAGAAAAATCTTCGGGGAGGCATGCCAAGATTTTAAGGCTCAAGTTTTGCGTATCGGCACCCCCCATGGCGATAAGGAGAGTGTCGCTTTTTGCAACCTCTTTAGTGTCTAAAAACTCATCGCGCAGGAGCGTGTATTTCGCGCCGCATTGAAGCAGACACCCTTTGGGCACGAGGTGTTTGTAGCGCTTTTTTTGGGCGTAGATATTGTGGTTGAGCAAAATGTCGCAAGAGTGTTTTTCGTAGGTGTCGTCAAGCACCATAATCGTAAGAGAGGGGTGGGCGCGTTTGAGGGTTTTTTCAAAACGAAACCCCAACTCGTAGTGGTCGATGATAAGCAAATCTATGGCATGTGCGCCGATAAGCGCGCCGAGTTCTTCAGCGCTGTTTGTGTCTAAAGAGTGCACTTTGTAGCCGTTTTTTTCTATCTGCGCATCGAGATTGCCTTCAAGCGGACGCGTGGCAAAAGCAACGGAATCGGCGGCAAATCTTCGTGCGAGCACCAAGTCGCGCATCACGTGCCCCGTGCCTAGGGTGCTTGAAGTGTCGCAGCGGATAAGAATATTTTTAGAGGGCATTACCAGATTTTACTAAAGTCAAACGGCGCCGTTTTGCCGCATTCTTTGAGGGTAAAGGGTACTTTCTCGTCGCTTGCATCGAGCATTTTGACGTAGCGCCCCTCGTGAAGGCGGTACACCTTGGCATGTCTTTCGTCGGGATTGACGATCACGTAGTACTCCACCCCCTCTTTTTCATAAAGCTCAAATTTGAGCCCCGTATCTTTTTTGGCGGTGGATTTCGAGAGCACCTCAAAGATGATTTTGGGGGCTTTGGTGATGTAGGCGTCATGTTCGGGTGTGTGGCAGATGACGCTGTTGTCGGGCTGAACGACGGTGTCTTCGCTTATTTTCCAATCTACGGGAAGAAGGGCTTGACATTTTTCGCATCCCTCAAAGATTTCATCTAAAAATCTGCCGATCTTGTTGCTGATTTTTTGATGCTGAATCATCGGCGCAGGGGACATAGCATACGCCACGCCGTAGATTAACTCCCAGTTTTGGGTATCCCAATTTTTATAATCATCGTAGGTATAATGCGGTAAATCTTCAAGTCGTAGTGCACCCATCGTAGCTCCTTTTGTATAGGGGCGATTATACACCCTTTTGTTTTAAACTTTCATAGAGCAACTCCGCGCGCTCCCAGTCCTCTTCATCGTCGATATCCTGTACCAAATAGCGGGGTAAAACGATGGGGATGGAGTCTTTGCCGAAGATGATCTCTTTGGAGCTTTTTGTTAAATCGTTCCAGTAAAACTGCCCCGCGTCTTGGTAGGCAGTCTCTAAATCTTGGCTGCGTTTTGCAAAGTTTTCTCTCCAAAACATCTCGCAGCGACCCTCTTTGGTGATCTTGAACGTGCGTTGGATCGGAAAGGGCATAGAAGCGGCGCTAAAGGCGTATTTGGCATCGGAGTTTTTGAGTTTAGTAAGTCCCTCTTTAAGGTACTTGGGGTCTAAAAAAGGGGCGGTGGCGTAGATGGTGCAGAGGGTATCGAACTCTCTGCCGCTTTGTAGGAGCCAAGCCGTGGCATGTGCGATCACCGCTCCCGTGCCCGTGAAATCATCACTTAAATCTTTGGGGCGCATAAAGGGCACGCTTGCGCCGTATTCGCGGGCGATTTGCGCTATCTCGGCATCGTCGGTGCTTACCACCACCTCGCTAAAAAGCCCGCTTTTGAGTGCCGCTTCTATGGAGTAGGCGATGAGCGGTTTGCCGTGAAAAAGTTTGATGTTTTTGCGGGGGATCCTTTTACTGCCGCCGCGCGCGGGGATGATCGCTACGGCGTCCATTAGAAACTGCACCCTCGGTGTTTGTAAGATTCAAGCACCTCTAAAAGGGTGTCGGCAACCTTTACGGCATCATCGAGATTCATCCCTTGATGGCAGGGGATAGAGAGTTCGCTGCGGTAAAAATCTTCCGCGACCTCAAGGCGCGTTTCACCGAATTTTTCTTTGTAAAACGAGTTTTGGTAGATCGGTTTGTAGTGTACCTGCACCCCCAAGCCTTTGGCATGTAACGCTTCAAAAATCTCCTCTTTTACGCAATGGAGCGAGGGGTTCAGCAAGATGGGGTAGAGGTGGCGCGATGAGCGGATATTTGCATCGAGCTTTACCGTAGTGAAGAGTTTATGCCCGTTAAACCGTTCGTCGTAGTAACGCGCTATCCTCTCGCGTATCTCTAAAAAACTATCCAAGCGACCCAGCTGCGACCGCCCAAGAGCCGCGGCAAATTCGGTAAGTCGGAAGTTGTAGCCGAGGCTTGGCATGTCGGAGTTCCACAGCCGTTTTTTTACGACTCCGTGGGAACGGATAAGACGAAGTTTGCATGCCAAAGCTGCGTCGTCGGTGGTGATGCACCCACCTTCGCCCGTCGTGAGGGGTTTTATGGCATGAAAACTAAAGATGCTCATGGGGGCAAAACTGCCCGTTTTTTTGCCGCCTATGGCGCTTCCAAACGCGTGGGAGGCGTCTTCTATCACGATAAGGTTATGTTTTTTTGCCAGTTCCAAAATCTTCTCGATTGCTACGGGTTTGCCCGCAAACGCGACGGGTACGATCGCTTTGGTTGTGGGGGTGATGAGCGCTTCTATCTTGCTCTCGTCTATGTTGCCGTCCAGCCGCACGTCGCACCAGATCGGTTTCGCGCCGAGTGCTACGAACATATTTGCGGTTGCAACGAAGCTGATAGGGGTAGTGATGATCTCGTCCCCCTCGCCGATGCCGCATGCCATGTACGCGGCTAAAAGGGCGGAGGTGGCGGAGTTGAAGGTTATGGCATGTGCCGAGCCGATATACTCACAGATCGCCTCTTCAAAGAGTTCTACCTCTTTGCCTTGGGTGAGGTGGGAGCTTTGCAAAACACGGACTACCTCGTCGATGTCGCTTTGGTCGATGCTTTGGCGGGAGTAGGGGATCATAGCTCTTGGGTTTTTGTTTGGCTTATTTTTTCCAAAAGCTCTTCGCGGCTGAGCCAGTGGGTGTTTTTTTCGGAGCTGTACTCAAAACCGCAGGGGACTTTTACACCTTTTTCGCCGAGCGCATTGGTCGTAAACTCGACCTTTTGGGCAAATTGTATGGTGGGTTCTATGACGTAATGGTCTTTAAACTCTAAGGTCAAATGTGCGTCGTTTTGGGGGCACATCACCTCGTGGAGTTTTTCTCCCGGACGGATACCGATGATCTCTTGTTTAAGGTTTGACGCCATGGCATGTGCCATCTCGCTCATCTGCATCGAGGGGATTTTGGGCACGAAGGTTTCCCCGCCGTGCATCCGCTCAAAGCTATTTATGACGAAATCCACCCCCTCTTGCAACGTAATCCAAAAGCGGGTCATGTTGGGGTCGGTGATGGGTAGCGATGCAGCACCGGAGTCGATGAGTTTTTGAAAGTAGGGCACCACCGAGCCGCGCGAGCCCAAAACATTGCCGTAGCGCACGACGCTAAAGCGGGTAGAAGCTTTACCGATGATGTTGTTTGCCGCGACGAAAAGTTTGTCGGAGGCGAGCTTGGATGCGCCGTAGAGGTTGATGGGGCTTGCCGCTTTGTCGGTGGAGAGGGCGATCACTTTTTTGACTCCGTTGTCGATACAGGCATCAATGACGTTTTGCGCACCCATGATATTGGTTTTGATACACTCCATCGGGTTGTATTCGGCGATGGGAACATGTTTGAGCGCCGCGGCATGGACGACGAAATCGACGTCACGCATCGCTTTTTGCAGCCTCGGCAGATCGCGCACGTCCCCTATGAAATAGCGCATCGCTTTGTCGTTGAAGCGTTGTGCCATCTCATACTGTTTGAGTTCGTCGCGGGAGTAAACGATGATTTTGTTGGGTTTGTAGCGTTCTAAGAGGGTTTTGACAAACTGCTTGCCGAAGCTCCCCGTACCGCCCGTAATAAGAATATTTTTATTGTTAAACATGCGCCGCCTGTATTGTTTGTGTACTAAATTTCTTGCATAAACTAGACCCTGAATCAAAACAAGCGTAGCGCTCGCAACGCGATGTTTCTTTAGGGTTCAGGGTGACGACAGTTTACCACTCCGTCATTCCGTGCTCGACACGGAATCTAGTTTATGCGTTACTCAAGATGCCTGTTATTGATTTTCCGAATCGATCATCATCTGCAACGAAGCAAACTGCGAGTTGATCTGATTAATGATCGCATCGTACGCCGCAAAACGCGCCGCCATCGTATCGTAGCGCACATTGAGCGATTCAAGTGCGCTTGTTCTGCTTTGGGCAAGGTTTTTTGCCTCGGTTTCAAGCGAGGTTTCGTAGTTGCTCAAAAGTTTGCCGCTGCCCGTGTACTCTTCGAGCTTGTTGTTGATAAGGTCGAAAAAGCCGTCGGTCGGGTTGTAATCTTCATCGTAAGCACCTGAGAACAGCTCTTTCATCCCCTCGGGATCATCGTTTAGCTTCTTTTCGAGGTTTGCCGTATTGACGCTGAGTTTGCCGTTTTGATCGACGTCGAAGATGTAGAGCATCTCAGGCTCCCCCGCAAGGTTGGTCGTCTCTGCCCCAAGCCCCGTGAGCGTCTGCCCGCCGATATTCATAGATGAGAGCATCGAACCGAGTTCGCGCGAGATAGATTTGACGAAACTGTCGTTGTTAAACACACCCTCTTGCCCCGTTTCGGTATCTGCCAAGGTCATATCGCTAATGTTGGAGATCAGTTCGTTGTAGGCATCGACAAAGTTTTGCACTTCATCGACGATATTTTGGGTCTCGAACGAGATATTCACGTTTGCGCTGTCACCCTCTTTTTTCAGAGTGATATTAAGCCCCACGGCGATATCGTCGATGGTGTTGGAAGCGCGCGTCATCGTGATGCCGTTGTAAACAAATTCGGCGTCGGCAGCTTCTTGTACTTTTTTGTAGCCGTTGGGATTTGTGGTTTCTTCGTAGGGGGTCATCAGTTCGCTTGCGAGCAACCCGTCGGTATCGCTGATAGTGAGCGCATTGGCAACACCCGTTTCTTTGGAAGAGACGATCAAGTTATAAGCACCTTCCCCCGTTTTTAAGATCGAAGCAGAAAAGTCGTCGCCTCCCGCATCGGTGATCGCTTGGGCTAAATCTTCAAGCTTCATGGATGCATCGTAGGCAATCTCTACGCCGTTGATATTGAGCACGCCGCTTCCGGTTGCGATAGGGGTGGTGTCTCTGTCTGCCATAGCCCCAAATTGCGTGACGTCTTTTTTGGCAAGTTTCGTCGTTTCAAGGGTAAACGATTCGATGTTGGTTCCTGCATCGACCGTGACGATCGCATCGCCGCTGACGTCTACTTTTTTTGCCGCAAAAATAGTGTCGTCGCTTAGAGCCGAAGCGCTCCCTTTGAGGGTCGTCATAAACGAAGAGAGGAGCGAATACGCTTCTTGTTTTTGTTTATTGAGGTCTATTTTGGTATCGAGCGGGGTGATGATTGCCGATTTGTCCGCTTCTTTGAGTTTGTCGATGATATCCGCAGTTAAAACGCCTGAACCTATCCCGAGTGAAGTGATATTCCCTGCCATGATTACATCCTTGTAATGAAAAATTTACTCTATATCGTCCGATTCGCTATTATATTTAAATTTGGTTTTTTTTCCTAAAGATAACGGCGCATTTGCCGATTTAGCGAATCAGAACAAGGAAAAAGGATACGTTGATGTACGGAAGTGCCGCACATAATATCTATGCGCAAAACAATATAAGCGTCGAATCGCCCCAAAAGCTTATAGAGATGCTCTATGAGGGTGTTTTGCGTTTTAACGCTCAGGCGAAAAAAGCGATCAAAGACGAAGATATAGAGAAAAAAACCTACTGGCTTAACCGCTCGATCGCCATCATCACCGAGCTTCTTGCCTCGCTTGATCGTACGCAAGGGGACGTGGGGATCTACCTCGACGGATTGTACAACTACCAGATCGGGCTTTTGGCGCAGGTAAACATCACCGACGATATCGAGAAACTCGACGAGGTTTCTAGCGTATTTCGCGGGCTTTTAGAAGCATGGAGGGAAGAGACGAATGTGGCTGAATGATTTAGAGATAGCGATTATAGAAAGAGACGCCGAGAAGATCGGCGCGCTGATGCAGACGACCCCCGAGTTTAACAACATCCAAGAGATCCAAAAAGGGCAGTATCTCCTCGCGGAAGCCGCCAAAGTGATCTACGAACTCAAAGAGGAAACCGCCGCGGTTATGCAAAAACTCAAAAAAAATATCGAGTTTTTAAAATCCACCTCCGAAAAAAAAAATTCTAGATTAGACGTGAAGTTCTAACGCTTCTTCGTTATCCCAAACCGCAAGCTTCGGATGGTGTAGTCGCTGACCACGGCGCCTTTGCGCATCGTGAGGATATGGGTGATCGCGTCGGCGATGTCACATGCCAAGAGCTTTTCCTCTTCCGCCTCGCTCACCCCAAAACGCAGCGCTTCGTAAAAATCGGTTTGGGTCATGTCGGGGTTGATGTTGGTGACGCTAAGGTTACTTTTGCGCGTCTCCTCAAAAAGTGCGTCGCCGAACGCTTTAAGCCCCGCTTTGGTCGCGCCGTAAACCCCCGCAAATTTGCTTGCCCGCAGCGCTTCGATGGAGTTGATGTTGATAAGATAGCCGTCGTTTTGTTTAAGGGAACGCAAAAGGGCGTTGGTAAGAAGCATCGGGGCGGTAAGATTTAAAAAGGTCATCTGCATGATGGTCGCACTACTTAACTCTTCGTGCGGCTCAAACCGCCCGAATCCCGCGCAGTTTACGAGTATGCTCGGGTTCTCTTTTTTAAGTGCTTCACATGCCAAGAGGGTTTCTTTCTCGTTTGAGAGATCGGCTTGGTAGGGGAAAAAGTTTGCATCCGTAAAATCTTCGCTCAAGATGCGGCGGCTCACTCCAACCACGCGGTAGCCAAGTGTTAAAAGTCTTTGGGTAATCGCCTTGCCGATGCCGCTTCGCGCTCCCGTGACGATTGCCGTTTTCATAGTCGTTTCATTCTTCATAGGGCGGATTATAGCACACCTCTTAAAAGTTGTATTTCACAGAGTAAATCATACCGTTTTGGTAGAGTGAGAGTCCCAGTTTTTGGTAAGCGTAGCGGTACTGCATGCCAAGATCAAGCGCATCGGTTGCGCGGAAAAAAAGGGCGATGTCGCCATTGAGCCCCCAGCTTGCACCGTCTCCTATTTTTGTGCCGTCGCTTAGCATGTAGTGCTCTTTAGCGCGTTCAAACTCCACCTCGTGCCACTGAAAAGCGTACCATTTTTCGCCCAATGCCTCAAAATCGTAGCGCCAGAACCAACCGCCCATATAGCCGTTTTCTCCGTCGTAGTAGGTGCTGCGTTGGTAGTGTGCGGTAAGAAACGCTCGGGCAAAAAGCCCCCCGTTTGCGTAGGCATACCCCAGCCCGCCGATAAGGTTGTTGACGTAAAACGTCTCCGATTCAAAATGGTAATCTTGGATGTAAACGCTCCAGCCGTTTGAGCCTAGGTTATAGTTAACGATCCCCTTGGCAGAGATGCGCTTCTCCTTGGGTGTTTCTGCCTCCCAAGAGCGGGTCGGATTTTCCAGATCGACAAAGGCGTAAACGCTTCCCCATTCCCAAAAAGCGCCCCCTTCAACCTCCAGATAGGCAAAATCTTCTCTGGCAGGCTCATTCTCGACCCTGTGGCTCCAATCCAAATAATTTATGCTTGTATTGAAAAAGCTATAAGAGGGCTTTTGCAACTCAAACGCGCCGAGTAACCCGACACATGCCAACAAGATGATGATTTTTTTCACGAACCGTTTCCCCGAATTTTTTTGCAATGCTAGCAAAAAATCGCTTTGGAATTCTCTTGGATGGAGGGATGGTTCTTAGCGAGGTTAAAGCCTCACCTCCCGATGTATGGCATGTTGAGTATTTTTGGAGGTGAGGTTTGAGCTTAGGAAAAAAGCTTCTTTTTCCACGCAGATTCTCGAAGCGTTTTTGTGTCTATCTTTCTATCTTTCCACATCCCTGCAAACGAAGAAAGAGATTCTTTTTGCGACGTGCCGTCTTCGATTGTTTCTATCTGAACATCCTCTTTTTTAAAAGAGGCTAAAAACTCTAAAATTTTTTTGGAAATCGATTCATTTTTAGTGTTTATAGAGATTTGCATCGTGTTTCCTCGCATAAATGATTTTGGATTATAACACAAGTGAGCTATACAACGTGCTTGAGCCTCATATCCTTCAAACGAGTGTCATCGTATTGATGGGCACGATAAAAAATCATGCACTCTTTAAAATAAGCGGAATATCTATCTCGTGAGGGTTTTGTTTTACATTTAAAATTTCGATCGCTACAACCTCGTCTTTGTCGTTGTAATCGATGATGACATCTTTTGATTTTTCTTCACTCTCTACAATCGTGTCGGATGACAAAATAACATAAAGTGAATCCGTTTGGGGATCGTATTTAATTTTCATCTTTACAACCTTTTTTTCTCATATTTCTATCAAAATAAGCCGTTACGATTTTCATATGCAACGGATTGACCACAACTTTAATGCATCGATTTGCTTCCGATGCAATGAGAGCAAAATAATGTTCTTCGACCTCGGAAACCATGTGATACGAAGAGGGAGATTCAAGAGCCGTTTGAATCCACTCAATCTTTATGCTTCTCGCGTTCATAACATCTATGGCATGTTGTGTCAGTTCGTATTTCATGCGATGATTATACCGATAATAAGAAATAAATTGAATAAGCCAAAGTTTGTAGCGGTGTGTGTTCTTGAAAACTACGGGGATGATTTTTGTGAATTTGAAAACGATGCGGCAAATTTTGCTTATGAATACGAGTATATAAAAACGCACGATTTGTCTCATGTTTTTTGCGAGATAAAAGAGTTTTTGGTTGCGTATAAAATCTTGTGTAAAAACAGCGACGACGAAATGCCTCTTTGGTATGAAAGGATGCCGAAAAATTTAGAGTTTTAAAATAAACTCCTCTATCTCCTCGAGCGGTTTGCGCGAGTGTTCGTTGAGTCGGTAGCGACAATCTCGATAATCGGCACAAAAATAGCGTGCGATATCGTACTCGTTTTTTCTGTAAAACGGGTCGCTAAAGGTATATAAAATCTCCATCATAGCCAAAACATCGCCGTCGTTTGCAAATCGAGAAGCGTGAATAGAAACCCTCTGTTTTTTCGAGTTTGTGCGAATCTGCTCTATCATAGCTTTTATAGCTCTATTCGTTTCTATCGATGCATGCGGAGCAAAACACTCCTCTACCAAAGCAAGCGCTTGCGTTAACATGTTTTTTTTCTCTTCGTAGGGGTAAAATCTCTCGTCATAAAGGGATTTTCCCGCTTCAAAACGCGAGACTATTTTATGGGCAATATGGCGGGCGAAGTCGTAAGATGTCTCTTCGCTAAAAGTGTTGCTTAACGTTTTGAGTCGCATAAGTTTTGTAATCTGTACTTTTTGCATAAGAGTGACAGCCTCTTTGATTTGCGCGATATTTTCAAGGAAAAACTCTTTTGTCTTTTGCGGTACTACCCTTTTTGTACGAGGCATTTTTATTTTTTTACGATTAAAATGGCGAGTCGTATGCATTCTCCAATGCAGTGTCCCCTCTTGAAAACTTCTGTGGGCAAAATAACGTAAAAATCGTCCGAACGTCATCATCTTCGTATCGATCAGAAGAGTGTTCTTTTGAGAAATATCGGGACAAGGCGGTTGCATCCAAGCACCGTACCCTTTTGTGAAAAAATAGACTTTAAAAATCGCTTTTGTATAAAACAGAGGATGTTTTTTCATCTTTATCATCTCTTGTTTTTGACTCCATAACCGCACGAGAGAACCGTAGAAAAAATCATATTTTTTGTTTTGAAAATAAAAGAGCGAATCTTCTTGTTCGGAGGAGTTGCAAAATTTTGCTAAGGAATCTTTTTTGTATTTTTCCGGCAAAATGATGAATAAACCGCCTGTAGAAACGACGACGATAAATTTTTTCATGCCAAAACCTCTCTCATTATTTTGTTGAAAAATACCTACTTGTAGTAGCTTCCGTCCCAAATAGATAGCAAGAGTTTTAAAAGAGGCACGAAGATGATGGCTAGCAACACTAACCCCAGTATGCCCTCAAAAGAACCGAATATCATACGAGCAACCTTTTTTATTTGTTTTATTTTGCGACAAAAAGTAAAAACGAAGTGAAGCAAAAGGCAGGAGTTGAACCTGCAATAGTAGGCTTTCACCCTTGTGTTACCGCGTTCCTTCATCAGTTTGCTTCACTTACGAAAAGATTGTATCGTACTTTCAGAACTCTTGGCATGTAGGGGTTTGGGCTATCGGCATTGCATGACACCCACTTCTATATTTCTGAATCCTTCGCAACATCTACAATAATCTGCTCCAATACTTTTTGCATCGGGCTTATTTGGTTTTGACAAATCCAAAAAATTTCTTCGGCATCGATATCAAAGTAATGATGCGAAATAATATCTCTTACACCTTTTGCCCCTGTCCAATCTATTTGCGGATAACGGGATAGAAGTTTTTTATCTGTTAATTTATCCACTTTTTTTAAACTCTCACCAATTGCGATAAGTTGCATGCAAATTCCGTCTAACTTCTCTTTTGCGGCAGGCGAATCGGTAAAGTCGGATACGCTTTTGACGGGTCGAAAGCGCTCACCGATCGTCAAAAGCGCATCGTTAATCTGATATAAAATATTGAGGAGCAATTCCGATTTAAACAAAAAGAGCCTCGCTATCAATACTTTTTTTAAGGTATGGATTCATATTGTCTCGATAACGGATAATGTCTACATGCATGCCATACTGCTGTTCAAGGAAATTTTTAATATGTACGATTGCAAACATATCAGGAGTTTTTGTCTCAATCACAACATCAATATCGCTCTCGCTCGTTGCCTCATCTCTTACGGTTGAGCCAAAAAGACCGATACGCAAAACACCGTATTTTTGGGCTAAATGAGATTTAAACTCTTTTAAAATTGCAAGAGCTTGCTCTTTTTGCATAACAATCCCCCTTTTTCTTAAATCGTTGCATTATAACACACCGTTTACTCTCCCTCTACAATCGCGGAAGAGAATGACTCTAGTGTTTGCATTCCTTTATAATTTCCTTATTCTTCATCCAGTAAAAATCCCAGTCCTAAACCGCCAAAAAACGGCAACCAGCAATTTAGTTCGTTCGATTTTGTGTTTTTGGTTATAAAGCTGATAATGTCACTTTCTATTTCAATATCGGGAATAAAAACTACTTCATCTTCACCGATTCCTAAAAGTGCATTCTCGAGCTTTTCACACCATAGAATATAATCATAGAGTACTTTTTTGCTAATTTGAAAAGATAATAATGCTTGAATGTTGTCTTTGGATACATTAGCTTTTATCTCTTTGTATATGTTTAGCAATTCTTTGATTTCTAAATTGATATTTTCAAAAGAATTATGAACGGCTTTAATCATATTTTCTTCATTTTCATAATTTCTATTGAATATTTTTGCTTCATTTTTAATAGAGCTTGCCAAACATTCCGTGTGTCTTTGAATATCCTTTAAAATATTTTCAAAATTTACAAAATAAAGTTTTTTTGGATTAATTTCAAAGGCACTCAGTATAGGTTGTTTGCTTCGCTTAACAATTTTAATAAGTTCTATGAGTAATTTATCTTCCATAATCATCTCGTACTATTTGATTAAAAAGCAGTTACTGCTATTTTCTTCATCGTTTTCATTTTGCAAAACACTCTCTATCTCTTTTCTCAGTTCCTCTTTGTTTGGCAGGTAGAGTTGGTATTTTTGTACAAAAAGCTGGCTGTTCATGCCGTATGTCGCATACTCGACAAGAAGTTCGTCTTTTTCTTTACTTAGAATGATTCCGATAGGAGGATTGTCGCCTTCGATATTTTGCTCGTTGGCGAAGTAGCCTAGATACATGTTCATCTGCCCGATGTCTTGATGCTTGACTTCATTTATTTTCAAATCTATGAGTACAAAACAGCGTAAAATTCTGTGATAAAAGACTAAATCTACCTTATAGTGGGTGTTGTTGAGCGTAATGCGGTATTGCCGTCCGACAAAGGTAAAGCCTCTGCCAAGCTCAAGCAAGAAATTTTGTAAGTTATCGCACAACAAGCTTTCTAATTGCGTTTCGGCTATGTGGTAGGGTTCGGGAATTTTTAAAAACTCAAAAATATAGGGGTCTTTGAGGATGTCCGTGGGCTTTGCTATGAGTTGCCCGTTTTTTGAAAGCTCTAAAATCTCTTGTTTACTTTTGCTTGTGCCAAGCCTTAAAAAAAGTCCGCTCTCTTTTTGTCTTTGAAGTTCTCTAACCGACCAGTTTTCAAGCACCGTTTGGTTCTCGTAAAACTCGCGTTCTAGGGCGTCGCTGATCTTTAGAAGCTCTACGATGTGCGACCAGCTCAATTGTCCAGACAGCGTCTGGATTTTTGGAAACGTTACATAAAAAAGGCGCATTTGAAAGAGATTTGAACGACTAAAACCTTTGCCGTGCTGAAGCGTCAAGTCGCGGCTGAGCTGCTCTAAGAGACCTTTGCCGTAGCTCGCTTTGGCAGCACCGTTTTGTTCAAACTCGACAATGTATTTACCGATTTCCCAGTAGGTTTTGACAAGCTCGGTATTAACGGCGTTAAGTACTTTAACACGAGCATTTTCATACGTTTGTGAAATAGTACCGATAAGGTTTTGGTACTCGTGACTCGTTGCGATGTTGCTCATTTATTTCCCCTCCACAATCTGAATCTCTTCATCACTTAGCTCGTAAAGTGCATAGACCATTTTGTCTATCTCTTTGTCGGTTTGCTTTATTTGTTCTTTGAGGGTACAAGCCATGGTTTTGTCTTGTTCAAACATCGCTTGCCACTCTTGTTTGAAATTGCGTTCGGCGAGTTTGTCGGTGAATTTGATTTTTTTGGCTTTGGCGTACTCTTTTACGAATTCGTCAAAAGACAGCTCCTCGAAGTTTTGGAGTTTTTTCGGGAGTTTTTCTACTCCAAGCTCGTTTAGGAAGTTTTGTTTTGTCTCTTGGAGTTGTTTGTTTAGCGAGAGCATTTGGTCGGCTTTTTCTATGAAAGGGGTTTGATCCTCTAGGTTTTTTAGTTTTGGGAGGGGAAAAGGTTCTAGATATGCAGTTTTAAACCTAAAATAGCCACCTCGTAATTCAGTACTTGTATTCTGAATAAAAAGCCACATAAGTGAAGAGTTTAAAAGAGTCAAATAAAATTTATAATCTTCCTGAATTTCTAGTTTTTTAATAAAACTATAAAGTGTTGTTCCATGATAATACATGCCATCATCAAAGCTCATTTGAGATTTAAAAGCAATATCTGGAGTAATTATTTTTTGTTGTTCAACATAATCAATCCCTTGTTTTCTGCTGAATAAAAACCACTCTTTCGGATTATCAAATCTTCCCTTTTCCCGTCCACGCAAAAACGTTTCATTGGCTTTGAGATACGCATACCCTTTGGGGAAATATTCTTGGATATACGCTTCGCTCATCGCCTGGGCTTTTCCCTCCTCGATCACGTAGGGAAAGATGACGCAATATCTGTTTTGTAAATGTCCGTAGCGATTGATGTCTTCGCCTTTGAGCATCGGTTTTAAAAGTCCCTCTTCAACCTCTACGACTTGATCGAGGGCTTTTGAATAAAGCCCCTCTTTGGTTTGTAAAAGCAGATAAATTTCATCCGCGCTTGTCTGAATTCCTGTGAAAATTCTGTCAAAAACATCTTTTACGCGCAGAGGCTGTCGGTTAATTTTTTCTAAAACACGGGCGGTCTCTTGGTTGGAGAGGTTCCATTTGTCGCTGTTGAGCTTTTCGTAGTTGATGATGTCATATTCAAACGGCTTAAAAATATCTTGCGGTTTGATGGACTTAAACAGGAGCTTTTCGTTGGCATGTGAGAGAGTGACGATACAGGTGTAGGTCGAAGCGTCTTCAAAGACCATTTCACTTCCAAAATGAAGCAGACTTTCGACTGCTTTATGCTGTGCCAAAAAGCCGCGCAAACCGCTTCCGAAATCGGAGATGAGAAACTTGTGCGGCAAAATGTAGCTGAGTTTGCCCGTGGGTTTTAACATGCCAAAGCTTGCCTCCAAAAAGAGCGCGTAGAGGTCGTAGTTGCCCGTGGCGCTTTGGTATTTGGCTTCATAAAGTTTTGCTTCATCTTCATAGTTGCTTTTGAGCCCTTGGACGCGCACGTAGGGCGGATTGCCGATCACTACGTCAAAACTTCCCTCAGGAAAGGGCATGGCTAGAAGTGAATTGGCGCAGACGATTTTTTCACTCAAGTTTGTAAGCGTGCGCCCCCGTCGCGCCGTGCGTAGCCAAAGCGAGAGCCTTGCGATCTCCACCGCGTCTTCGTTGATGTCTACGCCGTAGAGGTTGTGCTCTAAGATGGCGGTTTCGATCTCGTAGTTGAGCGTGAGGTCTTGAAACGGCAGGAGCCTGTCGCGCACTCCTATGTGTTCGGCGATGAGAAACTCTAGGGCTTGGTTTAAAAACGCGCCGCTGCCGCAGGCGGGGTCGAGGATTTTTAGGTTTTCGAGCCACGCGCGGTAATCGAGGATGTTTTGTTTGTGTTTTTCTTCTGCTTTAGTGAGTTTTTTGGGGTTGGCGGGGGTGAGGGGCTCGATCAAGAGCGACAGTGCGGCTTTTTTTTCGTCGCAGAGCGTGCCTAGGGTGTTTTGGACGATGTAGCGCGTGATGTATTCGGGGGTATAAAAGACGCCGTCTTTTTTGCGTTTGCTTATCGGAGGTGCGACTTTAGTCGCACTTGTTTTGGGTGAGGCTAAAGCCTCGCTTCCGACCGTAAAATCTTCGTTTGCAAAGCCTCTTTCCATCTCCTCTAAATCGGTGAGGCTTTGCTCGAAGATGTGCCCGAGGATGTTGACGCTGATGTCGCTTGCAAAGTCGTAGTCGCTAAGTTTTTGCGCTTCCATGTCGAGTACTTCATCGTCGATGACGAGGCTCTCTAAAAGCGCATCGGGAGCGAAAAGCCCGCCGTTGTATTTGGGGATGGCGAGTTTTTCGTTGCCTTGGTTGATGGCATTGAAGTAGATTTTATAGTAGCCGTACATCGGGTTGCCCATGATGTCGTCGGCGTGGCGGGAGCGTATCTCTTTGATGGTGTTGGGGTTGAGTAGCCCGCGGTCTTCGGCGAAGAGTATGAAGATAATACGGTCGCAGAGTTTTTGGGTCAGACGCAAAAGGGTGGGTTTGTCTAGGTTGGGAGTAGATTCCGCATCGAGTGCGGAATGACGGGGTTGTGTGGCGGAACGACCCAAATCGTCACCCTGAACTTGATTCAGGGTCTTGGCATGGCATGTGAAATTATTTTTCACGATATTTTCAAACAGATGCGTTCTAAACGCGCTGAAATCTTTGTAGAGCTGCTTGCTTATTTCGTGCTCGAAGTTTTGCGACTTTTGTTTCATGGCATGCGGCAGCTCTTTGGCGATGCTCTCGAAACTTAAAATGAGGTGTAGCTTTTTAAAGCCGTCGTAGTCGAGACTAAAGAGGTGAAACTTCTCGTAGTCGGTCGCTTTTTCGACGTAAAAACGTAGTTCATTGAAGTTGCTTACGATCACGTACTTGGCATGGGAGTTTTTGGTCAGATACCCAAACGCCTGATCGGTGGCTTTGTCGAGGTTTTGGGTGTTTTGCGCTTTGAGCTCGATCACGCCCGTGACTTTGCCGCCCACGTAGATCGCGCCGTCGGCTTTTTTAGAATCGGTTTCGTTTTTGGTTTCGCGTTCAAGGTTGTAGTTTGCGGGGTCGGTGGTTTTGAGCGTGTAGCCCAAACATGCCTCAAACACGTCTTTTAAAAAACCCTCTTGGTACTCCTCTTCTTTAAACGCTTCGACCGCTTTGGTTTTGGCTAAAAAGTTCTGGTACGCCGCCCAGCGCGAAGCGATAAGCGCTTCATCTTGTTTGTAAGCGTTGAGAATAGAGTTTTGAAAGAGTGACATGCCATGAAACCTTGAAAGATAATTTTCGTTGATTTTAGCCAAAGAGGGCTTAGAGGAAAAAGATTTGGTTATGGCATGCGGCAATTTTTGAATGATTACGCTACAATTTTTTTATGAAGTTTGAATGGGATCCCCTTAAAGAAAAAATCAATATCAAAAAACATAAAGTGAGTTTTGAAGAAGCTGCGTATGTTTTTGCCGATAAACATGCCCTCAGCCTTTTTGATTCCGAACATTCGGAGGAAGAAGAGAGATGGATATTGCTCGGAAAATCTTTAAAGGCGATGATTCTTGTCGTAGTCCACACTTTTAGAGAAAAAGACGGGACGGAAACGGTGCGCATCATATCTGCGAGAAAAGCCACAAAAAACGAGCAAAAAGTTTACGAAAAAAGGTGTTAAAAATGCAAAAAGAGTACGATTTCACACATGCCGAACAAGGAAAGTTTTTTAGACCTATTGAGGAGTTGGATATCCCCATCTATCTCGATCAAGAGGTGAAAAGTTTTTTTCTCGAAAAAATCAAAAATACAAAAGAGGCTTCACTCAACTCTCTGATTAACGCTTTGTTAAAACAAGATATCGAAATATCGAAAAAATTAGCATAGCCGTAAAAGCTATGGCATGCGCTAACTTTTCTAACGCTTTTTGTTTTGTTATGCGTGAGAGTTTTTTTCAAAAGACACGCATCTGTATTTAATATATTGATTTTCTTGCAAATAATGCAAAGCACTTTTTGTCATACTTTGTTCATTCGCAACAATAAAATGAAATCCTACCGATACGTCTGCTAAAGAGTTTTCCAAGACATACTTGAAGCATGCTCCAAAAAAGCTTTGCAAATCTTTTGCGCAAATTTTGGCATATTCATTTTCTTTCCAATTTTTACATTGAATTAAAACTGTTTTACCTTTCTTGTATGCTATTAAATCCAACTTTTTCTTTTTTATTAAAGTCGTACCAAATTTTTCTAAAATCTACTTTGGTCTCATGTAAACCAATATGAAAATACTCATTGATAAAAAAAGCGATTTTGTCAAAAATGGAGTAAAAGCCTCTGTAAGCAAGTTTGATTTTTTCTACATTGAGGTCATATAAATTATAGTCGTAGTCATTTGTAATCGATGTTTCTTTATTATAAAAAAGTTCTTGCAAAACCTAGACCCTGAATCAAGTTCAGGGTGACAGAACTTTGTATTTTTCGTCATTCCTTGCGCTGAAGAAACATCACTTCGTGAGCGGTTCCCTTGTTTTGACACGGAATCTAGTTTATGTGTTACGCAAGAAGTCTATTTTCTCGATCAAAAGGATTCAAAATAATACCCTCTTGAAACGTTGCTTTTATGTAGAACGTCGTATCAAAAGAGTCTTTAAACGTTTTTTGCACCCCCCCCATGGGAACATTGCGTTTTGTTATGCGTGAGAGTTTTTACTTAGCTTCCACCAACTGCTCCAGCTCCTTTTTGTAGCGCGCAACGTCGAGCTTTTTCACCCCCGCAACCCCGCACTCGATCGCCGCGAGCGCTACCGCACAAGAAACCTCGACAAGAAGCCTTGTGTCAAAGGGTTTTGGGATGATATATTCGCGCGAAAACGCCAGCTTTGTGCCGTAGAGTTCCTCGATCTCTTTGGGAACTTTTTGTTTTGCCAAATCTGCCAAAGCCTTTGCCGCGGCAACCTTCATCTCCATCGTGATCTTCTTGGCATGTACATCCAAAGCGCCGCGAAAAATAAAAGGAAACCCGAGTACGTTATTCACCTGATTCGCAAAATCGCTTCTGCCCGTGGCGATGATCGCATCTTCTCGAACCGTGCGCACCTCATGGGGAAACACCTCGGGAATGGGGTTTGCCAGAGCAAAAACGATGGGGTTTGCATCCATGCGCGCAATATCATCAAGGGTAAAACTCCCCGGTTTGGAGAGCCCGACGACCACGTCGGCATGCTCGAACGCCTCGGAGTGCGTCAGATAGCTCGGGTGGGCAAACTCCCTTTTATGTTCGTTGAGGTCGCTTCTTCCGTTGTGCACGACCCCTTTGGAATCAAGCATGACGATGTGCTTTATGCCCAAATGTTTATACATGCGCGCGCACCCTATCGCCGCCGCACCCGCACCGACGATCACCACTTTGAGGTGCTCGAGTTTTTTGCTTGAGAGTTCGCAGCCGTTTATGATCGCCGCACTCGATATAACCGCGGTGCCGTGCTGGTCATCGTGCATCACGGGGATAGAGAGCTCCTCGATAAGGCGTCTTTCTATCTCAAAACATTCGGGCGCTTTAATATCCTCAAGGTTGATCCCCCCGAATGTGGGAGCGATCGCGCTCACGACCGAACAAAACCGATCGATACTCTCGGTATCCACCTCGATGTCGTAACTATCGAGTCCCGAGAATTTCTTGAACAAGATACTTTTGCCCTCCATGACAGGCTTTGAAGCAAGCGCACCTATGTTACCAAGCCCCAAAACAGCCGTTCCGTTGGAGATAACGGCGACAAGGTTCCCTTTTGAGGTGTAGTTGTACACGTCGTTGGGATTTTTGACAATCTCCAAGCAGGGAGCCGCGACACCGGGCGTATAAGCCAAACTCAGATCTTTTTGCGATGAGAGGGGTTTGGAACTCTCTACGGTTATTTTTCCCGGTTTTGGAACCCTGTGGTACTCCAAAGCCTCTTTGTCGTGTAACTTGTTCTGCGGCATATTTCCCTCTCTTTTATTTTCGTTCCCAAATTCGGGAGTGCGAAATCTTACGGAATAGTTTGGTTGATTGTAGCCAAAGAGGGCTTAGAGGAAAAAAAGAGTTATAGTGCGTGTTCGTATTTTTTTACGATCTCTTGGCATTGTTTTTTAAACTTCGGCAATCCGTTGCGAATAATCCACTCGACGATGGCGAGGTTGACACCTTCGTAATCATGGGCTATATAGGTTCTAACGTCGTACATCCCTTTTATGTCCCCACTCTCAAAGGCACTTAAAATATCCTCGGCGTGGGCTTGTTTGAGTTTGTTAAACTGTTCGGCGATGGCGGTTAGGTGCATGAGCATGGCGCGTCGTGATCGAGTCTGCCAAAGCCGAAGTTATGCTGCCGCTGTTGTGTACGATCTGCTCGATATAATCGATCTTTTCCAATATGAGGTAGATTTTGCTGATCGATTCTTTAGACATAAATAGCTCTGTCCAAGATAAATTTTTTACCTGTTTGGCTCATGCCGCTTGCATCGGCAAGATCCACGGGGGCACCGAGTGCGCGGGAGATTTCGGCTTGTATTTCTCGTATGCGCTTGATCGCTCCAAATCCGTAGCGGGATGCAAATTCGGGAGTCGCTTCGACGAGGATATCGACGTCGCTTTCCTCCGTCGCTTCATCGCGGGAGTACGATCCAAAAAGCGCCCTAATGAAAA
>Ga0265294_10002498_pt1 | contig 24113 bp, 21 predicted proteins | sample MunlanPumphouse3_FD_192504 | JGI IMG/M metagenome (GOLD analysis project Ga0265294, IMG submission 192504) | Groundwater microbial communities from a municipal landfill in Southern Ontario, Canada - Pumphouse #3 | ecosystem: Environmental > Aquatic > Deep subsurface > Groundwater | place... | reverse complement strand
GTTTTTTTCATTGTCTGCATCATTGTTTTCTCTTTCTTGTAACATTTAGAATTATACCATACAAAAATGCTTTTGTTAAGAGAAAATATAGCAAATTATATGGAAAAAAGGAAAAGACCAAGGAAATTACTTTACTATAATAAGGCATTGGTGGTATAATAAGGAAAAACAAGGAGAAAATTATGCAAATAGTTGAAATAGCTAAGAAGAAAGATATTAAAAAATTTATTGATTTTCCAAATAAATTATACAAGGATAATCCCTATTTTGTTCCTTGTATTTTTCTTGATGAAATGAATAATTTAAATTCAAAGAAAAATCCAGCGTATCAATATGCTGAAACCAAATTTTTTCTTGCCTATGAAGGAAAAAAGATTGTCGGCCGTATTTGTGGATTGATAAATCACGCTTATAACAAAAAGAAAAACGTAAATCAAATTAGATTTACGCGCTTTGATGTGATTGATGATCTTGAAGTGAGTAGAGCGTTAATTAACGCAGTGATGGATTGGGCAAGAAGTAGGGGAATTCATCAAATGATTGGACCGATTGGTTTTAGCGATTTGGATAAACAAGGAATGCTAGTAGAGGGTTTTGAAGAAATGAGCAATTCCTTAACGCTATATAATCATGAGTATTATGTGAAACATTTGCAGCAATTGGGTTTTCGTAAGGATGCTGATTGGGTGGAATATCAAGTTTTTACCCCTCAAGAAATGAACGAAAGAATTAGTAAACTTGCTGAAGTGATAAAAAAACGGTATGGTTATCAAGTCATCAAGGTCAAAAATGGTCGGGAAGCAAAACCATATACTCATGGAGCTTTTCATTTGGTCAACGAATCGTTTGAACCTTTATATGGTGTTGTTAAACTAAGTGAAGACCAAATCGAAGAAACAATTAAACAATTTGTTACTTTGGTTAATTTTGAATATTGTTATATTATTCTTGATAAAAATGATACGATGATTGGTTTTGGTGTTTTGACACCTTCCATTAACAAAGCTTTGATCAAATCAAAAGGTCGTCTTTTTCCTTTTGGTGCTTTAAGAATCTTAAAGGCAACAAAAAAAGGCGATGTTCTGGATATGTATATACTTGCAGTCAAACCTGAATATCAAAATCTTGGCGTCAATGCTTTGATTTTATGCGAAGGGATAAAATCAGCGATTAAAAACAACGTAAAATATGCAGAAACAGGACCAGAACTAGAAACAAATCATAACGTACGCGACCAGTGGAAAGAATTCCAGGTTCGTCAACATCGTCGTCGTCGTTCATGGATTATTGATTTTAAATAACGATGCGCTTCCAAAAGTTTAAGAGCATATTTACCAATAATAACTGCAATCCCTATCGCGGTTGCGAGCATGATTGCATTTATTGTGATGCTCGTAGCAAAGTATATCATATAGATGGAGAGTTTACTGACATTATTGTTAAGGAAAATGCAGTTGCCTTGGCAAGAAGTGAACTTGCAAGGAAAAGGCAAAAAGCAATGATTCATACCGGAGCAATGTGTGATCCCTATACTATTTCTGAAAGTAAAACATTATTAACAAGAAACCTATTAGAGGTTATTTATGAGTTCGGTTTTGGTGTAGGAATTCTAACTAAAAGCACATTAATCTTACGAGATTTGGATGTATTACAAAAAATAAATGAGCGATATAAAACAATCGTATGTTTTACCATTACCAATATCGATGATGAAATATGCAAAAAAATAGAACCTAGGTCATCATTGACGTCGGCACGTTTTGCTGCATTGCAAAAATTTCACGACGCTCATATTACGACAGGAGTTTGGTTGTGTCCAACCTTACCCTTTATTAACGATAGTGAAGAAAATATTAGAAGTATTGTTCGTAAATGTGGTGAAGTGGGCGTTTCCTATATCATTGTTTTTGAGTTTGGAACAACAATGCGTGAAGGCTCAAGAGAATATTTCTACAATTGTCTTGATCGTGAATTCCCTGGCTTGAAAGAAAAATATCAAAAAAAATATGGATTGCAATATAATTGCTTGGCATCAAACAATCAAAAACTTTGGGAAATATTCAAACAAGAATGTAATAACTTCAATATAAAATATGAATGGGAAGATATTAAAAAAATTTGGGAAGTGAAGGATACCTTTTCCCAAATCAGTTTATTTGAATAAAATACAAGACATGCATTATTGTTTTAAGTGCGCAAACACGGTTACTTTGCCTACTTTGCAAATCGTGTAGATATCAACAATCCATAGAATCACCATTCCGAAGATGATCCAAACGATTCCCGCAGCAATTTGTCCTTTTCCTAAGCGATAGATACCATAGAAAATCCCATCAAGTACGGGTAGAGCAAAAAAAAGTTTTAGTATGAACGGTAATTTGTCGAAGAAATTTATGTATTTTACCATATGAACCTCCATTTTCTTCTATATTATATCATATAAAAGCAAGGAATGAAAGGCAAAAATGGTTTAAAAAACGAGATAAAAAATTAAAAAATAAAAATTGACAATAGGCAGTAAAAGGTGTATAATACCTATGTTGTGAATTCTAGCACAACCGCACATAAAAGGTTTTAAAGAAGCGAATGTTCACCTTAGTTGGCGTGTCTTATAAAATAAATTGAGGAGGTGCTGTATAATGTATGCAATTATTGAAACTGGTGGTAAACAATATCGAGTTCAAGAGAATGATTTCATTTTTATTGAAAAACTAGATGTTGAGGCAAATGGACAAGTTGTTTTTGATAAGGTTTTGATGGTAAACGACAAAGTGGGAACACCATATGTAAGTGGTGCGAAGGTTACTGGTGTTGTTGAAAAAAACGGTAAAGCAAAAAAGATTATCGTTTATAAATACAAATCAAAAAAGAATTATCATAAAAAGCAAGGCCATCGCCAACCTTATACAAAGGTTCAAATTACTGCTATTGAAGGTTAATAATGATAACAGTCAATGTTTATACAGATAAAAGCGAAAAAATCAATGGTGTTTTTATCAGTGGCCATTCGGGTTATGATGAAAACGGAAAAGACATTGTATGTAGTGCTGTATCAACAGCTGTGTTATTAACTACTAGTCTAATTGAAAAGATATGTCCCAAATATATTTTTGAGACTGATGAAAAGAAAGTGACTATGTCATTAAAATTGTTAGAATCAAATGAAGTTAGCAACATTGCTATCGATAATTTGGTTAAATTTTTAGAAAGTGTAAAAGAAGATTACACAAAATACATTAAAATAAAATACATAAAATAGGAGGTAATCTCATGTTCAAAATAAATATTCAGTTTTTTGCATCAAAAAAAGCTGCTGGTTCAACAAAGAATGGCCGAGATTCCCATGCTAAACGATTAGGTGCTAAAAAAGCAGATGGAGAGTTCGCAACAGCCGGTTCAATTATCTATCGCCAAAGGGGAACAAAAATATTCCCTGGAACTAATGTTGGTATTGGTGGAGACGACACATTATTTGCAACCATTACTGGTTATGTAAAATATGAACGTAAAGGAAGAGACAAAAAACAAGTTTCTGTTTACGAAGCGAGATAAAATATGATATGCACTTATTTTAAGTGCATTTTTTTAACTATTTAGAAAGGAGTTAGGTATAATGTTTATAGATGATGTAACTCTATCTGTAAAAGCTGGAGATGGTGGTAATGGGGTTGTTGCCTTTCGCCGTGAAAAATATGTGCCCATGGGTGGACCTGCTGGTGGAAATGGTGGTCGCGGTGGTGATATTATTTTCATCGGTGAGGAAGGATTAACCACCTTATTAGATTTAAGATATACACGCATTGTCAAAGCAAAAAATGGCCAAAATGGAATGGCTAAAGACTGTTTTGGTAAGGATGCTGATGATGTCTATGTGAAAGTGCCAATTGGATCTGTCATTTATGATTTAGAATCAAAAAGTATCATTGCCGATATTGTCAGACATAAGCAAGAAGTAGTAATTGCAAAAGGTGGTAAAGGTGGAAGAGGAAATTCTGCTTTTGCAACACCAAGGATTCCGGCTCCAGAAATATGTGAAAAAGGTCTACCAGGCGATGAAAGACAAATCAGAATAGAACTCAAAGTTTTAGCTGATGTTGGATTAGTAGGATTTCCAAGTGTTGGTAAATCAACACTGATTTCTGCGGTTTCAGCGGCAAGGCCCAAAATAGCTGATTATCACTTCACTACGTTAAATCCTAACTTAGGCGTTGTGAAAGCCAAAGATGGCCGTAGTTTTGTAATGGCTGATTTACCAGGTTTGATTGAAGGAGCAAGTAGTGGTTTGGGGCTTGGTTTTCAATTTTTAAAACACATTGAAAGAACGAAGGTTCTAGTTCATGTAATTGATATGGCTGCTACTGAAGGAAGAAATCCCTACGAAGATTATTTGCAAATAAATACAGAATTAGAAACATATGATCCCCATTTATTGCTTCGACCACAAATTATCGTTGCCAATAAAATGGATATTGATGGAGCAAGTAAAAATTTAAAAGCGTTTCAAAAAAAAGTAAAAGATATTCCTATCATTGCTATAAGTGCTTATACTAGAACTAATCTAGATGAGTTATTATATAAGATTGCTGATGTTTTAGACTTTGAAAAGCAAAAAATAACAGAAGAAATATTTACAGACAAAGTTGTTGAATATAAATTCAAACCACAAGAAATTCCATTTATTATTGAAAAAAGTAATGATGGGGTATATAATGTAATCGGTCCGGAAATCAAAAAAATGTTCAATATAACCGATTTCAATCGTGAAGAAAATGCCAAACTGTTCGCTCGAAAGCTTAGGAAACTGGGTGTCGATATTGAACTTAGAAAATTAGGCGTTAAACACGGAGATACAGTACGAATTTTAGGGTATGAATTTGAATTTTTCGATTAATAAATAGGTGCTATTTTTTATAAAAGCATACTGGACTAAAAAAAAGAAGGATAGGTTTTATCTATATGAAAAACACTATGAAAATTGCGTTTGCAGGTATTTTAATTGCTTTAATGTTTGTTTTATCATGGACAGTTTTGGGCATGATTCCCTTAGGAGTTGCTAGCGCTACAACTGTTTTTATTCCTGTTTGTATTGGAATTATCTTTTTTGATGATTTCAAATACGCAGCGATATTTGGTTTGTTTTTTGGAATTGTATCATTGGTTCGATCATTTGTTCCTCAAGGATTTTTAGATCCCTATTTTCAGAATCCAATTGTTTCTGTTTTACCAAGACTTTTAGTTGGAATCGTTGGTTATTTGGTTTATAAAGGATTATCTAAAGTCATTAAAAATAGAATCGCGGTTTCCTCAATAACAGGAGGAACAGTAGCCCTTCTAAATACTATATTTACCATGGGAACTTTAATTTTAGTTTACTATAATGATATCAGTCAATCTTTTTCCAACAATGGTTTTACTATTTTTACAGCGCTAAAAACAATTTCGCTGTTGAACATGCTACCAGAAATAGCAATCGGAGCAATTTTAACACCAATTATTATTAAGGTATTAGACAAAATAAGCAGTAAAAATGCAAATTAAAATTCTTATTTTATGATGCACAAACAAAAACATTAAAAATATAAGTTTATAGAGGTTATCTATGAACTTTTTTTATTTTTAGTAAGAAATCTTCAGATATTTTCTTGACAAAAGTTGAAAATATGATATTATTAAAATGGTAAAACGATTTACCAAAAATTGAAATTGTATTTGTGGAGGAACAAAAAATGGATAAAGTACAAAACAAATGGCGTATATTTGCTATTTTTCTTATTGTTTTATTGGCTTTGGAGACCGCACTAATAATCGTACTGCCAAAGTTTGGCAAAGAAGAAGAAACAAACATTCAATTAACACCAGCTACAATCAGAGGAAAAGTCCTTACTGATCTCGGAGAAATGCTGTTAGCAAACATCATTGTTGAAGATAGCAAAGGAGCGACTTCACTATATACAACTAATTTTTTATCTGGATATGAAATCGAACTTGCTGAAGGTGAATATCAACTTCATTATACAAGAGGGATGCAGTATTCAACGATTACGAAAACAATAAAAGTAGAAAATTTTAAAAACTATTATCTAGAAGACATCAGATTAGTAGAATTATATAATTCAGAAAGTAAGAATTTTTATGCTGGTGATCTTCACCAACATACATTATTTTCTGATGGTACTCATAGTGTTGATCAATTAATTAGAGCAGATATTGCTGCTGGTTTATCATGGGCAGTATTATCAGATCACAATGACAATACAGGAATATCTGAATGGATGCAAGCCAATCGTGTTCCATATGACATTGTAGATGGAGAATATGTTTATTTTACTCCTCTTCCAGGAGTAGAAATTACAACTGGATATGGTCATTTTCAATCAATAGGCAGTAGTGCTGTTGTTGAACAATGGGATATTGATTTAGATTTAGGTGAAAATCCTTATGATGAGGTAGCAATAGTTGTTCAAGAGATAACAAGAAATGGGGGAATCCCACAATTGAATCATCCTTTTTCAACTGGCGGTATGGGTTTCAACAATTACAATGGATTATGGGATTTAATTGATTATTTCACAACGATTGAAATATGGAATGGATACTTTGAACCGTGTGGTTATGTTCCTCCTGAAGGAGTATTAAATCAAAATAGAAAATCGATGTTGAAGTGGTTTGAATTATTAAATGAAGGACATAGGGTGTTTGCTACTGGAGGTACTGATTTACATAGCTATAATGGCTCTTATAACCCATCTTTATATTTGGGTGAGTCGAAAGCGTATGAAAAACTATTGAAAAAAACAGGTCAGTATGCAGGAATGCCAACCACATTTGCTTATTCTCCAACCCAAATCAATACAGCGAGTATTCTTGAAGCAGTTAGCAATGGCCATACATTCATTTCAAATGGACCACTAGTGTTTGCTGATATTAGTGGAAAGACATATGGCTACACTGTATCAAAAGATGAAACAGTACTAAATGTTGAACTATTTTGTCGTGATGGTTTAGAAACACTAAATATTTATAAAAATGGAACTCAACTTAAAACAGTAAGTCTAAGTGGAACTACATATAATAATGTCATTGAGTTAACTGGAATTACGAGTGGTGATTGGATTGTAATTGAAGTATATGGAACAGGTGTTTATTACGCCATTACAAATCCTATTTTCTTTGCATAATTGATACGAAAGTATACAAAAATAGAAAATTGAGAAAGGAGAAAGAACATGAAAAAAATGGTTTTGAGAATGAGTGCTTTGTTTTTAATGGCTATTTTAGTACTAACAATGTTAGTTGGTTGTAGTGGTACAAAAGTTGGTGATGATACAGCAACAGCAAATGATGATTATTATAGTGAAGATTATGGCAATTACACAATTACTATTAAATTAATCATTAGCAATCCAGATCCTACAAAAGATCCATTATTTAGCGGTACTGTTACTATGAAGACAATTAAACACATGGCTTACGAAGCAGTAGCAGCAGCTTGTGCAGCAAAAAGTATTGAAATTGTTGGCTTGAACGGTTATTCTAGTTTCATAACAACGTTAGCTGGTGTTGGTTATGTAGATAATGGTAATGGAACATACTCATCATGGAGTACAACTATTAATGGTGAATTTTCAGCTGGTGTTGGCGCCCAACAATTAAGAGATGGCGATTTATTCGAAATTACTTATGTAACGCAAGAAATTACTTGGTAAATGAAACTATTCTAGGAAAATGATTCTGGTATGCAGCGGAAGACTTTTAGTCTTCCGCTAGATATCTTAAAATTATGAGGTAAAACATGAAAAAAACAATTATAAAATTAATCATAATATCGATGTTTATATTGGTTACTATCGGTTTAATTGGCTGTGGTAACGACAATGAAGTGATAAATGATGGTAGCACAGATGGTGTTACTAAAGTATGCCTAATTATTAATGGTAATTTAGGTGATAAGTCTTTTTTTGATTCAGCAAATGAAGGAATCAAAATGATTAACGCTAGTAATCCAGAAATTATTACAAACGTGAAGGAAATTGGACAAAATACTAGTAATTGGGAGTCTTCTTTAAGGGAAGTATGCGAATCAGGAGAAAAGTATGATTTGATTATTGTCGGTACCGATCAAATGCGCGAAAAATTACAAAGAATTGCTCCTTTATATCCTGGTAAAAAGTTTATTATATTTGATTCTGATATTAATAAAGAAGCAAAAGGAAAAACATTTAACAATGTTTATTCGATTCAATATATGCAAAATGAAGGTTCTTTCTTAGCTGGTGTCCTTGCTGCTTCGTGGTTACAACAATTACAACCTACACAAAGTATCAAAAAAGCAGGATTTATTGGTGGATTGAAATCGGATATCATCAAGGATTTTGCTGTTGGCTATTATCAAGGAATTCAATATGTGAATGCATTAAGTGGATATGCAAAAACGGAGACATATAATTCTTATGTTGGTGGTTTTACGGATAGTACGACTGGTAAGGCACAAGCATTAAGTCAATATAACAATGGAGCGGAAATTATTTTCCAGGCAGCTTCACAATCAGGATTGGGTTGTATCGATGCTGCCAGTGAACTATTTAAAACAAAAGGAATCGAAAAATATATCATTGGTGTAGATAGTGATCAATACAATTATTTTTCAACAGGAGATACCGCTGACTTGGATAAAGCTCGTCGTATTGTTACTAGTGTTTTAAAAAGAGTTGACTTATCCTTATATGATACTATTTTAGCATTCCATACTGATACATTAGAATTTGGAAAGGTTGTTGAAATGGGATTAGACAGCATTATTGATGGACAATCAATCATCGGATTGGCGAAAAATGATTATTATTTACAAATCATTCCTCAAGAAATCCGTGATTTAATTGATCAAATTGAGACAAAAATAATTAATGGAGAAATTACTATTAAATCAACTTATGATTTAACATTAGCAGAGTTTAATGCTATCGAAGATGATGTTAAAGTAAAATAAGGAAACTTATGAAAAAATCGATGCTTAAAATGACCAATATTTCTAAAATATACGATAATGGCATTGTTGCTAACAACAATGCTTTTATCGAGATTTTTGCTGGTGAAATTCACGCTCTTGCTGGTGAAAATGGAGCTGGTAAAAGTACATTGATGAAAATATTATATGGACTGGAAAAACCTACAAGTGGTAAAATTTATTTAAATGATAACGAAGTTGTGATTACTTCACCATTGGTAGCCAATAGTTTAGGTATTGGTATGGTTCATCAACATTTTATGCTTGTTAATGAATTAACAGTTGCTGAAAATGTTTTTTTGGGAAAAGAAATTACAAAAAATTTAATGATTGATTACAAAAAAATGACAGAATCTGTGAATGAATTGGCAGAAAAATTTGGGATGAGTATTCATCCTGAAGAAATTGTTGGGAATTTGTCTATTGTTCAAAAACAAAAAGTTGAAATATTAAAAGCGCTGGCCAGAAAAGCAAAAATTCTTATTCTTGATGAACCAACAGCGGTCTTAACTCCTCAAGAAACACAGGAGTTTTTTAAGCAATTAGAATTACTGAAAAAACAAGGATACACTATCATTATCATTACTCATAAATTAAATGAGATAAAACAAATCTGTGATCGAATTACAATTATGAGAAATGGTAAATTCATTGGTATGTATGATGTAAAAGAAATATCGGAAGCAGAAATATCTAAATTGATGGTCGGTCGTGATGTTATTCACGAAATTAAAAAAACTGAAATAGAACCAGGGGCCATTGTTCTTGCAGTGAATCATCTAACAAAGATAGTGAGCGGAGGTAAAATAGTTTTAAATAATATCTCTTTTTCCTGTAAACAAGGTGAGATTGTATGCCTTTGTGGCGTAGAAGGAAATGGGCAAAGAGAATTAATTGATATTATGACTGGATTTGATCAAGATTATTCAGGAAATATCCTATTAAATGGTATCAATATAGCTAAAAAAAGTATTAAGCAAATTCGTGATATGGGAGAATCCCATATTCCAGAAGATAGAACTCTTTTTGGTGTTGACTTATCCTCATCTATTGCAGATAATTTAATTTCTACTAGCTTAAATGATGTTAGCAATGGAATTTTTATCAATAAAAAAAGAGTAGAAGAAGTATCACAAGATGGAATTCATAGTTATCAAATCAAATGTGAGGACGCTACGCAAAAAGTAAACATGCTTTCGGGTGGCAATATGCAAAAAGTTGTTGTTGCTCGAGAAACAAAAAAGATTCCTAGTCTTTTGGTTGCGAATCAGCCGACTAGAGGTGTTGATGTTGGTGCAATTGAATTTATTCATAAAAAAATAATTAATTTGTGTCATCATCAAACAGCAGTGTTGCTAGTTAGTTCGGATCTTACCGAAGTTTTTAGCTTAGCAGACAGAATTTTGGTATTTTATGCTGGCAATATCGTAGCAAATATAACAAACGTAAAAGAGATTACCGAAGAAGAACTAGGTTTGTACATGCTTGGATTAAAACGCATGGATGAGGTGAAGTATGAGTAATCTTATAAAAAAAGGAAAAGAATTTTTCAAAAAAATCATAGTTTCTATAAAATATCCCAATCATAAGCAAAAAAGCAAATATTTTAATTTGTTGAGAACATTTGTTGCTATTATGATAGCGTTACTGATTACATTTATCATTCTTTTGTTTGTTTCTAAAGAACCCTTTTCAGCAATTAGTACCTTATTATTTTCACCATTTAAAAGTAAATTTTGGTTTGGTGAAGTTTTAAGAGGAGCAGTTCCTTTGATTTTTGCAGGTGTTGCTGCTTCAATCATGTTGAAATGTGGGCAATTTAATATGATTGGAGAAGGTAGCTTCTATATTGGTGGTCTTGTTGGAGCTTTGGTTGCAATCTATTTGCCAGTTAACGCATTTCTTGCGATTTTAATTGCTTGTTTGGCTGCAATTGTAATAACAGCACTATTTGGGTTTATTCCTGCTATTTTAAAAGCAAAACTCAATGTGAATGAATTTGTTGTCAGTTTGATGTTGAATTTTATTATGCTTTGGGTAGGGCTATTTTTCTTACAAAATTACTTTCGTGATGAATCATCAGGAGATATTGCTACGCAATTAATTCCTAATGAAAATAGATTTAACATCCTTCTTGAAGGAACATATTTATCAACAGGTATTATTATTGCCATCATTGTAGTGATAGTAGCAGCACTCTTTTTATATAAAACCAAGTATGGATATACCATCAGAATCACAGGTAATAATAAAAATTTCGCTAAGTTTTCCGGTCTATCTGCCCTATCAGCAATTATTTATTCACAAGTGATTGGAAGTGCTATTGCTGGATTGGGTGGTGCAGTTGAAATCCTTGGTGGTATTGATGGTAGATTTAGTTGGAAATCACTTCCAGGATATGGATTTGATGGATTTATCGTCGCCATTCTCGCTAGTAATAATCCCTTATTAGCTCCACTTGCGGCCTTATTCTTGGCATATTTACGAACAGGAGCAACATTAATGTCGCTGCAAACCGATGTCGCTAGTGAATTGATTCAAGTAATTCAGGCAATGATTATTATCATCGTCGCTGGTCAAGCTTTCATGGCACGCTATAAAAATAAAATATTTAAGAATACTGAAAAAACAGTCTTAAATAGTAGCGGTGAGGTGCAATGATGAAAATATTTGAAATGTTATTTAGTGAAGAATTTTTATATACATCGATTCAATTGACCATTCCTATCTTATTTGCTGCTTTGGCTGCCTTGATTTCCAACAAAGCAGGAATCCTTAATATTAACATCGAAGGAAGTATGTCAGTATCAGCTTTAATTGGTGCGTTGATTAGTTTCTTCACCCAAAGCTTTTTCTGGGGTATTTTAGGAGGAATTGCAACAGGTATTCTAATGGGAATGATACTAGCTTATTGTAGTCATAAATTAAAAACGAGTTCCATCCTTACTGGAGTGGCACTCAATATTTTTGCTACTGGTTTCGTTATATTCTTGATGTATGCTATTTTAGGAACGAAAGGAGACACGACAAGTGCTCCGAGTTATGCAATCCCTTACATCAAAATTCCTTATGTAAAAGATATTCCCTTTATTGGCGTTTTATTCGAACAAAATTTATTATTTTATATTGCTATCTTTAGTGTTCTCGCAATTTCACTGTTTTTGAAAAAAACGAAAATGGGGTTATTAATCAAAGCAGTTGGCTATAATCCTGTAGCTGCAAAATCAGTAGGAATTTCCATTGAGAAGACACAATTGGTAGCTTTAATGATCGCTGGCGTTTTTGCTGGTTTAGGTGGAGTATTTCTTTCAATGTCATATTTATCTACCTACAATAGTGGAATGATAGCTGGTCGAGGATTTATTGGCTTAGCTGCAGAAGCAATGGGAGCAGGGCAACCATTATTAACAATGTTATTTGCCTTTATTTTTGGTATTGTATCAGCATTTGCAATCAATGCTCAAACAGCTCTAAACATTCCCTATGAGTTATTAAATACATTACCGTATTTAATGACGATATTAGCTTTGGTGCTATACTCTATTAGAAAAATAAGAAAAGATAAAAAGATGAATCATAGGAGGTAACAATGAAAAAGGCATGGGAAAGAGAATTTGAATTAATGAATCATGCAAAACCTATTGTTCTTGAAGAAGAGGAACAAGGTTGGCTTTTTTCTGAACAAATTGAAAAAATTGATGATATGATGTTGAAATCCAAATGGAAAAGTAACGTTCCTGGGTCAAATGCTCCAGAAAGAGTAATCATTGGAGCGATTGCTGATATGGGTAATATGGGTTATGATGTATCAGAAGCTGAGAATTTAATTGATGAAGGATTAAAGTTTCTAGAGCAGAATGATATGGTGTCGTTAAATCGAGTTACTTGGAGAATATGGAATATTCTTAATCATGCAAAACCGATAGAAAACCATCCTTCATGGAAATATCGTGTTTATGATCGCTTTGATAAGTATTTAGAAGATGTGAATCAAGATATCGTATATCAAAAAATAGCAAGAGATGAAACTTATTTACAACAAACTTATTATGGATGGTTGGCACAAATAGTAGCAGGAGCTATCGGTACTGCAGTTGAAGGGTATACAACAAAGAATATCCGCGAAGCGTTTGGTGAGGTATATGACTATGTCCGTAAACCCAACACATACAATGATGATATCACCTATGAAATTGCATTTTTGAAAGCACTAGAACGAAAAGGCAAACTCTTAACATCAGCTGATATTGCTGAAGAGTGGGCTGGTTTAATACCATTTGGTTGGTCAGCTGAAGAGTGGGCATTGAAAAATATAAAAATGGGTATATATCCCCCTGAAAGTGGATATCTACACAATCCTTATCGGGAATGGATTGGTGCTCAAATGCGTGGTGCTGTTTGTGGAATGGTTGCTCCTAATGATCCTCTAACAGCGGCAAAACTAGCTTTTATGGATGGGGTTGTTTCTCATTATAACAATGGTGTGATAGGTGAAATATTTAATGCTGTATTAACCAGTCTTGCCTATGGATGTAATAACGTGAAAGAAATTGTTATCTCAACAATAAACAATTATATTCCTTCAAAAAGTGAGTATTATACAGTTGTACGTTACGCTCTTGATGTTTGCAAGCAAGCAAAAGACTGGGAATCAGCTTGGACAACAATCATCGATAAATATAAACAATATAATTGGATTCACGCATATCCCAATGCTGCTGCTGAAGTCGTTTCTCTATGGTTTGGTAACAATGATTTTGATGAGACAATGCATATTTGTGCAATGATTGGTTATGATGTTGACTGTAATGCTGCCCAAATTGCTACTTTATTCGGCATAATAGATAAAGAAAAGGCATTAAAAGAAAAATGGACAAAGCCAATTGGTGATGAATTAAAAACGTATATTCGGGAGAATAAATCGATTAGCATCAAAAAACTTGCTGAGTATACAGTAAAATTGGCTAACATGATTGCATGAGGTAGGTTATGAAGAAAATTTTTGTATTGGGTAGTTTAAATATTGATTTAAGCATAGGCTGTGATTATTTCCCTATTCCTGGTGAAACAGTAATAGGCAGAGATTTTATTTCCAATCCTGGTGGAAAAGGTGCGAATCAAGCAGTTGCAGCAGCCAAAGCAGGAGCAACTGTTATTATGCTTGGCGCAGTGGGAAATGATTTTTTTGGAAAGCTATTAAAAAAGAATTTACAAAAATATAACATTAACAACCATCATGTTGTTGTTAAGAATTGCCCTACTGGAGTTGCCATTATCATCATCAATGATCAAAATAATCGCATTGTTTTAGATTCAGGGGCTAATTATCAATATGAGTATGCTGATTTTGCTAAAATACTGACGAAATTAGCAAAACCAGGAGATTATTTTGTTACGCAACTTGAAAATAGAATTGATGTTGTGAAAGCAGGACTAGCGCTTGCTAAAAAATTAGAAATGGTTACGGTTCTAAATCCAGCCCCAGCGTTTCTACTAGATGATCATTTACTTAATAGCTGTGACTATATCATCCCTAATGAAAATGAAAGTTATATTTTATCAAATCTAAACAATGAAAAAGTAGAAAAGTTAATCAAATATTTTCTTGGTAAAGGGATTAAAAATGTTATAATTACATTAGGCGAAAAAGGTTGCGCCTTTAGTAATGGTGATAAAGTCAATTATGTTGAAGCAAAAAAGACCATTGTAGTTGATACTACAGCCGCTGGAGATACTTTTATTGGTTCTTTGGTTGCTAAATTGGCAGAAAATTGTGATCTTGAAACAGCTGTAAATTATGCCAATGTTGCATCAGCGCTTGCTATTACACGACAAGGAGCACAACAGTCAATTCCAACCAGACAAGAGGTTGAAAAACATTTCAAAAATTAGCGATTAAAGAAGGTGCTATTTACATGGCAGTAACATTGAAATTTTTAAGCGAAAAAGCAAATTTATCAATAACAACAGTTTCTTTGATTTTGAATGGGAAAAATGTTCGCGTTTCAGAAGTGAAAAAACAACACGTTATCCAGTTAGCAAAAGAATATAATTATATTCCTAATTCTTTAGCGGTTGGATTGGTGACAAAAAAGACAAAAACAATTGGTCTCATTATTCCTGATATTAGCAATATCTTTTTTGCTGAAATAGCAAAAAACATTGAGCAAGAAGCCAATATCAAAGGTTATAGTGTTATTTTATGTAATACTAATGATAAGTTATCAGAAGAAATAAAATATGCAAATCTGTTGTTTTCTAAGGGAGTTGACGCGCTAGTAGTATGTCCAGCAATTGAATCTGCTGATAATTTTGAATACATCAATAAATTTATGGAGGCTTCTAAGGGTGTTATTGTATTCGATAGATTTTTTTCAGGGATGCAATGCTCATCTGTCATTACGGATAATTTTAATGGTAGTATTGAAGCAGTTCAATATTTAATTGCCAAAGGACATAGAAAGATAGGTTGTATTACAGGACCTATCAATTCCTATTCAGCAAGATTGAGAATTGAAGGATATAAAAAAGCCTTACTAGATGCAAAGATAGCAATAAATGAAGAATTAATCGTTCCTGGTGACTATAAGTTTGAAAGTGGCTATCATCAAGGCCTAGAACTAATGAAAAAAGATATTACAGCAGTTTTTGTTTGTAACGATTTAATGGCTTATGGCTTTTATCATGCTGCTAAGAAATTAAAGAAAAAGATTCCTCAAGATGTTTCTGTAATTGGGTTTGATGATTTATTATTTTCATCAATGCTAGATGTTCCTTTGACTAGTGTAAAGCAAAATATCGATGCCATTTCTAATAACATCAGTAATTTACTTGATAAAATGCTTACAGGTGACTTAAAAATTAACAATGTCGTATTGCCTACACTAATCACTGAAAGAAGCAGTGTGAAAAATATAGTCTGAATAAATGCTTATGTCGTAGTGACATAAGTTTTTTTAGATGAAGAGATTTTTGGTAATAACTATTATATTGTTGAAAAATATGATATAATAAACATAAATAATCAAATGAATTAAGAATTTAGGTGGGAAACATGTACGAAAATATTGATAAAATGCAATATACACCAATGATGCGTCAGTACTTAACAATCAAAGAGCAATATCCTGATACTTTAGTTTTTTTTCGACTAGGGGATTTTTATGAGATGTTTTTTAATGATGCTATTGTTGCTAGTCATGAATTAGAAATAGTTCTTACTGGTCGCGATGCAGGAACAGAAGAAAAAGTTCCTATGTGTGGTGTACCTTATCATGCGGTTAGTGCTTATTTGGACAAACTAACTGAGAAAGGGTATAAGGTAGCAATTGTTGAGCAAGTTGAAGACCCAGCTCTAGCAAAAGGAATCGTAACCCGTGAAGTTGTGAAAGTAGTAACCCCTGGAACCGTGACTGAAGGAGCAAATTTAGAGGAAAAGGATAATAATTTCCTTATTTCTGTGAGCTATGATAAAAATCGCTATGTTTTAAGTTACGCTGATTTAACAACAGGGGAAAATTATTTGACGGATTTGCCTTTAAATGATGATTTATTGTTTGCTGAAATTTTAAAATTAAAGAGTCGAGAAATTGTCATAAGTGAAGATTTTAATCAAAATATCATCCGACCATTCCTATCGATTGTACCAATTACAGTTTCAATTGAGAAGGATTGCAATGAAGTTGGATACTTAAAAAGTCTAACAGAAGAGTTAGATAAAACAGAAGAAAAAACGTTTTGGCGGATGATTAATTATATTATCCGCACGCAAAAACGAACCTTGATTCATATGCAAAAAGTATTAAAATATGATATTAATGGGTTCTTAAAAATTGATTTTTCTTCAAGAAGAAATTTAGAACTATTAGAAACGTTACGTTTCCAGAATAAAAAGAACACATTGCTTAATATTTTAGATAAATGTCAAACAGCAATGGGAAGTAGATTTTTAAAGAAAAATATTATTTTCCCTTTAATGGATAAAGAAAAGCTTGAAAAAAGATATGATATTATTGATAGTATGCGTAAAAAGTTTTTAGAAACGGAAGAACTACGCCAACTATTAGAAAATGTATATGATTTAGAACGTATTGTTGGTAAGATTTCTTATGAATCAGTTAATCCAAAAGATTTATTGCAACTGAAAAAATCATTGGGTACTTTACCACGATTACGAGAATTATTGCAAGAAATTAAAATAAATGATTATTTTAATTTAGAAGTAGAGGCAAACGACCATGTAAACCTATATCGATTGATCGATTCTGCGATTTCACTCGATGCTCCTTTTAGTGCCAAAGACGGAGGAGTTATTAAGAGTGGCTATAATGCGGAACTAGATAAACTAAAAGATATTAATGCGTCTAGTAAAGATTATTTGTTGACATTAGAAGCATCAGAACGAGAACGAACAGGAATAAAAAATCTAAAAGTTGGATTTAATCGTGTTTTTGGTTATTATATTGAAGTTTCTAAAGGGAATTCTGCTCATGTGAAAGATGAATTTGGTTATATTAGAAAGCAAACTTTAAGCAATGCTGAAAGATTTATTACCGAAGAGTTAAAAGAAAAAGAAACTTTGATTCTTCGTGCGGAAGAAAAGATTTTAGAATTAGAGTATTTACTGTTTACCGAAGTTCGTAATACTTGTAAAAATTATGTTGTTACTTTACAAAAACTAGCAAAAATATTATCTGAACTTGATATGATGCAAAGTTTTACTAAGATTTCGAAAGAAAACAATTATGTACGCCCAAAATTAAATAAAGATAGTATTCTTGATATTAGGAATGGTCGCCATCCAGTTATCGAAAAATATAACGATAACTTTATTGCCAATGATATTAAAATGAAGGCAGATGACATTATTCTTTTAATTACAGGACCAAATATGAGTGGTAAATCAACCTATATGCGTCAAACTGCCTTAATTGCGATTATGGCACAGATAGGATGTTTTGTTAGTGCTAGTAGTGCTAATTTACCTATTTTTGATGCTATTTTCACAAGAATTGGTGCGGCTGATGATATTGTTAGTGGACAATCAACTTTCATGGTGGAGATGAGCGAAGTAAATAATGCGTTATCATTTGCTACAGAAAAATCATTAATCTTATTTGATGAGATTGGTCGCGGAACTGCTACTTATGATGGAATGGCGTTAGCACAATCAATTCTAGAATATGTTCATAATAAAGTTTGTTGTAAAACTTTGTTTTCAACACATTATCATGAGCTAACCTCTCTGGAAAAGGATTTTCCTCGTTTGAAGAATGTCCATGTAACAGCTGAAGATATTCAAGGTGAGATTGTATTCATGCATAAAGTTGTAAAAGGATCTATTGATAAGAGTTATGGAATCAATGTTGCTAAACTGGCAAATATTCCGTTAGATGTTATTTTACGAGCTAAGGATTTATTACAGAAACTAGAAGAGCATCGTAAATATGATCACGATAAACTATCAATTAAAAATTATCAGACACCATTGCTTTATGATTCAAAAACAGAAAAAGAAACGATAGCATTAGATAGAATCAAAGAAGCTAATATCGATGAAATGAGTCCGTTAGAAGCAATGAATTTATTAGATGAATTAAAAAGGTTATTAAGAAAGTAGGATTTTTATGGGTAAAATCATTAGACTTGATCAACATACTACCAATTTAATTGCTGCTGGTGAAGTAATTGAACGAGCAGCTTCTGTTGTAAAAGAACTAGTGGAAAACTCGATTGATGCCACTGCTTCAACAATTCATATTTCGTTGCTTGAATCAGGGTTAAAAGAAATTGTTGTTGGTGATAATGGTACAGGAATGGATGCATCTGATGCAAGATTGGCATTAGAGCCGCATGCAACTAGTAAAATTGCAAAACCCAATGATCTATTTCACATATCAACATTAGGGTTCCGTGGTGAAGCCTTGGCTTCTGTTGTTGCTGTTTCCCATTTCAAACTTAAAACATGTACTGCAGGAGCAAAGGGTTTGATGATTGTTCTAAAAGGTGGAGAAATCATTAGTGAAGCGATAGTTGCTCATCCTCATGGAACAGAAATAACAGTTCGCAATTTATTTTATAATACTCCAGCAAGATTGCAAAACTTGAAGTCTGAAGCACAAGAATTGAGTTACATTGTTGATTATGTTAACAAAATGGCACTTGCTAATCCACAATTAGCATTTAAACTGATGAATAATGATAAATTGTTGATTCAAACTTATGGAAACAATGATTTATTAGAAGTGATTGCTAGTATTTATGGAATGGAAATGGCAAAAAATGTTGTAAAAATTGAACGTAGCGATGGATATTTTCATATTTTTGGCTATACATCTAATATTGTTACCACTAGATCATCAAGAAATGGTATTACAATTGTTGTCAATGGTCGAGTTGTTCGCAATCACAATATTATCAATGCTGTTGTTGAAGGTTACCATAATTTACTAATGACAGGAAGATATCCATTCAGTGTAATCAATATTGAGGTGGATACATCGTTGGTTGATGTTAATGTTCATCCTGCGAAGCTCGAAGTTCGCTTTAGTAACGAAGAAGGTTTAATCAATTTGATTAAGGAAGCAATTAAAACAGCATTGGTAGAAGTAGATTTATCGGTTAGTTTAGATCAAGAAAAGGAAGAACCAACCCAACATAGTGATATTTTTGTTCGTGAGGATGTAAAACCTTACACATTTACAAACAAAAGTCCAAGTTCGGATTTTGTTGAAGAAGACAGCAACGATGATACTGAGAAAGAGAAAACTGAGCCTTTCCAAACAGCCTTTCAACAGCAACAGTATTCTTTTACAAAACACGATGAAGAACCTACAGATAGCTTAGAGCCAAAAATATCACGTTTGCCAAAAATGGAATACATAGGACAACTTTTTGGTACTTATTTGTTAGCACAAAGTGAAGATTTGTTCTATTTACTTGATCAACATGCTGCCAATGAACGAATTAATTATGAAAAGATTATTTCTCATTTACAAAATACCAACGGGAATCGTTATGAGTTATTGATTCCCATAAAATTATTCTTTACAACCAATGAAGCAATATTAATCAATGAAAAAATGTCAGAAATTAATCAATTGGGAATTAGTCTAGAAGAATTTGGTGGCGGTACCTATCTAGTAAGAGAAATACCAGATTGGATTTTCCGTGGACGCGAAAAAGAATTTGTTGAAGAAATTATCGTAAATATTGTGAGTAATCATAAGACTGAAAAGCATCAGTTTCTTGATGCATTGGCCAAGTCATTGGCTTGTAAAAAGAGCATCAAAGCAAATGAATTTGTAAATAGACAAGAAATAGAATATTTACTAAAAGAATTATCAGACTGTGAGAATCCGTTTACTTGTCCTCATGGAAGACCAGTGATTGTGAAATTTTCCCGTTATGAAATAGAAAAATGGTTTAAACGTATCGTATGAGTCATAAAGTAATTGTCTTGACTGGTCCTACGGGAGTTGGTAAAACAGAAATTTCTTTAAAACTAGCTGCTATGTTTCATGGTGAAATTATCAATGCAGATGCTTCACAGGTTCGTAGAAAGTTGAACATTGGTACTGCCAAGATTGATGTCAATACAACAAATATCAAACACCATTTGCTTGATTTTTTAGATGTTACGGAAAATTTTTCCATTTTTGATTATCAAAATATGGCTCGTAAACAAATAGCTGAACTTTTTAAAAACGAAAAAGTTCCTTTTCTAGTAGGTGGCTCGGGGTTATACCTTAATGCTGTTTTGTATGATTATGATTTGTCAGCTAGTAGCCGTAATGAAGAATTTGCTCAACAATTCGCTCATGTGAGTGATGATGATTTACACAAACAATTACAAGAGGTTGACCCTCTTGCAGCATGCAAAATTCCTAGGAACAATCGCCGACGGGTCTTACGAGCACTTGAAATTGCGATGTCAGAAACGAAAAAAATCAGCACAAACATTACAAAAAATAGTCCTATATATGATTGCTTGTTAATTTGTTTTAATACAGAACGAAGTAAATTATATGAAAGAATAAACAATCGTGTTGAAGCAATGTTCGCTGCTGGATGGATAAAAGAATGCCAGGATTTAATCGCTGATGGCATTGAACTCTCGCAAATAAAAGATATTGGATATCAAGAAATTGGTAAATACTTGCAGGGGTTACTCACATTAGAGCAAGTAAAAGCAATGATCAAACAAAAAACCAGAAATTATGCAAAGCGTCAATTGACTTGGTTTCGAAATAAAATGGAATGTCAATTTATAACGATCGATTATGAAAATCGAGAGGATCATATCAAGCAAACTAGCGAAATGATTAATCAATTTTTAGAAGAGATATAATTCCTCCGTATTGGAGGAATTTTATTTGTACGCTGTTCTTGATAAATCTCATAAAATAGGGTATATTAATATATATAGGAGAAACTAGAAAATGGAAAGATTACAAAAATATATCGCCAGAAGTGGCATTGCTTCGCGAAGAAAAGCAGAAGATATGATTCGCGAAGGTAAAGTAAAAGTAAATGGAGAAGTTATAACAGAGATGGGACATAAGATTTCTGGTAACGATATTGTTGAGATTGATAGTGAAGTATTGGAAGTCAAGGAAAAACGATATTTTGTGATGAATAAACCTCGGGGAATTATTTCTTCATCCAATGATGAGAAAGGACGAAAAACTGTCATTTCTATTTTACCACCTGAATTGAACAACTATCGTTTGTTTCCAGTTGGGAGACTTGATTATGATACTAAAGGAGTGTTAATCATTACCAATGATGGTGAGTTTATGAATACTCTTGTAGGACCACAATCAGTGTTACCAAAAGAGTACTTGGCACGAGTAGAAGGGGAAGTTGAGAAAACCGACATTCAAAAATTAGAAGCGGGTATCGAAATTGATGGTTATAAAACACAAAAGTGTAAGGCATATATGGCTAGTATAGATAAGAAAAACAATTCTTCATCAGTAGGGATTATTATTCGTGAAGGGAAATATCATCAAGTAAAACAAATGTTTGCAGCAATAGGTCATCCAGTTAAGCGGTTAACTCGGATTAGTTTTGGAGAAATTACTATTGAAGGCTTAGCAGAAGGTGAAATTCGTGAGTTAACACCTCATGAAATCAAAAGATTAATTGTGCAAAGTCAGCAAGTAAAAAATGTTAAATAGTATTTGAAGTTTCACATTTGTTATGATATAATAGTAGAGTGTATTTAGAGGTGCGTTATGAATTGGCAAATTGCTATTGATGGTCCTGCGGGTTCTGGTAAAAGCACAATTGCTCAGGCTGTAGCAAAAGAACTTGGCTTTGAGCACATTGATACTGGAGCTATGTATCGAGCTGTTACTTTGAAAGCTTTAAAATTAAAAATTAATTTAGAGAATGAAGAGGAATTTCATTTTCTCGAAACCACAAAAATTGATTTTGAAAGCCAAAAAATTTATCTTGATGATCAAGATGTTTCAAAAGCGATTCGCTCGCTTGAGGTTACCAACCATGTTTCTTTGGTGTCCAAGTATGGATATGTAAGAAAAAAAATGGTGACTTTACAACAATTCTTTGTCGCTAACAAAAATGTTATCATGGATGGTAGAGATATTGGAACTGTGGTTCTTCCTCAGGCTAATTTAAAGATTTATTTAAATGCGAATGTGGAAGAAAGAGCAAAACGGCGAATGAAAGAACGACTGGAACAACATCAAGAAACTGGCGATTTAGAAACAACAATCAAAGAAATAATCGATCGCGATTACAAAGATAGCACACGCCTAATAAGCCCCCTAAAGAAAGCCGATGACGCTATAGAAATAGATTCATCAAATTTATCCGTTGAATGTGTGGTCAAGAAGATCATAAGTTTAGTATTTGAAAGAGGTTACAAGATGGAAAAGGAACTTAAAAACGAAAACGTTGAATTACAAGAACAAACAAAAGAACAAAAAGAAGAATTAGTAGAAGAACAAGTAACTCCCGAAGAAGAAGTTATAACAGAAGTAGTAACTGAAGAAAAAGTGGAAACTCCAGAAGTAGTAGCTGAAGAAAAAGTGGAAGATGAAGAAGAAACTTTAGAATCAGAGGATTCTGAAGCATCTGAGACTACAGAAGTTGAAGAAACTAGTGAGGAAGAAACAGCAAAAGCAGTAAAATACAAAGAATTACAAATTGTTAGTGGTACTGTTGTTGAAGTGATTCCTGAACAACCTGAAAATAAAGCAGGAAGCAAAGTAATTAAAGCAAAAGAAGAAAGAGTTTTAATTACTCTTGAAGATGGTCAAGAAGGATTCTTATTTAAGCGTGATACTGCTGGTATTAAAGAAGATGAGGATTTAATTGATTTATTCTGTGAAGGCGATAAGGTTGAAGTAGCTATCAAAAAGATCTTTCCTGATGGTGGTAAGTTCATATTCTCTACTATTCTATTAAATAAGCGCAAAGAATTAGAAAAATTTGGAGCTGAATTAAAGCGAGATACCGTCTTTACAGCGAAAGTTTTGAAGCAAATTCAAGTTGGTTTATTGATGAAATATGAAGATTTTTCTTGCTTATTACCTACTTCACAAGCTGCAGTTGCAGAAGATGAATTAGCTACATTGGTAGGAAAAGAGATTTCTGTTGCTCCAATTAGAGTAGATTATGGCAGAATTCGTATTATAGTATCACAGATATTAGCTGATAGAATTAATGCCCGCGCAGACAAAAAAACGTTTATGGAAACATTAGAAGTGGGTCAAATATACGACGGTGTTGTTAAAAACATTGAACGATATGGTGCATTTGTTGAAATCAGTAAAAATGTTGAAGGATTACTACATATTTCAGAAATCGATCATAGCCGCGTTTTCAAAGTTGAAAAAGTTCTTAATGTTGGTGACTCTGTAAAAGTAAAAGTAATTAAACTTGAAAAAGAACACATCGGACTATCACGAAAAGCACTGATTCCTAATTATTGGGAAGAATATATAAATGGAAAAGCTGTTGGGGAATTAACAACAGGAAAAGTATTAGAAATTAACAATTCTGGTATTGTGATGGCATTAACGCCAGAAATTTCTGGTTTCTTACCAAAAAGCGAATTTTCTTGGGACCGTGATGTAAA
>Ga0265294_10002496_pt1 | contig 24123 bp, 17 predicted proteins | sample MunlanPumphouse3_FD_192504 | JGI IMG/M metagenome (GOLD analysis project Ga0265294, IMG submission 192504) | Groundwater microbial communities from a municipal landfill in Southern Ontario, Canada - Pumphouse #3 | ecosystem: Environmental > Aquatic > Deep subsurface > Groundwater | place... | reverse complement strand
AGTCCAGTTTCCGGTTTAACACGGAATACATGAAAATCAAAACCCATAGGTTTTTGAGGTTGAAACGTGAAAGAGCCAAACTTCATCATACTCGCCTTTATGGGGCAAAGAAGGATAATGTCGTTATAAGTTTTTTGTGCGAATCAGGAAAGATTTTAAAGTAACCCCTAAAAGTACTAAGGGCTAAATGAAAGCAACTTTGAGTGTCCTGCTTGCGAATATTGGTTTCGTTTTGCAGGTTTCAGGGATTCTGGTGCTAGTTCCGATAGCGGCTTCTTTTATTTTAAATGAGACTTCCGCTACTGTTGCTTTATTTATAACTGCAACATCCCTTCTTGCTTTTGGGTTTTTAACTAACTCTTTATGTGAAAAAAAGGAAATGACTTATAGGCAATCTTGTATATTGGTTGTTCTTGTATTCGTTATCTTGGGTTTAATTGGCGCTATTCCCTATTTTTACATAAACTTTTCAGTTGGTGATTTTTCTCAATTAATTACAGACAGTATTTTTGAGTCAGTCTCTGGATTTACCACTACAGGTTTTTCTGTAATACCTGACCTTGAAGTGTTGCCTAAATCAATTATCTTGTATAGGTCGATGACGCAGTTTATCGGTGGTATTGGTATTGTTCTTGTTTTGTTAGCTTTTTTTTATCCTGAAGCTAAACTGAAAGAATTTGCTAAAAGTATGGGGCTTTACAAGGAAAATCATAGGATTAAAAAGACTTTTCTTTTTATTATTTCAATTTACTGTGCTGTAACTGCAATAATGATTGCAGTTAGTTACCTAGCAGGGTACCATGAATTAATAAACTTAAGTTCACTAGTTTTTGCTGCAATAAGCACAGGTGGTTTTGTTCCTTTTTCAGGTGCAGAATTAACTGCTGTTCTCACACAACCTCCTCTTAACATAGTGATTCCGTTGTGTATGCTTTTTGGTGCTACAAACTTTCTGTTATTTGCTGAACTCTATAAAAGAAAATTCAAAAGTTTTCTTTATTCCGAAACAACTTTCTTTTTGATTATAATTTCTGTTTCCTGTGTACTCTTGTTTTCTTTTTTTAACATTTCAGCTACTGATGCTGGCTTTCACGTTTTAAGTGCCATGTCAACAACTGGCTTCAGCTATATGCCAATAGGCAACATAGACACTTCTCTTACGCTATTTCTTATTTCTATCATGTTTATAGGTGGAGCAAGTTTCTCTACTGCAGGCGGCATAAAAATTTACAGGTTTCTTTTGCTAATAAAAACTATTGGAAAAACTGTTACTTACGTAGTTTCAGGAAAAGATAACAAAGTGAAATTATTCGATAAACTATACTCCAATGCAGAGATTATTCAAATAATGACCCTTATGTTTTTGATGGTGGCTGTTATATTTATCTCAGCTATGGTTTTAAGTTTAAACGGTTATGATCCTTTAAACTCAATTTTTGAATCAACATCGGCAATCACAACCGCAGGATTGAGCACAGGAGTTGTTGGGCCTGAATTGTCTTTAGGACTTAAGTGGCTATTTATTTTTTTGATGATACTTGGTAGGGTTGAAGTAGTGACTTTTTTGGTGATTTTTTCGAGATCAAAAGAAAAATCTATCGGTTTAGCTGTTAAAAATCAAACCGAGTCGATTGTGGTTAGTGATGAATTGTCAGAAACCCCCAGTGAATTTATTTGCTGACTGAATTAGCAGTGTTTTATTTTGTCAGTGTATTTTTTGCATTTTAAGGCTGCGCTTTTTGTTAGTTGATTTTTGGATAAATTTCTATATGTTGGTTAAGTTACCGTTGGATTGTTGAAAGAACTTTCACGTTAACGCTGTTTTTTTACTCTTTTGTCTATTTATTTAGTTTTTAACTAATCAAGTGAATAGTTTTATATACTTGTATGTTATAAGTGCACAGATAATAATTAAAAAACTAAACAAGTGTGGAGAGGAATAAGTAAAATGGCATCAGGAGATATAGCTTGGATAATAACTGCAACAGCATTAGTTATGTTAATGACCCCAGCATTAGGATTCTTTTACGGAGGTCTAGTACGCAAAAAAAACCTAGTATCAACAATAGTACAGTGCTTTGTCATCTTCGCAGTCATAAGTCTAGTCTGGGCACTATGGGGCTACAGCCTAGTCTTTGGAACATCAATCAACGGCTTCATAGGCTTTAGCCCAGATTTACTAGCAATGGCCGGAGTAACAATTAGCAACGTAAACGCTCAACTTGCCCCCGAAATACCTGAACTACTCTTCTTTGCATTTCAGCTAAAGTTTGCAGCTATCACACCAGCACTAATCATCGGTGCATGCGCAGAACGAATACGGTTCAAATCACTCTTAATCTTCATGGTTCTATGGTCTACGGTTATCTACATCCCTATCGCCCATTGGGTATGGAATCCTGAAGGCTGGCTAAAAGGCCTAGGAGCGATAGACTTTGCAGGTGGTATAGTTGTACACATAGCTGCAGGTGTTTCGGCTCTAGCAGCAGCTTTGGTTGTCGGTAGAAGAAAGACTGATGGATGTCCAGTTCCAGCAGGAGACTCAATCCCCTGGAAAAACCACATGGCAAAGTTAGATGCGCCACCAGTGTTTAAGCCAACTAACATTCCATATGTGCTCTTAGGTGCAGCATTACTCTGGTTCGGCTGGTTCGGTTTCAACGCAGGCAGTTCACTGGCAGCAAACGATCTTGCAGCTTCAGCACTAGTCACCACTAACCTTGCAGCAGCAGGAGCAGCAGTCAGTTGGATGCTAGCAGATTGGGTAATAAAAGGAAAACCTTCAGCAGCAGGAATCGCAATCGGAGCAGTAGTCGGTTTAGTTGCTATTACACCTGCAGCAGGTTTTGTAAGTGTACCTGCAGCAATGATAATAGGTTTATCGGCTGGTGTAATATCAAACTTGGTTGCGAACTGGCGAGCAGGTCGCTCCCGAATCGATGACTCATTAGATGTGTTTGCATGCCACGGAGTAGGTGGTATATGGGGTTCAATAGCAACAGGTATATTTGCATCTGCTGCTGTCGGCGGAGTCAATGGTCTATTGTTCGGAAACATAGAGCAGTTCATTGCGCAGTTGTTAGCAGTCGCGGTGGTAGCGCCCTTTGCGTTCTTCGGTTCCTATATTCTGCTTAAGGTAGTCAACCTGTTCTCACCACTTCGGGTCAGTGAAAAGGAAGAAGATGCAGGTTTAGACTTAAGCGAACACGGCGAAGAAGCATATCAGCTAGATTAGTGCTTCATAACCCTATCTTTTTTTTAAAATTATTTGTACCACTTATTTCGCTTCATGCCTATGAAATATTCTGAAAACTGCTTGAAAATATTCATCTTAAAGTGTTTTTTGATTAGTTAACAAAATTAGACTTGACTCAACTGTTTTAGTCAAGAAACCTTGACAAAAAAACCTTTATTATCCTTATAGTAGACAAAGAAGTAAAAACCAACAGTTTGTCTGCAAAAATATATGAATGAAGAATTCATAAGAGGCCATATGGATGGGGTTAACTATTAAACCGTATAGGCGACTTTGGCTATGTTTGATAGCCCTGCTTGCCATGTTAGTTATTGGTTCACAATACGTAGAGCCCGCGAATTCATGTTATGGCCCCCACATAACTGCTGATATTGACCGAACCAAAGTTTATCTAAACGAATATGTAACACTCACCGGTCAAGTTTGCCCTGCAGAAGAAAACAAATACGTGCGATTTGCATTCACACGGCCCGATTATACTTACATCGAACAGTATGTTCTAAGTGACCCTGTAACAGGGAACTTTACTGTTACTCAACAGCTTGACATGGCGGGATATTGGAATATATTCGCAATTGACGGTCACATATGTGACCGCTTATTTGCTGAAGTTACTGATCCAGCTAATCCTAATGCTCCTTCTCCGACCCCGAGTGTCCCATTAAACTATAAACCTAACTTTTCAGTTATTGCAGTAAGTGCTTTTTCATTGAGTTTAGGCACGGTTATAGCCTATTTTGGAACAAAAAATAAAACAAGAAAGATTAGTGCACTTAGAACTTTTATCCAAATCGGTTTTGTGTTCTTAATTTTCTTTGGAATATTTATTGACCATTATAGTATGCCTGTACCAGCTGAAATGCTTGCCCCACATGAAGTATTAATCGCTGACAGTGCCTTTGGAGTGGACCTGCCTGATGGATTACCCATGCCCTTTTTTGCTTGTTACTATCCCTGTGGAAAAACCGTTACCTGCGCGTTATGGCAACTTCAAACATACATTTACCCCTTCTTTAACGCTGGAGGCGGATGGGGCGTACATTATGACTCCTCTGGTTTAGCTAGACTAGCCATAGTTTTCGGATCAATTATTGCAGGCGCTATAATCTTAGGAAGAGCTTTCTGCGGTTGGGTATGCCCCTTTGGTTTATACATGGATTTGATAACGCGACTTAGAAAAACTCTTAGGGTTAGAAAACGAATATTTTCTGATAAATTCAACGTACGTTTTCATCAGTTAGGCTACATCATTTTGGCTCTTATAATTATCCTATGCGTTCTTTTCGCATCACAGAATCTTACAGGAGGCCAACTTGTTGATGGTACAGAGAAAGGGGGATTCATCTATACATACTTCTCTGCTCCGTTCTGTCAAGTTTGTCCTATGAAACCGCTTTGTATGCTGGCTGAAACAAGCGTGGGTCTACTTAGGTTTGAATGGTTGACTCAAAACACAACTGGACAATTCTACGAATTAGGCTTCTACTTAACATCACTTAACCTGATTATACTAGCTTTGGTTACAGTAGCAGCCTTTTTCTTTAGACGTTCATGGTGTCAAATTTGTCCATTAGGCGCGTTAATCGCATTGTTTAACAGGTTTCCACCTTTCAAATGGATTTCAGGAGTCAAATTAAACAAGATTGAAGAAAAATGCACTAAATGCGGAATATGTAAACGAGTTTGTCCAACACAGGTTAAGGAAGTTTATGAAAAGAAAAGCGGGGATGTTGCCTCTTCACAATGCATTTACTGTCTAAGGTGTGTAGAAATGTGTCCTCAGGAGGATTGTTTACAATTCAAATTCGCAGGCAAAAAAATTGTCGCATCCAGAAACTGGTTAAATAAAACAGATACAATAAAACTGGAGTAATATGTAGGTGAAAGTATAATTGCAAAAAAAGATAATTGCAGGTTTAGTGGTTTTGATTTTAGCAGTTTCACTTTTAGCAGGGTTCATGTTTATGGAACCTCCCCCGGAAGAGCCATTGATAATGCAAAATATAGTAATTCAACCAGATGGCACCATCTATCCTTCCAATGCTCCAATCCAACATGAGGGTAATTTATACACGTTCACAAGCAACATCTACGGGACGATAAGAATACAAAAAAGTAACATTATATTAAATGGTGCAGGTTATACGCTTTCTGGACCTTATAATGGTTCACAAGTTGATGTCTGGGTTGTGGGTGATGGTCCTGCGCAATCACCTGATTTAGTTGCAGAATACATCATAGGAATAGACATAGGTGCAAAGAATGTTGAAGGGATAATAATAGAGAACGTAAATGTCAAGAACTTCAGCATTGGAATGTATATGTGGACTACAAACAACACCGTAACCGGAAATAGGGTATCCGAAAGCATAGTAGGTATAATGCTTTCAGGCTCAAATAATACTGTCACAAACAATTATATTTCTAACAACAAACAAGGTTTATTTTTTGGTTTCAATGGAGAAGAGACAATACCTGACGATATTATAGTTCACCATAATGCATTTGACTACAACATTTTCCAAATCAATGGCTGTCTTTGCGAAGAGTACCCTGAAGATGAAGAGATACATACATGGGACGATGGTAAAGAAGGTAACTACTGGAGTGACTACACTGGAACAGATGCTAACACCGACGGTATAGGTGATACTCCATACATTATTGATGCTTTAAATCAAGATCGTTACCCTCTAATGCAGAATCCGTTTAAATAGCCAACTCTTTTTATCGATAACAGCGGATTTTCAGTTAACTTATTGAATATGTCTCAATTTTTTCTTATATTATTTAAAAAATTTATTTTGATGCTTAATTTCTCTGCTATATTTAATTCGTGATGTTTTTATTACTTACATGAATTTTTGCGAAAAATTGCTTTACTCTTTGATATTTAGAGTATGAAGTTGCCTAGTCTATTCTCTTAATCTATCAATAAACATAGCTGGATACTGCAAAATTTTAGTCAAGAAATCCTGTCAAAGGTTTAGTCAACAAAAATGAACAAAAAATGTTAAATACAAAATTTTTAAAGAATACTCATCTGAGGAATAATAATTAAAAAAATTTTCGCCCTAATACTCACTCTACTAATTACAACAACTATAACATTTCCGTGTTTATCATCAGTCACAGGAAATCAACAAAATTCCCAATACAACGGACAAACTTCATTTGTGAGTGAACAAAATAAAGTCAACTTAATAGAAAATACTATTTTTCAAAATGACTCTGAAATAATTTGGAACACTGATGTTTCGTGGGATTTGTCAAAGACACCCGCAAGGAACCTATCAGAAACAGACATTCGCTCAAAGGGAAGAACTTGGTCTTCTATAGAAGTTGTTGATAATATACTGTATGCAATAGCAACATCCACTGTAACATTGCAAAGATATGGCAGTCCATCAGTTAGTTGGGTAACTGTTTACGCATTTAACGCAGATAATGGAGCAAAAATCTGGGATTACTGCGCAAACTCTTCCGATCACTTTTCCACTCTTGCCATAGCTAATGGAGTAGTCTATTTTGGTTCAGGTGTTAATGATGTAGTCAATGGTGGCTATTTTAACGTTTTAGGCGACTTTGTTAGCGGTACATACCTTTACGCTTTAGATGCACTCAGTGGTGAACTGATTTGGAGAATTTCCTGTCGCGTTTTTTATTCAACACCTGTGACTGATAATGGTGAAGTTTTCATAAATAGTGGTCATTCAATACTATGTATTGACGGATTTGATGGCGAAATAGTTTGGAATTACACAGCTAACGATATAATGATTGTTGCCCCGACAATCGCTAATGGCGTTGTATATGTACCATCATATGATGGTATACTTTATGTTCTAAATGCAACCGATGGCAACAAAATTTGGAGTCTCATGATAGACAAAGGATTTTCAAAAATAGCTGTAATCAATGGCGTTGTGTATGCGCCTTCAGGTGACGGTAATATCTATGCCCTAAACGCTCAAACAGGAGCAACTTTATGGAGCAGCAGAACTATTCCACCAGAATTCAGTTGGGTAAATTCTACATTTCACTCTAATCTCCTGTATGCTAATGATGTTTTATATTTTGGTAGCGTTTCGGATCAGCATATTCATATTAGAAGTCCTGGTAAAGCTGATTTCTGTCAGATGAGTTTTAGGTCTTTAGTTTTAGCGTTAGACATTAACACTGGACATAAAATTTGGAATTATACACTTGATAATCACCAATTAATGTATCCAGTTTCGGTTGATGATGGAATTATTTATACCGAGTTTGGTAGAACTATTTTAGGTTTAGACTTTAGAAACGGTGCTTTAGTCTGGAACTTCACACGTGAAGATCTCTGGTCAAATTCACATACCGCTGTTGCCTATGGTGTTTTGTATGCTGGATTTAGTGATGGACAACTCTACGCTATAAAACCTCCATCTGCAGAACTAGACTCTCTTCCGAGTGTACCATTAGAAGTTATTGTAGTGATTATATTATCTATAATTGGAATAATTCTTGGTCTGCTTTTTTATTTCAATAAACATCAAAAAGCGGCTTTAGACAAAAAAAGTTTAACTGATAAAAACATAAAATTAGAAAAGAAAATTGGAGCAACAACCTTAAGTTTTTTGAGCTATAATCATTGCGTGTGCTTTATCATAGGGATCCAGAGGTACAATTTCAGTTACTTCGTACCCTCTTTTACGTAGTATATGTGCTTCCTGTTTGTATACTGCTTCAGGCGCCATGGTTACATCTATGCTTTGAGATTTACAGGCTAACATAACCCAGCCAGACGGTTTAAGGAAAAAATCTGCGTTATCAGCAAGCAATTTTGCTTGTTCCGGCTGAGCGACATCACAATAAATCGTGTCAACTTTACCAGAAATGAACATAGCGTATCTTTCAGGCATACGTGCATCTTCAAGCATAGGCAAAATGTTTGATCTGTACGCTGCAACATTGTTAACTAAATCTCGAATAGACCTCTGAGCAAACTCAACACAGTATACAACTCCCTGTTCGCCAACAATGTCTGAGACATGGCTGGGTGTTGTGCCTGAAGCTGCGCCTAAATACAAAACTTTTGTTCCAAATTCAATGGGCACATTCTGGAGACCTTTGATTATTGCTCCTGCTAACTTGCTTCTGAATGCATCCCAAACTCTGTATTCTTCACCTTTGAATTTTATGAGGCGCTCACCATAGACACTTAAGCCAGGACTCAAGTTTTTTGTACCTAGCCTTCTAGCGCCGTCTTCAAGGGTTATTTGATAAATTTCTTTCAGTTTTTCATGTGGCTTGACTCTAATTCCCACGTTTGTCTCTCCACTGTTTATGTCTCCTTTTGCCACTTCTTGGGGGTCTATTTCGTCTTGGATTTTCTCTGAGTGGTCTACGATCTCCATCCCTGAAAGAATCTCGGTTTTGGGTTCTCTGTTCTCGTTCACCATCAAAACGTTCAGTACGTGGTTTTGGCTCTTTTGGTGGCGGTGGCTCCTTGTATTTCTCTCTTATTTCTTCAATACGTTTGTTAATATCTTCTTTCAATTGAGCTCCAATGAAGTGTCCTTCTCCAAAGGCGTCTGCTCGGGCAGCTATAGCTAATTTACCTGCAATTACTCTAGCAATTTTTCCACGTTGCCACCTTTTTGCATCATGCAATAATGTATGTTGAAAAATCAAGCCGTGTTTTGGTGGTCTAGCGCCTGTTTTTAGTGACCTAAATAGTGCTTTCTCAGCGCCTAAAACTTGAATTGTACTTGCCGGTCGCATAGCAAGATTCTGTAAACTACCAGCTATAGAAATCATGCGTGCACCTAAAAGTGCTCCTGCAACAGCTTTAACATTGGGCGCCATTTCCTCCATTGTATTTTCAATGTATTCTTCCATGCTTTTACGTAATTCATAGAATGCTAAGACATCTTTAGCTAAAGTTTGTATTTGCTCTAAATCCCTGTCAGAAATGTCTGCACCCATCGATGAATCTGCTGCTTTAGCAATCAGTTGTGTACGTTCTTTAGGTATATTTTCTGCCTCTAAATTTTCAACTGTAAAATTATCTTTATTCCCTAATTTCACTACAAGTCTAGAGTATGTCTCATGCTTTTCTACTAATCTGTCAAGCTCTGGGAAGTACACACCATACCACTCACGTAGTCTACCCATGAAAAGGTTCACAGTTTGATCTAAACTGTCTAATGTCTGAATTCCCTGGGCTACAATCAAATCGCGTTTTCCTGTTGCACCTTTTATTCTAAGTTTTGAGAGTTCCATGCTTACGTTACGGTTCCAAACATCAAGCTCCTTTTGGTCATCAACAAAACCTGACTCTAAAGCAACTTCATTCATGGATGAATTAAAAACAGCGGTTTCAGAGGATTTAGCAACTTCGGTTTCCACTTTCATCTTAACGTGAACTTCTTGTGCTAAATTAGCGTTTGTAAAGACAAAAACGTCATAACCCCTATTTGTTAGAAGTGAAATTAATGATTTTGTTTGATCTGATATTTTCCCATTTTCGGTTTTAAGCAGGCTTTTCGCTGCAGCCTCAGCTTTTTTAGGAAAAAGCGCCTTCTCTAACAGTGTATCATCCTCGTTGAAGGCCACCACTCCGAAGGGAAACTGAACAATAAATGCTTTCATATTCTAAAGCCCCTAATACACTGTATTGTCAACACATTTAGTTAATAAATAGAACGGCAATCTGAGTTATGAAGTATATGAGTCATCGTTAAAAACCAGTGCTATGTCAACAAGACTCGTTCAATTATCCTGATATTTATCTTCCAACGTTCCTTACATTAAAAATATGAGCATATAATGTGCAGGCCTAAAAAAACTCAAAAATCTTCTGGTATATTCTCGTTCTTATTATTCTATTTTTTTTTAACAAGTCTCTTTTGGTTAGCAATTATTTATAAAACCTATTTAATTATATACTTCGGGGTATGAATGGCTAATTCAGGATTATCCATTGAATCTGACATTCTCCATGTTTTACATGTTGATGATGATGAGGCTTTTTTGGAGATTTCAAAAGAAATCCTCACATCAGAAAACAATTTTGAAATCGAACTTGCTTCAAGTGTAGATGAAGCATTAAAAATTTTAGCACAGAAAGACTTCAACGTGATAGTTTCCGACTATGAAATGCCCCTAAAAGATGGTATAAAATTTTTGAAAGAGCTACGGCAACAAGAAAACAATATACCCTTTATATTATTCACGGGTAAAGGCAGAGAAGAGATAGCGATAGAAGCTCTAAATTCAGGTGCTGACTACTACATTAACAAGCAAGGTAACCCTGATACTGTATATGGTGAATTAGCTCACAGTATTAAACTGTTATCAGGACGAATGAAAACGGAGGTTGAACTTAAACAGAAACGGGAAATCTTGGAACAGGTAACAGAGAATGTGGGAGCTGGGTTAGCGATTATAGATGAAACCTACCATATCATATGGTCGAATCGTATATTGGAAAACCTTGTTGGTTCTGCCCCAGGTAAAATTTGTTACTCAACTTTCAATAATTTGGATTACGTTTGTCCCAATTGTGGTGTACAAAAGATCTTTGCAGGCTCATCTTATGATGTTCACGAATATCAAAACATTGACAAAAACGGTAATCCATACTGGATTGAATTAATTGTTACTCCTCTTAAAGACGAGAAAGGCAAAACCATAGCTGCCCTAGAGTTAGCAGTTAATATAACTGAACGAAAGAAGTCAGAATTTAAATTAGTGGAAAGCGAAGAGAGGTACAGGCAATTATTCTCTATGATGCCCAGCGGAGTAGCTGTTTATGAAGCGATTGATGGGGGGTCAGATTTTGTTTTTAAGGATTTCAACAAAGCGGCTGAGGTTATTGAAAATATTCCCCGTAATAGAGTTATTGGTAAACTTGTGACAGACGTTTTTCCAGGAGTTAAAGACTTTGGTCTGCTAGATGTGTTTCAGAGTGTTTACAATTCTGGGGTCAGCGAGTTTTTACCTGCTAACTTTTATTATGATAACGAGAAAATGGGTTGGCGTGAAAACTGGGTTTACAAACTTCCAAATGGTGACATTGTAGCCATTTATAACGATGCGTCTGAACTTAAGAGGAATGAGGCTAAATTTAGGTCTCTTTTTGAAGGTATGGCTCAAGGTGCTTTCTGGCAAGCATCAGACGGTAAACTTATAGATGTTAACCAGGCTGCACTTGATATCTTTGGGTTAACTAAAGAACAGTTTCTAAAGATGAACTCAATGAGTTCAGGATGGAAAGTAATTGATGAAAATGGTGCTGACGTCACAGGATATATGCATCCTTCTATGGTTGCTCTTCGAACTGGAAAACCTGTAAGAGATCAGGTTTTAGGTGTTTTTAACTCAAGAAAAAAAGAATTTGTTTGGGTAAATGTTAATGCTATTCCCCAGTTTAGCCCATCAGAAAAAACACCTTATCAAGTTATGGTTACACTTCATGATTTAACAAAAAATAAGCTCGCTGAAATATCTCTAAAAGAAAGTGAACAGCGTTATCGTATTTTATATGAACAATTGCCTTTAGGTTATCAGTCTTTGGACAAGCATGGAAAGATTATTGAAGTTAACCAAGCATGGTTAGATTTATTTGGTTATAAGCGTGATGAAGTGGTTAATAGCTGGTTTGGTAATTTTCTTTCAAGTGAGGAAGTAAAGCCTTTTAGGGAGAGGTTTGAACGTTTTAAGTCTATAGGGAAAATTCAAGTAACTGTTAAGATGAAACGTAAAGATGATACAATCATTAAAGCAAAGATTGATGGCCGAATTATCTATGATTCAGATGGTAAATTTAAGCAGACACATTGTATACTCCAAGAGGTAAATTAGGGGTGAATTACAAAAATTCTTTTAATCTACAATCCTCTTTTAAATTGGCTTGGCACTGATAGCTACGATTTAAATCTTGCAACAACTTATTTTGTTGTTAAACTTTTTTTATGACCTGACAACTTGAACAAATAGCTGAAAAAAGTAAAAGTTGATATATTTTCATTAAAAAAATGAAATACTGCTTTTTAGATTTCTTAATGATCACTTGTTGATTTAGAAATAAATAACGCAATAACACAAAAAAACTATATTGTTAAAAAATGCTTAATTTATTCCAGTTTCCAATTGTGTTCTACTTCTTATAGTGTCTGTCTATTAATCTCTCTTAACTCTTGAACGGTCGTGTTAGACTTTAGATGTTTACAAGATTCAAATTATGGCTGCTATAACTTACATTTCTTTCTACATTAAAAACATGTCTTGATGCAGATATTAAATGTGAAAAATTAAAATAAAAAATATCTCTAAAAAAGTAATCGCTATTTATTCCTAAATTTTGAACATTTGAAAACAATGAAGATTTTCTTTTATTAATCTCGTAAGAATGTTTTTCTACTTTATTAAAAAGTTAGATATAATAAAATAAATGTATTAACTTAAAATCCATTTCTTCTTTTTAAAGTAAAAAAGCATAACTAAAGCAATCAGCCCCATAACTATTAACACCAAGGGGTAACCCCACATCTGATCAAGTTCAGGCATATACTTGAAGTTCATGCCGTAGATTCCTGAAACAAGAGTAAGCGGTATAAAAATAGTTGCAATCATTGTTAGCACCTTCATGATTTCATTCATTCTGTTGCTAACACTAGACAAGTAAACATCTAACATTCCTGACAAGGTATCTCTGAACGTTCCCACTGAATCAATCACTTGGATCGTGTGGTCATATATGTCTCTAAGGTAGATTTTGGTCTTTTTCTTAATTAGTTCTGACTCACATCTTTCCAAGTTGTTAATAACTTCTCTTAGCGGCCAGACAGCTTTACGTAAATCTATACTCTGTCTTTTCAAGTTGTTGATTGTATGAACAATTATTGGCTGCGGATTTTCTATCAACTCGTCTTCTATGTCTTCTATTTTTTCACCCATTTTCTCTAAAACTGTAAAATAATTATCTACTATAGTATCTATTAACGAATAAAGAAGGTAGTCGATGCTTTCTTTTCTAATTTTACCTTTATCTGTTCTTAATCTTTCTCGAATTGGATTAAAAACATCACCTTTAGTTTCTTGAAATGAAACTATCCAGTTTGAACCTAAAACTAGACTAACCTGTTCAGATGTGACTTCTTTTTCTTTATTATTAAATTTCAGCATTCGTAGTACGATAAATATGTAGTTTTCAAAAACTTCCATTTTTGGACGTTGTTGCGTATTAGCTATATCTTCTATTGTTAGCGGATGAAGATTAAAGTGTCTGCCTATTTTTTCAATCACTTCTGTTTTATGAAGTCCATCTATGTTTATCCATATCTTTCCATTTTCGTCTTTAACTCCCAATACTTCTTCTACGTTTTCAGTCTCTTTTGTTAAAAATTCGATTTCATTATATTTTATACTTTCAACTATAACTTTTTCAGTCTTTTCACTGCCCACGTAAACTACTGTTCCAGGTGGTAAACCTGTTTTCTTTGTTCTCCCTTTCGGCATATGAAAATGCATGATTTGATAGTTCCTCAAGAATAATATAAATCTAATTAAAGTAACATTTTTTCTTAGAAACAAAGATGAATAGCCTTAACAAAATTTTCAGTACGCTAATTTGAAAGATTAAATCAGCTTTTTTGATAGAGCATATTTTTATGCAGATAATAATTCAACAATTTTTTTAACTACATCTATACCCGAAATTACGCCAATAATTTTTTCTTTTTCATCTGTCACAAATATGTGGTCTTCTTGTGTATCCATCATTAAATCAGCTATTTCTTCTAAAGTGTTGCTCTCTTTAACTAAAACAGGAGGCGCCATTACTGATTCGGAGAGAAGGCTGTCTTTTCGACGAACATCTATGTACCCAACATTCTCCAAATTTACCACTCCTATAACATGGTTTTCGTCATCAACTAAAGGTATTGCTCTTAGTTTAGTTCTTTCAAAAGTTACTAATGCGTCTTTTACAGTTAGTCCTTTATGAAGTACTATAGGGTTTTTTGTCATAAATTCGGTTGCTAAAGTTTGTTCAAGTTTTTGCGGAATCAATTTTTTTCCCTTTTCAAAGAATCGTTCAAGTGCTAACTCTTCAGTTTTAAGTCTAGTTTGAGGTTGGACAGGATAGAACGAATGTTTACCTGATAGTAAGTAGCTGACTCCGCTTGCTAATAATGCAGGTATGGCAAAGACTCCTCCTAAAGTTTCAACAATAAACGCTACAGAAGTCAACAGAACTTTATGTGTTCCAGCAAGTAAAGACGCCATTCCAACAGCTATAAACATCACTGCTAAGTTTACATTAAAGATTAAAGAGAAAATGTAGCCTAATCCTGCACCTATTACTATTGTCGGAAAAAATAGGCCTCCGCTTCCTCCAAATTTTAGCGTGGTTGCTGTAACAAAAGTTTTGAGTAAAATTATTCCAGATAGAACAGCTATGCTGAAGCTTGCTCCACTGATTAATGCACTAACAAAATGCAATCCAACTCCTATAGAATATACTGACAAAAGTCCTGAAATTGCTAAAGTTACAGAACCCAAAACAGCTACTAAGTTATTACCTAATCTTTTTTTAAGTTTAACTACAACCGCTTCCATCCAACTGAACGTTTTTGTGAAGAAAACAGAGTATAAACCACAGATTAAACCAAGAAGCAATGAAAGCGCAATGACTTCAAATGTAAGTGGTATATTTCCTATTGTCCCAAATAGTGGTTCACTGCCAAGGACAGTTATAGAAATTAGATATGCCGGAATTGATGCAATGGTAGCTTCGATGAATGTTTCTCTATCTAAATCGTTTTTGTAGGGAATTTCTAAGGCAAATAAAATTGCAGTTAAAGGTGTTCTGAATGTAGCGGCTAGACCAGCGGTTGCACCTGCAATGAACAGTCTTCTATACAAATTAGGTTTCACTTTAAGACGTCTAGCTAATTCTGAAGCTATACCTCCACCAGCAAGTAAACTTGGTCCCTCAGGCCCAGCACTACCGCCTAAACCAATGGTTAACATTCCAGCAAGTGGCTTTACTATTGTATCTCTAAAATTTACTTCTCCGTTTGTTAAATGATATGCTTCAAGTACAGTATGTGTTCCAGAGCCAGTTGTTTTACTGTGAGCGAAACGTTTTACCAACAAGTACGATAATCCTATTGCTGCAAAAGCTATGGGGATGAATAATAGATTCGAATAAGCTAATGCGTTTTCCGTTAAACGCCAAAGTTCAGTGTAAACGAGGTATAAACCTATTGATACTATCGATGATAGTATACCTGTAATAATTACTAATAAGTAGTAGCGGATGTCTTCTTTTTTGCTCATTTTTTCAGCTCTAGGGTGTGAACTAAATATAAATTTATTGAATAACTACTATCAAATCAACATAGACAAAAAAAATTTTCCCTTATTTTGTTTGATTTTGCCTCCAATTTTTTAACTGAACTCAGAAAAGTTAATACTAACACTCACCCAATTATTTTTTAAAGCAAAGGGTGACCACATAATATCCAATCTAGGACTGCATTTAAAACAAAAAAACAAAAAAGTTACTGTTGGCCTTATTCAGACAGTTGTCTCTGAAAATATAGTTGATAATATAGAGAAAACTAAGCAAAAAGTCGTGGAAGCTGCTGAAAGAGGTGCTCAAATAATTTGCCTTCAAGAGTTGTACAGAACAAGATACTTTCCACAGCAAGAAAATTCAGAAATAAAAGAAATAGCTGAAACTATACCTGGAGAATCAACAAGAGTTTTCGCTAATTTAGCAAAAAAACACAAAGTAGTGATTATCGTCCCAATATTTGAGAGAAACCAAAATGGTAAATTCTACAATTCAGCCACTGTAATCGATGTAGACGGCACAATAGTGGATACATATCGCAAAATTCACATACCTCAAGACCCATACTTTTACGAAAAAAATTACTTTTCGCCAGGTGAACAAAATTACAGAATATATCAGACCACCTACGCTAATATCGGGGTACTCATATGCTATGACCAATGGTTCCCTGAACCAGCACGTATTAATGCTTTGTTAGGTGCAGAAATTATATTTTATCCCACAGCAATAGGCTACATTAAAGGTTACACATCTGAGGATGGCGATTGGCATGGTGCTTGGAAGACTATCCAATGTTCACATGCAATCGCAAATGGTGTTCACGTAGCGGCTGTGAACCGTGTTGGAGAGGAAGATGAACTGGTTTTCTGGGGTGGCTCATTCATATGTGATTCTTTTGGAAAAATCCTTGGTGAAGCCAGCACTTCAAATGAGGAGGTTCTTGTTGTTACTATTGATTTAACCAAGAACAAGGCGATTCAAGATGGTTGGGGTTTTCTAGCAAACCGCCGGCCAGACACCTATAAACCACTTGCTGAAAAAACCACAGAAGGATTTCTTCATGAGTGACTTTGATAAGCAATATCAAGAATTAGGTTTTTATATGCCTGCAGAATGGGAAAAGCACACTGCCATATGGTTAGCTTGGCCATACGAACCAACCACTTTTCCAGATAGGGTTGATCGTGTCGAAGAAACTTACATTCAGATTATCAAAGAAATTCATGAAAGTGAAGATGTTAATCTATTTGTAAAAGATAGAAAAACAAAAAATAAAGTTACAAACATGCTTGATGAAGCCAAAGTTGACTTGGATAAAGTACACCTCCACATTTTTAATTATGCAGATGTTTGGTTCCGCGATTATGGACCAATTTTTGTCAAAAATCGTAATCACGAATTAGCTATGTTACATTGGGAGTTCAACTCTTGGGGCGATAAATATGACCTACTGCTTAAAGATAAGCAGATTCCTGAAGTTATTAAGAAAAAGTTAGGTATTAAATACTTCAAACCTGGAATAGTGTTGGAGGGCGGCTCAGTAGACGTTAATGGTTTAGGTGCTCTGTTAACCACTGAGCAATGTCTATTGAATTCTAATCGTAATCCACACCTGAACAAAAAACAAATTGAAAATTATCTGTCAAAATTTTTGGGTGCACGTCACTTTATATGGCTTAAAAAAGGAATACTTGGCGACGATACTGATGGACATATAGATGACTTAGCACGTTTTGTAAATCCCACTACTGTTGTTTGTGCATACCAAGAGGATAAAAACGACCAAGATTACGGTGCGTTACATGAGAATTACGAAATTCTATGTAAATCATTAGATCAAGACGGCAATAAACTGAACATAGTAAAGTTGCCTATGCCAAAAGTGCTAAGCGATGAGGGTGAACCTCTTCCTGCAAGTTACACCAACTTTTACATAGGGAATACAAAGGTTTTAGTTCCAATCTTTAACCACGAAAACGATGCGAAAGCTCTCTCCACTCTGAAAACTTTGTTCCCAACTAAAAAAGTAGTCGGCATAGACTGTGTTGATTTAGTTTATGGCTTTGGAACTATTCATTGCATAAGCCAACAACAACCTGAACCTTGACATCTAAAAATTTATTTTAGTCTAATCTTTTTCTTTTTTATTTAATTTTTTAGTTAAGTTTAAAGTCTATAGTTACGTAATAGGTAGAGCACCACAGTCTTTGGCAGTATAGGAGTAAAGAGGGGTTATGGTTAATCGTCAGCCACATCGAAACCGTGGCGTAAAAGTTCTTAAAGCAGTTTCTTCACCCCTCAGGCTACAAATCCTAAATCTTCTATTTGATAAAAACGCTTTATCATACACTGAACTAATGAATCAACTCAAAATGAATCCTAGTAGAGACGCCGGTAGGTTTGCTTATCACCTAAAATTCCTTCTTAAAGCTAGCCTAGTAGAAGCAGATGTAGAAGCAAAAAAATATTATCTAACAGACTTAGGTAAGATGCTTTTAGATGTGGCGGATAGAGTTGAAAGAAAAGCAGTTAAACCACGTGGTATGTTAGTTCGTACTTCTCATTTAACCATGGAAGATTTTGATGCGAACAAGATTGCGAACTCTCTAATTAAAGAAGCAAAAGTGCCTGCGGAATTAGCTCAAAAGACCGCTAAAGAAGCAGAAAAAAGATTATTTAAATCTAAAACAAAATATTTGACAACATCTTTAATCAGGGAAGTTGTAAACGGTATTCTAATTGAGAAAGGTTATGAGGACTACCGTCATAAACTAACCCGATTAGGTTTACCCGTAAATGAAGTAACAGCGCTAATCGAGTCTAGAGAAGAGTTTCGCCCCTGCTCGAAAACCATAATGCAAGCTGGACAAACTGTTCTTAGTGAATATACTCTACTGAACATTTTTCCAAGAGATGTAGCTGACGCCCATCTTTCCGGAGCAATCCACATTGAAGACTTAGGAACATGGATTTTAACTCCATTTGAAATAATCCACGACTTGCGTTACTTTTTTCAAAATGGGGTAAATCTTTCTGACCCAGAGTCTTTCTACATCAAACCGCCTAATGATTTCGAATCAGCTCTATCTTTAGCTTTTAATGTTTTATTGCATTCAAGTAAAGAATCCAATCGGACTCAGACTTTAAACTATTTCAACGTTTTCTTGGCGCCCTTTGCAAAAGGGATTAGTCCTGAAATACTGAAGGAAAATCTGAAAATTTTTATTTTAAATTTGAATCAGCACACACAAGCAACTTTGGGACTTGAACTTTCAATTCCAAAACAAACAGTTCATAAAGAAGCTGTAGGTGTTGGAGGTAAACACTCTGGAAAATATGGTGATTTCACAAATGAAAGTCTTTTGTTGGCTTCCGTTGTTCTTGATGTATACATCGAAGAATGTTCAAACAAACCGATGTTTAACCCCAAAATAGTTGTAAAAATCGATAGTACATCAGTGATTAATGAGTACTCAAAAGTTGTGCTTCTAAAAGCTCACCAATTGGCTCTGGAGAGTGGAATACCCTACTTTGCTAGCTTAAACTGTAAAGAAGGTGGCGCTTTAACTTTTTCATCTTCCGGAATCAAGTTTATGCTAGATTTAAGTGGCGATTGGGAAACTGATACGCTGCGTACGGGTTGCCTTGGTGGAGTTACCATAAATTTGCCACGAATCGCAATTGAATCTAATAAAGATAAAAGCATATTCATCGATTTATTGAAAGAGAGATTTGAGCTTTCTGCACGTGCTTTGGGTATAAAGAATAATGTACTCAAAAAATTTGGAAAAAACTCTTTACCTTTTCTTATGCAAAAGGCCAACGGTGACACTTATTTCCGTTTGGAAAACTGTTCACGTATAGTAAATTTAGCTGGTTTTAGAGAAGCAGTAGAGACATTTACGGGAAAAAGCTTGAATTCAGAGGAAGGCCGTAGCTTTGCTGAAAATATAATTAGTGACTTGTTATCTTTCAAACAGAAACTAGGAAGAAAATATGGCAAAAGGCTTTATCCAGCTTTATTAAGTACAATTGAAGCTTCTGAACGTCTTGCACAGTTAGATATTGAGCGATATGGTGTAGCTAAAGTAAAATTCTCAGGAGCAAGAGACAAACCATATTATTCAGTGGTTAAACGCATAGAACTGGAACCTGCTCAACCGCTTTTTGCTCCCACAGCAGCTTTAGAACAAATGAAGTTGCTAAAAGGGTTAACAACCGGTGGAAGTTTGGACGTATTTGAACTTGTGGGCAACGACTTTAATGTTGGAGCTTTAATGGATTTAACTTCCCGTTTAATAGACAATAAAAACAGTGACTTTTTCATTTATAGTCGAGCGATTAGTTACTGCGAAAACTGCAAGAAAAAATGGTTTGGCACCTTACATAAATGTCCATCATGTGGGTCAATGAGTACACTTACTATTTTTGACCGTTTCAAATCAACTTATACGTAATATTTTATTTATTCTCTATTTTGTATTGGTAAATATTTATTTGATGGCCCCCAAAACAAGCGAAAGTAAAGCCATACGCACAACAATGCCATTCCATACCTGTTGGAAATACCTTGCTTGCGGAGTTGAATCTACCTCTGGAGAAATTTCATCTACACGTGGCAAAGGATGAAGTATAATCATGTCTTTTCTAGCTTTTTCAATTGTTTTTAAATCTATTCTGTAAGCGCCTTTGACTTCAGCGTATTCAGCAGCATTCGGAAAACGCTCTTTCTGTATTCTGGTTACATAGAGCACATCTATCTGTGGTATTATACCCTCTAGTGTTGAGTTTTCGGTTACTTTGATTCTGTTTTTAATTGTTTGAAGAACATCTTTGCGCATTCGAAGATTTTCAGGTGAAACCAGATATAATTCAATATTGTAAAGTGATAAAGCATAAGCAAGCGAATGAACAGTTCGTCCATATCGCAAGTCACCTAGTAAAGCGATTTTTAAGCCATCTATTTTTCCCTTGTCTTTACGAATAGTGCATAAGTCAATAAGTGCCTGTGTTGGGTGTTCTTCAGCTCCTGTACCTGCGTTAATGATCGGAACACTTGAGAAGTCTGCAGCTAACTTTGCCGAACCTTCAAGACTATGCCTAAGTGCAATTACATCTGCATAATTCTCGACTGTACGTATAGTATCTGCAATATTTTCACCTTTACGCGCAGATGTCAAATCTGGTTCTGCGAAACCAATATAGCTTCCACCAAGTTTCAGAATTGCAGTTTCAAAACTTAGACGAGTACGAGTGCTTGGTTCAAAGAACAGTGTTGCCAAAATTTTACCTTTAAGAATTTCTGAACCTGTTTTTGCGTAAGGTTCCATGTTTTTGGCCACATCCAAGATATGATTGATTTCTTGTTGGCTAAAGTCTTCAATTGATATTATGTCTCTGCCTTCGAAATCCAATTTAGCGGCACCTAGAACAAAGAGAGTCTGAAACTTCTAATTAACATTTGTATAAAAAACCTCAATCACTTATCTTATTGCATCAACTTATAACGTGGATTGTTAGAGATTTAAGCTAAAGCAAACAATACCTTAAGCGTTTTTAAATCAGGCCTAAAGCCACTTTACCGCTTTCCTATGTCTTCAACTATTATCTAACTAATATCACAGTGCAAGATAATGAACGCGTTACTTTTTCGCTTATGCTACCCACGAAGATGCCCTTAAATTTACCTATACCTCTATGTCCTAGTACAACAACATCAAAATTACCCTCATTTGCAGCTTCAATAATTGCAGACGCTGGATTACCCTCTTTTAATATTGCTGAAATAGAAACGTTAGGTTTAATTTTTTTCGCATGAATTGTTGCTTTGTTTAATACCTCTTCATGAAATTTTCGTAAATCTCTAGCTACAACTACCATATTGTCGTTAGTGTAAGGCGCAATTTCAGGGGGAACAGACACTACACCTGATGATTAACTAACTTTCATAATCGTTAATTCAGCACCAAATTTTTCTGTGAATTCTAAAGAGAAATCCAGGGCTCTGTATGAATTTTCTGAGCCGTCTACTGCAACTAAGACCTTTTTAACCAAATAATCTGCCTCTATCCACGTATTGCTCTTTCTTAACCATAAGCTTTTCTGCAAGAAATTTAAATAACTAAATGTTTTACCCTTATTGAACTAAGGATATAAGGATGATATGTAGTTATCTATTAAACAAATACTCTGGGTGTCTACCTATAACCAGACATAAACAAATCCTTACGTTAATACTGACTGCTTTGGTTGTATTATCGTTATTCTACCTTCCGTTTAGTCTAAACTTTGTACGAGCTGAAACTGACCCAGCTTGGAGTACTCTATCATCAATGCCTACTCCCCGAGCAGGTTTTGGTTTAGCAGTTGTCAACGGAAAAATCTACGCTATCGGAGGAATAAACTCAGATAATGTGCCTCTTCGTACTGTTGAAGAATATAATCCTGTAACAGATACTTGGACGACTAGATTATCTATGCCTACAGCTAGAAGCGGATTTGCTGTAGCTGTTTATAATCATAAAATCTATGTTATTGGTGGCACAGTTGGTGATGGTTACGTAGGAAACAATGAGGTTTACGATCCAGTTACTAACACTTGGACAACTAAAGCCTCTATGCCTACGCCGCGAGCTGACTTATGTGCTTCCACGATTGACGGTAAAATCTATTTGATTGGCGGTAAAAAATATTCAAGTTCAGCTCCATTCTACATAGAAACTGACACAAACGAATGTTATGATCCTGTTAGTGACATTTGGGAAACAAAAACACCTATTCCCACGGCAGTTCAAGGATACGGTTGTGTAGTTGTAGATAAAAAAATTTTTGTTATTGGCGGTTCAAGGGAACCCACTTCGCCAGGTACATCCATTACAGTGAACAACAATCAAGTTTATGATTCTATAACTGATAAATGGTCAACTGCAGCGTCGCTTCCAACTGCGACCAGTTATGGGGCAGCAGCTGCAACTCAGGGTTACTTAGCTCCTCAAGGAATATATTATGTAGGTGGCTTTACTGGAGGTGTTTTTACCGGTCAAGTTAAAATATTGACTTTATCTAATAACTCATGGAGTATAGCTGAATCGATGCCTACCCCCAGAGGGTATTTGGGGCTAGTAGCTGTCAATGACATGTTATACGCAATAGGTGGTTTTGACGGAACAGACTACTTAAGCGTTAACGAACGCTACAAACCCGTAGGTTACGGGACAGTTCCTCCAAAAATCAGCGTCCTTTCTCCAGAAAACAAGACTTACACCGTAACAACTTTAGATTTTACTATTAACCGTGATGTTCAATGGATAGGTTATAGTCTTGACGGAAAACAAAATGTAACAGTCACATCTGGGCTTCAACTTAGTGGTCTTACTCATGGGCCACATCACATTACAGTATATGCTAACGACACTTCAGGTAACATGGCTGTCTCTGAGACTGTTCATTTTTCGGTTGATTTAATCGGTCCTGAGATTATGATTTTATCTCCTAAAAATCAGTCCTACGATACAACCGATATGCAATTAACTTTTACTATTAATGAACCTGTAACTTATTTAGCGTACATTTTAGATGATCAAGAAATTGTGCCTATAGTTGGTAATGTTACTTTAGTGGCTTTGTCAAATGGCGCCCATCGATTAACTATTTATGCAATCGATGAACTAGGTAACACTTCCAACGAGACTATTTATTTTTTAATAGCGACTTTTCCAATTTTAGCTGTTATTGCTGCAGTAGTAATAATAATTATAATGGTGGCTATAGGTTACATACTTTTTAAACGTAGATATTAATAATCAGTTAGAAAAAATTTTAAGTAACCTGGCAGTTTCTCCCTTGAGAAGGTGAAACTTGTGGGCTACAAAATCGATTATGCTGCTGGTGAACGTGTAGGCTGCTCTTCTCAAATCAATATTGCAGACCGCATCTTTTATGTTAAACTTTATTCTGGAGCTGTTCCCAAATTTTTTTCTGCGGATCAGCAGGGTGTGATTGAAAAAGAGATTTCACAAAATGAATTTGAACTTTGGTTAAATGTTTTAGCGGATAATGAAAAAGAAGTTTCAGAAATCCAAATGAAGCTCTCTTCGGGGAAAAAATTCTAAATATCCCTGCGATTTTTCATTTATTAACAAGGAATAACAGTCGATTAAAGCGTTAAATTTTATAGCAGTATTTACTTTCCTTGATTTATAGTGAAGACTTATGAATGTTCATTTATTACCTTGGGATTCCAGTTGCAACTTAGTTGAAGCCACGAACAGGCTCTATGATGAAGCGGGAACTTTTGATTGTATAGAAAAAAATGATTTAGTAGCAATTAAACTACATGTAGGCGAATTAGGAAACCCCTATTATGTTCAGCCTGTTTTTATTCACGAAATAATAAATAAAGTTAAATCTTTAGGTGGAAAACCTTTCTTTACTGACTCCAACACTTACTATCTAGCACAACGTCACAACGCCTATGACCATATGGTTACTGCTTTAATGAACGGCTTTAACATGGCGCCTT
>Ga0265294_10002494_pt1 | contig 24128 bp, 26 predicted proteins | sample MunlanPumphouse3_FD_192504 | JGI IMG/M metagenome (GOLD analysis project Ga0265294, IMG submission 192504) | Groundwater microbial communities from a municipal landfill in Southern Ontario, Canada - Pumphouse #3 | ecosystem: Environmental > Aquatic > Deep subsurface > Groundwater | place... | reverse complement strand
TTTTAGGTCAGATAAAAATATTGCTATCAATAAAATTATAAGCGGACTCATAGGAATTAGAACTTTGCCCCTTACATAAAGCATTCCATTTAATATATACATAAAGATTGGAACTGTAAGCATTAACAAAATAGAACCACTCAGAAATCTTTTAGCGCCTGATGAAAAAATTAAAACATAAAGAAGCGCTATTACCGCTATAGCAGTAAAACCCATCCCATAATTGCTATATAATAAAGCCTCAAAATTAAAATTTGGAATTAGAAGATCTTTAAAATTAATAACTTCATTAACTTGGGATCTACTTGATAAAATAGCAAAAAGGGTTGGAATTAATAACACTAAAGACATCATAACACCTATAAACATAGGAATCAGAAATTTTATGCCGTCAATAATAAAATCTTTAACAACGATCTTTTTATTTAACTTGATATATTTATAAATACCATAAATCACTAAACATAAAAGGCCACCTACACTGTAATAATAACTTGTCATAATCATAAGAAAGACACTTAGAATATAAAGCATACTTTTTTTATCTTTAAAATATTTATCAATTCCCATAAGACCTAGAATTAAAAAGGGCATGTAATCAATAAACATTATATGACGATGAGCATGAAAAAAACAATTTATTAAAAGAAAAAGTATTGAAGATAACATAGCTATTCTAGAATTATATTTATTATTAATTAACCATTTATATACTAAGAAGGCACTTAAGATAACTACTAAAATATTTATAATAATTAAGTAATCAACCATTTTTATAAAAGGAAATAAGTATGACAATAAAACAAAGGGATTAAGCAAACCGTAATATGAAAAATAATATGCATTCTGCCCTGCCCCTATATTAGCAGCAAAGTTAGGGATTAAATCACCAGTATTATAAAAAATAGTTCTAAAATATTCAGGGAAAACAGTATGTTGCATAACCCAATCTGTCATTGAACCGTAAATATTGTTAGAGCCAGTATATATAAATACTAAGCTACAAAAGATAATACTTAATATTCCTAATACTTTAAGATCTCTTTTTTTCATTGAAACACCTCATACAATTCATTATATCATATAAATTATGATGCTTATGAAACAAAAAGACCCCAGGTTTTAACCTAGGATCATCTATACCACACATTATCGTATGGTATTAATATAATATGTATTTCATTATAAAAATATGCATCATTATAACAATTAAATTATTGAGGAATTATTGTTAAAGTATTTAAACTCTCTATATTAGCAATAGGATTTGTTTTAATAAATAAATTCTCCAAATTTTTTAAATTTTCAAGTGGACTTACATCAGTTATATTATTATTTTGTAATGATAAATATTTTAAATATGTTAAATTTGCTATTTCGCTTATATCAGAAATTTCATTATTATTAAGTTGCAAACTAGTCAAAGTAGTAAGTGTTTCAAGTTCTGATATATTTTTAATATTATTGTTATTTATTGTTAAGGTTTTTAATTTTGTTAAATTTTTAAGTGGCGATAGATTTTCTATTTTGTTATAACTTAAACTTAAATATGATATGTTTGGAAGACTTTCTATAAAAGTAAGATCATTTATATTGTTTGCATATAATGATAAATTATTAATGTTAGGTAATGAACCTAGTGTATTATAATCTGCATTCTTTTGAAAATATATTTTTAAATTTGTTAAATTAGGAAAGTGTTTCAAATCCGCAAAAGATTTAATGGTACCCTCTTCTATATATAATGTTGCATTTATTTCAAATTTTTCACCACTATATAAAACAACATTTTGTTCTGGCAAAGTTGGACTTACTAAAAAAATCTTGTTAGATGCTATAACAATACCCACATAGGGAACTAAGTCACCATTATAAATATTTTCTTCAGTATTTTTATCTAGGGCCTGTTTTAGAGAACTTTCAAAAACTTTATCTTCAAAAACAAGTGGATTTTCTCTTAACAATTGTTCCGCATTAGAATCTTTAATTACTATAAATAAAATAAAACTTAACGCAATTAGGAGAGTAGTAGACAAAAAAATTATAATATTTCTGTTTTTCATTTGCTACCTCCCGTTATTCATTCTACATATTTATTATATCATGAATAGTGGCATTTTAATTGTATTTCTTCGTTTTATTTAAGAAAAATAAAAAAAACCAGACATTATGTTTGGTTTATTTACTTTTTGGTAGCGACGGAGGGGATCGAACCCCCGACCTATCGGGTATGAACCGATCGCTCTAGCCAGCTGAGCTACATCGCCATTTAAAATAAGCAACACTAATATATCAAATATATATTTTTTTAGCAATAGATTATTGCTTATTTATATTATTATCTTCTGTTTTTGTTTTATAATCGCCACATGTTATATTTATTTCAATATCTATTATTTCATTATTTAAAACCTTTAATATAGCATATGAATTACTATCACAATCAGCATCCTTAAATGAGGTGATATCAACTCCAGATAATTCTAAGCTTTGGAGTGTTACAGTATGATATGAACCATTAGTTCCGCTTTGTGATTGATCTTGTTGTTTAACATTTTCCTCATAATAAGTTTGAGCTTTATCGCTTAATTCTTTTTCTAATTTTTCATAATTGGTTCCACAACCTACTGATATAAATACAGCAACTACGAGGATAACAATTTTTGCTTTTTTCATAACAAAGTTTCCCCCTTTATTCTGTTTATTAATTATTTATGGTGCCAGTGGTCGGACTTGAACCGACATGATGTTACCATCACCAGATTTTGAGTCTGGCGCGTCTACCAATTCCACCACACTGGCATTTTAAGAGAAGATTACTCTTCTTTATATCTAGATAAAAACAAATCAGTCTCTTCTGTAATTTCTTGACTTGCGAAAGCTAGACGGGGAAGATCTTCTTTCGAAAATAAACCAAAATAATCCAGGAATTCATTGGTGGTTTTGTAAAGGATTGGTCTCCCCGGCATTGGTGCCCTTCCAACCTCTTTCAACAAACCTTTAGCGACTAGTTTTCTAATCATTTGAGAACTAGAAACACCTCTTATTTCATCCACTTGAACCCTTGTGATAGGCTCATTATACACTATAATAGCAAGGATTTCAAGAGCTGATTGAGACAAATTATTGTTTTGTGGATTAGTGATTAATTTTTGAAAATAATCTTTATGTTCAGTTTTAGTTGTAAGCTTAAAAGTATTACCTAAAAAATTTATTCTAACACCACGATCATTTACTTCATACTCTCTTCGGAGGTCCATTAAAACCTCTTTAGCATGTTCTTCTTCTATTTCCATGATGTCAACTATTTGATCTATCGTAAGGCCATCATCACCAACAACAAATAAAAGGCCTTCTAACACTGCTTTTAAATTCATTTTACACACGTCCCTTTAATTTTATATATATAGAATCAAAGATATCACTTTGTTCAATTACAATTTCTTGTTCCTTAGCCATTTGCAAAATTGCTAAAAATGTTACTACAACATATCCCTTGTTCCATTCATCAAATAGATTTTCAAATTTAACTTCTTTTTTAGAACTTAGAACTTGTCTTATATTAGTAATACGTTCTGACACCGAAAGTTCTTTTGAAGTTATTTTTGTATTTAGGGGTTTGTTATATTCATTTCGTTCAAGAAATTTAGCTAAAGCGTCAAGTAGCAAAGATACGGAGTGGCTCTCTTGAGGAGGCAACTCCTCTTTATATTCGTCTATATTTGATGGCAACTTTGTAAATACTTCACTACGATTATACTCTAATTCTTTAAACTTTGAAGTTATTTCTTTGTAATATTTATAATCAACCAATCTTTGAATTAATGATGATTCTGGTTTTTCCTCAAATTCATCTTCTGATTCCTCATTTTTAGATGGTAATAGACACTTAGATTTCATTTCAATTAATTCAGCTGCCATAACTAGGTATTCACTTGCTACTAATAAATTCAATGATTCCATAGCGCGTATATAAGCGAGATACTGTTCAGTTATCTCACTTATTTTAATATCATAAATATCTATATTTGCTTCTTTTATCAAATGAAGAAGCAAATCTAAAGGACCTTCAAATTCGTCAATCTTGACTTTGTATTCCATCCCATCACATCCTAAAATTAATCATGTCTTTAATATACTAATTATAACATAATATTTTAACTCTTCATATTACAATACAACAAAAAACCTTATATTAAAGGCTTTCTATTATATTTCAATATTCCATAAACCTAGTTTTCCTTTTATTTCTTCATTAATGTTAAGCTTTTCAACATTAGATAGTTTCCAAGCATAAAGTCCTCTTTTATCATCAGTTCCATAAATTTCATTGCTTTCCTTTGATAATTTCTTATTAAATTTCTCATCAATTAAGATACAGTCTTCTAATCCTACTTTAGCGATTATCTTTGATTTTGGGTATAAGAGATTTAAATCTGCAAATCTTTTCATAGCTTCTTTATCGATAGCTTTTCCAGTATGAATTAATAAAGGACCTCTATATTTTGTTTTCCAACTTCTAAATTCATATTGTTTATAACCTTCAGCAATCAGTGTTGCCCAAGGTTGTTTTATTGTTATAATTTTCAATTATATCACCCAGAAAAATTATAACATGAATTTAACTTTTCGGTTTAAAGATTAAAGCTACAAAGAAGGATATTACAATAGCTGATATTATACCAGTAGCGGTTAAATCAAACATTCCCATGCTTAGACCTAAAAGACTGTATTCAGTTGCTTTTTCCATAGCTCCATGCATAAGTAAATGACCAAAACTAGTAATTGGAACTAAAGCTCCTCCACCAGCCCATATAACAAATTTGTCATAAAGAGCAAAGACATCTAAGGCTGCACCTATTACAACAAACATAGAAGTAACATGCCCTGGAGTTAGTTTTGTATTATCAAGGATTATTTGACCAATCGCACAAACCAATCCTGCAAAAATAAAGGCGTTCACATATATCATTCAACCACCTCCAAACTAACGGCGTGTGAAACAGCTGGTATTGCCATCTTTTGATTGACTGTTGTCTGGGACATTAAAGCTCCTGTTGCAACCATTAAAACGCGAGATAATTCTCCTTTTTTCATTTTATTTATTATATATGAATAAGTTACTAAAGCACTGGCAGCAGGTCCACTAGCTCCTGCAAATACTGGTTGTTTTTCAAGATCATAAAGCATTACTCCACAATCATCATAATTGTGACTAAGATCATACCCATACTCTGTTTGCATGTAATTAATTAAGATTTTTTTACCATAAACGCCTAAATCACCTGTTACAATCAGATCATAATACATAGGCTCACGTTTCAAATCAGTTAAATGTCTATATATTGTATCAGCTGCCGATGGAGCCATAACTGCTCCAGTATTAAAAACATCCTTAATACCAGAATCAATGGTTGTACCAATCGTCCCACTTTCTACCTTTATATCACTCTTAACGTTTGACAAATATAAACTTCCTGCCCCTGTACAAGTAAATGTTGAATATTTAGGTTTAGGAGCTCCATATTCAGTAGGATTACGAAACTGTTTTTCTGCTCCTGTATTATGAGAACTTACAGAACAAATACAATTCTTTATTTGATTATTAGAAAGCATTGAAGATCCTAAAATGATTCCTTCTACGGAAGTTGAACATGCTCCATATATTCCAATATAAGGCAGTTTTAAATATGAAGCGGTATAATTTGACGCTACTATTTGATTTAATAAATCACCTGATATAAATAAATCTATATCTTCTTTTATCATTTTTGTCTTATTTAATAAAATCTCAACACTATCTCCCAGTATTTTTATTTCTGCTTGCTCCCATGTGTTAGTATCCATATATAAATCTTCATAGCTTTTATCAAAGAATTTACTTAAAGGACCATTCGATTCATAAGGACCTGTTACTGTACTAGCTCCATTAACAAAAACATTATTAAATTTTATAGTCATATTTTAACCCCCAAACAAAACAAATCTAATAATACCAAAAACATAAGCTGCTACAACACCATACAAAATGACACTACCTGATATTTTAAATATGTTTGATCCCATTCCTGTAATTAATCCTTCCTTACGGTACTCCATCGCAGCACTTGCCATTGAATGAGCAAACCCAGTAATTGGGATTATCAGACCAGCCTTAGCCCAGGAAGCCATTTTATCGAAGAAACCTAGTCCTGTACATATAGCAGCTATAAAAATAAGCGTTATAATCATATATGAATTAGCTTCATTCTTAGGAATATCTAACCAATGTACATAAATATCAATTAAAGATTGACCAATTACACCAACAAAACCACCAATTATAAAAGCTTTCATAACATTGTATACTTTGCTTTCCTTAGGCATATATTTGTCTACTAAATCTGCATATCTTTTTTTATCCATTATTATCACCAATTATATTATGGATTAATAATAATAAAAAATGCATAAAAATATTTATATAACAATTAAAAAAAGTACTTAACGTACTTTTTGTTTTTGTGAATGTGTCTTTTTTCCTTCATCAATATATGCAATAGCCTTTTCAATTTTCTTTATTTCATCCATATAATTTACTTTATTAAGCATATTTAAACCTCCTAACATATGTAATTATTGATATATAATCAGCACAGAAAAGCAATATATTTGCTCTTCTGCAAAGACACTAACACCTACCTGATATTTAATATCAATAACTTCACCCTCCAAAGTATCCAGAAAAGCATTTACAGAATTTTCTAAATCCTTTTCATGATTTTCATCAAATATTTTAACCTTCATTAATATCACCTATCTAATAATAAATGATATAAAAGAATACTTTTGTCTATTTATGTCGATTATTTTATAACAATATTAACTAATTTATTAGGTACTGTGATAACTCTAACAATTTCTTTTCCTTCAATGTGTTTAATAGCACCCTCATTTTCTAAAGCAATGGTTTTCATTTCAGCTTCATTAATATTTTTAGGCACTATAACACGACCACGTAATTTTCCGTTTACTTGAATTATCATTTCAAATTCATCATCAATTGTTTTAGCTTCATCATATTCTGGCCATTTACTTGAGGCAATCATTTCTCCTAAATTATTTAATTCGTTTATTTCCTCCGTTATATGAGGAGCCATTGGGTTTAACAACACTAGAAAAGTTCTTAAATCAGCTGACGTTATATTTGGTTGTTTTTCAAATTCATTTAATAAGGTCATTAATGAAGATACAGCTGTATTATATTTCATATTCTCAATATCGTTACTAACTTTTTTAATAGTTTTATGAATACTTGTTTCTAAAGATTTAGAATATTCATTACCTGCAACAACATTATTTTGAATTCTCCATACTTTATCCAAAAATCTTTTACAACCTTTTAATCCATTGGTACTCCATGATGTATCAAGTTCATAGTCTCCCATAAACATTTCATACAACCTTATTGAATCAGCTCCATATTCTTCTACTATATCAGTTGGATTAATAACATTACCCTTTGATTTACTCATCTTTTCGCCATTTTCACCTAGAACCATACCATGTGCTGTCCTTATTGAGAATGGTTCTTTAGTAGGAGCTAAACCAATATCATATAAAAAACGATGCCAGAATCTCGCATAAAGTAAATGCCTAGTAGCATGTTCCATACCACCGTTATACCAATCTACTTTACCCCAATATTCTAAAGCTTCTCTGCCAACAAATTCTTCTTTATTATTTGGATCCATATAACGTAACCAATACCAAGATGATCCTGCCCAGTTTGGCATCGTATCTGTTTCACGACGTGCTTTTTTACCACATTTTGGACATGGAACAGTATACCATTCAGGCATTTTTGCTAAAGGGCTTTCTCCATTATCAGTCGGTTCATATTCAGCTACATCTGGAAGTAATACTGGTAAATCACTCTCATTTACAGGCACCCATCCACAATCATCACAATATATCATCGGAATAGGTTCACCCCAGAATCTTTGTCTTGAGAAGACCCAATCTTGTAAACGATAATTAGTTGTTTTCTTACCTAAACCTTTTTCTTCTAAATAGTTAATCATCTTGTCTATTGAAGCTGCCTTGTTATCAATACCATTTAAAATACCAGAATTAATCATTTCTCCGTCACCAATATAAGCAGACTCTTCAATATTCCCACCTTTAATAACCTCAATAATATTAATTCCAAATTTACGGGCAAATTCATAGTCACGTTCATCATGCGCAGGAACAGCCATAATAGCTCCTGTGCCATAACCCATCATAACGTAATCAGCTGTCCATAATTCTATTTTTTCATTATTTAAAGGATTTATTATATTAACACCTTTTAACTTAACTCCTGTTTTTTCTTTCAATAATTCAACACGTTCAAATTCTGACTTCTTAGCAGCGTCAAGTCTATAATTTACAACTTCCTCATAATTAGTTATTGAATACTTTAAGGTTTCAATCAAAGGATGTTCAGGTGAAATAACCATAAAGGTTACACCATATATAGTATCTGGTCTTGTTGTATAAACACTCAATACTTCATTATTATTTTCGATTGTAAAGTCTATTTGAGCTCCTTCACTCTTACCAATCCAATTTATTTGAGCCGTTTTTACTCTATCTATAAAATCAGTTTCAGCTAAACCATCAATTAATTTATCCGCATAACTTCTCATTCTTAGCATCCATTGATCTTTTTCTTTTTTTACAACATCTCCACCACAACGTTCACAATGCCCTTGTTCTACTTCCTCGTTAGCAAGGCCAACTTTACACGAATTACACCAATTTATAGTCTTCTTTTCTTTATAAGCAAGACCATGCTCATAAAATTTTAAAAATTGCCATTGGGTCCATTTATAATATTCCGGATCAGTAGTCGCAATCTCCCTGTCCCAATCAAAAGAAATACCAAGATTCTTTAATTGTTCTTTAAAAACAATAATATTTTCCTTAACAGCATCTTTAGGATGAATATGATTCTTTATAGCGTAATTTTCAGCAGGTAGGCCAAAAGCATCCCAGCCAATTGGAAATAACACATTGTAACCTTCCAATCTTCTTTTACGTGCTAAAGTATCAAGAGCTGTGTAACTCCTTGGATGACCAATATGTAATCCACTACCTGATGGATATGGAAACTCTATCAAAACATAATACTTAGGTTTCTCACTTTCATTATAAGCTTTAAACGACTTATTTTCGTCCCATTTTTGTCGCCATTTTTTTTCTATATTTTTAAAATTATACATAATATCACTTTCCTTTTCTATTTAACCAAATACTTGCAAAATAATAAACAAGATATATAAGTGGGAACATTAACCCAAACATTACTAAAAATCTTATGAGAAAATTATCAATTAAGATAGTACTCATCAGGACCGTTGTAAAAATAATAGAATTACAGAGGGCCACCGTATTTAAGAGCCTCTTAATTCCTATTTTCTTTTCATCCACTTTAAAGTAATGACATAAAAAATATATTTCAGCTATCTTACTCAGGTTATTGTTTTTTCTACGGCCTTTAAGCCAAAATATTAACTTATAAATAAAATAAAATAAAACTAAATACGTAAACAAAATAATTAAAATAGGCAATATTTCCATATAATCACTTCCATACATGAATTATACACGATTTTGATACACAATAAAAGCGAAAAGACTAGATTTAATCTAATCCTTTGTTAATCTGTGATAGTAATTATTATATTTGTTCAATATATTCTAATAATCTAATAAACATTTTGATGAATTTGTTTTCAATCTTGAAACGTTTTAGTTTTTTAATTTCTATTCGTTTCTTTTTAATAGGCAAATCACTAAACAGGATGCCTGCAATTACTTCTTTAAGTTTTGTTTCAATTGGTAAATCACTTATAATTGCATCAATATCTTCATTTATTAAACGAACAGCATCTATTTCAATAGCTTTACCTTTACAGTTAACTGCTAATTGTCCTATGGTAGGAACATTTTTAACTTCAACAACAAAGTCATTTTCATCCACATATGATTCTGTTTGAACAAGTCTATCATTTACATACGCGATTATTTCCTCAGTTTGTTTAGTGTTTCTAAATCTTAGTTTATAATTTCTATGTTTAGGAACAATACCACTTTTACCTTCTAAAGCCCTTATTATAACAGTGTAATTACTTGCCTGATAATTGTAATCAATAGAAGTTAATAGATAATATCCTTGTTTATATAAATTAGTTACACCATCATCCTCATATAATTTATATGTATTACTACGTCCAGGGAAAATATGAATTTCCATATCAACAGGCGAATTAGTATTATTTGTCATATCATTTGATAAAGGAATAATTGAACCTGATTTTGCAAAGACAGGATAATCTTCATCACGGAAGAATGATACATAACTATGATCCCCAGGAAATTTTTTGCCTGTTTTAAAATCGTACCACGTACCAGCTGGCAAATAAAACTTGTGAACGACACGATTCATAACAGGATCTTTTCTGTCTGTTAATGGTGATACCACTAATTCTGATCCTAGATAATATTCATTTTTATAAATTGGTTCATCATAAATAGTTGGAAGTTTATAGTAAAGTGGTTGAATAAGAGGTGTTCCAATTGTATGATATCTATATGCCTCTGTATATAAATATGGGATTAAACGATGACGTAGTTGCATATAATCTTTAATTATTGCAAATGTTTGAACATCCCAACGCCATGGTTCTCTTTTATAATATTTACCTTTATCAACGTGAATTCTAAATATTGGACTAAAGGTTCCTAATTGAACATATCTTAAATATAATTCTCCATCTTCAACTCCAGTATGAAACCCACCTATATCGTGGCTCCACCATGATAAACCAATATTTGATGATGAAGAATTGTATGATGGTAATACTTTTAACATATCCCAATTAACTTTAATATGGCCTGAATATAATGCTCCATAACGATGTCCTGCTACTATAGAATTACGACTTAAGAGCATTGATCTTTTAGCATCATTTTTACCAGCATCAAGAAAATGATAATGATTTAAGAGCCATAATGATTTTAAATCTTTCTTATTATAATAATCATTCCAAAAGAAATCGATACCAATATCTTCTAAAGGATGAATAAACATATTAAAATACATGTTATACCACTTCATACTATAAGCATTAAATGGTATAGGTTTATTTTCTGCTTGTTCCATGTATGTTGCAGCCTTTTCATAAGCTTGCTCATGGGGCATTATACCTTGAATTGGGTTAACATTTAAACCAACACGAACCCCTAACGCATGCATACGTTTAACAAAATCATTAGATGAGACAACAAAATCCTTACTGAAAGTAAATCCTGTTATAAGATTCTTGTGTGCATCTACATTACGAATATGCCAATCTTTATCCATTAATAAAACAGATATAGGAATTTGATGACGATTAAATTTAGCAAAAAGCTTTAAAAGGTCCTCCTCCTTATAACTATAATTTTTACTCCACCAATTACCTAAAGCATATCTAGGTAATAAAGGAGGTTTACCAGTTAAATCAAAATAATCCTTCAAACATAAACCAAAATCTCTACGGTACGCAAAAAGATATGTATCTACGGTTTCTTCTACCCTTGGTACAATGGTCCCATTACTTTCAATAACAAAGCTTTTTGAATCATCAATACTTACAAAACCATCACTTGAATATAATCCCTTTGAGGGTTTATTTTTAATATCAAATTCTTCGGATGAAATATTACTTGATCCGTAATTCCTAACTTCTGGATGATTAAAATACCAAGTCTTTTCCGTATCTGTATTTAAGAGGGTTACACGAAGGTTACCACCTGGGATTAATTTATTGCCGACAAAATTCTTTTCTTTAGTATAAGTAACAATAAAATAACGTGTTGTTACTTCAAGGTATGTATCATCCTCTTTGATTGATACAGCTGGAACATCAAACTTACGGTTTTGAACTAATTGAGTTGGTCTATCTTCAAAGTGCCCATTTTTATTATATTCAAAACGAACAAGGCGGTCAGTTAAAATAGTTATTCGATAAAATTTGCCCTTAATGATAGCTTTTTCCTGAGCCATACCCAAAGATGTATCCAAAACAAAGTGTTGCATAGCGATCCCCTCTATTCTGTTTATATATTAACATATTTAATAATTGTTTACAAGTTATTTAATATTAAAAAAGACATCCTAAAATGTCTTTTTTTAATGTCAAATTATCTTAATATTTTTTCATAACTTCTTCTAAAACAGTTGTGAATTCTTCTTTAATTTCTTCTAACCTATCTTCAGTAACAGCCTCAAAACGCATTGATAAGTTTGGTCCTGTATTAGATGCCCTAATAAGAGCCCAACCATCATTAAAAAGTACTCTTACTCCATCAAGGGTTAACATTTCATAGTTCTTTTGCTTAGCATAAGCTATAACTTCATCTATTATTTTGAATTTCTTATCATCAGTTGCCTTAGCCATTATTTCAGGTGTAGCATAATATTTATTTATACCATCTAATAATGAAGATAACGGCTTATCCTTATTAGATAAAATTCTAAGTAATCTTAAAGCTGCATACATACCATCATCATGACCATAGAATTCATCTGCAAAAAAGACATGACCAGATAATTCACCACCAAAAGCAAATCCGCCATCTCTCATTGCTTTTTTCATATACGAATGACCCGTACGATTATAAACAGGTTTACCACCCAATTTAACAATTTCATCTTCTAAAGCCTTTGAACACTTTACATCAATAAGACCTTTTTTATCAGTTAATCTTGGCATAAGATCACGCCAAATAATAACCATAAACATATCTGAAAATATCATTTTACCTTGTTCATCAATTATACCTATACGATCAGCATCACCATCAAAACCAATACCTAAATCCGCTTTAGTAGACAACACTGTTTCCTTTAAAACTTTTAAGTTCTCTTCGACAGCAGGATCGGGATGATGATTCGGGAAATTCGGATCCGAATCACAAAACAATGGAACAACCTCACATCCAGCATTTTTAAATATTTCTTCCGCTACTATTGATCCCGTTCCATTACCACAATCAATAACAACTTTTATTTTTCTGTTTCCTAAGGTTATCTTTTCTTTTAACATTAATAAATATGCATCTTTTATATCAAATTCTTTCACACTACCTTTAGAAATGGGAGCAAAATTATCAAGAACACCCTTAACTTCCTCTTTAAAGTCTTGAATCATTTCTCCATAAATACAACCTTCTTCATCTAAAGCTATTTTCATCCCATTATAAATAGATGGACTATGACTAGCTGTAATTATAATACCAGAGGGTATATTTAAATATATTCTTGCATAATAAAACATCGGAGTTGTAGCAAGACCAATATTTACTACTGAAATACCTGTATCAGTTATCCCTTCAATTAATTTTTTACACAAAGAAATTGACGAAGCTCTATTATCATATGCAATAATAGCTTCTTTTTTTCCCTTCTGCTTTATATTATTACCAAAGGCAACACCAATATAATATGATGTTTTCTCATCTAGCTCTTCACCATAAATACCTCTTAAATCATAAGCTCTAAATATATTTTCATTCACTTTCATCACCTATTCTATCATAATAGAAGTTAATAAAAAAAGCAAATATATCACTATATATTTTGCTTCTTAACATTTCTTTTTACATGCTAATTCTTTTTTCTGTTTTGGTGTTTCATACCACTTATCAAACATAAGGACAGCTAATTTATTTCTACCACTTTTTTCTAAATACTCGCAATTAATAATTGAAGATACAACATCTTCTATTTTCACAACATTTCTACCTCTTGATGATGCTATATCAAAGCTATCTTTGATTATTTCGATAGGGATAATAGAATTGTTTTTTACGCCCTCTTTTTTATAATAAGAAACAACATTTTCAATAATAAAATTTAATATTTCTGAAAAACTGCTATCGTTTATTAAAAAAGTCATTTGTTTCTCAGCTTCTAGATATGGTATTAATGATTTTAAAATACGTAGCCATGACCTTTTAGCTTTTACATAAAAATCATCAAAAGGAACAACATTTTTCTTTGTTTTTAAAACTCTAGTAGAAATACACATTTCTTTTTTTATAGATTCATCGTATGCTGCTCTCTTATCTTCTTGAGAAAAAATACTATATACATCGTTAGTAAGTATTAAGATATTATGAAGAAGTTCTTCTTTATCCTCTTCATCATTAAGTTTAGATATTTTGTTGCGGGCATATGCTAAAAATATAGAAGTTTTTTCAAGAACCTCATGTATACTGGCTTTTTTGTCAAATCCAAAATAAGTATAATAATTTATCACGTCTACCCACTTCTATCTTTTATAGTATCAGTTTTAAAAATAACTGTCAAATTTACACTCATAAGTATTTTGTATTTAATCTTCTATTAAATATTTAGATAAAACGGGAACTATTTGCTTTTTTCGAGATAAAATACCTGGCACATAAACTTCGTTATCAACGATTTTAACATTAAATGCTTCTTCCACTACCTCAAGCATTCCAGTAGCTACAAACAGTGATCCCTCATCAATAATATCAGTTAACACTAAAAGTAGAATATCAAAATGTTCATTCTTTTGTTTATTACCCATATACTTAAGCATTTCTTCTTTTCTTTTAGAAAAGCTATCTATATCTAAAGTATTCATTTGACCAATTCCAACTCTTAGTTTATCAATTTTAAATTCTTTAAAATCAGAATTAAATATTTCATCTACAGATTTATCACTTAATTTAGTTGTAGCCTTTTGCATTTCAAATGCATATGCATTTATATCTTCAACTCCTGCTAGAGCAGCTAATTTACGGCATATATCAATATCAATCGATGTACAAGTTGGCGATTTAAAAAGTAAAGTGTCAGATAAAATACCACTCATCAAAAGACCAGCGATTGGTTTATCAATATCTATTCCTCTTTCTAAAAACATTTCAGCAACAATTGTCGATGTTGAACCAACAGGTTCATTACGGAAAAAGATTGGGTAAGATGTTTGAATGTCTGCAACACGGTGATGATCAATAACTTCAATAATTTCTGCCTCTTCAACACCATCAATCGATTGAGCATATTCATTATGGTCCACTTGAATAAGTTTCTTCTTATCTTTTGAAAGTAAACTATATCTTGAAATAATACCCAAAACATTATTAGATTCATCAACTATTGGAAAAGCTCTATACCTAGTCTTAATCATTATATTCTTAATATCCTTAACCAAATCATCTGCCTCAAAAGAAACCAAATTATCTGTTGCCATTACATAAGAAATAGGTATACTTAACAATAATAATCTAGAAGCTAATAATGAATCACAATTAGTACTAATAACAGTTATACCCTTTTCAATAGCTGTTTTTAAGATGTCCTCACTCATTAAAGCACCACCGGTTAAAATAATTAGTGAAACACCCTTCTCAATTAATGTTTCCGCCACATAATCCCTATCACCAATGATAACTATATCACCAGGATTAGTATATTTTCTAATATTTTGAATCCTCATAGCAGCTATCCAAATTTTACCAGGGAAATATTTGACTTCTTTATTAATATACTGAACTTTTGCATTTAATGTTTCAATTATATTCTCAATAGTCGTCTTACTGTTAAATAAAATATTTTCTTCTAAATCATCTGTGTATACTTTATTTAAATTAGAAGCAGTAAGAAGTCCACACAATTTATTTTCATCATCAACAACAGCACTATAACCAATACCGTTTTCTTCAAAATAATCAGCTGCTTTTGCAATTGAAATATTTGGTTTTAATGGCGGAATTGTAGAACACTCTAAATCACTAACTCTAAGTTTAATTGATTCCATCAATTCTGGTTCTTGGACATTAAAATAATCTAAAATAAATTTTGTTTCAGCATTTATTTCTCCTAATCTTATTGGAACATACTTCTTACTAGAAGTCAGATTTTTAAATGCAGCATAGCTAATAGCTGAACAAATTGAATCAGCATCTGGATTTCTATGCCCTGATACATATACAAGGTCTTTCATATTGTCTCACCTCTCATTATTATTTTTTCTATCATGGGAAAATATGGTTATTCCAGAATACAACGTAATTATATTTTCGTCAAGTATATCCTTATAGATATATAGTCTTAACAATTTCTTTTATTTTTAATCAAACAAAGATAAAAGATACGATTTATAGAATTATTCGTATCTTTGATTCTTATTCAAATATAAAATTTGTAGATAATTATATTAACTATTATTATCTTTTCTTTGAACCAGTAAATCTTCCCAAATCATCTCTCATAATATCGTTATTAAGGGCGCTATTTTTCCCGCCTCTGCTCAATGCAGCTTTTTTATTTAAAAGTAACTTTTCTTGAATTGTTTCATAAGTAGATACTCCTATTAATGATATTAATTCTTCATCATGTAAATATCTTTGAACAGAAGAACTTGATATACCAGTTGTGCTTTCAACTTCAGCAAGACTACAGCCTTTTTCTAAAAAAACCTTCACAACCAATAAAATTCTTAAGCGCTTTTCTTCTATTTGTTCTTTGCTTAACATACAACCTCCACCCCTCGACTTCCATATTATACACACAATACAATTTATCATCAAGTATATATATCAAAAAAGTAGCAAAAATCAATAAGTTTGACAATTTAAACACCTGTAAATTTGACAAGATGTTTCCTTTATGTTAAAGTAAACACGTTTTTCAGAAAGGGAGTGATTTTATGAAGAAAAAAATTATAGTAGGGAGAAACAATCAAGAATATTATTATCTCATTGTAACCAAAGTAAATGATGAATGGGTTATTAAAGAGAGAAAGAAGAAAAATGTTGAGAAATCAATTGAGAATTTATTAAATAATGATATCAATGATTTACAAACATTTGAAAATTCGTTAATTGTAAAAACAAATGATGACTTAGTTGCTGTCGTTAATTATTATCAAATAAGTCATGATAAGGTTTTTAATAGTTTCAACAGAAAAGTAGAAGAATTTACCACTAATAAAGAGCTGTTAAGGAAAAAAACAGCTTTACAAAGGCAATCTAATCACAAGAAAGCTGTTATTGGTAGAAGAGTACTAGCTACTGCAGTTATAGCAGGAATGTTGATTATTACGTCTTCTGAACATTTAGGTGCTTTAGGCATAGCTAAAATTAACACGATAAAAGCTAGTTTTGAACAAACTAGTCAAAAAACACCTGCCGATGATTCAGTTGTTGCTATTGAAAAAGATACTGTTGGAAAGAAACCAATAGAACAAAATGTTGTTACAGATGCAGAAGTTCCTGTTGACAAGGTTAAAAACACTGAAGAAGAATTATTAAACAACACAATAAGGGAATATGCTAATATGTATGGTATTGATTATAAGCGTGCTTTAACTTTAGTAAAAGAAAATGCTTCAGCTATAAAATCAGAATACGCTACTCAAGAAGCAGGTATTATTCGTACTTTAGCTAAAGAGCATTATGATGATCCTAATATAAGTAAAACACCAGAAGTTAGTAATATGTCTTCAATAGAAAGAGAAAAATTACTTTTAAGATTTGCTAAAGCTCACGGTATAGAAGATACTGAAACAGCAGCTACTCTACTTGCTGTTTATCGTTTAGAAACAGGGAATGGGCAATCAGAAGCATGTGTTAATAGCAATAATTTTGGCGGCTTAAGAAATAGAAATTCACAAACAGGTAGATACTATGTTATGGAATTTAAAACACCAGAGATTGGAGCTGAAGCTATGGTTTATTCTTTTTTAAATATAAAAAATAGAACAGTATACAGTCAGCATTATAATCCTAGTCGTTCATTAGAACAAAATATGAACCGTATCTATTGCAGAGAACAATCTTGGCCTAATAAAGTTTTAGAGTTAAAACAAGAAGTATTAAATGAACATGATTTAAATAATCACGTAAACCAAGAAGAGCCAAAACAATTAATAAAATAACAAAACAAAAAGTCTTGTTTCAATTACAAGACTTTTTTATATACATAAATTTTATAACATATCTTTATTCTTTAAGATAATTGCAATTACAGCAGCTAAAATCATTGAAATTGTAATAATTATAATTAAGGCATAATCATTATTAACTATAGAACCAAGTGGTACGTTCATTCCCATAAAAGATGCTACCATTGTAGGAATAGTTGACACAATTGTAATACCCGCTAAAAACTTCATTATTCCATTCAAATTATTAGAAATCACTGTGGCATATGTATCTGATATCCTAGCCACAATTTCCCTGTAAATATTTGCTGTTTCAATTCCTTGCCTACTCTCAATCATAGCATCTTCTAACAGATCAACATCTTCAGCATATAAATCAAGCACACTTCCATTAGAAAGCTTTTCCAATAATATATCATTAGCTTTCAGACTAGTTACAAAATAAACTAAGCTCTTTTGAATATTCATCAAATTAATTAATTCTTTATTAGACGTAGATTTAATTAATACCTTTTCTCTCGTTTCTATACCATTATTAATTAATTTAAGATATTTAACATACAAAGTTGATACCTTATGTAACAACTGAATAATAAATCTTGTTTTCTTAGATGTATATAAAGACTTAATCTTATTTGCTTTAATTTCATTTAGAACTTCAGTTTCAGCTAAAGCAATTGTTACCAAATAACCTTTATTAGTAATAATACCCAGAGGCATTGTTGCATAGTGCTTATTTTTTTCAATAAATGGAACATCGACAACAATTAAAGTTGCTTCCCCTTCATCTTCAATTCTTGGTAATTCCTCTGTATCAAGTAATTTAACAAGTAAATTTTCAGGTATTTTTGTTTTTTCAACAACTACCTTTATTTCTTCAAGTGTAGGATTCACTAAATCTATCCAACTATTGTTTTCAATTTTGTTAATTTTTTTAATTAATCCATTCTCATCTGTTTTATAAATATTCAACATATACTTCACCCCGTTCTCACCCAAAGATTATACCATAAAAATATGATCTAAATACACTTTAGTCATGATTTAAATTTCGTTGTAATTTTATTAACAATATCCCATCATTTTCAAGATCAACAATGAAACCATTTTGCATAATAAATCCAGTGTTAATTTTTCCTAATAATTATTGATTCAAAGAACTTTTCTTGAAATTCAGTTAAAGCTCTAATTTGATCATCATTATAATTAACATTTTCTGGTGCAATAACGAGTTTATCATCATCATCATTTGTTCGGTGAATTATAGCGATACATTTTCCTGTGAATTCCTCAACTGGTCTAAACTCACCAACAACATATGCATCTATTTCCTCACCATCAGAACTCATCGTATTAGGAACAAACCCATAATTAAGCATATACACAAATCCTCATTTTGGATGTTTCGTTCCAAGTTGTCTATCCATCTTAACGGTAACTTCTTTGCCTAAATAGTCTTTAATATTCTCCATTTTTATTGCCCTCCTATTTTTCAAAAATTATTTCTGCATTATCTAAGATATTTTTTATTTTACTTGGCTCATTTTACCATAAATTACTCACTTTTTCAATTTTACCTAATCATTATAATTATTAATTATTTTAGATTGTTATTTTATTTTGCCTTTACAATCCATGTACATAAACAATTTTGATGAACAAGCCTTTTAACCTCACTAAATTACGGAGTATTTAACTCATTCGCATAATTAATAATACAATATGGATCTTTATATAACTTGCTTGAAACTCCCTTCGCTTATGTTTAACCAACACCTCAAAATAAAAAAGTAAACACTTTTTGATGTTTACTTTATAACTCAATATTACTTACTGTCTTTCTTTATTTCCCTCTTAATACACTCGTGATAAATCGGAGCAATCTTAAAAGCTAATATAAAGGCAAATACTATTGCAAAGCCACACATTATTGATTCAACCGCTGCTCTCGTTATTGGAATAAATATATAAACTAAAGTAAGAGGTAAAATAAATGATAAATATCCAATAATAAGCCATTTAAGAGCATCTTTTATTTTTTTCCTCTTTTCAGATTCAATACCTCTAATTGCTTCCCATATTCCTAAAAGCAAGAATCCAAAATAGTAATAACCATAAAAACCATAAAGACTAGAACTAATGTCAAATATTATATAATTGCCTCCACAAGTAACACTATCAACAGAAGTTGGTACTAAAGCAAAGAATGCTGCAAAAGCTAGAGCTATAAAGAGACCAACTTTTATAAAGCGAGAATCATTTTTCAATCTCGAAATCAAATATATTCCTAACACTGGTAGAAACGTTATTGCAAACAAGCCTAAGCGAGCCCAAAATAATATATCGCTTCCTTCACATATCTGATATTCAGAAAGTTGGAAAATAGCCAAAAAGACCAATGTCAACACTATACCCAAATCTGATTTAGCTTTGATACTCTTTATTAAAGTGTAAATTGCTAAAAGCATCTCTACAATAAAGGTTATAATCATTACAGTTGGTGAAAAGCAATGTAATGTAACTCTTTTACTATTTCTTCGATTTTCTAATTGAAATGTTTTTAAATTTTTAAATATCTTTTCAATCATAAAAATAAACTCCATTCTATAATTATTATATTATTATTATCTAGCAACTATCATTATGTTAAAATAATTATATCATACAACTTTTATTTAACAATATTATTTTCTTTGTAAAATTCTAAGGTTTTGCTCTCTGCATTATAACCTGCAAGCGAATCTACGACAGTTTGGTTTTCTAAAACAAGAGTAAGTGGAGTCCCCCATCTTGAATTATCTTTAAAATAACTATCTAAATCACTCATTAAATTAGCTTTCTCCTGTTCACCAAGCGCACGAATATCCAAATAATTAATTTTAATATTTTCTTCTTCAGCTATTTCATCTAAAACCGGTTTATATTTATCACAGTAACCGCATCCTTTTTGTCCCAAGACAAGAATTGTTTTATCTGAACCATCATATAAAGTTTTAAATTCATTATAACCAATAAATTCAATATTTACGTATGCACTATCATCTTTTACTGTTTCACGTTCCTCGTTATTTTTATCCTTTTTATTATCCTCAAGGCTACCACTAACACCCTGAAAAAACACACTACCTAAAATAATCGCTAAAGCAATTACGCCAATAACTTTTCCCGTTTTATTTTTGTTGCCTTTATTTTTTTTCATTGTAATACTTCCTTTCCTGTATTTATTTATATTATCACATTTAAACAAAATTTTCCAACTCTATTATATATAACAATTATCCATGATTCAATCATTTATATTTTCTTCCAACTTTGTATTGGTATAAGCCTCAAAGGCTTGTTTCATCAATTTAATTATCAATTCTTTATTCTTTTCAATATCTTTCTTATATAACCTAACTTTAAAATAATTAAATTGATTATCATACGTTAATTTTTCCAAATCAGAATTGTTTATCATTTCATCAATTTCATTACTCATTTTAAGATATATATTAAATTGAACCGTTTGTTTCTTAGGTATAAAACTAACAAAGATTTTTGAAACTCCATCAATTTGAGTGCCAATATAATGCTTGTTGTATTTTGGAGTTACTTTAACAAAAGAATTAGTATATTCAAATAATTTGTCAACCATTGATAAAGTTTCTTTCGATGCTTGTTTTTCCCAATAATTTCTATCTGTTGGTTCTTGTTGATCTTCTTCCTCTGGCGTAATCAAATCAAGTACTCTAGTAAAATCAAGCCCTATTTCACCACCATATATAATTGCTTTCATTTGAATTGCAATTAAGGGGATATGCCCATTAAATAAAGATATGACATTAAAGAATCTTGACGTTATATCTTCAGCTATTATAACTGCAACATATTTATAATTTGAATTTCTTTTTTGCTCACTATCCCAATATTCAATAATCCGTATAATATGAGTTTCATCAGTTTTACCCAATTGCAATTCAACTGTATATCTTGTATTTGTAGCATCGTCTTGAAGAAGCATATCTAACCTTCCGCCAGTTGGCTGTATCTTCTCACTTTGCCTTAACGATAAATCACCTAGCCCTAGAATAGTAGGATCTTCTTCAATTATTCCTTGAACCCATTTTTCATTAAAATCAAGATGGTTTTTTAACGATATAGTTTCTAATTTAACATATTTCTTCATAATTTACCTCTCAATATAAATTTATTGTATTACATTAAAAATATAACAAGATATTTTATTGATAATTATTTAAATCAACCCTAGGAATATAATATGTTCATTTTCGAAAAATATTTTACGTTTTCAAACAATATAACGTTTGACATTACATAAAACTCGGTTTACAATAGATTTAAAGATAAAATAAAGAAAACAATCTAATTTCAAAAAAATTAACAGCACTTTTCTATTAAAAGGTTTAAGGAGGTAAATATTACAATATTTAAAGAAATTGGAAAAAACTCAAACTATATGTTTCTAAACTTACGGTGGATGAATATTTAGCGATTATAGGTATTATTTTTGTTACTGCTATTATTTTTTTAACAATTATAATACATGAGAATATTGGTAATAAGGTTAATGTTGAATTAGAAGACAATGCAAAAATATTACTAAAAAAACTTGAAACAAAAAAAGACAGAAGACTCTAGTTTTGGCGAACAATCAACAACTCTTGAAACGTTAGAATCTCGAGGAATGTCAACTGATAATTACGAAAAGATATTGGTAAGAAAAGCTGGTGACAAAACAAGTGTATATATAGTTGAAAAAAAGCGGTTATCCGGATTTAAATTATGTGGTACCCTTGATAATCTTACAATCACCAAAGGTAATGAATGTGAGTTATATGAATTAAATGCTAGCATAACGGAATTTAATGGTAAAGAAGAATATGAATATTATGATGTTAAACCTACTATTGATGGATATGTTGTAGTTGGATTTGACTATGTTAAAAAAAATGCAGTCATTATAAAGTTTGATTTGAATAAAAATATCGTTTGGAAAACCAATTATGGTAAAATCAGCACTCTAAAAACCACTCTTTATGCAACACATTTTTTAGGTGTAGACGTTGCATCAGATTGATATATAGCGGTTGGCTCTAATTACGATCAAAAGCATAAAGATGCTTTAATTGTAAAATTTGATTTTGATGGCAATATTGTTTGGGAGAAACTTTATACAGCGGACTATAATATATTTGAAAATGTAATTGCTGTTCCTGATGGCTTTGTTGCAGTTGGATGGCTAATTAATAACAACTTCGGTGCTAATGTGGTAAAATTTGATTTGAATGGCAACATTATTTGGGAAAAGGATTGGCAAAAATCGCTTGATGATTATACCAAAGACCAAGATGCAGCCTTTGTATCAGATGGGTATGTAGTAGCGGGCAACCATACAATAGATGACTGTGTTACTAGTGGCTTAATTAAATATGATTTAAATGGTAATGTTCTTTGGAAAAGAATTTACGATGAATCAGCATTACGTGAATCATATTGTAATAATTGTATTGATTTTAATAATATAATCAATACAACAGATGGCTTTGTTGCAGTTGGAAAAATAACTAATTACGAAAAAAATAATGATAATCACGCAATTATAATTAAATATGATTTAAACGGCAACATTGTTTGGAACAAAGTTTATAAAGATAAAAAAGATGCAGAATTTGGCAGTGTAGCGGCAGTATCAGATGGATATATAGCAGTAGGCAAATCAGAGACCCCATCTAAAGATTCGAAAAAACCCACCACAAGTGATAGCCTTATTGTTAAATACGATTTTGATGGTAATATTATATTTAGTAACAAATCTCCGCAAACGGATAGTGTTATTAATACAATTGTAGTTGATTATAACAACAATTTAGCAATTACAATAAACAGTGGGAGATTAATAAACGATCAGGGTCGACATGCATACAAATAACAAAGTTTTTCTTAAACAATTCACACTTACACTTATTATTCTGATTAATAACTTAAAACAAGATCAATGTTTGATCTTGTTTCCTAAATTCAAATATGAACCGCACCACATAGGTGTGGTTTTTTGGTACAATAAAAGAGCCCATACCATGCAAGGAAGGAGCTCTGATATGAATTATACACAACTTACAGAAAAAAAGAAAGTGG
>Ga0265294_10002493_pt1 | contig 24137 bp, 18 predicted proteins | sample MunlanPumphouse3_FD_192504 | JGI IMG/M metagenome (GOLD analysis project Ga0265294, IMG submission 192504) | Groundwater microbial communities from a municipal landfill in Southern Ontario, Canada - Pumphouse #3 | ecosystem: Environmental > Aquatic > Deep subsurface > Groundwater | place... | reverse complement strand
TAAGCAAATTATGTTGCGTATTGATGAAATTGAACAACGCGCGCCCCAGTGCCAAACGGAGATATTTGGCTTGCGCGATGATATAAATCAGTTCTATTCTTTTGTTGTTGCCGATTTGACCGATCCCGTCGACAAGACCGGCAAACCTATAGTCGCAGACCTTCAAAAGGGTAACGACATGTATGAAAATTGCGAGGGCTTAGATGATGAATCCTTAAAAAGAGCTTTGTTGAAGTTGGTAAACAACCATATTTCCGTTGGTTATCAGAGAGCTCAAGACCTCGTGTTCGGTGATTTAGACAACAGAGACGGCTGGGTTGAATGCGTTTATACCGGCAGAAAACTTAAAACAGCCGGAGAACCTTCTGCGACTAATATGAATATTGAACATACCTGGCCTCAGTCTAAGGGCGCTAAAGGTATCGCGAAATGCGATCTTCACCATCTTTTCCCGGCAGATTCGAAAGCTAACGGCATCAGAGGCAATAACCCCTTCGGATTTGTATTAAGACCTTCCTGGGAAGAAGGCGGAAGCAAGACTGACCGCGATGTGTTTGAAGTTCGTAAAGAGCAGCGCGGCAATACCGCTCGCGGTATGTTCTACTTCGCTATTCGCTATAATATGCACATAGACGATGCCGAAGAAGCAACTTTGAGAAAATGGCACAAAGAAGATCCTGTTGATCAGAATGAAAAGAAACGCAACGACAGAGTTCAGAATTTCCAGAATAACAGAAACCCGTTTGTTGACAGACCTGATTTTGTTGATATGATCAGCGATTTTTAATTGATATTGATTAGACACCTCATATTTACGGCAGTGCAGGCTTAGGCCTGCGCTGTCTTTTCTATTAATATGAATTAGTATGGAATGACATTTTATGTTATACTGTCCAAAATTTTAAACGGCGGTATGTATGAAAAACACTATATTAGAAAGATTTCTTAAATACACGGCTATAAATACTCGTTCAGACGATGAATCAACACAAACACCCTCGACACTCGGACAGTTTGATTTAGCACGCGTTGTTGAATCTGAGCTTAAAGCTATGGGGCTATGCGATGTTGTGTTAGACGAAAAGTGTTATTTGACGGCAATGTTGCCTACTAACAGCGACAAAAACAGGCCGGCAATAGGTTTTATCGCCCATCTTGATACTTCTCCCGATTCTTCGGGTGAAAATGTTAAACCTCAAGTTATAAGAGGCTACCAAGGCGAAGTTATAAAGCTCGGAAACACTTCTTATACACTTGATCCCGAGGAATACACCTGTCTAAAAAGCTGTATCGGCCAAGACATCGTTACCACAGACGGAACCACCCTATTGGGTGCCGATAATAAGGCGGGCGTCTGCGAAATAATTTGCGCGATTGAGTATTTGTTGGCGCACCCCGAAATAGAACACGGAGATGTATTTGTAGGTTTCACGCCTGATGAAGAAATCGGACGCGGCGCGGACTTTTTCCCCTTAGACCGTTTTAAAGCTTCTTGGGCCTACACAATAGACGGCGGCCCTCTCGGTGAGCTTGAATACGAAAACTTCAATGCGGCGCAGGCGGTTATTGAGTTTGAGGGGGTCAATATACATCCGGGCAGCGCAAAAGGCTTTATGGTGAACAGCCAAACATTGGCCGCTGAATTTCACGCGACCATGCCGGCAGCAGAAACCCCCGAAAATACTGACGGTTACGAGGGCTTTTTCCATTTAATCGACATGAGCGGAAGCGTAGAAAAGAGTAAATTGGTTTACTTGATTCGCGATTTTGACAAAGAAAATTTCGAGGCCAGAAAAACTTTTTTGGCCAAAAAGACGGCAGAGCTTAATGAGCGCTTTGAAAAGCCTCGCGCAACCCTTTCGATTAAGGATTCTTATAAAAATATGCGCGAAAAGGTTGAAGAACACCCGCATGTTATTGAAATCGCAAAAAATGCAATGGAACAGGCGGGGGTAACGCCCCATATAGTGCCTATAAGAGGTGGAACTGACGGAGCGCGACTATCTTACATGGGGTTGCCCTGCCCCAATATTTTTACGGGCGGATACAATTTTCACGGAAGGCATGAGTTCATATCTCTTGATTCGATGGTGAAGGCGGTCGAGACAATAGTTAAGATAGCAGAAAATATTTAGCAGATGTTTCCCAAAGAAACAAAAATTTATGTTGAAGGCGATTCGGTTGATGTGAGTAACTTAGCCGAAAACTCAGCGGTTGCATCGGGCTCCGGCTGGGGACAAATCTCTGAGGGACTTGTTGAAAGGGTTGAATCTCAAGAAGATAAAGCCTGTGTTTTGTTCAAAATAACCACGACCGGGGGGCATACCATATCGTGCACCCCCGATCATTGTTTTTATGCGCGAATTGACCCTTCGGTCAAGTGTTATTCTGTGTATTTGCAGGAGCGTTCTTCGTTGGGTTTCAGGCTTGGTGTCAGTTTTGACCTAATCGGAGAGCTGACTCTGCCGTCATCGCACAGTGCCAAATTTGACAAAAAGGCTTTGGGCGAGGTAACTGACAGGATTTGGATAATAGAAAACACCGGAAGCCTTGCCGAGGCGAATTTTATTCAAAAGTTTTCTGTTTATCGGTATGGGATACCCGACATCCCTTTTCAGGCAAAAAAGACAGATTTAATCGATATAGGCAACGATTTTACAAAAATGATTTTTGAGAACATTGATACTCCTTCAAAGGCTAAGGCATTGTTGGATGATTCGTTCATGTTTTTGGACTCTCCTCATGTCACGATGCGTTTTTCTGATTCAAATGCGCCTGTAAGCAGTTCAATTCAGTTTACTATTTTTGGCGGGCCCGAGAGGCCTGATGGTCGGGGTTTTTCAAATCTTATTCAGATTAGCGGGGCGAAGGATCAAAATCTTAAGGGTGAGGGTGAGAAGACTGTAAGAAGGCGCAAGAGCATTCATGGCAATTGGCAATTAGAGATAACCAGAGACGATTTAGACGAAGCGGAGCTTTTTGTTAAGACTTTATCGCATTTAGACAACCTTGAAGTTATCAAGAAGATTCAGATTTCAAAAAATCATTCGTATTATGTGCTTCCTGTTTCTCATGTAAAGCGCGGCATGTCTGTTCCTATAGTTAACAATAAGGGAAAAATCGAAGAAGATTCTGTGTGCGGTATAGAGATTGAGGATTATGAAGGCCCGCTTTATTTGCCGCGTATATCAGATTATCGAAATTTGATTGCGAACGGTTTTTTTGTTGGAGCATAGTTAAAGATTGAGAGTAAAATGGATAAAATAGACACAATTATAAATCAGTTAAACGACCGGCAGCGCGAAGCGGTTAAGCAAACTCAGGGCCCTTTGTTGGTTGTTGCGGGTGCCGGTTCGGGTAAAACTAAGATGCTCACGGTTCGCATAGCGTATTTAATCGAGCGTTGCGGTGTTGATGCGAGTGAAATTTTGGCTGTGACTTTCACGAATAAAGCGGCGCGTGAGATGCGCGAGCGTGTTCGTTCGATGGTTTCTGAGGGGGATAAGGTCAGTTTAACTACTTTCCACTCTTTTTGTTGCGGGCTTTTGCGCAGATGGCAGCAGTATGCCGGTTTTTCGACGGCCTTTACCATCTATGACGACTCTGACAGCGAAAAGCTGATGAAGAATGTTTTAAAAGAGTTAAAGATTAACACCAAAGCTCTTACTCCAAAAACTGTGTTAGAGTGTATTTCTTCTGCGAAGAACGAACTTATAGAGCCGTATGATTACTGCGCTTCTGTGGGCAATTCGCCCGCGTCGGCCAATATTCAAAAGATTTACGAAGCCTATCAAAACGCTCTTATGGCCAACCAGGCCGTTGATTTTGATGATTTAATATTTAAGACGTATTTGATGCTAAAAAATCATCCTGAACTCCTAGAATCGCTTCAGCGTCGTTATAAATATTTTTTGGTCGATGAGTATCAGGATACTAACCACGCGCAGTATAGGCTTATATCTATGATTTCTTCCGCGTCGGGCAATCTTTGTGTTGTGGGCGACGAAGACCAGTCTATTTACAGTTGGCGCGGCGCCACCATCAGAAATATTCAGGATTTTGCCTCTGATTTTCCGGGCGCGCGCGTTGTAAAGCTAGAGCAGAATTATCGTTCGACGCAAATTATTTTAGACGCGGCCGGCGCGGTTATCGCGAAGAATGCGAGTGCTCACCCCAAAAAGCTTTGGACAGAGAAGGCGGGCGGTGACAAGCTGGTGTTTTATCGAGCAGCCGATGACCGTGAAGAAGCTTCTTGGATCGTCAGAAAAATAGATTCGTTGCGTGCCGAAGGTTATGGCTACAGCGATTTCGCGGTTTTGTTTCGCATGAACAGCTTGAGCCGGCCGATAGAACAGGCTTTGCAACGTTCGGGCGTGCCCTACGACATTACCGGTGGCACCAAGTTTTTTGATCGCCGCGAAGTTAAAGATATTTTGGCTTATCTGCGTTTTATCGATAACCCGCGCGACGGTATTTCGTTGGAACGCATTATAAACACGCCAAAGCGCGGTATTGGCGCCGGCGCGATTGAAAAACTGTATGCCATGGGTGAAGAGTCTCTATGGGAAGCCGTTTGCGTTGAGGCCAACAAGTCTCAAACTTCAAAGGTCGGCAAATTTTTTATTCAGATGATTTCTTTTATGGAGTCTGCTGCGGAGCTGCCTGTTTCGGTTTTGTGCCGCAAGATTATTGATGAAATCGAATACATGGATTACCTTAAAAACGACGACCCCGAGACGGCAGAAGACCGCAAAAACAACGTAGAGGCTTTGGTTTCAGACATCAGGTATCAAGAAGAAGACAATTCTGATCTAAAACTTCATAATTATCTCGAAAACATTGCTTTGCACGCGGCTGCCGATGATATCGACGAGTCTGCCGAAAAAGTTCATTTAATGACCTTGCACAACGCAAAGGGGCTCGAGTTCCCGGTTGTTTTTATGGTTGCCATGGAAGAAGGCGTGTTCCCGCACCATTCGTCGAAAGATTCGCCCGATCAGCTTGAAGAAGAGCGCCGCCTCGCCTATGTCGGCATGACGCGTGCTTGCAAAAAGCTTCTTATGAGCGCATCAGGCAGGCGCATGATTTTCGGAGGCTGGAACGCGAATCTCGTTTCCCGTTTCATTGCCGAAGTGCCGGTCAATTTGTTTGAGGGAAGGGGCGTATTGACGCCTGCTTCAGCCTTAGCAAGCCGCTACGGCTCTGCTGCGCCTTCGTCGGCTACTTCCCAAACATCTGCAATTCCGGGGGCGGTTAAAAGCAAGGTGGTGGGGTCGCCTTTTGCGGGAATGAGCGGTGCAAAATGGAGCAAAGAAAAAAATACTGATAGACAAAGCAACGGTGAAAGCGGTAATATGTTAAATCTGAAACCCGGAGTAAAAGTTGCACATCATGTTTTCGGTTATGGTATAATCGAAGAAGTTAACGGGACGACGCTGTCTGATTTTAGGATTAAAATAAATTTCGACGATGCGGGGTCTAAAACATTACTCTTGCAGTATACTTCGCTTCGGGTTATAAATGAGCAGTGAGAATTATTATAGGAGGCTTAGGATGTCTTTTTTGAGATTTGCCTGGAAACTATTTGTGATGGCCGGAGTTTTTGGAGTTGGCTACGTTATTGGTCGTGAACACAGTTTTGAAGAAGAAGAACAGTGGAATCGCGATGAGAAAAACAGTGGTTCCGAATGCAAAAAGGAAACCGAAGGCGCAAGTGAAGTTGATTTTGAGTTTGAAGACGAAGAAGCTGTTTCTGTTTCGTTGGTAGGAAGCTTCAATGATTGGAGCAAGTCTGCTAATCCCATGAAAAAAGAAGACGGCATTTGGAAATGCACATTAAATCTGCTTCCCGGAAAATATGAATATCAGTTTGTGGTAAATGACACCGATTGGAAAGCTGACCCTAAGACTGATACTGTAAAAAATAAATACGAAGGTGTAAATTCCGTTATTGAAATCAAATAATAGCGAAATACGATCTTTTTTCTGAAATGGCTAAAAAAATATATGTAGAAGAAATCTGCGACCGTGAGACGCTTAAGTCTTTTATCGACCGTTTTCGTCGTCTTACCGGTTTGACAGTGACTCCCTTCAATGAACGGGGCGAGCTTTTGGTCGGTGACATCGAAAAGGTGCTTCCCGGCATGAAAGATGCTTCAGAATTTGTTCATTACCCTTCATCTGATCTCATTGAACGCCCCGACGGCTCAGTCGTAAGGTTGATCAAGTTAGAATACCGAGCTTGCTTCTTTTGTGCGGTTCTTATCGGTCCTTTTATAATTGATGAATCGAAATACACGGGAAGCGAAAAATACCCGGTATTAGATGACGAAAAAATCGGCGGTGCAGTTGATTCCGTTAACAGTTTTTTCATGCAAATGGTCGATTTAGCCTATGAAAAAGAAGAGTTAGCGCGACGACAAAAGATTTTGTCGGTTCTTGAAGAAGCATCGACTAAAATGAACTCAGGCATAGAGTTTCAGCATATTCTCGAATCTATGATGGATATTGCCATCGAGATTACGGGTGCCACATGCGGGTCGCTTCTTTTGCGCAAAGAGGGTAAAAACTATCTTGAAGTTGCGTTTGCGCGCGGCAAATACCCCCAAGAGGTAAAGAAAATTCGTGTTCCTTTCGGGCACGGTATTACGGGTTGGGTTGCAGCTAACAAGGTTTCATTAAATGTGCCTAACGTTTTGTTAGAGCCTCTGTTTATCGAGACTCCCGAGTCTATTTATTCAGAGTTGGCTGTTCCTTTGTTTGTTTCAGATGATCTTATCGGTGTAGTGGTTGTTGATTCATCAGAGATAAACGCTTTTTCAAAAGACGATGTGGTTTATTTGAATACTTTGTCTTCAATGGTCACAAAGGTTCTTGAGAATGCTCGTCTTCTTTCGGAATCGAATCAAAAGGTCAGGGAGCTTTCTAGGGTATTTTCAATTTCAGAAACTCTTTCAGTTCGAACTCTCGACTGCGACGGATATAAGACAATTTTAAGAGAAGTGTGCGAAGCAACCGGCACTGACGCGTCTGCTTTAATGCTCTTTTCGAGCGATATAGAGCAACTTTACATGCATACTTCGTTTGGGTTGCCCGAAGAATTGGACAATCTGATAGTTTCAACCGGAAAAGGCTATCATGGTTGGGTTTCGGCTCATCGCAAGCCTTTGATTATCAATGATGTTCAAAGAGACAACACTATTAGTTATGCGAATTTCTTAGACCAGTTTGCAAGAGCCTTGCTGATTGTGCCGTTAATTACTGTTGACGATCGCTTGGTAGGCACCCTTTCTGTTTTTCAGGTTGATGAAATTGACAAAATGGATGCGGCTCGTCAAGAGCTTTTGAACACTATCGGCCGTCTTATTACTTCACACGTTGAAAATGAGCGTCTCTTTAATGATTCGCGGCGCAAATTGGATTATCTTTCAACTCTTTACAAAGTTGGGTCTTCAGTTTCGCGAACTCTCAACATAAACCGATTGTTTGACACTATATTGCAGCAGGTTCAAGAAGTTGTAAACGTTGAAAACTGCTCTTTTATGGGTTTTGACAAAATAACAAAAACCCTTTCGTTAGACGCGGCAATAGGCTTGCCAAGCGACATGGTCGGGCAGGTTCAGGTTAAGCTCGGCGAAGGCGTAGCCGGCTGGGTTGCAAAAAATTGTCAGCCTGTTCTTCTTAAAGATGTGTCGAAAGATTCGAGATTTGCAAACCACCACGCGCGAATGGACTACAAAACAAGATCGGTGCTTTCGGTGCCGATAATGCATGACCGTGAGCTTTTAGGCGTTTTAAATGTTAATAACAAGCGTAGCGGCGAAGCGTTTTTTGAAGACGATTTAAATCTGTTGCTCGGAATATCCGGTCAGATTTCTCAGGCCATCGCAAATGCGCGTTTGCACGAAAGAACCGACACGCAGGTCGCTGAGTTGAGTCTTATTCAAGAGTTGGGTAAGGCAATAAACTCATCATTAGACCTTGATTCTGTTTTGAATTACTTTATCGATATGACAAGTCGTATCACCGATTCGGATCACGCCACTTTAATGCTCTACGACGATGTTGCAAACGAACTTTATGTTGAGGTCTATCGTGGTTTCGATGACTCGGGCGTTATGGATGTTCGTTTGAAAATAGGCGACGGTGTTGCCGGAAAAGTTGCGGAAACCAGACGTTCGGTTAAAATAGACAACACCGGCGCTTGCGATGATTATAAGAAGTTGCCCACTTTAAAACGTGAAGAAAACTTGACCTTGATGACTGCTCCGCTTATAAACAAAGATAATTTAGTCGGCGTCATTAATTGCGAAAGAACTTTAACAAAACGCGGTCCTTTTACTTTCGAAAACTTAGATTTGCTTGAAACTTTAGCTTCTCAGGCTTCTATTGCAATCGAAAATGCAAGGTTGTATCACAACTTGTTAAATGTTTATTTAGAAACGATTCGATCGTTGGCTGCGGCAATCGATGCCAAAGACAGCTATACTCACGGACATTCAAGGCGTGTTACCGACCTTAGTGTTGGGCTGGCTCTTGAAATGAATCTTCCTAAAACCGATGTAGATACCATAAGACACGCTTCTTTGTTGCATGACGTGGGCAAAATAGGTATCTCTGAGCAAATTTTGTTAAAGCCGGGTCGGCTTAACGACGAAGAGTTCGAAACCATTAAGGCTCACCCTTACATTGGGGCCGGTATTCTAAATTCTATCGAATTTTTGAAAAATGTTTGCGAAATTATCAAACATCATCACGAAAGGTTCGACGGAAGAGGTTATCCCGACGGTCTTCAGGGTGATGAAATACCCTTAGGGGCAAGAATTATTACGGTTGCCGATTCTTTCGACGCCATTACTTCAAGAAGACCTTACAGAAAACCTTTAACCTTTGATGAAGCAACTTCAGAGATTGTAAGGTGTTCAGGCTCTCAGCTTGACCCGCAGGTGGTCGATGCGTTCGTAAGATTAAAAGATTCCAAACATTGTCCGCCGTGGTTTAGCGGCGACTATCTTGACCAATCTTTGGCGGATAAGTTTCCGTTGCAATTATGAAAAAAATCACACTGACTTTTGTTTTGTTAATGATGGCCGCTTTCCTTTCAAGCGGCTGTTTTAGCGAGCATGAGTATGTTGCAGATTACCAAATACCCGACACCTTCATTTATTCAATCACGGGCACGACAAACGGAATCGGTGACAGAAACATTACTTTTACCAACAATTTGCGCAAAGCTGTTACGGATTCGGGTATTTACAGCGCTTCTGCCATGAGGGTTAAAATATATAATTACGACACAGACACTGTGGGGGCTCCGATTGCCAATATTATTCCCTCAATGACAGAAGGTAAAATTGTTTGTAATACCACAGAAGCGGAAGAGGCGGCTTTAAAGGCCTGTAAACAGGTTTTGATTCAGGTGGAGGCCACACGTGGCAACAACACAATTGTTGTTCTTGAAGGAGTTGTTTATAACGGTTTCAGTCGAGCCGGCACGGTTCAGGTGAATTTAGACTTTTTTACTTATACAAAATCGCTCATTTATAAGGCTTGGCATAACTTGCATCCTACAAGTGATTACGCCGATTTTATATATAATCTTGTTAAATCAGATACCTATATCGATTTGGCTGTGGTCGGTGTTAAAGAGGCTATTGCCGATTGGAACAACTTCGATTATCTTAATTTAGACTACGATTTGGCTATTCCAAGCAATATTGCCGTTAATATGAGCAGCGAAAAATGTTACAATCTCTATTGCTTAAAGGTTCCCGGTCTTGAAGAAGGGGGAATTTTTTCGGGCGTAAGGTGTGAAGACATTTATGTTCAGGTGATTGGCTTAGACGGCAAGGTAATACAAGAAAAAGTGTTGTCCCCCGACGGTTCTTTTACTTTTTCGTTGCCGGGCAAAAATACGGTGTTTTATGATGTCAAGGTGCTTTCAGGTCTTTCTGAGAGCTGGCTTGCAACTAATTTAGTCAAAAGCGGTAAAATTTTGAATACGGATTTACAGCTTTTTGCTGATAATTTTGTGGTAAGGTGATATGAAAAAAATAACAGCGGCATTGTTTTTTATGCTATTCGTGCCTTCATTTTTGTTGGCACAAGCAACTGTTGCAGATAGTGCCGATAGTGCCGATAGTGTTGCCAATGATTTTTTTGCAAATGCCATAACCGACTATATAGATTATTCCCGAAAACTGTCTTTCAACTTATTTATTTTCAGCAGTAACCTTGAGGGAAAGATGGCGGTGGGCGATAAAGGCAATCCAACGGCAAAGCCTGCACAACTGATCAGTTTAGATAATAATTTAAAATTTGACGATGAATTGTCTTTTGGTATTGGCTTAAATTGGCAATATGCCGGCAGAACATCTTTGGATATCAAATATTCTGAATTTGAGCATAAGAGTCTGTTAGCTATGGCACGCACCTTCAAAGGAAAAAGTTTTAAGGCCAATTCAAACTTTGAGGTTAAAAACAGATGGTTAGACATAGCCTTTGCGAAAAAGCTTTACCGAACCGAAAAAGATGTTGTGGACCATTTTAATTTGCAGGCTGTGGCAGGCATAAAGACCGCTAATATTATAATTACCGCGCGGGGCGAAGAAAGCGGAACCACCGACAAACACTTATATGCCGGTTGGGAAAAAACTTTTCCGATGCCTTATGTGGGTTTTAACGGCAATATTCGTTTGGGGCGCAGTGTTTTGCTCAAAGGCCATTGTTTGTACGGAACATTTCCGACTTTTGATGATTACAGTGCCGATCACTATGACTTGGGTGTGAATTTAGTTTTTGACTTGCACCAAAAAGAACACGGTAATCTTGTTCAGCTCGACTTGGGTTACAGGGCTCTCGAATACGACGTTGACGGCCACGGGAACGGTGTTTTAATGAGGTTTTCGGGCCCGGTGGCGTATTGTAATATCATTTTTTAATCATGCACCTATTTGTGTACAAAAAAGTTGGCAGCTAATATTTTTTGTGCTAGAATTTTCATACAATTTTTGAGGGAGTGTATGTATGAAAAAAACGTTGTCCTTTTTGGTAATTTTTGCGTTTCTGTTTTCTTCAGTTTTTACAACGGGGTGTTTTGACAGTAAAAATGGGGTTTTTAGCACCAGAGCGTTAGGCTTTTTTGGTTTGGCGCTGGTTGTGGCCGCTTCGGGCGGAAGTGGAGCTGCGGTTGCTTTTGCTGCGAATGTTCGAGGTGTAGCTATTTCTACTTTGAGCTTGGCTGATAACGAAGTTAAAGTAAAAATTTATGATTATACCGGCAATACTAAGGGTACAGAACCTTTAGTTGAAGCTGTTCCAACATTTGATCCCGCGAGCCAAACTTTCGTGTTGAACACCACAGCTGAAGACGAAGCTAACTTAACCGGCAAAAAACAGCTTTTGATTGAGGTTGAGGCTAATAAAGACGGCGTAACCGAAGTTATAATGTCAGCCGTTTATCATACCAATAAATTTGTCGATTTGCGCGACGTAACAGTAGACTTTGCTTCTACCGCTTTGAAAGTTGGTTATGAAAAATGGTTAGAAACAAATTCAGGTAAAGATTTTGCTCAGTTTGCAGGCAACGTGGTTACCGGGGATATACTTAACTTAGCTGATGATATTGGTCTGAATACAAACGCTTGGCTTAATGCATCAGGTTCCCAAATTCTTGCCACACCCACAGCCGCATTGGTTGACACTATGGCTGACTCAGCAGGTACTGCAACTTTCTGTCGTGTTTATTGTGACGCTATTCCCGGTACTGAAAAAGACGGTGATTTTGAATTCGTTGACGTAAGAAAATACTTTGAAATAATTGCAACTGACGAAAGTTCAAATACTTACGGGCCTTTCGAAATTTATTCAGATGCCACCTTCGATTTTTATCTTGAAGCCGGAAAAACCTACACCTTCTCGGTTGCTCCTAAAGCGGGTGAAGAATTAGAAGATATCTTTGGCGAAGAAGTTAAAAAAACCAAAGAATCTGCAGCAATCGAAATCGCTGCCGGTACAACAGAAAAGAAACTTGTTGCTACCGACTTTACAGTTAAAGTTATCGAATAATACAAGGGGATAAAATATGAAAAAATTTGTTTTATATACATTGATTCTTGCATTGCTGAGTCCTATTTGTGTTTTTGCACAAGACGCCGAAGAAACTGAGCCGGTTGCCGATTCTGTTATAACCGAATCAAAGAACGACCAAGGAAATGATATTATAAACATTAACAGAAGATGGAAGTTCCAGCTTCTTTCGTGGGATACCAAGCTTACCGGTCATGTTCAGATTTCTGACGACGACAATGTGAACAACGCCGAAAAGATCACTTTTGGAAAAGATATTTCATTCAGCAAAGAAAAGATCCCGGGATTCAGAGCTTCTTACGCTTGGGGCGGAAGAACTACTTTTGAATTGTCTTATGCTAACCAAGACCACGACGGAAAACTTTCTGTAAAGAGAAAATTCAATGGCAAAAACTTCGATGTTAACGCTTCTTTGAGACTTCAGAACGAATGGGTTGACTTAGCCTGGGTTCGCAAGCTTTCTCACAGCTTCAACGAAGAAGGTCATGAAAAAAGCTACTTCAGCGGTATTTTCGGTATTAAAGTCAACTACACAAATATCGAGCTGACTAACCCTGTTGCTGCCGGTTTGACTGTCGGTGCTCGCGCCGAATGGGCAGAAGCTATCCCCATACCTTATTTGGGAATCGAAGGCGGTCTTCTTATGGGCAAAAGCCTTTGGTTAAAGGCAAATTGCCGTATCTTCAAACTTAACTATGACGAATACAGCGCCGAACATCACGATTATATCGTTAATGTGGCGTATCGTCTCAATGAACAGAACAAAAACCAAGATTGGTTCTTTAATGTCGGTTATCGCGATGTTAATTATGACATCAGCGGCGACGGCGACGAAGTATTGATTGAATACAAAGGCCCGATCGTAGGTGTTGACGTTCATTTCTGATGAGTGTTTAAAAGAACCGCCTTCGGGCGGTTTTTTTTTGCAAAAAATGTTGTAACTTTGTGGATTGTTTTGGTGTCTAAGTGTATGATTTATCAAAAAGAATCGTTAAGGAGCTTTTAATGAAAGTTTTTTTGAGATTTATGGCCGTTTTTTTAGCGGTCATTTTATCTGCAGCGCTTTTTGCGCAGTCAGATGCGCTCCCGGAAAGGGAATTGCGCCTTGAAGACTGTCTTAAATACGGTCTTTCATCTCACCCGAAAGTTAAAATAGCAGAAAGCACTCTTGAGGTTCAAAAAGCAAGTGTGATGTCGGCAGACGGTGTGTATGACATTTCTTTGAGCGGCGGGTTGAGTTATTCTGCCGATGGTAAGGACCGCCCCGTTTCGGGCAGTTCAAGTTCGCTCTCTGAGTCGCTTTCTTTTTCGAAAAAGATTTTTGATCCTAAGAGCGATTTGCAGAAGAAGGCTGTCAGAGAGGGCTTAACCTCGGCAAATCATCAATTTGATTCTACAATGATAGATTTGGCGGCTCAGATAAAGTCTGCGTATTTTCAGGCGCAGCAAAAGCGTGCCTTATTAAAAGTTAAGATAGAAACTTTAGAAAGTTATGAAAAACACTTAAAAAAAGTTGAGAGCTTTGTTGAAGTCGGCACTCGCCCGCCTTACGACATAACAAAAGCGCAGGTAGACGTTGCCAACGCGCGGGTTGCGTTAATCAGCGCCCGCAGTGCTTTAAAGTCGGCTTTGGCAAACCTGGCCCAGGCTATGGGCGTTGAAGGAAGCATCAATATAGCATCTTATGATGAAGACGTATTGCCTGAGTTTGACGTCAGCGACCGGAAAATTTTGCTTGATCAGGCCATGATGCGCCCTGATATTATGGTAAAAGAAGCGAATTTGCGGGCCTCGGTTTTGAATTTGAGTAAAGCCAAAAAAAGTTTGAGCCCCTCGTTGTCGAGCTCTGCCGGTTATTCCTGGAGAGGCGAGAACAGTCCCCAAAACAGAAGCTGGAGCGCGGGTGTCAACCTTTCGTGGCCCATATTGGACGGTCGTATTACAAAGGCTCAAATACAGAGCGCCGAAGGCAGTATGAACAATGCAAAAGCGTCGTTAGCCGATTTGCGGCTTTCTGTCTACACTCAGTTAGAAAATTCTGTGACAGACTTAAGTGACGCCTTAGAGCGATTTGAAGCGAATAAGGTGCTTGTAAGGCAGGCGCGAGAAAGTTTGGAGCTTGCCGAGGCGCGTTATGACACAGGCATCGGTTCGCCATTGGAAGTATCTGACGCGAGAGTTGATTATTCGGCGGCCCGGGGCGGTTATATAGTTTCGTATTTTGACAGCTTAATAGCAGGGACGTCTTTGGACAAGGTTCTTGGAAAACTGCCGCGCGAGTACGTGCAAAAATAAGGTTTGGAGCATATATGAAAAAATTTATTGTGTTGATAGTAATTTTGGTATTAGCCGCGGTCGGAGCGGGTTGGTGGTTTATGAGCGGTAAAGCTAACGGAAAGCGAGTTTTCGTTACAGATAAAATAACGCGCGGCACCATAAGCAATACAATTTCGTCTTCGGGGTCGCTGGCGGCTTTAAATACGGTTGAAATCGGCTCTCAAGTGAGCGGTCAGATAACAAAGCTATATGTTGATTTTAATGATGAAGTTCAAGCGGGACAATTGATCGCCGAGCTTGATCCGGCGTCATTTGAGGCGCAAGTTTTGCAGGCGCAGGCTAATCTTGAGAGTTCAAGAGCAAGCTTGCACGGTGTTGAAGCGCAAATAAAGAATCTTCAAGCATCAATGTTAACCACAATGGCAGATATTAAAGCAAGCGAAGCTAACGTGAGAAAATCTGAAATAGCTTTAAAAGATGCGGAACGTAATTATAACCGTATCAAAGAGCTGCATAACCGAAAACTCATTTCTGCTTCCGATTTAGATAACGCAGAAACCAACTTAGAAAGTCAAAAAGCTTCGTTAGATATAGTAAAAGCCAATTCGGAATCATCAAAGGCGCGCAGACAAAGTATATTGGCGCAGATGGACGCTTCCGAGGCCGACAGAAAAGGCGCCGAAGCGCGAGTTAGGCAAAATGAAGCGCAATTGAAGCTTGCGCAGATAAACTTAGACAGAACAAAGATTTATTCGCCGATAGAAGGCGTTGTGATTAACCGAAAGGTTGATGAAGGGCAAACGGTTGCGGCCAGTTTACAGGCCCCCGAGTTGTTCACCATTGCGAAAGATTTGCGTGAAATGCAGATAGACACCGCTGTCGACGAAACTGACATCGGAGTTGTTAAAGAAGGCCAGAAAGTAACTTTTACGGTAGATGCCTATAAAAACAGAAACTTTACCGGGGTCGTTCATCAGGTCAGATTGTCGCCTAACGAGAGTTCGAGTGTTGTAACTTATTCGGTGATGGTTAATGTTGATAATCCTGACTTATCTTTAAAACCGGGGATGACCGCGAATGCAGAAATTTTGGTGGGCGAAAAAAGAGACGTTTTGCGCCTTCCAATAAAGGCTATGTATTTTAAGGTTCCCGATGATTTGCGAGAAATTCAAAATAAAGCAATGGCGGGCAAAAACGGTAAAAATGCCACAGATACGCTGCCGGTTTGGCTTGAGAACGGCAAGACGCCCGAGGTAAAGGTTGTTAAGATGGGGTATTCGAACCAAAGCTATATAGAGTTGCCCGAGGGCGATTTAAAAGAGGGCGATTTGATAATTACAGGCATAAGAGGTGAGACTAACAGCGCTAACGGTGGCGGAATGAGGCCTGGCGGAGCGCGAATAAGGTTATAAGAAAGTGAAATAAATGGAAAACAATAATATTTTGCTGCAAGTTAAAGATTTGACCAAGACCTATTACATGGACGGTGTTTCTGTAAAGGCCTTGCGAGGGGTAAATCTGAACTTTTACAAGGGTCAGTTTACCTCTATTATGGGCGCTTCGGGGTCGGGCAAATCTACTTTGATGAATATATTAGGTTGTTTGGATAAGCCTACTTCGGGACATTATTTGATAGAGGGCGAAGATGTTTCAACTTTTTCAAAAAACCAGTTGGCTTTGGTTAGAAACAAAAAGATTGGGTTTGTTTTTCAGGGGTTTAACCTGCTTTCGCGCACAAGTGCGTTAGAGAACGTTGAATTACCGATGATATACGCAGGAATCAGTGCAACCGAGCGTCACGAGCGGGCTAAGGCGGCTTTGGCTTCTGTCGGATTAGCCGGCAGGGAGCATCATCATTCAAATCAGTTGTCGGGCGGGCAGCAGCAGAGAGTTGCTATTGCAAGAGCTTTGGTTAACAGGCCGTCGGTAATTTTGGCCGACGAACCCACAGGCAATCTTGATTCTTACTCGAGTATCGAGATAATGGGAATTTTTCAGGGATTAAACAAACAGGGCATATCAATTATATTGATTACTCACGAACCTGATATAGCTCAATATTCGCAGAGGGTTGTAAGGGTTTCTGACGGCGAGATTGTGGCTGATTCACGAGTTGAGAACCCGTTACTTGCTCTTGAAGAGATAAAGAAGCATAAAAAACCGGGTTCCGAGGAGGATTAAAATGGGTTTTTTAGGTATCGTGAGGTTAGCGTTTATAAGCCTAAGCAGAAATAAAATGCGTTCATTTTTGACCGCATTGGGCATCATTATAGGCGTTATGTCTGTTGTCGGAATGGTGGCACTTGGGCAGGGAGCTTATTATTCTGTTCAAGAAAATATATCAAAAATGGGCACAAACCTTATTATGGTTATGCCCGGCAGCGCTTCGAGAAGGGGTTTTCAGGGCGGCCGCGGGTCTATGGATTCTTTAAAGGTCGCTGACGCGGAATCTATAGCAAGAAACTGTCCTTCCGTGAAATATGTGACTCCGGTGGTTCGGGCTTCCGGACAGGTTATTTTTGGCAATAATAACACCCAAACAAGCGTTATGGGGGTAAACGAGCATTATTTGGAAATAGCTTCCCGTGAGATAACAGAGGGTCGCTTTTTCAGTTTAAGCGAGGTTCAGGGCGGTTCAAAGGTTGCTGTGATTGGCAAAACTCTTTCTGAGACTATATTTGGCAACATGAACCCTATTGGTCAGGTTGTCAGGTTTAACAAAATGCCGGTTCAGATAATCGGATTGTTGAAATCTAGGGGAGAGGCCGGTATGGGCGGCGGCGATCAAGATGATATTATGTTAATGCCATTTTCTGTCGTTCAGCGTCGCATAAGCGGCATTACACACGTGCATATGCTTAATGTTTCGGCTGTGTCTGCCGAGTCGGTTGAGGATGCAAAACTAGAAATTGAAGAGGTCTTGCGCAGAAATCACAAGATTTATGAGGGTAAAGAAGACGATTTCAGAATAACGACACAAGATGACATAGCCGAAATGGCGGGCAGTACTTTAACAATAATTGCTTTGTTGCTGGGTTCTATTGCGTCGGTTTCTTTGTTAGTCGGCGGAATCGGCATAATGAACATAATGTTGGTCTCTGTAACCGAGCGCACGCGCGAGATTGGTATAAGAATGGCGATTGGTGCAAGAACCACCGATATTTTGTATCAATTTTTGGTTGAGTCGGTTGTTTTGAGTTGTGTAGGCGGTATTGCCGGTATATTTGGGGGGTTTTTACTGGCTAATTTGATTGGAAACTTTGTAGAGTTTGATCCTGTTGTTTCAAATGCGTCAATAATCATTTCCGTTTTATTCTCGGCGGGCGTAGGTATTTTCTTTGGGTTGTATCCGGCTTGGAAGGCTTCTAATCTTGACCCGATCGATGCTTTTAGGTATGAATAGTTTAAGTTTTAAATCTTTTTGTTATTTTCTGTATTGACAAAATTTCTTAAAACTGTCATAAGCAAAAGAGTGCAGTTAATTTTTGTTGTATAAGGACGTTAGTATGAAAAGAAGATTTTTACAGATCTTGGTTTTGGTCTTTATGTTTGCTTTTGTTGGAATAATAATCGTTGAGGCTGCTCAATACAGCGGAATGGTTCTTGTTAAGCGCGACAGCAGCAGAAAAATTGTTGGTTGTGCCTTGGATACCGGGCGTACGGATGCTGCGGGCAACTCTGTAAGATATATGCTTGTCATGGACGAAAACGGTAACGCGATAGCTCAACAGCATGAAAACAAAGATGTTAAAATCGAAGGCTCGTTGAGCGGTAACAATTTAAAAGCTTTTGAGTGGCAAGAAGTTCGAGAAGGCTATTTTGATAGCAGCTATGTGGCCCCGGAACCCGAAAAAGAACCCTCAGAAAGCGCTGATGAAGGCGATGAGCCATACAACGAAGATGAGGAAGAAGAATACGACGAAGACGGAAATGTAATTAAAAAACCCGGCAAAAAGCCCGTAGCAAAGCCCGTAAATAACGAAGATAACGAAGATAACGAAGATGAGTATAACGATGAAGGCGACAACGAAGAAGCCTACGACGAAGATTATTGATCTTTTCGAATTTTAGAAAAAAGCTCCGATTTTGTTCGGGGCTTTTTTTGTTTGGAACTAACTGATGTCTTGTGATAGACTGTTTCAAAATAACATTGAAGGGAAGGAAGTTTGAAAAATGGAAAAACTTATCATAACTGCCGCAATTTGCGGAGCTGAGGTAACAAAAGAGCATAATCCCGCCATTCCTTATACTTTGGAGGAAATAGCCAAAGAGGCTGAATCAGCCGCTAAGGCCGGTGCTGCCATTATTCATCTTCATGTTCGCGAAGACGATGGCACTCCGACTCAAAGCAAAGAGCGGTTTGCAGCGGCTTTTGATGCCATAAAGGCAAAATGCCCCGATGTTATAATTCAGCCTTCAACCGGCGGTGCTGTTGGCATGAGCAACGAAGAACGCTTGCAGCCGATATATTTGCACCCCGAAATGGCGACTCTTGATTGCGGAACCTGCAATTTTGGCGGCGACGATATTTTTGTAAACACAGAAAACACCATTATCGAGTTTGGCAAAAAAATGATCGAATTAGGCATTAAACCCGAAGTTGAGGTGTTCGACAAAGGTATGATCGACATGGCAATTCGTTTGTGCAAAAAGGGTTATATTAAGGCTCCCATGCACTTTGATTTTGTTATGGGCGTTAACGGCGGAATCGGCGCTTCTTTGCGCGATGTGGTGTTTATGGCCGGAAGCATTCCTGCAGGCAGCACTTATACTGTTGCCGGGGTTGGCAGAGCCCAGTTTGAAATGGCCGTGGCATCGATAATAATGGGCGGTCACGTCAGAGTTGGTTTTGAAGACAATATTTATCTGTCTAAAGGCGTTTTGGCCAAATCTAACGGCGAGCTTGTAGAAAAAACCGTAAGATTAGCCGGTGAATTCGGAAGAAAAATTGCTACCCCCGCTGAGGCACGAGAAATACTCGGTTTGCCGGCAAAATAAGTTTTAAGCGGATTTAAAAAATTAAGGAGATTCTGATTATATGGCATTAAAAGGTAATAAATACGGGACCCATCGTGTGATTGAGCCCAAGGGCGTTTTAACACAGGCTGCATATAAAATTGACAACGACATGACAAAGCGTTATTCAAATGAAATAATTTGCGATGTTATTTCTTTAAACATCGACTCGGCATCATTTACTCAAATTGAAGAAGCTTGCGACAAAGACCCAAAAAAAATCGGCGAAATGATTATGGGCATAGTTGCCGAGAGAGGCAAGCAGCAGAACCCGGTTACCGGTTCGGGCGGCATGTTCATAGGCAAAGTGGCTTATATCGGCGAAGATTTGGTCAACACATGCGGCCTTAAAGTAGGCGACAAAATAGCTTCTCTTGTTTCTTTATCGCTTACTCCCTTAAAGATCAACAAAATCAAAGAAATTCACATGGATATCGACCGTGTTGATATCGAAGGTCAGGCCGTTTTATTTGAAAGCGGTATTTATGCGAAGCTTCCCGATGATATGAGTGAAGCACTTGCTTTGGCAGCACTTGACGTGGCAGGGGCACCGGCCCAGGCACGTAAGCTTCCCAAAAAAGGCGATTCAGTGTTGGTTTTGGGCGCGAACGGCAAATCAGGCGTATTGTGCGGCTACGAAGCAATGAAAGCTGTCGGACCGACCGGCAATGTTGTGGGCGTTGTCAGAAACCCGGCTCAAGTAGCAGGTTTGATGGAACTGGGCGTTTTCAATAAAGTTGTTGTGGCCTCTGCAACGGCACCGGTTGCCGTGCTCGAAGAGGCTTTAAAAGCAAATGACGGCAAGGAATACGATGTTTCGATTTCTTGTGTAAATGTTGAGAGTTGTGAAATGTCGGCTATTTTGCCTGTGAGAGAAAACGGTATAGTTTATTTCTTCTCTATGGCAACCAGCTTTACAAAAGCAGCGTTGGGCGCAGAAGGTATCGGTAAAGACGTTACAATGATCGTTGGAAACGGTTACGCAAAAGATCATGCCGAAATTACACTCAATGTATTGAGAGAAAACGACAAGCTCAGAAGGCTTTTTGACGAAAAATACGTATAAATTCAACATAAAACGAAAGAACAGGAGTAATTGAAATGATTGAATCCAGAGCTAACGGCCTTTTCAAAGACGTTTCCGACAATGAGTGGAACGATTGGAAATGGCAGGTGAGAAATAGGGTTGAAACACTTGAAGATTTAAAAAAATACGTCAAACTCACAAAAGAAGAAGAACAGGGAGTTAAAGACTGTCTCGGAACTTTGAGAATGGCAATTACTCCTTATTATCTTTCGTTGATTGATTTGAATAACCCCAACGACCCCATAAGAAAACAAGCTATTCCGACTGCCGCCGAACTGTACAGATCTCCGGCCGACTTAGAAGACCCGCTGCACGAAGACGGCGATGCTCCTGTGCCGGGTCTGACCCATCGTTACCCCGACAGAGTACTCTTGCTTGTGACCGACCAGTGCTCAATGTATTGCCGACACTGCACCCGCCGCAGATTTGCAGGGCAAAAAGACGGAGAAATGCCGGCGGCAAATATCGACAGAGCTATTGAATATATAGCGGCAAATGCGCAAATCAGAGACGTGGTAGTGTCGGGCGGCGACCCCTTGTTGCTTTCTGACTCAAAGCTTGAAAAGATTTTGCAGAAGCTGCGTGCGATTCCTCATATCGAAATAATCAGAATAGGTTCCAGAACCCCGGTGGTAATGCCTCAGCGTATTACTCCCGAACTTTGCGAAATGCTCAAAAAGTATCACACAATTTGGCTTAACACCCACTATAATCACCCCAACGAAATAACCAAAGAAGCCGCAAAAGCTTGTGAACTTTTGAGTTATGCGGGAATCCCGTTAGGGAATCAGTCGGTGTTGTTAGCCGGAGTAAACGATTGTGTACATGTAATGAAAAAGCTGGTTCACGCTTTGGTGAAAATAAGGGTCAGACCCTATTACATTTATCAGTGTGATCTTTCTTACGGCTTGTCTCATTTCAGAACACCTGTGGCTAAGGGAATTGAAATAATCGAAGCCTTGCGCGGTCATACCAGCGGTCTTTGTGTTCCGACATTTGTTGTCGATGCGCCCGGCGGCGGCGGAAAAATACCGGTAATGCCAAATTACCTTATTTCAAGCGGCTTTGAAAAGACTATTCTCCGTAATTTTGAGGGCGTTATAACCTGTTATGACGAACCGCACGGATACAAAAACACTTGCGAATGCGAAGATTGCAGACTGAACAAAGAAATTGACGGCGTTGCAGGCTTGCATAGCGGAAAAATAGCGATTGAACCCGAAAACCTCGCCCGCAAAAAACGTAGCAAAAAGAAGTAACTTAAAGTTTTACCTCAGTATTCGATACCTTTCATCAGATAGTTTCTGATGAAAGAGTATCGGTCGGGGTTTAAGTTTTTGAAGTAATTAGGCGCGTGATAATAAGCTATTACAGCTTGTTGCAGGTCGGTTAAAGCGTCAAAATTCGACATGGCCGGGTCAAATTCTTCTTTCCAGCGGTTGACTATCGAACCGTGGTAATATATGAATCTCGATGTCATTTCCCGTAACAAATATTGTTTAAATCTTTCTTTTTGCATGCTTTCGGTTAGGTCGCTGAAAGAGGGCATAAACCAAGAATTTTGAGTTACAAATATATAACTCTCACTCGAAAAAGCCACTTCGGTGTCGGTCGAAGGCACGTAAGCGATTGCTTGTGTGCAAGTGGAAAAATATTTGGGAAGTCTTGAAAATAGCTCAATTATCGCTGTTTTCATTCCGTCGGGCATTGTTTTTTGTTCGGCCGGGATACTTACAGTGGCTGTTCCTGTGTCAACATCTGTTACCAAAGGTAAATAGTCGCCATCGGGTATTTCGGGTGCCGGTCTGTCTTCAATCGGTTCTGTGTCGCCCCCCGGGTTGTCGTTGTCACCGGGATTATCGTTATCGCCGGGGTCGTCGTTGTCGCCGGGGTCATCGTCACCATCATATTCGAGGTTAGCGGTATCTGTCGTTATGAGCTGCGTGTTCTGCCACCCATTTACGCCGGCTCCGTTCATCACGTATGTTTTAACAAAATCGTATCTTGTTTCGTTAAGTGATTTAAGATTCGCCGAATTTGTACAATATTGGTCAACCGCAAACGCTAAGTCTATCCAGTTGTGTGTCTTTGAAGGCCCTACCACCATATTGCTTTCTGCACCCGGGCTGAACAGCTTTGTATAAAACTTTTCACCCCCAACCCTTGCGAGGGTAACAATGTTGCCGTAAGCGCCCATCAGGTCTTGGTGTTCTTGTATAAATGGGTAGGTCATGCCCCTTACGAGCATGCTTTTAAAGCGATTTTTCAGCCAGTCCGAGGTCGGAAAACCACCCTCATAAAGAGCTTGAAAGCGCCTTAAATAAAGCGATGACGGGTTTCTTGCCCCGCCGCCCACATATATTGTTCCTTCTTCGTTGCCAAACCCGTTGTATTTAATTTCGTATTGCAAAGATGTCGGTTCTAACACAATTGCCTTTGTGTAAGCTGTAAAGCTTTGAGGCATCGTTTCGAGCAACTCTTGAATTGTTTGAAGCTCGTCCTTTTTCCAGAGTGCGTAGTTCGAATCATCTATAACTCGTATTCCGTAGCCTGAATAAATCGCATCTTTTATGGCTTCGAGCTCTTCTGCTTCAGAGGCATTTTGTGAGGAATAAGCCGAATATACTGTTTCTAGGTAGCTGGACTGCGCGCTGACGTTAGTTGTGCTTATCAATAACAGTATCAAAGATACCGCCATAATCTTAAAGATGTTTCTGATGTTCATTTTTTTACCTATATATTGTTAAACTTTCTGTTTCTAAACAAGTATTCTATATTAAGTATACGTAAAAATAAGCGGTTGTGTAGCAAAAAAAATAATTATTTTGAGGTTACTGTACATAAAAAAATAGTGTATAATCACAAGAAAGCGTATAACTACTCGGAGGTTAGCCTTATGAAAAAAACTGGTATATTTGTATTTATTTTCATTGGTTTGTTGTTGGCAGCGCCGGCATCTTATGCAAATGATTCGTCAGGTTTGTTCAATGTTTCGACAGAAATCGAGCAACCTGCGGTTTCTATTCCGGTGTCCTCTGAAGAAGTTGAAGTGACTGTTACTACTTCATCGGCTGAGGTTATTGAAGAAGAAGCTCCCGTTGCTTCTGCGCCGGCACCTGAGTATGAACCCATTTCTTATACTATCGCAAGCAACGATAACCTTTGGGCGCTTGCCGAAAAATATCTCGGAGACGGTAGCCGTTACCCCGAAATTGTGGAAGCAAACAAAGATAAATACCCCTCTTTGGTAAGTAAGCCCGGCTTAATTCATCCCGGTTGGAAGCTTGAAATACCGCCAAAAGATAAGGCTAAGCCCGAGCCCAAAGAAGAACCCAAAGAAGAAGTAAAAGAAGAGCCAAAAGATGATAAAGGCGCACAAGACGTTGTAGTTGAAGCCGAGACCGGCACAAACGTCGATGAAGTCGCCCAAGTTAAGCCCATGACTACTCTTCAAAAGCTTAAAAAACTCAACGACGCTCTCGACAAAATAAATAAAGATATTAAAGCAGACGGTTACAAAATCACCGATTTAACTGAAAAAACAGTAAGAGACCTTATCAACAAAGGTTACATGACCGAAGAAGAATGGATGGCAATGAACCCGCCCGAAGGCTGGAGCTACGATGTAAGACTCGGCAAAGTTACTCTTGTTAACAAAAGAAACAGACCT